>JFJP01018761.1_pt1 | contig 26328 bp, 20 predicted proteins | sample 431651 | NCBI WGS metagenome assembly JFJP01 (sample SAMN02602958, study PRJNA72255) | Microbial mat metagenome, whole genome shotgun sequencing project. | biome: fresh water; feature: sink hole; material: water; isolation source: purple microbial (photo- and chemosynthetic) mats found in...
ATCGTGATCGTGTTGCCACCGCCGAAGGGGCCCGCATTCGTCGAGACTCCGAAGCAGGGACCATAGAGTCGCACCACGTAGGCCGCTGTCGGCGAGTCGTTGCTGATCGTCAACCAATCGTTGTAAGTGCCCACACTGGTCGGCGCGAATTTGACCGTGAAGTTGCTCACACCACCGACGCCTACCGAGGTCGGAATACCGGCGATCTCAAAGTCAGGATTGACATGTCCAAATCCCGAAATAGTCAACGTTTCGGTGCCGTTGTTCGTGATCGAAAATGTATTTGTCCAGGACGTGTAGGGAAGCAGCGGACTGAACTTCGTCCCATTCGCCACCTGCGCCGAGTCGTCACTGGCAATCACCGCGCCGTTGGTGCCAAGCACCTGAAGGCCGGGCGCGATATAGGTGAAGGCGTTGGATTTGGTGGTTGCGCCGTAGCTAGTGGAATAGACCACCACATCGCCCATCCCTGCGGACGCCGCCTGCCCCGCCGTCACCACAATCTGCGTGGAGCCTGCAATATCTATCACCGCTACACTCACCCCGCACAGTGTCACATTCGTTGCGTCCGACAGGCTTCCATTGCACAGATTCATGCCGCTTATCACCACCGGGTAGCCGCCGGTCCAAGAGCCGCTAGCGGGGGTCACTCCGCTGTTCAGTGTGCTTCCCAAAAGCTGCAGTCCGTTGTAGAAGCTGTTAACGCTCCACGACGATCCGCCGTTCGTCGTTCGACGGTTTGACAGGAAGATAAAACCATTCGTGGTGACATACGAATTGCCCGAACCAGGACCGGCTACGGTCCAGGACATGGTAATACCCGGTGTACTGCCTTTGAAAACCAGCGCGTAGTTCGTCGCTGGCTGCAAGATCCACTGCTCGGTATTCAAGGGAATATCATAATAGGCCGCTGTCGTGGTTAGGTTCAGCACCACGTTGGTGCTGACCAAGGCGCTGCCAACGGGATTATAGGAAGCATCCACATAATACAAACTCAGATCGACCGTATTGGTCCCGGGGGTCGTCATACTGTAAAGGCTCATCTTCATTCCCGCGAGGGGTGTCGGCTCGCCCTCTGGCGTTGAAATCACCCTCGCGTTCCAGTTGTTCAGTGTGAGTGACCCCAAAGAATTAGTCAGCGAGGCGGTGCCATTCAAGGTATTATCCAGAATGGCCGTGACTGCATTCTCTCCAATCTCGCCCGCCGGATTGTACACATAGGCATCGACCAACGTGGTGTCGCCATTGTTGGATGTCTGCACGATGAAATCCACAAAACCCGCACTCACTCCCGCCGGCAACGTAATCGTGAACCAGTTATCACCCGAAGACACAGGCGAGACGCCTGTGCTACCTACCAGCACGTTCGTGATGCTCCCGAAATACCCATTCGTGACGGTGACCGTGTTGCCACCGGCATAGGGGCCGGAATCCGGCGTGACGCTGAACACCTTAATGACGTTGGTGACGCTCGGCGCGGGACTGTAGGTGCCATTACCGGTCTGCGAGGCAACCACTCGCACATCCCCCACTCCGATGAAGGTCAGATTCGTTCCGCCGCTGATGGAGCCGGGCGGATCCGCCGTGAAGGTGACGCCCAATCCGCTCGAGGCCGCGGCCGCTAGACCGACCAACGCGCTTTGCTTTTGCGGAACGATTGGACCGAATGTGATCGTCTGGTCGGCCTTGCCCACCACCAGTGTGCCGGTCGACATTCCCTGATACATGGCCTCATTGACGGTTCCCGTCACCGCGTAGCTCCCGACGTTGGTCGGTGCCCAGGCGTTGCCATCATAGGTCAACTCGATGGTTAGCCCAGCGGGCATCGACGTGGCCGTCACGGTCCGCGCCGTACCGTCGTAGGTCTGCGCCAGATCGCTCAGGAACACCTGCGCCGCCGCCTTCGTCACGTTGAACGTGTTCGTCACGTCCGGTACCGGGTTCCAACTGCCATTACCCGCCTGCGACGCCACGATGCTCACCGCGCCAGTGCCCGTGAAGGTCAGGTTGGTCAATACCGCGATTGTCGCCGGGCCAGCGCCCACCGCGAACGAAACCGGCAGCCCGCTCGACGCCGTCGCCGCTAGGCCGACCGCGTCAGTCGTCACCTTGTCGCCGATCGCCGGGAAGGTTATCGCCTGGTCGTCGGGCACCTCGGTCACGTTGATTGTCATCGTCTTCGGCGTGGGATCAAGGTCCACGCCGCTATTGGCCGTGCCGCCGTCGTCCTGCACCTGGAAGGTGAAGCTGCTGTAAGGAGCGCCGTAGGCGTCGGCGGCAGGCGTGAAGGTCAAATCGATACCGCCGCTCGATGTGTAGATCGCGTTGCCGGTCACCACCGCCACCAGCTTCGAACCGTCCGACGACGACGCCACGGATGTCCATTCGCGATTGCTCTCGCGCGCCGTCCAGTTCGTCCCCGAATCCGTCGATATGTAAATCTGGTTGGTGTTGGCCACCGCCACCAGCTTCGAACCGTCCGACGACGACGCCACGCCACGCCACGCGCGATTGCTCTCGCGCGCCGTCCAGTTCATCCCAGAATCCGTCGAGGTGTAAATCTGGTTGGTGTTGGCCACCGCCACCAGTTTCGTTCCGTCCGACGACGACGCGATGGACCGCCATTCGCGATTGCTCGCGTGCGGAGTCCAGTTCGTCCCCGAATCCGACGAGGTGTAGATCTGGCCGTTCCATACCACCGCGACCAGCTTCGTTCCGTCCGCCGACGACGTCACGGGTGTCCAATCGCGGTTGCTCTCGCGCGCCGTCCAGTTCGTCCCTGAATCCGTTGAGGTGTAGATCTGGCCGAGCGAAACTACCGCGACCAGCTTCGTTCCGTCCGCCGACGACGCCACGCCACTCCACATGCGATTGCTCTCGCGCGCCGTCCAGTTCGTCCCCGAATCCGTTGAGGTGTAGATCTGGCCATTCCTCACCGCCGCAACCAGCTTCGTCCCGTCCGCCGACGACGCCACGGAAGACCAGAGTCGGTTGTTCTCGCGCGCAGTCCAGTTCGCCCCCGAATCCGTCGAGGTGTAGAGCCGACCGTTCCAATCCCCCGCCACCAGCTTCGTACCGTCGGCCGACGACGCCACGGTATTCCAGTAACGACCGGTGTCGCGCACCGCCCACGTTTCGCCGGCAACAGTAAGTGCAACCGTTTGCCCGTTTGTCGCCGCACTCCCGCCGGTGCTAAGCGTTCCCGCGCCAGGCAACGTCGTGATTTTCACCGCCGCCAAGTGGTTAGGCGGAGTATCCGACGGATCGGTAAAGCCGAAGTCCGCCACCGCAAATGTGTACGTGCTGTTCTCTAACAAGGTCACGGCGTTGCTCGCTCCTTCCGGCGCATGATTGGCCGCGGATCCGGTCACCGTATAGGCATTCAACCCGACACCCCCCGTGCCGGTCGTCTTTGACGTATAGGTCTGACCCCACGACGTGACGCTGACGTTGGGATTGGACAGCGCGTCAATCGCCGAGTCACCGCCACCGCCACCGGACGCATAGGCATCGAAATAGAAGGTGTCGCCTGCGGCGAGTCCCAGTGAGGCAAGCGGCACGCTATAAGACAGGGTGCTTTGGACTCCCGCCACAAAACTGAAGGTGCAGGCCGACGGACCGTTCCACGCCGCATTCGTGTAATTCCACAAATGACACCCCCCTCCGCCATCCACCCAGGATCCAATCCAGAAGTCCATGCCTCCTGTTGGTGCCTCCAGGTTGATCGGGCGCCCCCACCCGTTGCCCGTCGTGGTGCCTGCGCTCTTGCCCGAGGCAATCCCGATGAGGAATTTTCCCCAATCGGTGGTGGATATGTCGCCATTAAGCGAGAGCGTCATGTAAACATCGGAAACCGTATTGGAGACTTCCATGCCGAGGATGTCCAGCGTGCCTCCAGCGCTAGATAGCCCCGGATCAATCTCGCCAGCAGCATCCGCATAGGGGGAATTGGTGCCTTCGGCGGCCCGCGCCGAGGGCAGGAAGCTCACCAGACTCATCAGCGAAAACACGCACGCAAACAGCAACCGATTCATGAAAAGCCTCCCCACTCACACATGGAAATCACCCGGAAAAATGAAAGCGATACATATATTCATTAGGTATGTATACAATTATCAGCCCTGCCAATCAACCCAAAATGCCCTAATCCTGCTGTTAGCACCGGGCGAGCCGACGATAATCGTCACTTCCGGCCCATTCACCGATGGTACCGCAATGGCTTTAGGTGATACAGACTCGATTCGTCAGCGTAAATATGGTTGAAATTTGCTGGGCGGATTTTTCTTGCATCGCTGGTGGGTTCATTTAACATATAGTCATAATGACTATTTGACCATTTAACAAAAGAGGTAGGTTATGTCGCCGACGATTGAAGTTCCGATTGCCGAAGTGAAGAGTCGGTTTTCCGAGTATGCGTCGCGTAGTGCGCATTCCCATGAGCATTTTATCATTACCCGGCGCGGAAAGCCGCTGGCCGCACTGGTGGGGCTTGATGACCTGGCACGGATTGATAGCCTTGAAACACGCCGCGGGCTTGCGCAGGCCATAGCAAGCTGGGAAGGCGCAGCCGAAGTTCGGGAGGGGGCAGAAGAAATCTATTCCATGCGCAGCCGGCAAGCGGAAGGGCGTCATGTATCTTTTTGATACCGATACGGTCATTGCACTGATCAAAGAGGCGGGCAAGGGAACCCTGACTGCGCGGATCGGGATAATTCCCTTTCATCAGCAATTCCTGTCGGCCATCTCACTATCGGAATTGGTATATGGTGCCCACTGTAGCGACAGGAAAGAGTATCATCTTGGCATGATTCGCGATGTGCTCCTACAAAACGTGCAGCTTGTATCATTTGATGCTCCTGCCGCTTATCAGGCAGGCCAATTGCGTGCCGATCTGCGAAAACAGGGAACACCTATCGATTTCCCGGATCTACAGATCGCAGCCATTGCCCTGGCGCATCGCTTAACCCTTGTCACCGGAAATGTCCGGCATTTCGAACGCGTTCCTGGTTTGCAGGTTGAGAACTGGATTCGATCCACCTGTAGCCGCGCTCGATGAGCGCCCCCGCATGACGCGCTACCCACTACGCAAATGAAGCGGCCGCCTGTCTTGACTCTGTGTCAATTCGAGGAACGGTCGATTTCCCCCCGCAACTGGCGATACAGCGGGGCAAAACGCCCCGCGTTCCGGGTCCCGTCATCAGCAATCTCCATGGCTTTTCCGGGCTGTCCTGTCTGTATGTAGGACGTCATCAGGGCCTGATCGCATGCCACCCGATCTTCCGCCAGCATACGCGGGCGGGCAGCCAGCAGATACGGGATGGCCTCGGCCCATTCCCCGCGCAACTGGTACAGACGCCCGATGTAGCGCTCAGCAAAGCCGGACGTGGCCACACCATGCTGAACCAGGAAAATACCCTGCCGGATGGCGGTGGCCGCTAACTCGCGGTCGGCTTCCGTCAAGCCGGACAGTCGTTCCCGGCAAGCCAGCCTGAAATAGATATACTCCAGATGCCAGGACGTGAATTCGGGAACCTGCCGGGCGGCGATCGCATAGAGCTGCGAGGCCTCCTCGATGCGGTTCTCGCGCAATAGAACGCGGGCCGCCATACCGGCAATCGGACGCAAGGCCCCCGCATGCGGGGTCTCCGTCTGCCACTGGCGCACCGCCTCGAGAACACCGGGCGACATCTGCGTCTCCGCCCGTTGGCAGGCGCGTTCATATCGATCAAGGATGGATGGATTGGAACGGCGCATGAACGGGATCCCGAACAGTACCCGCAGGGTGTGGTTGACTCGGTAATCATCATACGCATTCGCGCCCATCCTGCGGATCAGGACCGAATCCTCCGGAATGCGGGCACACGCCTCGGGGGAAATGCGTAAAGACTCCGTCAGCGTTTGCATCGCTTCCACGATTAGGCGTGCCGCCCTAGCCTGCCCGGTCAGGGATAAGTGTACATGGTCATCCATCAGCGCCCATCCTGTCGCCCCCTCGATACTTTCTTGCCGGAACAGCTCGGCAATATCGCATAAAACCGTATTTCGCTGCCGCGCCGCGAGGCGAATCGCCGACTCCGTCCCGGAGACCGGCCGCCACGGCATCGTGTCGAGATCACGCGCCGCCAAGAAGGACTCGCGTGCGCCTTGTCGATTCCCTAAAGCGACGCAAGCTCGCCCTACCAGGAAATGCGCGGTTGCATGGCGTTGAGCGAGATCAACCGCCCGCTTGAATAGCGCCTGCGCCTCGGCGGGGTTTTCCGCCAGTTGCGCGATGCCGTCCCGCAAAAAGGACTGGAGCTCGCCGAGCTGACCTTGAGTCAGCCCCGTCACATCATCTTCCCCCAAGGGGGCCAACCCCGACTCGTTGCTTGCCGTGGTGCAGACGATAGACGGAATACCCGCCGCCGCGACCTGATCCAGCATATCGCCCAGAAAGACGGATAGATTACGCCCGGCCGCCTCACGCAAACGGGATGCCTTTGGAATAACGACCTGCCCGATCATTTCCTCCATGAGCGTCTGATCGCTCTTCTTCCCCTCATGAATCCAGTCGTTACCCCACTGGACCAGTGCAAGCCCCCTGAGCGTACGCAGGGTACGCAACGCCCAGGGCGGCAACGTACCGGCGGCATTGATCGAGCCGGTTCCATAAGCGCCGAAAAACTCATTGTTGCCGACATAGAACACAACCAGGTCCGGATCGAATCTCAGGGCATCCCGCACCTGATAAACCAGGGGGAAGCTAGCGACCGCCGTGGTCCCCAGGTTAATCACCTCGATCCTCCGGTCAGGCCAGACGGATTGCAACATCTCCTGCATAAAGGCCGACAAGGAAAGGTTGCGAGGCTGGGGATAGCCCTTGGCAGCCGATTCCCCCACCACGAAAATCCGGATAACCTGATCGGGCTTGGGCATCACCAGATTCGACTGCTCGGCATACCCCGGACGGTCTGGATTGGCAAAGAAATAGGGTTTGAAGGCCGCTGGCTCCACAATATGAAGCATCTCGCCAGACGCCAGACGCCCAGCCTCCCGGATAAACAGCGGATAGCCACCCAGCCCTTTGAGGCGAAGCAAGCATTCGATGCTCAACACGACCAGGAACGGCAGACTGGCGGCACACGCCTTGAACAGGCGCACCTTCCTTCGCGACAGGGATTCCTCCCGTGATTTTCCAGACCCTCCCAGCATACGTTCCTCCCAATCCATATCGACGGGACGATACCGATTCAACAACGCAGCGTCAACCGTCTTTGGCTTTTGACATTTTGAACTGAACGCCTAGAATCGGCATCGCATTGCAACCGAAGGATAAACAGCATCATGCCCAAACAAGCCGCCAACATCATCTGGAACTGGAAAACCTCGCGCCATACGTCCGAGCAAGCCAAATCATCGCGACGGAAGCGACGCTGGCTGCAAACTGCGGGGATGATGGTGGCAAGCCTCCTGCTCTTTCGGTTTGGCGACCACCGCGTGTTCCCCATGCTCCTGTGGTCAGCAGCCGCTGTGGCACTGACCGGCCTTTGCTTCTCTGACCGGATTCTCCAAGGCATCGACAAAACCGAACGTGTGCTGGCGCGGTGGCTTGGCACCGGACTGACCTGGCTCCTGCTTGCCCCTTTCTTCTATACCGTCTTCGGGGTGGGGCGGCTCTGCCTGATCCTCACGCGCAAGGATCGATTGCAACGCCAATGGGACCCGCAGGCAGCAACCTATTGGTGTGACCATGGCAACACAAAAGAACGTCCCCGCTACCAGGAACAATCCTGATGAATATTATCGGAATTAGCGCCTACTATCACGATGCCGCCGCCTGCCTGGTGCAGGACGGCCGGATTGTGGCCGCCGCGCAGGAGGAGCGTTTCACTCGCAAGAAACATGACGCCAGCTTTCCCATCAACGCCATCCGGTATTGCCTGGCCGAGGCGGGTTTGAGATCGGGCGACATGCTCGATGCGGTCGCGTTTTATGAAAAACCGGTGCTCAAATTCAGCAGGATCCTTGAAACCATCCTTTCTCATGTCCATCCCGCTCTGGATGCGGCAAAAGCTCTGGATTCCGCTGGAGATCGAGAAGCAGTTCGATCAACTGGGCATCCGAATCAGGGACGAGGTCTACTTCCCGGAGCACCACGAGTCGCATGCCGCCAGCGCGTTTTTCCCGTCGCCGTTCCAGGAAGCCGCCATCCTGACGCTCGACGGAACGGGCGAATGGGCAACCAGCACCGTTGGCGTCGGTAAGGGGAACCAGATCCAGATTCTCAAGGAAATGCGGTTCCCGCATTCGCTGGGACTGCTTTACTCCGCCTTCACCTATTTCACCGGATTCCGTGTCAATTCGGGCGAGTATAAGCTCATGGGGCTGGCACCCTTCGGCAAGCCCGTCTATAAGCAACACATCCTGGATCATCTGCTTGATCTTAAGGCGGATGGCTCCTTCCGACTCAACATGGGTTATTTTGGTTATCTCGACGGACTGAAGATGACCAGCAAACGGTTTGAGGATCTCTTCGACGGACCACCACGCCAACCGGAATCGGCGATTTCAGAAAGGGAAATGAACCTGGCACGCTCCATCCAGGAGGTCACGGAGGAGATCGTTCTTAAGATCGCCTCCTACGCCCGGAACATCACGGGCTGCGAGGTTGCCTGCATGGCGGGAGGCGTCGCGCTCAATGGCGTAGCGAACGGGCGACTACTACGCGAGGGGCCGTTCAAGGACATCTGGATCCAGCCTGCGGCGGGCGATGCAGGCGGCGCACTCGGGGCGGCACTCTCGGTCTGGTACACCTGCAAGAATCAACCGCGCACCGCCGATGGACGACATGACCGGATGCAGGGGGCTTTCCTCGGTCCGCAGTTTGACGACGATCAGATCGGTGAATTCCTTGCTCATCATGGCTATCCGTCACACATCCTGCAGGGGGATGCCGAGCGCGCCCGACGGATTGCGGAACGAATTGCAGAAGGAGCGGTCATCGGGTGCGTTCAGGGACGAATGGAATTCGGACCGCGGGCACTCGGCAACCGCTCCATTCTCGGCGATGCACGGTCCCCGACCATGCAGTCTATCATGAACCAGAAGATAAAGCATCGCGAATCCTTCCGTCCATTTGCACCAGCATGCCTCGAAGAGCGTGCCGCTGCGTTCTTCGAGCTGGACCGGCCATCCCCCTACATGCAATATGTTGCCCTAGTCCGGGCGGAGCACCGTTATCCCGAGGACCAACAGACCGCGCATGATCTGGGCGAACGCATCCGCCAGGTTCGCTCCGACATCCCTGCCGTCACCCATGTTGATGGCTCGGCGCGCGTACAAACCGTGAGCTTCGAGTCGAATCCATTCTTTTACGGTATCATCAAGGCCTTCGAGGAACGAACCGGTGTCGGCCTCCTGATCAACACATCCTTCAATGTGCGCGGGGAACCGATCGTCTGCACCCCTGAAGATGCCTACCGCTGTTTCATGCGAACGGGTATGGACTGCCTTGTCCTTGGCTCCCGCATACTTTATAAAGCCGAACAACCTGCCTGGCAGGAACCGATGAAGGGATGAAACCCATGCGCTTTCTAAAACACACCTTGCAAGACTCCTTCGTGAGTTTCTCAGCTTCGCCATCCATCATAAAGCCTGGTGGATTATCCCGATCGCCATCATCCTGCTGCTGATGGCCCTTGTCATTTTTATCGGCCAAAGCACCGCACCTTTTCTCTACCCAGTGTTCTAGGAATCAGGAGCATCAAGAGACCGTCCTTTTGGGAACTTGCTCCCTGTTCATGACTACACTACACGCTTTTCTTGCCCGGCAGCTTGAAGGGCTGCATGGTGGCCTCATCGCAAATAGTTTTATTACCAACAAATCATGCAACTGCGGAACCCATACATTTTCCGATGAGATCAGGACGTCTGAATCACGCACCGCCATGCGGAGTGAGGGTCAGCAGTTATTGGGTGCCCTATCCTACCCTCAACACGGTCGAGATCGCACCACTGGCCGGATCATCCGGTTGACCACCGCCGACCGAAATACGGAAATCACCGGGCTCCAGGAACGGCGTACCATCATCCGTATAACAGACAAACTGATCCGGCTTGAGCGTGAAGTTAACCGTCTTCGTCTCACCCGCCTTGAGCGAGACACGCGCAAACCCTTCCAGATGATGCCGCGCACCGGGACCGTAAATCGGTATAGGCAAACTGGGTGTCGCTCAGGCAGACTGATCCTGGTGCGGTCGCCGCCACCATCAGACAGGGCCACGCCACCCTCCTCGCCTTCCAGCTCGGTCGTATTACCCAACACCACGACAAGGGCATCGGTTAGCGGACGGATCCTCGCCCATCGCCAGGTAGACCGGCATGACCCTCGTATTGCTTTGCACAACATGATCCGTGGAAATGCAGCGGCCGGCGACCAACAGGTTAACCACGCCTTTTGGCGTCAACGTGATGTTTTTCAGGGAGAACCCGCTTACCCGATCACTCGTCGCCGGCCAGCGACTCGATCGCATAAAGCACCAGCTCGCCATTCTCGGGCCATGGCTTCTCGCGCGGAAGATCCCTATTGGAACCTAATGTTTCCCAGCGCAGCGTGTAGCGCAGCTTCGGGGTTGGGGCCTTCCCACTATCTTCGCGCCACTGGACCCCCATGCCCGGAAACACTGAATTGACGTTTATCAATTCGGCAGGATAACGTGCTGGCTTCTTTGTGGCCAGCTCAACGCCAAGCGGTTTCAAGGTCGTTTCGTCGAAGACCAGCAGTCCGTTGCCGTGCTTCCAGTGGGAGAACCCCAACGCCAGGCGATCCTCACCATAACATTCGACCGTTCCCAGACCGATGGACGTACCGTACGTCGAAGGGCCCGATCCGCCGCCCTTGAAGATATGGCGCTCCTTCCAATCGGAGACCTCCGAGATCTTCCACATTCCCTCTTCAAACCGGGCGACGTAGGCCTGCGTGTTCCCGTCCTTGTCATGCTTGTGATAGCTTATGACCGGGCGCTTGCCGCTGTCGAAGCCGATTCTGTGAACAGTGTTCAGCAAGCCGCCTTGTTGCGGAACGGGGTCGATGATCGTCCCTTTGCTCTCGATGGTAATGGGCAGCGTCAGTGTTTCTCCCCCTGCGGTTTCCCAGTGCTTCAGATCCCGACTGCGGGCATAGGAAAGGTCGTGACAGGTAGAGGCGTCGGGCGTCGCCCGCCACATCCACAAGAGGTGGTACCATCCGTCCGGCCCCAGGTTCGGTCCGTTCTGATAGGCATTGTCCTTCCCCAGTCCATCAACGAACGGGGTGTCGAAGAAACGCTTCCAGGTCTTCGTTTCGAGGTCGTAGACGTTGTAGATCTCGTTGCCTTTGCCACTGCCACCATCGCGGTAGTGGAACAACAACTCACCGTCGGGTGCCGTCATGAAGTGGGGATAGGTGGTACGCATTTCATTCTCCCCAAGCATCGCGTCGATCTGCTTCATGGTCGTCACGTCGCCGGGTTTCTCCATGCGAAAATAGGTCAACGGACTCGCGTGCATGTTCCCGGAGAGATGGAGACAGTCGGCCTTGTCGACCGCCATGGTCAGGTAATTGTGGGAATCCCATCCCTGAATGGTGCTGCTTACTTGGCTTTCGCGGGGTAGCTTGTCCGTTTTCGATGGTAGGACAAATTTGGAGAACGCCTTATCGCCCAGCCTCCGCATGCCGACGACGGTCCGCCGATCGGCATTGTAATAGGCGACGTATTGCACGTCGCCATGGGTCAGCAGGCAATATCCGACGCTGACGGCCGACCATACCTTATCGACGACGATCATCTCCTTCACTGCTGGCGTATTCATGGCCGTCTCCTCCCCGGATTGAAGGTTGCCTCCAAGAATCAATGCAACCGTTGTCCACACACAAACATGCCTCATCGGTCAATACTCACTTTCCTATACCGTACAACACCAACACTCGAACGGGGGAGATTCTGGCCTAACATCGATTCCTAGGGGTCGTGGGAGATCGCCAATTGCGTTTTTGACAGTCGTCCAAGGCTGAAGATTTCTGTCATTAAATAAGTCGCCGCCAGATTTTAATTTTTTCGGATTAATGTGCGTTGGACGGGGTAGCGATATCGGATTCGTTTTTGATGCCATAAGAATGGCTCGTTTCCGAATCTCAGGCACCCCGTAATTGGCGGAAATCAAAGCATCATATACAACATGCTTAAAGTTAAGTGCATACAGCGTCGTTAGTATCTCTTCAAACTCAAGTGAAGTTAGCAACTCGGGTACGTTTTCCATCACGATCACAGACGCCCGGGAAAGCTCAACGGCACGAAAATACTGAACCCAGAGGCGTCTGCGCGGATCGCCTTCCCGTTTTTTTTTGTTCAAGAGCGAAAACCCCTGGCACGGCGGACCGCCAATAACAACGTCAGCAAACGGCACAGGGACCATTTCACTGTCAAGCAACGAAATAATATCACCCTCAACGGTATGTTTACCTGATGGGTCAAAGTTGGCCTTGTATGTGGATACGGCATCTGCATTGAAATCATTTGCAAAAATGGGTTTAAAGCGGGTCGTGTCTGTAAAACCACGCGTCATGCCGCCGCAGCCGCAAAACAGATCGACAAGAGTAAATTTCCCGTATGACATAAACTCGGACTCTATTCCATTTCGGCGCTCAAATCCAGCACACTTTTATAGCCTGGGGTAGTGGGCTTATGAACTTACCCCCTTCTCCAGTAGATTCAAAATCAATGGAACATCAGCAGGTGCCCATTTAAGGGATTGCCAATTCGTGGCAGAAACCCAACGCATATCGACATGCTCTGTAAGTGTCAACGTCGGGTGACGTTCACAGGCACTTTTGAATGGTAATAAACGGATCGATCCGAACGCATACGTATGCCGAACCTCAAGCCTGCAGACCAAAGGGTAAACGCAAACGACCAAGGCTGGAGAGGTGTCGGAAATGAATCCACTACTGTTCGTCCATCTTCAATTTCATGAATAGTGGGTTGAGTATTTTTCCATGGCCTCCATAAGGGCACAGACATTCTCAAGTGGCACTCCGGGGTACAGCCCATAGATCATCATCAAGCCGCCTGCTTTGCTACCCAGCTTCTCAACCTCCTCTCTAATCAAGTCGTCAATCTGCTCTGGCGTGCCGCGTGCCGTGATGGCCTGTCGGTCAATGTCCAGATCAATGCATATGCGACCGGCAAACTTGGCTGCTATCCAGTCTATTCCGTTGACTAGGTCCTGGAGGTTGATCACCTGCACACCGCCGTCAACAAGGTCATCTACCAACAGGCGGATGTCCCCGTCCGAATGCATATGCACGATGCACCCCGCGTCGCGTGCGGGTGCCATCAACTTCTGATAGACAGGCTTGATGAACTTGCGGAAGTCATTGGGACTGAGCATCGGCCCGACCTGCATCCCAAGGTCCTCCGGGAAGCTCATCATGTCCGGCTCCAGTTCCATCCATTTCAGCACAAAGCGGTAGTTGAATTCCAAAGCGGTAGTTGAATTCCTCAATCATTTCGATGAGCGACAACAGCATGGGCTCTTCATCGACCATGTCAAACATTAGGTTCTCATACCCACGCATGTCCTGCAGTCGCAGAAAAGTGTGACCGTGCGGAAGTCCGCCCCCGACGAGCTCGCCATTCTTCCTCTGCCGCTGAACGCGTTCCTCGATCTTCTTCCAGTCGATGGGGTACGTTCCGTCTGTCCTATTCGGGTCGGGAGCTGTATAGGCTGAGAACGGGTTCCAGTCTGAAAGTGGGTGGCCATGAACGGAACCCGTAATGCCGTCTTCGCTCGTCGTCCAGATGCATCCCCACGGGTCGGTATAGGGTTCATCCTTGCGTTGAGTGAGCCCGAACTGCGGGTTCACGGTCTCCCTGCGAGTGAACGCCGGAAAGAGAAAGGGATGAGCTTCTATTAGATCCTGCAGGGCATTCTGGTCATAGTGACGCCAACAGGCTCCATTGATATGGAAGCTCATGGGGATGTAGTCCGTGGTTCATCGATCAGTCCTTCTCTTGCCGAACGCCGCGCTCACCGGCCGTACCCGAGCGCAGCGAGGGTAACGGTCCGGGGCAGTGACTTGGGTGCCTATTCTAGACCCATTTTCTTCAAATTGTCCCTCTGTTCCTTTGTCAAAGGCTTGTCGTTGTCTTCAAGACAGCGCTTGAGTTCGGCTTCAAACCCATTCATGAATATCAAATGACGCGTATCCGGCCATAGGGTCAGGTTATTCGTGGCGGAGGGCCTCGATGGGGTCGAGGCGGGCGGCACGCAGGGCCGGGTAGATGCCGAAGACCATGCCGACGAGCATGCTGACCCCCAGGGAGACGATGACGCTGAGCGGCGTCACCAGCGTGGGCATTCCTGCCGTGCGGGTGATGATCCAGGGGATCAGCACCCCGAACCCGACGCCGATCGCCCCGCCCGTCATGGAGAGCACCACGGTCTCGATCAGGAACTGCGCCACGATCTGGAGGCGCTTGGCACCGATGGCGCGGCGAATGCCGATCTCCCGCGTCCGTTCCGTGACGGACGCCAGCATGATGTTCATGATCCCTATCCCGCCCACCAGCAGGCTGATGCCCGCGATGGAGCCGAGCACGATGTTGAAGTTTCGCTTGGTGGTTTCGGCCTGGCGAAGCAGTGCCAGCGGTACCTGCAAACGGTAGCTTTTCTTCTTGTGGAACCGCGTGAGCATGGCCTCGATCGCCTGGGCCGACGCCTCGACGTCGGCAAGACTGGAAGCCTCGGTGATGATCTGGTGCAGTTCGACCAATTCGCTGATTTGGGACCCGTCGGAGCGCTGTGTGTAGATGTCGCCGAACCGCTCGCGAGCTGTGGTCAGCGGGATGTAGGCATCGGTATCGCGGTCCGGCGTCTGCATGCCGCCCGCATTGCCGCTGTCGCTCTGAATAATGCCGATGACCGTAAAGGCACTGCCGCCGATTTTTACCACCGCCCCGAGGGTCTCCTCGGTGGCGAGCAGTCGCCGGGCTCCGTGCTCGGTCAGGACGGCGACATTCGCCCGATTTTCAAGATCGGCATCGGCCAGTGCCCGCCCCGCCAGCAGCGGTCGTTTGACGAGGTCGAACCACGCGGGGGTCGTTCCCACCAGACGCAGGGATAGCGTCTTGCTGCCGAGGCGGCCTTCCTTGCGGATGATCTTGACGGGGACCGTCCGCTTGATAGAAGGGATGCATTCGGCAATCCGCAGGACATCCTCATATTTCAGGCCGTAGATGCTGATGCGGGTTCGTCCGGCACTGCTCGCGTCGTCATCCGAGGGCTTGGCGGTATCGATGATGATGTTGTTGCTGCCGAGCTTACGGATCTGGACCAGCGCCTCGCGGCTGGCTCCCTCGCCAACCGCCAGCATGGCGATCACACTGCCGACACCGAAGACCACCCCGAGCATGGTCAGCAACGAGCGCAGCTTGTGCAGCATCAGGGTCTTTACCCCAAGGTGGATATTGCGGAGCAATCGGGAGTTTTTCACAGGCGACCTTCCCCGGCGCTGGCGATGCGCCCGTCGCGCATGACGATGCGGTGTTTGGCGATATTGGCTATCTCGGGTTCGTGGGTCACCATGATGATGGTCTTTCCCTGCGCGTTCAGGTCGCCGAGCATGTCCATGATTTCCTTGCCGGTGGCGGAGTCCAGGTTGCCCGTCGGTTCATCGGCCAGCAGCATGACCGGATCGTTCGCCAGCGCCCGGGCAATCGCCACGCGTTGCTGCTGCCCGCCGGAAAGTTCGGATGGACGGTGGTGCAGGCGCTCGCCAAGGCCGACGCGCCGGGCCAGTTCGCCAGCGCGTTGCCGGGCGCGGTCGGGATGCCAGCCAAGGTAGTAGAGCGGAAGCTGGATGTTCTCCTCGACGGTAAGCTGGGCAATGAGGTTGAAGCTCTGGAATATGAATCCTAGGTATTTAAGGCGTATGTCGCTGAGGGCATCATCGCTTTGCGTGCGAGTATCGTTGCCCCCCAGGAGGTATCGGCCGGAGGTGGGTCGGTCCAGGCAGCCGAGGATGTTCAGCAGGGTGCTCTTGCCGCTGCCGCTGGCACCCATGATCGCCCAGAAACTGCCCGGTTCGAAGGTCGCACTGACACCGTCGAGCGCATGCACAGCCTGGTCACCCATCTGATAGGTACGGGTGATGTTCTCGATGCGCGTAGCTTGCAGGGTGGCTGTACTCATCAGGGTTGCTCCTGGCCGGTACTGGGGCGAGGACGCTGGCGACGTTCCGCGCCGTCCTTGGGCGTCCGCTTCGGGCGTTTGGTTTCGCGGTCGGCTCCGGACTCGGGTGCGGTCAGGTCCGGGTTGCCATGGCCACGGGGATTGCCGCCGGCAGGGTTGATCGGGGCGGCGCTAGCGGGGGGTTCCTCGGACGACGCCGCAGGGGATTCGTCCCCGATCGTGTCCAGCGGCGGAGCCAGCAGCACCGGCTCGCCCGGCACCAGGCCGTCGAGGATATGCACCATGCGGTTATTGTCCTCGCCGATCATGACCTGCCGCTGGACGGGGCCGTCCGGTGTGTTGACAAAAACGATGGGCTGGCGGTTGACCCGTACCACGCATTGCACGGGCACGTGAACCGCCTCGGGATAGGTGGCGATATGAATCGTTGCCTCGCAATTCATGCCAGTGCGCAGCACGTCGCCGCCTCCCTCGATCCGGATTTCGGTGTCGTAGAGTTTAAGATCCGCATTCATGAAGGCGCTCATGGCATCCGGCAGCGGGGCGATCGAGGTGACGGTCCCCTTGAAGCTCATCCCCGGCAGCGCATCCGCCCGCAGGGAGACCGGCATGTCAGGATGGACTTTCTTCAGGCTGGATTCATGGATCTTGACTTTCGCGATAAAGCTCGATGCCACCGGCAGGTGGATCAGTTCCTGGCGTTCGCGGATTTCCTGGCCTTCGGCGAGCGGTTCTGAAGACCCGCGCCAGCGGAATTCCCCGCTGGTGGCGTAGACCACCAGCCCGTCGCGCGGAGCGGTGATGCGGGCCTTTCCGATCTGGGCGATCAGCTTCTCAAGCTGGCTCTTGTTCTGCGTGAATTCCGATTCCTTGGCACGCAGGTCGGCTTCCGCCTGGATCACATCCGCCCGTGCCTTACCGGTCGCCCGCACGAGGGCCATCTCCGACTGGCGAACGTCACTCTCGAGTTTGGTGATCTCGCGCTTGACCTCGAAGTCCTGTAGCAGTTTCAGGTTATTCTCGGCCAGTTCTACATCCAGTGCCGCCTTTTTGACGGAAAGCTCGTCGGCACGGATCTCGGACTCCGAAAGATACTTTTCCTTGAAAAGCACCTGCGACCACTTCAGCTTCTCCTCGGCACGCTGTTTCTCCTCGCGGGCCAGGGTAATGCGCGCCTCGAGTTCCTTAAGCTTGTTGGGATATTCGCCCTCCTTGTACTTTTCCAGGTCTTCTCGGGCAAACTGCAGGGTCAGTTCCGCTTTCTCCACATCGCTCTGGGCCTGGCTCTTGACTACATCCAGGGTCTCGCGGCTGCGGATAAAGGAGGCTTCCGCGTTTTCCGCCAGGATCGACTGCTCGATGCGCCGGTCCTCGAGACTGGTGACATCCAGCTCGACCAGCAGGTCGCCCGCCTTGACCTCCGTGCCTTCACGGATCAGGTAAAGGATCGTACTGCGTCCCTCCAGTTCGCTTTTCAGGATGAGCTGTTCACTGGGGCTGATCGTACCGGATTCCGTGACGGTGATCTCCAGCAGTCCCTTGGCTGCCTGGAAGACAGGAGTGGTGTCCGTTGCCGCCGGTTTAAGCCGCCGGTAGGCGGGTACGGCAATGACGGCAACGGCGACCAGCGCCAGCAGCGCAGCAGCCAGCGGACGAATCCCGCCACGCCGGGAGGCCAGGCGGGGGCGGCAGGATGGAGGGCGAGGCTGTGCCGAGCGGGCGGTAGCCGGGTTGGAAGCGATGTGCATCTCACATTGCATATGCATCTTGGAATGACCTTTCATCAGGGGGTTTCAGGGGCGAGCGGTTGAGCGAGGGAGGGCATGTCGGCGAGGATGATCTCACGGAGGCGACCCTCGGCGGAGACATCAAGCATATCAAGATCGCGTTGGAATTCGAGTTCGGCGATCCGCCGACTCACGACAGCATCGGTCAGGGCGTTCTGGGCACTGATCAGCGCTTCCTGCGCTTCCAGGACATCACGGATCTCAGCACGGCCGGCCTGCAGCAGCATGTCGGTGCTGGAAACTCGCCGTTCGGCCAGTCGCACCGCTTCGCCCTGGATGCGGAGGTTCTCGCGGGCGATCCGCAGGGTACGGAAGGCATTACGGATGTCGAGTTTGACCTGATCCTCGACGGCCTCGGCCGCCCGCTCGCGGGCGGCCAGGGTGATGATGCTCTTGCGGTAGGCAATCCGTTCCACCGTGCGATTGAAGGGCAGATCCAGCGTGAGCAGGGCGCTCGAGCCCAGGTTATCCAGCGTGGAATCATCCTCGTTGGCGCTAGCGGCGGAACGGCGGCCACCGCTCTGGACGCTGCCGAACAGTGTCAACTCGGCGCGCAGGTTGTCCTCGGCCACCTTGATACGACGGCGGGCGTCCTCGACCTCCATCTCGGCGATGCGCAGGTCCAGCCGGTTGGCGAGCGCGGTGGCGATGGCCTGTCCATCGGTCATGCCAAGCGTATCGGCGGGGGTCGGGACCGGCACCGCGAGATCCACGGGGGCATCGGCAGGGGGGATGTCGGTGGCCGCGGAGATGTCCCTGCTTCTGGCGGCGGAGCCCAGGATGCTTTCGTTGAGTTGGCTGAGAATGTCCTGGTCGAGCGCGATCCGTGCGTCGGGTGGCAATCCGAGCAGGATGACGAAGCGATCGGTGCGTTGTGCCAGGTCGTCCAGCGACTGGATCCAGCGCGAACGGGCACGCAGCTCGTCCTGGATCGATTGATCGTACTGGAACTCGGGCAGGCGACCGGCATCGGCCAGCCGCCGGGCCCGGCGCGTGGCGGTGATCAGGCTCTTGTAGTTCTGCTCGGCATTGCGGATCTGCTGGGCTGCCTGCAGGACGCCGATGTAGTTGCTGATGATGCGCACAGCGAAGTCGCGCTTGAACCGTTCAAAGGTATAGACGGCATACAGCAGATTCCGCTCCGCCTGGCGCAGGGGCTCGGCGGCGATCTCCCGGCCTGCCCCGCGCAGCAGCGGGATGGAGATCCCGGCATCGGCCATCAGCCCCAGCGACGAGGCTGACCCTTGGGTGAGCAGAGTGGCCAGATCGACGGCGATACTGCCCGACATCTCGACCCCGTTGCGGAACTGTCGCGTGGCCTTGGGTGATGCCGTGACCTGCGTTGATTGGACGGTTTCGCTGCCAGGGCCATCCGCCTGGTTATAGGCACCGCTGAGCATGGCGGTAAAAGTACGGCGGAAAGCCGCCTGCTCCAGGTCCAGATCCAGCGCGGCCCGGTAAAGGGTCTCCTTGGCCTCCTGGAATTCGCGACTGTTGCGGGCCGCTACCTGCAGGGCTGTTTCCGGTGTCAGTGTGATGCTGGCGGGGACAGGGTTGCTGGCAGGGGATTCGCCGCTCCCGGTGAGGGTCAGTCGGGTGGGCAGTGCCTGATCGCGTAAGAGGCGCTGGCGAAGCTGCTCCCCGGCCGTTTCGACGGGTACCGGCTCCTCGCGCCCGAAGGCGGCAGACTGGGTGGCGGCGATGTTGCGGGTCGCCGCCTGATCGGCTTTCTCGCGATGCCAGGCTGCCGACCGGCAGCCCGCGTTACCAATGAGGATGGCGAGCGCAGCGGCACCGCCACATCGCCACCTGACTATAAATGATCGTGATTTTGACATGATCTAGAACAATATGCAGATAGCGTTGCTGTCGTCAAGATCCTGTGCAAAATAATAGCAGCGCGGTTGACTTTGCCTGACGGTCGCCTTAGGCTCTTTTGCAGATGCTGAAGCAAAAAGGAAAGACTTAGGCGCGAAGGAGTTTCCAGTATGATCTGTGTTGATTTGCATTCCCACACGTTGATGAGTCAGTGCGGGATCCATACCCATCTTGAAATGCTCAATGCCGCGCGGGATCGCGGCCTGGCCGGGCTGGCGATTACCGACCACGGACCGGCATTGCAGGGGCGGCTTCCAAGTCCGGTGTATGAGCGGCTGGACCAGCCGTTGCCGGGCATCCGCCTGATCAAGGGAATCGAGGCCAATGTGACGGATGCGGAAGGAGCGGTGGATGTGCCGGCATGGCTGCTGCCGATGCTGGATATCGTGCTGCTCGGGCTGCATGTGAAGTTTCCCCGTTCGCGTAACGATGCCGATTGGACAGAGGCCATGCTGACCGCCATCCGGCGGAATCCCTGGGTGGACCTCATCACGCATCCCGTGGACGAGAACTTCCCCATGGACATTGAGCGCTTGGCGGTGGCAGCCAAGGCGCTGGGAATCGCGCTAGAGCTGAACAACTCGAAGGTACTTTACAAGCGCACCTCACCCGAGCGAGTGCGCCGCTTCCTGGATATATGCCGCGAGACAGGCTGCCGCATCGCGGTCTGCAGCGATGCACACACGGTGAGCGAGATCGGCGGGGATGAATCCGTGCGTCCGCTGCTGGAGGCCAGCGGGATTCCGGAATCGCAGATTGTCAATGCCACGCCGGGAATGGCGTTCGGGTTTGTGGCGGCACGCCGCGCAGCGCGGCTGGCACACCTGCGGGCCACCTCGGCATACGATACAACATCTTTAATATGCTGAACTCTAATTAGTGGGAATGCTAGCGCAAGCAGGAAATCTTGCGCAAGCGCATTCGAGGGGTTGACGAGGCGGGTGCGGACGCGGACTGTTCTGAAGAACGGGGGGTGGATGCAGGCAAAGAAGGATGACGGTACCGGGCCCGGTATTGGCCTGGAGGGATACCCACGTGGCGAGTGAAAAGCCGCGTGAAGGAATGGAAACTCGCGTACCCAAGCTCAGCGGCGATCGATTCAATCTTTCGGTTCGTATTAAGCAGTTCCTGGGTCGCGAGTTGCATGCGCTGACGGATGACCAGCTCCCTTGGTGACACGCCGAGTTCCTGGTTGAAGAGGCGGGTTAACTGGCTGACGGACAGATGCAGCCTAGCGGCCATGTTCTGCCGGTCCCATGGCTTTTGTGGTGCCGCTGTCACGTCGTCTACGAGCCGATTAAGGGCGGACCCTTCTTCGGAGCGCTTCGATCCCCCCCTCCCCATCTCAAGACGCAGAAGATCGATCAGCATCCGTGAGTTTTGCCATGCACGCCGGATGGTGTCGGGTTGGTGCGACGCCATGGCATCCAGGGTGTCCCGCAGCAAAAGGAAAAGAACCGGTGCGGATTCAAAGGAGCGAACGTAGTCTCCGTGTTTCTTTAAAGGCTCCCAATCGGACCGGTCTTCAATAAAGAAATACAAGTACCGTGTTCCCTTTCTGCCAGCCGAACACCGCAGCGGTGTTCCGGTGGGGCAGGCCATGAGGTCGCCGGGCTCCAGGTCATACGTTCGCCCGCCCATCTCCACCCGCATCTCTCCCTGCAGCAGTAGGCGCAAGTCGTGGTAAGGGCGCGGTTTGAGGCCGCTGTCATAATTCCTCCGCTCCGTGATCGCCGCAATGACAACGCCGGCATCAAACAGTGGCTGCGCCACCCGTTGGGCCAGCCGGTCATCGCAGGGTAATTGCTCGCTGAATTTAGGGCGGATCGTGTGTGGCCGGAAGCTCACGTAGGGCGTGCGAATAATTTTATTCATACCTTCTTTTTATCAATCGCCGGCATCTGGTGCAATCATAAAATGCGTCATTTGGATAAAACCATGCGCTGTCAAGGCAATGACTTACCTATTGCTGTTAGGTCCTCTGTTCATATAGGATACGAGACTATGGAAATAAAATATTGGTTAACGTCAGCGTGTTTTTTTGTGGGCGTCTCGGCGGCGTTTTGTCACGCCGGTGAAAGCCGGTTTGTGGATGCGCATGTTCATTTCCAGGATCGCAAGCCTGGTGATCTGGAAAAGGTGGATGCATGGATGCAATCCAACCACGTGGCGCGGGTCATCAACCATCCCCTGAGTCAATCCCGGTGGCGTACGGAGGAAGAGCGGTCGCAGATGATCGCGAATTACGCGCCGTTCAAGGGGCGCATTGACCGCTTCACCATCATCTTTTCAGACGAAGTGAGCACGGAGGAAGAGGCCGTCACGCTGCTTGCCCGCGAAAAACAGGACGGCGCGATCGGGTTTGGCGAGCATTACGGTGGTGATAAAGGGGATAATACATTCGACAGTCCCGGATGCATGCGACTTTTTGCGGCGTGCGCCAAGGTCGGACTGCCGGTCATGTTTCACATGGATAGGCACCAGAACCTCGATGAAAAAGGGTTGCCGCGGCTCGAGCATGTCCTGAAGACGTATCCAAACCTGATTCTCATCGCTCATTCGGACTGGTGGAGAAACCTGATGGACGGCACGTGCGACCGGCTCCTGCAGACCTATCCGAACCTGTATGCCGACATTTCCTGCACCGTGCATCGGAGCGTCATCGGTCGCGACAAGAAAATCGCACGTGAGTTTTTCATCCGCAACGCCGACAAGCTGCTGTTCGGGACCGACTCTGGCTGGTGGTCGCTGGGCAAAGCGCCCGCGCCGGAGTACGCGCTCATCGATGAATTGAAGCTGCCGAAAAACGTGGAAGACAAGATCTGCCGGGGCAATGCCGAGCGGTTGTTCTGGCAAGACAAAAAGAAAGGTGAATAAATGATTACATTACGAAAATCAGTGTCTCTATTACCGGTTTTGGCGATCTGCCTGTCATGCCCAGGGCTAATGGCCGAGACCAACAAGCCGGTCAAGGTGTTTGTCATTGCCGGCGACGAGAATTGCCTGGAGCAGGCGACGATTTCCGCTCGTACCGACGGAACGCAGGTGAGTTTCTTTACTGATGTTACGCCGATCAAGGACGAGAAGGTGAAGCATGTCAATTGTGCGGTCTACAAGGGTGCTTATGTCGCCAGTACCGATTACGAGAAGCTTGCCCCTGAGGTAACCGGAGTGGTGGAAGTCGGGGAGCAACGGACGGAACGGCGACCGGATAAGCAAAAGGGCAGGATCCCCGTGGAGATGACGCCTTTCCCGGAATTGTCCCGGCAGGACGGTTATACGACGGTGCTGCGCGGGGCGCTGGCAGTGCCGATATCGGGCCGGCATGAAGTCTTGCCGTCCGGGTTCAATGTGACCTTGGTGGAGGGCAAGGAAGTCTATCGGCAGGAACCGGGACAGTCCACGCCGACCATCACTCCGATCCAGCTCGACGCCAATAAGCGATATGCCTTCACCACGGTGTTTTTCAAGGCACCCGAACACGGTTTTCGCGTGCCCATCATCAATCGTCCTGGTGCGCTGGAGACGGTGGTGGCGGAAAACCCGAAATACGCTTGCCTGAAGGATGCATCGGGGGCATGGGTGACGCGCGATGATGTGGTGCTCTATGATGCCCAGCCAATGCACAACAATACCAGGACGCCGGGGCATCCCCTGCAGGTGGGCGACATCGCGTACGGGGGGCAGAAGGTCTTCAATGCCGTTGGCCCGGAACTGATGTTGGGGCATGTCCTGGGCGACTGTGTTGAGGAGCCGGTCTTCCTGTTGCGCTTTGCGACCCGTCACTACATTTGGTTTATGCGCGGCAGCCGCTCGCTGGGGCACGATTACCAGCCGCCCTCGAGCGGCGGGGATCCGGATCTGAAAGGCAGTTGGGACGTGATCCATTTCAACTGGGGCGTGTGGGATGCCGGGTACAAGGAGGTGACTTCAAAATACTATCAGGGGCACGGGAACACGACATCCGTCGCCGATTTTGAGAATAATCTCCGCACGTTGGTGGCGCGGATGAAGCAGACCGGCGCGACCTTGATCTGGGCCAGCGTGACTCCGGTCTGGAAAGGCGAACCGGACAAACCGAACGGCGACGTGGTCGCCTACAATGCCGTGGCGGAGAAGGTGATGAAGGAAAACGGGGTGATCATTGATGACCTGAACTCGCTGGTTCCCAAAGGCTCCGGGAGTTGGGTGGATCCGAATGTTCACGCCGTCGGCAATCTCGCGCCGAAGGTGACGGAGACCATTCTCGCGGCGCTGGCAAGTCGCAAGGAGAAAACCAAACCGCTGCCGCGGGTGCTGATGATTGGCGACTCCATTACCGGCAGCTACCTGGAAAAGGTGACACAGAATCTCGACGGCAAGGCCGTCGTATACAAAAATTCCGGCAACGCGGAGAGCACCTGGACCGGCTTGAAGAAAATTGATGAATGGCTCGACCTCAAGCAATATCTGCAAAATGGTCAGGAGTATCTGGAGCTGGTCAATGGCGTGAATGACGTGCTGGCTCATCCTGACCGGTTCATTCCGGGTTACCAGAACCAGGGCGTGGAACTGGCCGGGCTGACCTGGTTTCAGGGGATTGCGGACAGCCAGTCGCCTGCGCAGACGGCCGTATACGAAAAGAATCTGGCAAGTCTGATACGGGATCTGCGGAAGGACCTCAAGGCGCCGCAGTTGCCGGTGGTGGTGGCGGCGGTGGCCTTCGGCGACGGGAAGATCCACGACGCGCAGATGGCCGTGGGCGATCCGGCCAAGTATCCGGAATTTACGGGCAATGTGAAAAGCATAGATACCCGAATGTTTGTGCCCTCCCCTGGACAAGTAGGCAGTTGTTACAATGAGAACGCCGGGACGTTCCTGGAGATCGGCGATGCGCTGGGGCGCGCCATGCTGGAGCTGATGATATGGGGTAAAGAATAATGAGAATACATTCAATTTCGTTAGTCGCCAGCACCCTCGTGGGAATAACGCTCCTAAGCGCGTTCTGTCAGGAAGTCGTTCCACCCCCCCGAACCTCGGGTAACCCTATAATCAAGCATGTCAGAACGGCTGACCCGTCGGTGCTCGTCGGGAAGGACGGCACCGTTTGGTTGTACACCTCTCATGACCAAAATGACGCCGTCGATTATAATACCATGGATGGTTATCGCGTGTTTTCCTCCAGCAATCTGGTTGACTGGAAGGATCATGGGGAGATCCTTCATTCGAAGGATCTTTCCTGGGGTGATCGGTCTGGATTCATGTTTGCTCCGGACGCCGTGTTCAGTAAGGAGACTTACTATCTGTACTTCCCTCACCTCACCCAAAAGATGGGGTTTAAGATCGGCGTTGCAACCAGCCAATCGCCACAAGGACCCTTCAAGGAACAAGGGTTTGTCAAGGGACCGAAAATGAAAGGCGGCTTTGATCCAAGGTGCTTTATCGATGACGATGGTCAGGCATACCTATACTGGGGTAGCGTTTTCGACACGAAGGCGCCGATGGTAGCAAAACTGAAAGAGAATATGATGGAACTTGCGGAAGAACCCAGAATAATCGATTATGGTGAAGGAGACTACTTCTCCAAGAACCTGAAGCGTCCGGGGGAAGGCATTTACATGCACAAGCGCAAGGGTGTCTACTATTTCTCCTTCAGTGCCTTTGACGGTTACGCCGCGATGGGCGACAATCCCTACGGTCCCTTCACCCGGTTACACAAGATCGCCGAAGGCGGCAAAGGAGCGCAGGATCATCACTCCATCATCGAGATCGCTGGAGAATGGTACTACTTCTACCACCTCGGCAATTTCCATGACGGCAAAGCCGATGGGAGTTTGTACCGTCGGAACGTTTGGGTTGTCACAAAGTCGGACCAGGGGGTAGAGATGATTGAGGGGAAAACAAATCCGGGTGCAGAGACTGTAATGCCAGTTTCGAAGGATATTGAATCCGAAATTGAAGAAATCCTGGCGGTGAACCGCGATGGCATTGAAACGAACCGGACAACCATGATCACTCTGCGTACAGCACCCGGTGCAACGGTAAAGGTGAACCAGACGTACAGCACCCGGTGCAACGGTAAAGGTGAACCAGACCCGTCATGCCTTCGAGTTTGGAACCGCTATCAGCTATCATGCCTTTGTCCCCAACGATCGCATCGGGGAAGCGGATCAGGAAAAATACAAAGAGATCCTGAAAGCCAATTTCAACAGCGTTGTGCACGAGAATGAAATGAAGTGGTATTCCAATGAAAAGGAGCGCGGCAAGCTTACCTTTGCCGATGCTGATGCCATGTTGGACTGGTCTGAAGCGAATGGCTTGTACACCCGAGGGCACTGTGTCTACTGGGACAAGGATGCGCATGTTCAGCAATGGCAGAAAGAACTCGACAATGATTCGCTGCGTAACGCGATAAAGCAACGTGCAGCAGACTACATGGGGCATTTCAAGGATCGAGTGCATGAACACGATGTCA
>JFJP01037548.1_pt1 | contig 26324 bp, 18 predicted proteins | sample 431651 | NCBI WGS metagenome assembly JFJP01 (sample SAMN02602958, study PRJNA72255) | Microbial mat metagenome, whole genome shotgun sequencing project. | biome: fresh water; feature: sink hole; material: water; isolation source: purple microbial (photo- and chemosynthetic) mats found in...
TCTCTTTCAGAAATTTAGAAAGAATTTTGGGATAAGAAGTTGCAATTTGCTTGCCTTCTAAATCTTTTACCGAATTGTATTGCATTTTTTTACCTACTGCTAAAGAAAAACGACATTTTCCGTAACCTAAAAGCTTAATTTCTTGTATATTATCTGCTTTTTCGTAAACAACATTTTGCCCAACAATGCCTAAATCGGCTACACCCGATTGTACATATTCAGGAATATCGTCGTCGCGAAGCAAAAGTATTTCAATTGGAAAATTTGAAGCCTGAACGGTTAAACTTCCCATTCCCATTTCAAAGCGAATGCCACATTCTCCAAGTAAAGCTAAAGATTTTTCACTTAAACGCCCTTTTTTTTGTATTGCAATTTTAATTTTTTCCATTTCAACTAGTATTTAAAAAAAAGACCTGCCAAATATTGGCAGGTCTTAAATAAATTTATATAAAAATATTACATAGCTTTATCCGCCTACCTCAAAAAGTAAGTTATGGTGATGACGGATTGTGTGTAATTGAAAAATCATTTTTTGTTTGTTTTATTGTGAAATTATTTTTGCAAAGGTAAAAGCAATATTTTCTTTTGCAACAGGAAAATAAAGTTTAACATAAATTTAATATTTCAAAACGAATAATAAAATTGTAAATCATTGAATTTAAAATAAATACATACAAATCAGTTCCTAAATAAAATAAAAATAAGGTATATAAAAAACAGGCTAAAAATATAAGCTAATTAGATAATTAAAAAAACTGACAAATATTATTGTTTTGTACATATATTTTCTGTACTTATGCACACTTTTTTATTTGATTAAAAATGTAAAAAAAATAAATTATAAACAAAAAAAATGATTAAAATGAAAAAAATATTATTTATGGCTCTAGTTATGAGCGCATTTTTGTATTCATGCAACAGTTCTAAAACCGACGAAGCTACTCAAACTGCAATGACAGTGGAGCAAATAGTAGAAAAAGCTAGCGAATTTGTTGATAAAGAAGTTATTTTGGAAGGAACAGTTTCTCATGTGTGCAAGCACGGCGGAAAAAAAATGTTTTTAATGGGTGAAAATCCTGATGTGAAAATTAAAATTGTTCCAAATGAGAAACTTTCTTCTTTTGAAACGGACTTGGAAGGTAGCGATGTAACTGTAACCGGAAAAGTAATTGAGCTTAGAATAGATGAAGAATATTTGGCTAATTGGGAAGCTGAAATTAAAGTAGAGCTCGAAAGCGAAACTGAAGACACTGAGCATAATATAGCAGAAAGCGACCCAAAACATTTAGGAACCCACAAAGAAAAAAAGGAGGAAGTTGCTGAAGAAGAAGTTGAAGATCCTTATGCGGGAGTGAAAGAACTACGTAAAGAATTGCAAGATAGTGGCAAAAAATATTTGTCATTTTATTCAATTGAATGTAGTGAGTTTAAATTAAAATAGTTATTTATATTTATTTAAAATGTTTTATTCTTATATTTATTAGTAAGTATAAAACATTTTTTTTATCTATTTATTTTTTAAATTAATGGAAATGTAAAATGAATTGGAGAAAATGGAATAGAATAATACATAGAGATTTAGGTTATTTTTTTACAGGAGTTATTATTATTTATGCACTTTCTGGAATAGCATTGAATCATAGAAATGATTGGAATCCAAATTATAGTGTATCAAGTAAAACATATAAATTACAAGTTCCTAAGAACAAGGACGATATAAAAAAAGAATTAGTTTTTGAACTATTGAAAAAGGTAGAACAAGAGGATAATTATAAAAAATATTATTTCCAAAATCCTACAACGCTTAAAGTTTTTTTGAAAGAAGGTAGCCTTGTGGTAGACTTGAATACGGGCGAAGGAGTGCTTGAAATACTGAAAAAACGACCACTTTTTTACCAATTTAATTATTTACATTATAATCCTCAATATTGGTGGACATGGTTTTCTGATGTTTTCTCGGTTTGCTTGATAATTATTTCTATCTCAGGACTTTTAATAATTAGAGGCAAGAATGGCATCACCGGAAGAGGCGCATGGTTAACCGGATTAGGTATTTTAATTCCTATTCTATTTTTGGTTTTTCTATAAATAAACACGTTTTTTAAACCAACTTAAAAATTTAAAATGGTTGAAGTTTTAAAAACTCAGAAAAAAATATTTTCTTTGTCGGGAATGTGCTTTTTATTAGTTATTTACACAGGTAGCTATGCGCAAAAAATGCACACTTATATTTCTGCAACAACAGGGAGCGAGCGACTTGCCGATTTTGAAAATTACAAACGAATGAAAGATTCGAGTATATTTAAAACTGTTGGTTTTGAAAACATTGGACCCTTTCAAACTGGAGGGCGAGTTAATGACATAGATGCAAATCCTGAAATACCAAGTTATTTTTATATTGCAACTCCCTCTGGTGGTGTTTGGCGAACCGAGAATAATGGGCAAAGTTATATTCCTATTTTTGATTCTGCCGCTACCCTTTCTATTGGTGATATTGCTATAAATTGGAAAAATAACGAAACAATTTGGGTTGGTACAGGCGATGCTAATTCTAGTCGCTCATCTTACAGTGGCACTGGTATTTACAGAAGTACCGACAAAGGTGTTTCGTGGCAACATAAGGGACTTGAAAATACAAGCCAAATTGCAAGAATTGTATTACACCCTACAAATGAGAATGTTCTGTGGGTTGCTGTAATGGGAAGTTTGTATTCAGAAAACGAAGAGCGAGGTGTGTATAAAACTATTGACGCAGGAAAAACTTGGAAAAAAGTATTATATATTGACAATACAACTGGAGCTATCGATTTAGTCATAAATCCACAAAATCCTGATATTCTATATGTTGCAATGTGGCACAGACAAACACGCGCTTGGTGGCGAATTAAAGCTGGCGAAACATCAGGTATTTATAAAACAAGAGATGGTGGGAATACTTGGAAACTTATTTCTGATAAAAAAAGCCAATTCCCACAAGGCTCAGGTATTGGACGAATAGGCTTAGCTATTTTTGATAAAAATCCAGATATCCTCTATGCTTTCGTTGATAATCAAACAGTTGTAAAAAAAGAAACGTCTAATTTTGACAAAACAAATGCCCTTAATTTAGTTGACTTAAAAACCTTAAAAAAAGAGGAGTTTTTAGCGCTTACGGATAATAAAATTGATGTTTTTTTGAAAAAAAATAATTATTCAAGTGCAATTTCGTCAATAGAGTTAAAAAAAATGATAGAAAATGGAAATTTTGGTATTGCAAACATCTATTATCACAAAATAGATTCGAATTTAATAGATGAAAAACCAATCGAGGGCATTCAAATTTATAAAAGTACAAATGCCGGCGAGAAATGGAAGCTTATGAATACAAATATGCCCGATGATTATGCATTTAAATATAATTTTGGTTATTATTTTGGACAAATTAGTATTTCTGCTGAAGATGAAAATGAGCTTTATATCGGAGGCATTTACTTATACAAATCAAAAAATGGAGGAGCTTCATTAACGCCGATTAGAGATAGAAATATGCATGTAGATGTGCATGCTATTTGGTTGAATCCCAAAGATTCGGAGCATATTATTGTTGGCAATGATGGTGGTGTTAATATTTCATATAATGGTGGAAAAAGTTGGACATTAGCCAATGCTATGCCAATTACTCAATTTTATGCTGTAAACCACGATAATTTAGATAATTACACTATTTATGGTGGTACACAAGACAACGGGACTTTGTATTCCTCGCAAAAAAATAATAAGGCAAATTATAAGAGTTTAAGTGAAGGAGATGGAATGCAAGTTCAAATAGATACTGCTAATTATCAATATATTATATCTGGCTATCAATATGGCGAATATTTCAAAACACAGATAAATAAAAATAGCCAAATGTATAGTTTTTCAAAAAGTTTTGAGGTAAAACCTAATATTCCTATTACAGAGAGTAAATTAAGATTTGGCTGGCAGACTCCTATTTTGCTGTCGCCATTGGAGGAGAATATTTTATTCATTGGAGCAAATAAATTATTGAAAATCAATTTACAAACAGGAGAAACAGAAATAAAATCACCAGATTTGACCAATGGTGGCGAAAAAGGTTGCACACCTTTTGGAAGTATTTTTACATTTAGTATTTCTCCGCTCGACAATAATTTAATTTATACGGGAAGTGATGATGGTGTTGTTTTTAAAACAGAAAATGCAGGAATGAATTGGGACAAAATAAGTACTAACTTGCCGCAAAAACTCAAAATAACGAAAATTATTGCATCTAAATTCAATAAAAATGAAGTTTACTTGTCTATAAATGGCTATTCGTTTGATAATTTTGAGAGTTTTGTCTTTTTTTCAGACGATAAAGGCGAATCTTGGAAAAAAATAGGAATGAATTTACCAAAAAGCCCAGTGAATACTCTTTATGAAGACCCATTTAATGAAAATATTCTCTTTGCTGGAACTGATATTGGACTTTTCATTTCGCTCGATAAAGGAAAAAACTTTTATACATTACACAAAAATTTACCAGCAGTGCCTATTAGCGACATTAAAATCAATCAGAAGGCAAAGCATTTGATTGTTAGCACTTTTGGTCGTTCTATTTTTATTGCTGACATGAAAGAAATTTATAAAGTTGTAGAAAATCAATGTAAAAAATAGTAAAATATTGTCTGCTTTCTATATTTTTGTATATTTGTGCAAAATCTATAATTAATTCGCTGCAAACACAACTTCTTTTTTTAAGAAACTAAAATGAAAAAACAGGCAAACGAACGCACTTTTCAAGGAATTTTATTCAATACTATTTCTGAAATTATTCAGGAGAATCCTGATTTTAACTTCTTGAAAATCACACAAGAAGAAAACATTGGCGTAGGAAAAGTGCAACGTTTTGCCGATGGTTTACTTTATTCTTCGAACAATATAAAAAATATAGTACTTTTTGAGCTTAAAAATACAAAATGGGAAGCTACTGAAGATGAGTTAGTTGATGCGGCTGCCAACAAAGCCGTAAATGCAGGTTTTGATTTTTTTGTAACCGGAACTCCTAGACAATTAGCTATTTACAAAACATTTGAGACTGGAAAATCAATACAAGAAAGGCGTATCGAAATTTTCAATCTTTCGAGCATTAGAAAAGATGACGAAGTTAAAACACAGAACTTTAAAACACTGATTACTAATCGTCTAAAGCTTTTTTTAAAACGATTGAGTAATTTAACGCATGGCATTTCCGAGATTATTTTTGATAATATTAACAACCTATATATCAATCGTTTATCTTCTTACATTTTAGATGCTTCCATTGACATGTGGGACTTGATGGTGGTAAAAATTAATGCTGATGCCAATTTTAAAACGCAAATAAAACTGTACTTAGAAAAAGAAGATATTTTCAATTTGAACAAAGATTTGGACGACGACAATATTTATAAGCTCTGCCAGTTAGCTAATTACATGCTGTATCTTAAAATTTTGTTCTATTCAAATTTGCAGCGCAATGTGCCGCAACTCCAACTGCGCCCGTTACTCATTCCAGACGATTCTAAGCTGCTAAATAGCTCATTACAAACACGTTTTGCCGAAGTACTGGAACATGATTACGAAATGATTTTTTCGCCCAGCATAATTGATGAATTTGAGTTTACACCTGCATACATTCCCGAATTACGAAGAAATGTAGATGGAATTAAAAACCTGAATTTCAACGATTTGAATGCCGATATTATTGGTTCTATTTACAATACTTTACTCGATAACCAAGAGCAACATGATAGAGGTCAGCATTTTACAAACACCGATGAAGTGGACATTATTAATGCTTTTTGCATAACTCCACACACAAAATTTGTGAGCGATACGAGTTGCGGGGCAGGAACTTTTTTGGTGCGGGCTTATCAGTTTTTAAAATTTTACAATCCTCAATTAACTCATGAACAGTTACTTGAACGTGTTTGGGGGATTGAAATTGCTACTTTTCCTGCTTTTTTGGCGGTAATGAATTTGTGCTTGCTCAATATAAAAACTGCCGAAAATTACCCGTTAATTATTCGTTCCGATTTTTCGCAAATCAAATCAGATTATTCGTATTCTGGTTATTTTTTAAATGCCAATAAAGAGTTTGAAGTTGAAAAAATTGATAATCGTAAAAAAAAGGTAAGCTTGCCTATTTTTGATGTTTGTGTAGGAAATCCTCCTTATATTCGGCAAGAACTAATTGAAAATAAAGTAATTTGGAATAATTTGATTAAAATAGAACATGGAATTACAAAAATAAACCAACAATCCGATTTTTATGTATATTATTTGATGCACACCACAAGTTTTCTGCGTAATGGCGGGCGTTTGGGTTATGTAATTTCAAGTTCGTGGCTCGATGTTAGTTTTGGACGCGATTTGCAAGAATTTTTGCTCAAAAATTTTAAAATAATAGCCATTCTCGACAATCAAGTGAAGCGAAGCTTTGAAACAGCCTCAATCAATTCTGTTATTTTAGTAGTCGAAAAATGCGAAAATAAAACAGAAAGAGATACAAATTTAGTTCGTTTTGTGCGAATTTTCAAAGAATACAATGAAATTATTGGCGGCACTTGGACATCAGAACGATTAGAGAAAGTACATACTTTTGTAAAAGAAATAGAACAAAGCACTAAGTCAATCGAAAATGCGAGCTATAATTTATTTGTTATTAAACAAATAGACTTAGAAAACGAAAGTATTTTAAACGATAAATACACCAACGGGCATTGGGGAGCAAAATATTTGCGATCACCTAAAATTTACAACAAAATAATTAGAAAAAGTTTCAAGAAATTCGAAAAACTATCAAATATTGCTAATATAACGAGAGGTTTTACAACTGGTGCAAATGATTTTTTCTATGTAAAAGATAATTATCAAAGCCTCGAAAACTTAACTGAGCAAGAATATCTAGTAAAAATGGGCGTTTCCAAGCAATCTCACAAAGAATATTGGAAGCGTATGGGGTATTTTTTTTCGGAAATGGACAAACGAAGTTACGAAATAGAACGCTTTTACGTAAAACCTTTATTTAAAACACAAAGAGAAGCCCTTAATTTAGATGTTGATGTATCTAATTTACATAATTTTGTAGTATTATGTTCTGATTCAAAAAAGAAACTTGAGAAATATAAAAATAAAGTACTAAACTATATTAAAAGTGCAGAAAGCCTTGATATTCAAAATCGCCCAACAATGTCGGTGCGAGACCAGTGGTACGATTTGTCAAGCTCAGCGGTAGTAGGTGATTTCATTTTTCCCTCTAAAATTGGCGAAAAATTTAGGCTCATCGACAATAGAAAAGCTAAAGTGCATTGCGACAAAGTAAATTACGCAATTACAATAAATGAAAATTACGAACAAGAAAAAAATCTTATTTTTTTAATTTTAAATTCAACTATTTTCCGTTTTTTTATTGATTTATTTTCAAGACAACTAACTGGAGCTCAAACATTAAGTGACGTAGATGTGATAGTGGTGAAAAATACAATAATACCAAAGCCAGAACTATTAATCCCGTACAAAGTAGAACTCGAAGAAATATACCAATCGTTCAAATCACGAGAACAGGGCACTATTTTTGACGAAGTTATGCAAAAAGATCGTCGCCGATTAGACGAAATTATTTTTGAAGCCTTGGGTTTAGATAAAAGTGATGTAAATGATTTATACAAAGCTACTTGCAATTATGTAGCCATGCGTAAGCAAAAAAGCGAAAGCGTAGTTAGCACCAAGAAAAAACAAAAATATAGCTTTGACGATGCTTTGCTTTTTATTAAAGAACGTTTCCCAGAAATTAAAACCTACAAAAAAACGATTAAGAACAAAACAACCCAAGAATTTAAAATTCCTTCATGGAAAGCAAAATTTCCGAAAAACAGCGATGGAAATGGAAATATTTTCAATAATTATCCTGTATATTTTGTAGAAGGAAATTTGCAAAAAACGGTAAATTTTTCTAATGCCGGACAATTGCAATTATTTCAATATCTTTATAATCAATTTGATATAAAAAATATAGATTTAAAATTTCCAACTTCTGAAGCAGAGTGTTTAACTGTTTTTAAATCAGTGCAAAAAGATTTTAATAAATATTCGGAACAAATTAAAAATTTATTAAAATCACATAGAATATCAATACATTATCTTTCTATTTACAAGACAATTTTATTTGGAGATTAACTTTTAGGATAAAAAAACAGATAATTTCCGTACTTTCGATGGGTACAATAAATCAGCTGATTTACCAAAAGAATCAAGAATAAACTTTTCAGATTCATAAAAAATGAGTTACTTTGCATGTAATACTTTTAATATTTTTAAACGGTTTTTTCAGTTTGAAATACCGTGTATGCAAAATAAAACAGATAAAAGAAAATTACATGAAAACAAAAAAAGAAATTGTAGAAAATTGGTTACCACGCTATACAGGAACGGAATTACACGAATTTAGTAAGTATATTTTACTCACTAATTTTAAAAATTACCTCGAAATCTTTGCCGAAAAATATAGCGTTGAAATTAAGGGGTTAGAAAATAGTATGCCAACCGTAACTGCCGATGGAATTACCATGATAAATTTTGGAATGGGTAGCCCTAATGCCGCTACTATCATGGATTTACTCAGCAGTATTCAGCCCAAAGCTGTTTTGTTTTTAGGTAAATGTGGAGGCTTGAAAAAGAAAAATGATTTGGGCGATTACATTTTGCCCATTGCTGCCATTAGAGGCGAAGGAACTTCAAACGACTATTTTCCGCCCGAAGTGCCTGCTTTGCCTGCTTTTAGCTTGCAACGTGCCGTTTCATCTATTATGCGCGATGACGAAAGTGATTATTGGACTGGAACCGTTTTCACGACCAACCGCCGCGTGTGGGAATGGGACGAAAAATTTAAAGAGCACTTGCGCGATACGCGAGCAATGGCAATAGATATGGAAACTGCAACCATTTTTACTGTTGGTTTTGCCAATAAAATACCAACCGGAGCTTTGCTTTTAGTTTCCGACCAGCCCATGATTCCTGAAGGTGTGAAAACTAGTAAAAGTGATGCCGGAGTTACTGCCAATTATGCCCAAAAACACATTGATTTAGGTGTAAAAGCACTCAATCACATTGCAAAAAACGGTCGCTCTGTGAAACATTTGAAGTTTTAATTTTGGGCAACAACCCATTTTTTCAATTATCGAAAAAAGCAAAATATTTAATAACTAACTATAAATACTTAAACTATTTTTGACAAAATAGTGATAAAATTTTAATTATGATTAGACCAATAACAACAATTCAGAACGAAAAAGTACTCGAAAGTGCAATAAAGCGTTACAAAGAACTTGGTATCATTTTGCCTACATTCAAGCAAATGAGAAATCCGGAATTAATTCCCGAAAAAATTGCTGAAAAGCTTAAAAATATTGGTTTATGGGATTTCAATCCTTTAAACTTGTTTCGTATTACTTGGAAAAACGAGCCCAAAGAATTTGGTGGTTTGTATGGCAAAGTGAATTATTTGGAACTTCCAAAAGCTTTGACAGGCATTGATGCTCGCATTGTTTTGCTGATTGGCAAATGGTTTCCTACGGGTGCGCACAAAGTAGGCGCAGCTTACGGTTGCCTTGCACCTCAGCTAATTACAGGTGGTTTCGACCCAAATTTCAATAAAGCCGTTTGGCCCTCTACTGGAAATTACTGCCGTGGCGGAGCTTTCGACAGCAAAATTATGGGTACTGAATCCATTTCTATTTTGCCCGAAGAAATGAGCAAAGAACGTTTCGAGTGGCTTCGAGATAAGGTTGGTTCTGAGGTAATTGCAACGCACGGAAGCGAATCGAATGTAAAAGAAATCTATGATAAAGTATGGGAAATTAGACGCACTCGCCCCGATGCTGTGGTTTTCAATCAGTTCGACGAATTTGGCAATCCTGCTTGGCATTACAATACTACGGGACCTGCTTTGGAAGAGGTTTACAATTACCTGAAAACTTCTACAAGTAATTTTGCCGGCTATGTTTCGGCAACGGGTTCGGCTGGCACAATTGCAGGAGGCGACTATTTGCGCACTATTCACCCGCATATCAACGTAATAGCCTCAGAAGCTTTGCAGTGCCCAACCATTTTACAAAACGGATTTGGCGCACACCGAATAGAAGGAATTGGCGACAAACATATTCCTTGGATTCATAATATAAAGAATACCAACACGATAACAGCAATTGACGACGAAGATTGTATGCGTATTTTGCGTTTGTTCAACGAAAAAGACGGTTTGAATTATTTGAAATCGCAAGGCGTTGAACAAGAAGTAATTGACCAATTACATTTGCTCGGAATTTCAGGCATTTCAAATATGCTTTCGGCAATTAAAGCGGCAAAACATTTTGAATATACCGCCGACGATTTTATCTTTACGCTTGCAACCGATTCGGCAGAAATGTACCAATCGCGTGTGCACGAGCTTAGAGAAGAACGTGGTAATTATTCGCCACTTCAGGCAGCTAAAGACTTTGAAATGTGCTTGTTAGGTCAAAGAACTGACAACATGAAAGAGCTTTCGTACACCGACAAAAAAATGGTTCACAATCTTAAATATTTTACTTGGGTAGAACAACAAGCCAAAGATGTAGAGGATTTGAATCAACTTTGGTACGATAGAACTATCTGGAAATCAATGTTTGAGCAAGTTGAAAAATGGGACGAACTCATTAATCAATTCAATGAACGAACTGGACTTTTGAAATAAAATCAAAAAAACGACAAAGCAAAAAAAGTTAAAAAGCAAAATTTCGCTTTTTAACTTTTTTGCTTTTTAGTTAAAAGTCATTTGATTAAAGAAAAATAACAATTAAAAAAGATTAAATATTTGAAATATTTTGCAAAAAAAATTACTTTCGCATCGAAAATTCGGTTGTGAAAATTGAATTTTATAATAAAATAATAAAGTATAAAATTTCAAAACATATATTATCTTAGAATATCCAAAACTAAAAATTCATTAACTCCAATCCCCCAAAAAAAGCATGAAAAAGCTCGAACAATTGTACGAAGGTAAAGCTAAAAAAGTATTCAAAACAGACAATGCAGACCATTATCTCATTGAATACAAAGACGATGCAACTGCATTCAATGGTGAAAAACGTGGAAGTATAGAAGACAAAGGCGTTGTGAATAATCTAATGTCTGCAAAAATGTTTCAATTGCTTGAAAATGAAGGTGTTGAAAGCCATTTAGTAGAATTGCTCAACGACAGAGAAATGCTAGTAAAAGCGGTAGAAATCATTCAAGTAGAAGTAATTGTGCGAAATGTAGCAACTGGTTCTATGGTGCGCCGCTTAGGTATTGAAGACGGAATAACACTCGAACCCACCGTTTTGGAATATTGCTTGAAAAGCGATGCTTTTGGCGACCCAATTATCAACGATTATCATATTGCAGCTATGAAATTAGCTACCGAGGACGAAATGAAGCAAATTCGCGATATGGCATTCAAAATCAATGAGTTTATGAAAGAAACTTTTATAAAATTAGACCTTAAATTGATTGATTTTAAATTAGAATTTGGACGATTTAAAGGAAAAATAATTTTGGCTGATGAAATTTCGCCTGACACTTGCCGTTTTTGGGAAGTCGGAACAAACCGAAAAATGGATAAAGACCGATTCCGACAAGATTTAGGCAACGTGAAAGCGACTTACCAAGAGGTACTTAAGAAAGTGCAAACTCTTTAATTCTAAGCCTGCAAAAACAAAAGTGAAAAGAAAAGCAACGATTATTATTCAATAAATCAAATACTTATCTTTTCACTTTTTCATTTTGTAGCTATTTGTGGTTATGGATTAAAGTTGTGGATAAATTTGTTAAAACTGAACGATTTAACAAATTTCAATTCAAATTTCAACAGCTTTGGCTTATGACCTATTTGATACGAAAATTCTTTACTCAAAATTTCATTCTTATAAAAAAGAAAAGTAAAAAATGGAAATGTACGACGATAAATTTCATGACGAGTGCGGTGTGATGGGAATTTTTTCCAACGACAACAAAAACGTCTCACAATTAATATATTACGGGCTTTATGCGCTTCAGCATCGAGGACAGGAAAGTGCAGGAATTGCCGTAAGCAATGGCGAAAAAATTGAATACAGAAAAGACCAAGGGCTTGTAGCTGAGGTTTTTAACAACGAAAATTTGAAAGCTCTCAAAGGTTTTTCAGGAATTGGACATGTGCGCTATTCTACCACAGGCGATAGTTTGGCGGTAAATGCTCAGCCACTGGTAGTTAACTACAAAAATTCTGGCTTTGCACTTGGGCACAACGGAAATTTGGTAAATGCTTCCGAAATACGTGAAATGCTTGAAGACGAAGGAGTTATATTTCAAACAACCATCGACACCGAAGTTATCGCAAACCTACTGGCTCGCAATTTATCCAAAGGAATAGAACAAGCTTTAACTCAAGTTACAGGAATTGTTAAAGGTGCTTATGCGCTTGTTATTCAAACAGATAAAGAACTTATTGGATTACGCGACCCGCATGGATTGCGCCCACTTTGCTTAGGAAAAATTGACGAAACGTATGTATTAGCTTCCGAAAGTTGCGCACTCGACACCATTGGCGCAACGTTTATCAGGGACATCGACCCTGGCGAAATTATTATCATCAATAAAGAAGGAGTTAATTCTATAAAAAGTAAACGCTGGTGCAAAAAAGCCTCGTGCATTTTTGAGTTGATTTATTTTGCTCGCCCCGATAGTGTGCTCGATGGAATTAACGCAAACTCATACCGTTACAAAACCGGACGCATTTTGGCTAAAATCGACGAAGGTTTAAAAGCCGACCGCGTAATTCCGGTGCCAGACTCTGGAATCCCCGCAGCCATTGGTTATTCCGAAGCTTCGGGCATTCCGTTTGGAATTGGACTCATCAAAAATCGCTACATCGGGCGCACGTTCATTCAGCCCACTCAAGAACTTAGAGAGCAAGGCGTTTTAATTAAACTCAACGTGCTGAAAAAGAACGTTGAAGGCAAGCGAGTAGTTATTATCGACGATTCTATTGTGCGTGGCACAACCAGTCGCCGAATTGTGAAATTGCTACGTGATGCGGGAGCTTTGGAAGTACATTTTAGAGTTAGCTCGCCTCCGGTGCAATATCCTTGCCATTTTGGAATCGACACGCCTACACGCGACCAATTGATTGGTGCTACAAAAACAGTAGAAGAAATTCGCCAAATGATTGGTGCTGATTCACTTAAATTCCTTTCGGAAGAAGGAATGTTGCAAGCAACTGCCGGAAAAAATGGTTTTTGCAAAGCTTGTTTCGATGGCGATTATCCGATGGAAGTGCCAATAGAAGGCTCTAAAATGCAATTTGAAAAAATGGAGTAAAATGGTAAAAAATTGATACGATGATTTAAAATTATCGTATCAATTAGCCATTCTGTTTTTTAGGTTAATTGGAAAACATTAAACATAAAAAATGATAACATATAAAGATTCAGGTGTGGACAAAGAAGCCGGTTACAAATCGGTGGAATTGATGAAACAGCACGTAAAACGCACGTTTACGCAAGGCGTTTTGTCCGATTTGGGCGGTTTTGGCGGTTTGTTCGGAATTGACAAAAACCTGTACGACGAGCCGGTTTTGGTTTCGGGAACCGATGGCGTCGGCACAAAACTAATGGTAGCTTTTATGGCTGACAAGCACGACACCATTGGGCAAGATGCTGTGGCAATGTGCGTTAACGATGTGTTGTGCCAAGGAGCAAAACCGCTTTTTTTCTTAGATTACATTGCAACAGGCAAAGTAGAACCCGAAAAAATAGCGCAAATAGTAAAAGGTATTAGCGATGGTTGTTTGCTTTCAAACTCGGCTCTTATTGGCGGCGAAACTGCCGAAATGCCTGGTTTATACCAACATAGCCACTACGATATTGCCGGTTTTTCGGTTGGAATTGTAGATAAAAAGAAAATTATCACTGGCGCAAAAGCCAAAGAAGGCGATATCTTAATTGGCTTGCCTTCCAACGGTTTGCACAGCAATGGTTTTTCGTTGGTGCGCAAGCTGCTGTTTGAAGTTGCTAATTATCAAATACATGACTATGTAGAAGAATTGGGAATGAAACTAAGCGAAGAACTTTTAAAACCCACTCACATTTATGTAAATCCGGTACATGAATTGACTGAAAAGTTTGATATTCATGGAATTAGCCATATTACTGGCGGCGGTTTTTACGAAAATATTCCTCGCATGTTTTCAAACCAATTGAGTGCAAAAATTGACATAAGCGTAATTCCTAAACAGCCTATTTTCAGTTTGTTGCAAAAAATTGGCTCGATTCCTGAAAAAGAAATGTATTCGACTTTCAACATGGGAATTGGAATGGTTTTGGCAGTTGAAAAGTCTGATTTTGAAGCGATTATGAATTTTCTCAAAGAGAAAAACCAAGCTGCAATAAAACTAGGTGAACTTGTAAAAAGTACCGAAGGCGTTATTATTGATTTTTAGTAAGTTACAAAAAAAGCTTATACGATTTTTTTGTCGTATGAGCTTTTTTTGTTTTAGATAGAAATCAAATAAATATATTTTTCACATATTCTTTGTTTTTTACTGTAAAAAATTAAAATGTTTTGTTTTGAAGTTATAAATTTCAAGCCTTTTTAGTTTTGTTTTTGAAATGTGTTTTCTAAATTTTTGATTGTTACTGCTTTTTTCTTGCTTGCAAAATATATGAAACAATTCCATTTTTTAAGCTTACGCTTTATCTTTTTGTTAAATTTTCAATTTCCTCGCGGCTTAAAGCCGTTTCTTCCATAATTTCTTCTATCGGTTCGCCATATTTGAGCATTTTTTGAGCAAGTTTTAGTTTTGTTTCTTGCGCTTTTGCCAAAGCTTTTTCTTTTTGTCGGCGTTGTTCTTGCTCTTTTGCCAAAGCTAATTCTCTCATTTCACGCTCTTTATCTAATTCCATTTGTTTGTCGGCAATTGCTTCTTTACTTATGCTGTCGATAAAAAGCTGAATTTTCTGTTGATGCATCTCGTAATCGTCAATGTAACTCAAATCTTCTTTGTCATGAATGCTTATTTTCAGGCGTTTCATCATTTTTTTGAAAATCAGGTCTTGCTCGTATTCAGCAAAATCTAGTTCAGAATTGTTTTTTTGAAGGGTTTTTTCGGCAAATTTGAACCAACGCAAATAGTGGACATTATTCTTATTTTTTACTATATTTTTTTGAAAGAAAAATATCTCTTTATTTTTTTGCATCCACAACAAACCTTTGGTGTTATTATTTATTTTTTCCAACATACGCTTGCGTTCTTCTTGCAATTCGCTTAGGTTTTGTCTATCCCAGAGCGAGTGGTCGCGAATGAAATTTAAAACCGATTCGCTAGTAGGAATAAAACTCAAATAATCATCGGTTTCGCTCAAATTTTCGTGCACCAACCAAATGATAGTGAGCACCGGTTGTAATTTGGAATAATCTTTAACTTCTTGAAAATCATTTTCTAAGCTCAAAATAACTTTTTTAGGCAAATCTTCTAGTTGCAGAGCAGTATTGAGGCTATGATACAAGTGAAAACGCTGAATAATGTCGGGTTTAAACCATTGTTGCATTTCTATAATAACATAATTTTCGTCTATTTTGCAGCGAAAATCGAAGTCAACCGAACGTGCAGCATCGGTTATTTTGTGCTCGCGCGACAGTAAATTGATTTCAGAAATGGTAACCGACAAAGCGTCTTCTAAAAACTTTTTAGCTATTTCCAAATCCGAAAAAACTTTCTTAAAAAAACGGTCGTAATTCAATGGTGCTAAATACATGGCTTTGGGTTTTATGTTTGCTACAAAAGTACGACTTTTTTGTGCGAAAAGCAAATTTTGAGCGGGCTTATTTCTAGCTTTTTAAGGTATAAAAAAATGCTGTGCCTATGTAATTAAATAGTCCAATATCTGTTTTTTTTATTGATTTTCATTTTTTTATTTAATTTTGCAAAATAAAAATAAAAAAATCAACCAAAATGGCAGGAAAATACGGAACTACTTGGTGGGGAAACCAATGGCTTAACTCGTTGAGTCATATTGACCACAGTAATCGTTTACCTCGCGGGCGGGCGTATGCAGGAAATGGCTCAGTAAAATCAATTCAAATTGTAGAAAACAAAGTTCTTGCAAAAGTAAAAGGCAGTTATCCAAAGCCTTATGATGTAAAAATTGAAATTCCACTGCTCGATAGCAAACAAAAAACGACCTTAGTAGAAGCAATTACAAGTGATACTTATTTATTGAGCAAATTGCTTAATCGTGAGCTTCCAAAAGAACTGAACGAACTTGCTGAAAATAAAAAAATTCACTTGTTTCCGCAGCGATGGAGCGATTTTAAAATGAACTGCTCTTGCCCAGATTATGCAGTTCCTTGCAAACATATAGCAGCAGTTATTTATTTAGTATCCAGCGAGATAGATAAAAATCCATTTCTTATTTTCAACTTACATGGGTTGGATTTAATTTCGGAGCTGAGTGAACTTAATGTTGCTCAAAAAGAAAATGAATTTGAAAAAATTAGCTCTGTGCACGATTTTTTTGAAAAATCGGAAACGCTCTCGCCTATTTTTGAGTTCGAGCCAGATTTAATTGAGACGCTCGACTTTTCGAAAATTGAAGATTTGCGCGAAAAAATTATTTCGGTATTGAGTCCTCAGCCACTTTTTTATGCAAAAGATTTTAAAGAAATTTTGCAAAAACAGTATAAAACTATATCAAAAAATGTAGATAAAGTAATAATTTATAAGCAAAAAGAATTTTCTTTTTTATTGGAAGATATTGAACAAATTACCAACACTCAAATCGTTTTCGATAGCGAGTTGAAAGTTGAATCTGTAATTTTACAAATTTACAATCAAGAAGAAAATCAGCAAAAGAAAATATCTTTCGAGGAGCTTTTTTTCTTAATTCAAAGCTTGGAAATCAAAAAATTACAGTCTTTTCATCATTCTATTATTGCAATTCATACCATTTACCAATTTGCCCGTAAATTAATTCAAAATGGAGCAATTATTCCGCAACTTTTGAGCGATAGCTCAGGGAAATTTCATATTCGCTGGCTTCCTACAAACAACAACTCAAACGTAAAACAATTAACAGAAACAATAAAGCACTTAATTTCACCCGATATTTGCACAATTCGTACTGAGCCAAAAGCAAAGAAAAAGCAGCCTGAAAATGCTAATAATCTAAGTGTTACCGAAAATTTTAATTTTATATTTAATCTATTTTCAACTAAAATAATTACAAAAACAGTGGCTTTTGACCGCTCTAGCCTTCTTGATTCGGTTTATTCACTGTTTTTTTTAGACCAAGCCGTTAGTTTTGATTCATTTACAGAAAAACAGATTCCAAATACAATTCAACTGTGGCTAAGGAAGTTTTATCTTACTCAAAATGAATATGTTCCAATTATAGCAGTCAATGACAAAGAGGTTAATTTTGAAATTGAAATTCAGATTCAAAATACGAAAGATGAGTTAGAAATGCCTATTCCTTTCTCGAAATTTTTGATAGGAAAAAAATATGAAAAATTTAAAATTGATATATTAAAAAATATTTCGCAACTTACTGAATATTTGCCAACTATAAAAGATTATCTCAATAATAATGGAAAAAAACCGCTGAAATTTGAAAATGAAGAATTTGCTCCTGTAATTTTGAATGTTTTGCCTGTAATTCAGTTACTTGGAATAAGAATTATGCTACCGCGTTCGCTAAGTTACTTGTTCAAACCCAAAATTTCGATAAAGCTTTCGAAAAAATCAAAAGATAAAGTGCAATCATTCTTGGGATTAAACGAGCTTTTAGATTTTCAATGGCAGATTGCAGTGGGTGATGAATTGCTTGATTTTGAGGAATTTCAGAAGTTAGTGAAAAATATGAGCGGACTTGTAAAAATCCGCGATAAATACCTGTTAATTAATCATGACGAAATAAATAAACTGTACAAACAGATAGAAAAAAATGAAAAAATATCGTCAGAAATTTTATTACAATCTCTTTTAAGCGAAGACTTTAACGGTTCGCCAGTTGGTATAAGCGATGAAATTAGGGAGGTGGTTGAAAACATTTTGAAAACAGAGAAGGTTAGTTTACCTGAAAACTTATTGGCTACAATGCGTCCTTACCAAATAAAAGGGTACGAATGGCTAGTGAAAAATGCAAAACTCGGAATGGGAAGCATTATTGCTGACGACATGGGACTTGGAAAAACGTTGCAGGTAATTTCGGCTTTATTGAAATTTAAGCAAGAAAACCTCTTGGAAAAGAAAAAAGCAATTGCAATTGTACCTACCACATTATTAACAAATTGGGAAAAAGAAATTCGGAAATTTGCACCCGAAATTCAAACACACATCTACCATGGCACAAACCGCAAAGTTGAAAACAAAGAGTTTGATTTGCTTTTGACAACTTATGGAGTAATACGTAGCGATATTGATAAATTGCAGAAAATCAAGTGGTTTGCACTTATTGCCGATGAAGCCCAAAACATTAAAAATAACGACACAGAACAAACTAAAGCGGTAAAAAAACTAAAAGCCGATGTAAAAATAGCAATGAGCGGAACTCCTGTAGAAAACAGATTATCAGAGTACTGGAGTATTTTTGATTTTACCAACAAAGGCTATTTGGGTGGAATCAAATGGTTTAAAGATAATTTTGCAATTCCTATCACTCAAGAACACAATCAGCAACAGTTAGAAAAATTCAAAAAAATAACAAAACCGTTCATTTTGAGGCGATTAAAATCGGATAAATCAATCATTTCCGATTTGCCCGACAAAATTGAGAATACAAGTTATTGTACACTTTCTAGCGAGCAAGCTGCTATTTACCAAAATGTTGTAGCACAATTGATGCAATCGATTGAAGATACCGAAAATAATTTCGGGCGGCAGGGCTTGGTTTTGAAAATGATAACTGCTTTAAAACAAGTATGTAATCACCCTGTTCAGTATCTTAAAAAAGGAAAAATAAACATTGAAAGTTCCGGTAAAACACAACTTTTGATGAATTTGCTCGAAAATATTTACGAAAATAATGAAAAAACGCTTATTTTTACTCAATACAAAGAAATGGGCGATTTACTTTCTCAAATTATTGAAAATCAGTTTGGACACAAGCCGTTATTTTTGCATGGAGGCAGTTCACGTGCTCAGCGCGATAAAATGGTTGATGATTTTCAAAATCTACCACAGGTTCATACCTTCATTTTGTCGCTAAAAGCTGGAGGAACAGGACTTAATTTGACAGCAGCAAGCAATGTAATACACTACGATTTGTGGTGGAATCCGGCAGTTGAAGCGCAGGCAACCGACAGAGCTTACCGAATTGGGCAAAAAAACAATGTGATGGTTTACCGACTTTTAACGCAAGGAACTTTTGAAGAAAAAATAAATCAAATGTTGTTGGTAAAAAAAGATTTGGCAAATCTCACGGTTGCAACCGGCGAAACATGGCTTGGCGACCTTACGAACACTGAGTTGAAAGAATTAGTTGTTTTAGATTAAGTATTTGATTTTAAATTAAATAGATTTAAAATTTATTGAAATTTCATCTAAAAAATTTTGAAAAAAATGAAAATCTACTTTTTCCAAAATTTAGTGTTTAAAAATATATTTCAATCGTATTGAAATTTAACCGAAAAATAGTTATTTTTGCAGCCCAATTCTAAAATAAGTATTTTTCATTCTTTTTACAAAAACAGTCAATTTTTTTATTTTAGCGAAATGCAAAATTTGATACAAAAATAACAACGTATTTTGAACAAAAAAAATCGTTTTTTTTTGAATTAAAGAACAGTTAAAATTTCAATTTTAAATAGATAAAATAAAAGAATTTCGGTAAAAACCTTGCTTTTTTTGAAAAGAAAAATTAGCATAAAACATAAAAATGTCAAACGGAAAATTCCATTTTAACCCCGATTCGCTAAGTTATGACGAAGTGAAACTTAGCATGAAGCAAAAAATTGTACGCAGAGTATTGCCACAGATTTTTGCCGGAATAGTTATTGCATTCTTCCTTTTTATTGCTTCCTCGTATTGGTTAAATTCCAGCCGCGAAGAAAATATGAAAAGAGAAAACCAACTGCTTGAAGAACAATACGTTCAACTAAACGAAAAATACGAACAACTCAACAAAGTACTCCAAGATATTGAACGCCGCGATAACAATATTTATAGAGCTATTTTTGAATCAGATCCTCCAACGCTAAGTAAAGAATATGGCGACGATGAATATTTTAAGAAGCTAGAAGGCTTAGGTTCAAAAGATTTAATGAATGAAACCAATAAAAAAGTAGATTCGTTGAATATAAAATTAAAAAAGCAAGCAAAAGAAATAACGCTTCTGTTTAATTCAATTCAAGAGGAAAATAAAAAGAAATTACTTCTGCATATTCCTGCTATTCAACCAATTGATAACAAAAATTTGGAACATATTCCTTATGGTTTTGGTATGCGAATAGATCCGGTTTATAAAACACCAGTTTTTCATGCGGGAATGGACTTTGCTGCGCCTAAAGGTGCAAAAGTATATGCTACTGCCGACGGAAAGGTGCAAAGCATTGATACAAAATCGCGCAAATACGGTAACTATATCACTATAAATCATGGATATGGCTACAAAACACTTTATGCACATTTGAGCAAAATTTCGGTAAAATCGGGGCAAAAAATCAAACGAGGTGATGTAATTGGCTACGTGGGCGATACCGGAAAATCAATTTCACCGCACATTCACTACGAAGTGCATCGCGATGGAAAACCCGTAAATCCGCTACATTTTTATTTTGCCGATTTAACTCCCGAACTCTATGCTCGCTTAATTGTTTTATTAAGTATGAGTGGTCAAGCTCTTGATTAACAAGATAATAAAAATTAAAATAAAAAACTATCGTAAAATACAAACAAAAATGCATACAAATAAAAAAATATTTTCTATTTTAGCAATCCTTATTGCATCAATAATTTTTTTCTATTTTTCGGATTTAAAAGTTGTTGAATCGGGAACGATTCTTAAACGCGATACGCTAACTATCGAAAAATCAGAGATAAAACCTATATTTGAATAATACTAACTTTTTTAATAACTATTGAATTTCGATATGAGTGAAAATTTGTCAGAAAACGGAACATCAACCGATAAATTATTTTATAGCATAGGCGAAGTTGCTGATATGTTTAAAGTTAACTCTTCTTTAATCCGTTACTGGGAAAAAGAATTTTCGATTATTAAACCTCAAAAAAACAAAAAAGGAAATCGCTTTTTTACAAAAACCGATATTGAAAATTTTCATCTAATTTATAATTTGGTGAAAGAGAGAGGAATGACTTTGAAAGGCGCAAAGCAAAAAATAAAAGAAAGTAGAGATGACTCCGAAACCAATTTTAAAATTATTCAGTCGCTCAAAGAAATGCGTTCGTTACTTATCGAGATTAAAGATAGTTTGTAGTATGATACAAGCAAAAAGAGTGTTAATTGACTTTTTTTAAGTTGCACAATTTTGCTTTTTTTTAGAATTTCGGTTAGCCGTAAGTTACGTTATCAATATTTTGGACAAATAGCCCAATTACAGCTTTTTTTAATGAAATTAAAAGAAATTATTCAAAGTTTAGAAGAACTTGCACCGCCTTCATATCAAGAGCATTACGACAATTCAGGCTTGATAGTAGGCAACCGCGAAATGGAAATTACATCGGCAATTATTTCGCTCGATGCTACTGAAGCAGTTGTAGAAGAAGCAATTAGCATGGGTGCAAACTTAATCATTTCGCATCATCCCATTATTTTTTCGGGGCTAAAAAAACTTATAGGACAAAATTACGTAGAACGAACTGTGATTCAGGCTATTAAAAATAATATTGCCATTTACGCCATTCATACCAATTTAGATTCGGTTGCCAATGGAGTAAGTGCCAAAATGTGTGAAAAATTAGGCTTAGAAAATTGCAAAATATTAAAACCAAAGTCAGACGATTTGCTGAAATTGGTCTTTTTTGTACCTACTGCACACGCCGAAATAACAAGAAATGCTGTATTTGAAGCAGGCGCAGGGCATATTGGCAATTACGATGCGTGCAGCTTCAATTTAACGGGTGCAGGAACATTTAGAGCCGGAAATTTAGCCAACCCTTATGTAGGCGAAATAGGAAAAATGCACACTGAACAGGAAGTGCGAATCGAAACTATTTTTCCTAAGCATTTGCAATCCAAAGTGATACGTGCACTAATAAGCGCGCACCCTTACGAGGAAGTAGCTTACGATATTTATGCATTGGCAAATTCAAATCCGCAAGCAGGCTTCGGAATGATTGGCTTTTGCAAAGAAGAAATAGACGAAACATTTTTTTTGGAAAAACTAAAACAGATTTTTGAACTAAAGGTGGTGAAACATTCGCCCCTTTTGAATAAAAAGATTAAGAAAATTGCTCTTTGCGGAGGTTCTGGAAGTTTTTTATTGAACAATGCAATTTCGGCAGGTGCCGATATTTTTATAAGTGGCGATTTTACATATCACCAATTTTTTGACGGTGATAGTAAAATTTTAATTGCCGATATTGGACATTATGAAAGTGAACAATTCACAAAAAATTTAATTTTTGATTATCTTACAAAAAAATTTCCTACTTTTGCAGCGCAAATTTCAAAAACGAATACTAATCCTATAAACTACATATAATAAAATATGACAGTAAAACTAAACGAACCAACGGTAGAAGAGAAATTAAAAGCTCTTTACAGCTTAAAGAAAGTTGATGAAGAAATTAGAAAAATTGAAACATTAAGAGGCGAACTTCCCCTTGATATTCAGGACTTAGAAGACGAATTGGTAGGTTTGAATACGAGAGCCGATAGATTTAAAAACGAAGTAGCAGCCCTTGATAGTCAAATAGCGCAAAAGAAAAATGACATGATTGATGCGCAAGCCAAAATAAAAAAATATGAAGCTCAGCAAATGAAGGTTAGAAATAACCGTGAATTTGATTCACTTTCAAAAGAGATTGAATATCAAGAGCTAGATATAGAATTAGCCAAAAAGCGAATCAATCAATACACTGAGGAAATAAACAGCAAGCAAGACGGAATTAACAAAGTAAGCGATGCAATTACCGATAGAAACGAAGCTCTTTTACAAAAAAAGAAAGAGCTTGAAGAGATTATTTCGGAAACCAAAGAGCGTGAGGAAGAATTACTTAGAGAGTCTGCTGCTTTGGAGGTGAAAATAGACCAACGCTTGCTTAATGCCTACAAACGATTGAAAACCAACTCGATAAATAGCTTGTCGATAGTTAAAGTTCAGCGTGGTGCTTGCGGTGGTTGTTTCAACCAGATTCCGCCACAGCGTTTGCTCGACATTGCTGCTCGCAAAAGAGTTATCGACTGCGAATATTGCGGACGCATTTTGGTAGATGAAAATATTGACGTGGAAGAAAGCGAAGAAACGGTTAGCAACGACTAGAAATTAATTTGTTTTTAAGAAACTTTTTTCTGATTTCACTATCGAAATTTGAAATGGGTATTGTTGGAAAATCAAACTTAACAGGTTTTCACTTAATTAACAATAGGATATTTATAATTGTTGCATTTTCATAAAATTAAAACCCGACAGGTCTTTTTAGACTGAACTTATTAATTAAAAATATTGTTAGAAAGGTACAGCCGAAAAAATATAAAACGCTTGTTTTAGTTTTTTCGGCTGTCGTATGTTTTCATTTTACTTCAGAAAAAAAAATACATGAGAAGATTTTTATTATTAATAGCCTTGGTTTTCAGTTTATTGACTGCCCACGCCACAGCCGAGGCTTATTCTTTGGCTTCTTATTATACCTTTAGCTTGCAATTTGAACAAGCTCGAAAGCAAATAGAAATTTGCAAAAAAAGCAAAGCTTATGAAATTCAGGCTCTTTACCTCGAAAATTACATTGATTTTATTACAGTGGTAATTACTCAAAGCCCTCAAAAATTCAAAATTTATACCAATAACAGCGAAGCTATTTACACAAAAATAGAGGATTTTGACGGCGAATCGCCTTTTCAATTGTACGCAATGGCACAAATAAAGTTCAACAACATGGTTTCTAATTTTTTGTTTGGCAATAATATGTCGGCAGGTTGGGACGTTTTTAGGTCGAAAAAATTACTGACCGAAAACAAGAAAAAATATCCTAATTTTGTAGAAAACAATAAACTAAGTGCCATTTTCGATATTTTTTTTAGTGCCATTCCCTCTGAATACAAATGGGTTGCCGATGGAATTGGCTTAAATTCAAATTTGACTCGTGGATTTTCTTCGCTCAAAAAATACCAAGCTCAATACGATGCCGACACGTTGCTCAATGCCGAATCTACTTTAATAACTGCACTTTTGCTCATGCAATTTGGGGAAGACAAAAATGTAGCATATAATTTTTTGAAGAAAAAAAATGTGGTAAAAACCAATTCGTTGGCAAAATATATTTATTGCAGAATTGCTGCAAGCAACAGCAAAAATGACGAAATTATTTCTGTTTTGCAAAATTTCAAACAAAAAGCAGGTGAATTAGATGTTGCATTTTTTGATTTTTTGCTTGCCAAAGCAAAATTGAACAAATTGGACTTAACGGCTGAGGCTAATTACAAAGATTTCTTGCGCACTTACACCGGAAAAAATTATTTAAAGCTTGTATATCAGCGGCTTTCGTGGATTGCTCTTTTTCAAGGCAATGCAGAAAAATATCAACAATACCTCGATAAAACTAAAAAAGAAGGCGTGCAACTTGTAGTTGAAGACAAGCAAGCTTATTCTGAAGTTACTAACCGAAAGAAGCCCAACAAATTATTATTAGCAGGAAGACTTTATTACGATGGCGCGTATTATGAAAAAGCACTTGCCGAAATAAATAAATGTGTTTATACCAGCCTCGATGCAAACGATAAGCTCGAATTTAATTACCGGAAAGGGCAAATTTATTACAAACAAGAAAAAATAGATTTGGCGATAAATTATTTTTTAGATACCATAAAGCTTGGCAGTACAACACAATACTACTATGCCCCCTACTCTGCTCTAAATCTGGCATTTATCTACAAAGAAAAAGGAGATACAAAAAAAGCAGAAGCCTATTTCAAAAAGGCTCTTGAGATAAACAATGGCGAACAAAAATCGACTATCGAAATTAAAGCAAAGAATGGATTAAAAAGTTTAAAATCTTGATAATTAAACGATTGTTTGCAAAAAGAAATTGTCTTTTTTTCAAAAAATGAAGTTATAACCAATATATGTTTTTAAGTAAAGACCAAAACCAAGTTATTTTGGTTAAATAACCATAAATAAATTATATTGATTTAATAAGCAAATATTTATATCAAAAAACGAATAAACAAAACACTTAAAAACAGTCCTATTTTATTAAAAAAATGTTTTTTTTTTTCAAAATCATTTCATTCTAATCAATAAATTTCTTATGTTTACACTTTAGAACTTGACTTTTTTGAGTATATGAAAAAAATATCTTTGCATTGGCAAATACTAATCGCGCTAATAGCCGGAATACTTTATGGGATTTTTTTAACAGACTACGTTGTTTATGTAACCTGGTTGGGCGATGTTTTTATGAATGGATTGAACATGATTATGGTTCCGCTTGTTCTTACTTCCATCGTTTCGGGTGTTGCAAATATTGGTAGTGCCGAAAATTTGAGCAAATTGGGGCTTAAAACCATGTCTTTTTATCTAATTACTAGCACTTTAGCAATACTTACAGGGCTTCTTTTGGTAAATTGGATTCAACCCGGAGTTGGCTTTGACTTAAAATTAACCACAAGCGTAGAAGGGCTCGAACTGGCAAGAGATTCTTTTGGAAGCACACTTAAAAATATTGTACCCTCTAATTTATTTGTAGCTTTTGCAAACAACGACACGTTGGCAATCATCTTTTTTGCTTTACTTTTTGGCTATTTTATTTCGCAAGTTTCAATAAAATCACAAAAACTTTTGACGTTTATTTTGCGCTTTACTCCTATTGGCATTTTTGGAATTATGGCAGACATTGTAGCCGAACAAGTAAATGGCGGAAAAGATTTAGCAAATTTGGCTCTAAGCCTGTTTTGGTATGTGGTTGTAATTTTATTGGGTATTTTTATCCATTTTTTTGGTACTTTGCCGGCTATTGTTTATTTCTTTGGAAAAAAATCAAACCCTTGGAAGCACATGAAAAATATGCAAGCGGCTCTTATTACCGCTTTTTCTACCTGCTCATCAGGAGCTACACTTTCGCTTACAAT
>JFJP01031706.1_pt1 | contig 26312 bp, 25 predicted proteins | sample 431651 | NCBI WGS metagenome assembly JFJP01 (sample SAMN02602958, study PRJNA72255) | Microbial mat metagenome, whole genome shotgun sequencing project. | biome: fresh water; feature: sink hole; material: water; isolation source: purple microbial (photo- and chemosynthetic) mats found in...
TAAAATTTTCTGCCAAGCGGGGAGCTTTGGACAAAATAATCACCCCGCCGCATAGTCGGTTAATTTTCGCCGATATGGTGCAAAAAAGCCCAACACAATATCGCTTTTCGGTACGCCTTTTTCGACTAATTCAGCGGCAATGTCGGCTTCAAAACCATTATGCTGAATCCAGATTTTGCCGTCTTTAATGTCAAAATGTAAGCAGATAGAATAAACCCATCGCATATTATCCCAGCCAACTCTAAAGAACAGATAATGGTCATGTTCAGTATCAAAAATTAATTCCTGTTCAATGCCATTTTCTTGTTTGTCTAGTTTGGCATAATCAGCAATTAATTCTTTAATAATTTCGCGGTATTTGATTATTCTATCCATTTTAAAATCTCCTCGTTTTGTGTATCGTAAATGAGCAATACAAGATAAAAGCGTTGTTTAAAACCAAAAGTGAGAGTTCGTTAAGCAAAATTTGAGGGAAGTCATTCCCAAGTGGGAGCTTAGAAATGAGATAAACTCTAAGCCAACCCAAAAGAATCTGATTTAATCGCCAGTCGATTGCCATTGCCCTTTGTAAATCAAAAAATGCGCTATAACTTGTTCATTTGCTTCTAAAATATGCACTTGAACACCATGCGCAGATTGCCCCCATATTTCTGATTGGAGTTTTTCAATATCAAAGGTGTCAGACGAAAAGCTCTTATTCCACACTTTGCCAACAGAATCCCAACGATAGCCTCCCGCATTTAATAAATCCTTAATTTGAACGGTTGGCGCAGGAAAAGAGTTTGAGTGATTACTAATTTTCACAAAAAGTGTCGTCTCACCCTGAAAAATCGGAGGTGGATAATCATCCCAAACAATATTAGTTAGAGATAATGTTTCCAAAAACGGCGATTTTCGCGATTCTTCAGTAATAATCACCATTTTTTCGGTCGCACGAGTCAACGTTACATAAAAAAGCCGCCGTTCTTCTTCGGTAAGTTTTTCAATGCTATCACCCAAAATGCGTGAAAAAATCCAATCAGGGTGAATTAACGGATAACTATTATCCAGTGCATCGGGAATAATCACGACCGCCTTTTCAAGTCCTTTGTATTTGTGCGCAGTTGAAACGGTAATTCGTTTTTTTAACTCATCAGGAAAAAATTTACGAATTTCCTTGAGAAACTCTCCTATTTTTTTGCCAAAAAATTTATTTTTACGAAACAAAAGCACCACATCAAAATTATCTGAAAAGGCTTTATGAATAATACGCAAAATGATAGGAATATATTTTTCGTGTTGTGAATGTCTTGCTATCTCAATGGGCGAAACTATAAATTTATCTATGTCGGCTAAAATAACGTCACCTTCTAATTGTTTATGAGCTATCGCAGGTTTTCCAAATTCCTGCATTAAAGCATTTCCAATTTCGACAACTTTTTTAGCGGAGCGATAATTGGTTGAAATATACAATTGTTTTGATTCACCAATATGCTTTTCAAAATTTTGAAAAAACTGTAAATCCGAACCTGCAAAGCCATTAATCGCTTGCCAATCATCACCGACACAAAACAATTGTACTTTTGAGTTTTGAGTGCGAATAACCTGAATTAATTGATAAAATAATTCAGAAAAATCTTGAAATTCATCAATGCAAATATAGCGTAATAATTTAATATCACCGCCTGTTGATTTGCGTTCAAAATTGGTGATTCCCGATTTAATTAATTCAATTGCGCGTTGCATTAAACCATCAAAATCATCTTCACCTGTTTCAGCAAGTTTTTCCAAATAAGCGGCATAAAAATAACAAGCTAATTCATGAAACTTGGGTTCAATTTCACACATTGGTGCATAACTTTCAATTGTTTTTTGTAATTCTGAAACGGATAATAATTTTTTGCGGCAGCGTCCAATAAACCCCGTTATTGCTTTAGTAAATTGGTCAATAGCTCTGTCTTTGATGCGCAGCCATATTTCTTCTTCTGATAGTCGAATACATTCAATATTTTGCGCTTGTAAACATGATTTTAAGTTATTTAAAAATCCAATTTCCCCATGAGAAGTAATATCTTGAGGTGAAAATTCAATTAAATACCAATCTTTTTCATTTTGCCAATAATCACGTTTTTGCTGCGACATATCATCATAATCGACATCACCTTCTAAACCAAAATATTCAATAATTACACCTTTTTTATCCGCCTGATAAATCGTAAAATCAGGGCGGTAATTAATACCTTTCCATCTTCGGTTTTGCTCATATTTATACGGAATATTATGTTCAAATAAAAAATCAGCAATCAGTTTTTCACCATACGATTTAATATAATTTCCCTTTAAACTTTGCCGTTTTAATGAACGGCGAATCTGCAAAAACTCTTCTTTATTATCGCGTTTATCATAACCACCATTAATAATACGCGACCAGTCTTCTCGAAAAGAATTATTCATTAACTCACGAATTTTTTCTTTGTATTCTGTTGAATAAATTAGATTATCATCAATAATGGTTTGTACAATACGGCTTAATTCCAAATGAAAATCATCTTCGTTATCATAAAGCGGAGGATTTTCAGGATGAACAATTGCATAAGCCAGTGCGTGAAATGTCATAATATGCGGTAATTTAATTTCTAATTTTGTAGCTATGCTTTCAATAGTTTGCGCTAAAATTTCTTCATGATTTATTTTTTTATTAAAGCTCTCTTTTTTTGCAGTACGTTGACTAATTTCACTTTCTATTTTTTCTTTAGCCGTATTATTTAATAATTCCAATAACCGCTGTTTAATTTCTAATGCCGCTTTTCTATTAAAGGCTAATAACAGTATTTCATTCGCATCTACTTTACAATGTTTTATTAAAAAGAAAGCGCGATTAACTAAAGTTGTTGTCTTTCCACTCCCAGCTCGCGCAATAACCTGAATATTGCCATGTATGGCTGCAATTGCCGAAGCCTGTTCATCATCGGGAGAGTTTTTATTACTAAAAGAATTTTCTTTAATCCACCATTTTACAAATTTTATTTTGTCTTTTTCTAAATCAATTGATGTAATTAAATCGGCACAAATTTCATGAAATAAATCCTCAACACTCAAAAAATCAATAAACATTTGTTTGCGAATTTTGGTTAATAAATTTTTACGCTCGATTTCTTTTTGCTCTTCCATAATCACCTGAGAATTACTCACCAACTAATTCGCTTTTTTATTTCTAGTTACTTTATATTTTGTTCCAAACTCAGTTTAAGAATTCCAATCACCAAGCTCTGCTTGATGTGTAAAGCTTGGAGCTTGAAAACTAGATATTTTCTGTTTTCATCACTAAAAAAGCTATCTATTTTAAAACATCCGCTTCCGACAAACCTGTAATTTTCATCACCGTTTCAATCGAAAGTCCTTCATCTAACATCGCTTTAGCTAAATTTATTCGCTCTAACCATTTTTCCTCTGCCAGCCCTTCTTCTCTTCCCAATTCAATCCCTTCTTTTTTGGCAGTATCCAAAACATTCACAAAATCACGATAATATTTTAAACTCAACTCATAAGCATGACGGTCTTCATAGCTCGTATTTGCCAGTTCATTGAGTTTGAAGTGCGCTTCGGCATCTATTTCTCTTAACCTAGCATCGGTAAAGGGATTAATAAATGTGCCTAAAGATTTATTTGTCATTTTATCCGCATCAATTCGCCATTACCCAATTATCCAGAAATATATCTCGCTTCCCATCTCCGCTTGGGAATGCCTATCCTCAAGCTTTGCTTGATATAAAACTTGTAGTTTGGAAGTAAGAGATTTTCTGTTTTCATCACTAAAAAAGCTATTTATGACGCAATGTTCGACTTTTAATTGAGTTGAAAGCATAACTTATCCCCCATAAGGTTGTTTTACCAAAAGTATCCAAACAATGGAAAAAAGCATACCTGTCGAAGACTTTACCACACTGTCTAACCATTTGTATGTACAAGAGATTTACCATGAAATTGTAAAAACACCGCTGCGTTGCCGAGGTTTCTTGGTTTAGAATCACGCTCCAATTTTGTGAAACAAAGTGCGAATTTATGGCACTTAAAAGGGCTTGTTCAGCAGCACTTGGTTGAGAAAATGAACGCGATGTACTCCAAGCTATAACCAATGGCTTAAAGGGTTTACTGATAGGTGATAAAGGCTACATTCGCCCAAGTTTAAAAGACGACTTAGCCAAGAAAGGACTTGATTTACAAACAGCTTTACGAAAAAACATGAAAGACTCACGCCCTAAACCTTTTGTTGCGAAACTTATGAAAGCTAGCCGATTAGTTGAAACGGTTATTGGTCAATTATCTAAACGTTTCCATATTGAAAAAGGTGCGGGCGCGTGATCGCTGGCATTTGGCAAATCAACCTTTGCATTTTGAATGCATTAGTTGAAGTTTAAAAGTCGAACATCGCGTAGAAGCTATGATTTTGCAATAAAGCAGAAATACAAAGGGATAACCACATCAGACGCTGCCACACTTACCGAGTTTTCTTATTCGTAGATGGGTACTTGCCGCTTAAAACTCACCCCAACCCTCCTTTACCAAAGGAGGGATTTATCGTGACATTAAAATTTTGTAACGTTTATCTATAACCGCACCGCCAACACATCACAAGTGGCATAATGCAACACCCCATTAGCGGTTGAACCCAACAAAACAGCCAACCCATGTCGCCCATGTGAACCGACCACAATTAAATCAACCTGCTGTCTTATCGCTAATTCAACAATTTCTTGTTTGGGATTTCCCCAAATCAACCAACGTTGCTCAGGGGGGATGTTTAACGATTCTGCCAACGCGCTTAATTTGGCTTTATGTTCCTCTAAAGGGCGATAATCAGTTTTTTGTGTTAAATCCAACACCGTCCCATAAGCCGTATCTGCCATGGCTATATCATCCAGCACATGAAGAAAACTGAGTTTGGCTTGATATTGATCCGCCAAAGTCCGTGCTTTTTGTGCCACTTTTTCATTGTTTTGTGCATAATCATAAGCCAATAAAATATGTTTATAATTGCTCATCACTTTACCTATTTAACCTTAACTCATTGAAAAATTAGCCACATTTACTGTCGCCACAATTAAGACAGGTCATACAACCATCCATTAGCACTAAGGCTTTAACATGACATTTCATACACAACACCGCTTGCGCTGGAAAACTCTCATCTTCTTCTAACGTTGCGGTATCATTATGCCGAGCGACAAACTCTTTACGTTTAGCGGCTAAAAAGCGTTTTTGGTGTTCATCCAAGTCATCACTTTTTAGCATTCCAATATCACGCATATGGGTTTCAATTGCACAGCCTATTTCTGCCACTAACGAAGGCATAAACACTCCGCCTTTTTTAAAATAACCGCCTTGCGGGTCAAAAATGCCCTTTAGTTCTTCAACTAAAAAAGTAATATCGCCGCCTTTGCGAAAAATAGCCGAAATCACCCGAGTTAAAGCCACCATCCATTGAAAATGCTCCATATTTTTAGAATTAATAAACACTTCATAGGGGCGGCGTTCTTCATATTCGGTATCAGGATTTAAAATCATATCGTTAATCGTAATATACAGCGCGTGTTCCGATTGCGGCGTTTTAATTTTATAGGTTGAGCCTAACAAAATATCAGGACGCTCCATATTTTCGTGCATACTTTCAACATTACTTTCTGGCAATGTCTCACTTGCCGGAATGCTGGTGTTTTCTTCGGTAAGCACTTTATAACTAATAATTTTTCTATCTATTTTGGTTGCCATCGCAATGAACTCAAAAGGATTTATCGGCTGCTAAAAAAGCAAGGAATGGGCTATTGTAGCGAAAAGTAAACATTTATGCCGTGCATTTGCTGACAAAATCCCTGCTGGGAAGTTACACACAGTCGCTAACATCTTTTATAATCAGCGGCACTTTCTCTTAATTCAATGATTTTCTATGCGTATTCTGTTTATTCACCAAAATTTTCCAGGGCAATTTAAACACCTTGCGCCTGCCTTAGCGGCGCAGCATGAAGTGGTGGCTTTTGCGATGAAAAAAGATATTCCAACTACTTGGCAAGGGGTACGGCTGATTAGTTATCAAGCCAAGCGTGGTTCAACCCCCGCAATTCACCCGTGGCTGATTGATTTTGAAACCAAGACCATTCGAGCCGAAGCGGTTTTTCATGCAGCGCTGGCATTACGCGCCGAAGGCTTTGTCCCCGATTTGATTATCGCCCATCACGGTTGGGGGGAGAGTTTGTTTATCAAAGAAATTTGGCCGCAGGCAAAACTGGCGATTTATTGTGAATTTTTTTATCACTCACAAGGCACAGATGTCGGGTTTGACCCTGAATTTTCTGACGCAGAACCTGCCGATGTGTGTCGGTTGCGCTTAAAAAATATTAACAATTATCTGCATTTTGACATTGCCGATGCTGGAATTTCGCCCACCCATTGGCAAGCCAGTACGTTTCCTGAGCCGTTTCGTGCAAAAATTCGGGTGATTCACGATGGGATTGACACAGAGGCAATTACCCCCAATCCCCAGGTCAGCCTGACGTTAACCACCCCCCAAGGCGCGTTGACGCTGACCCGCGACGATGAGGTCATTACCTTTGTCAGTCGCAATTTAGAGCCTTATCGGGGCTATCATATTTTCATGCGTGCTTTGCCTGACTTGTTACGCCGTCGTCCTAAAGCACGGGTGCTAATTGTCGGTAACGATGGGGTAAGTTATGGGGCGCAGCCGCCTGCGGGACAAACTTGGAAAACGATTTTTCTCAACGAAGTGAGCGGCAAGCTGGATATGAATCGGGTGCATTTTTTAGGTCACATTGCGTATGAGCATTTTATTCCACTGTTACAACTGTCGCGCGTTCATGTTTATTTAACTTATCCGTTTGTATTGAGCTGGAGTTTACTGGAAGCGATGAGCGCGGGCTGCTGTATTGTTGCCAGTGATACGCAGCCTTTACACGAAGCCATCCGTCACAATGAAACAGGGCGGTTAGTGAACTTTTTTGACGCACCTGCGTTGACAGAAGAAATTTGTTATTTATTAAACAAACCTAAAAAACGCGCCACACTGAGTGCCAATGCGCGGTTGTTCGCCCAACAACATTATGATTTAAAAACCGCTTGTTTGCCTAATCAATTAGCGTGGGTGGATGGGTTACTTAACGGGCGTGCATAACGTAACATTATGCCAAGTGGCTTTTGCAACGGGTAAATAGGTTTCAAAATCGGCAGGCGGTAAGATGTCCTGTAAAGCTTGTTCGGTTGCAGGTAATTTTTCGCCTGTCTTTCCAACACTGGCTTGCAAGGGCGCGAGCGTTTTTTGACAGTCTGACAACTGTCCTAAATGGTATTGCGTGACCGCTAAATCATTGCGAATTTGCCCCTCTTCAATCCAGTCTAAAGTCGTTGCACAGTTTTGTAATAGGGCTGTCAACGGCGCAGCGGCTTGAGCATAGGCTTTTTTACCATACAATTGCGCAAATTTTTGGCGCGTTTTTGCCCGTTCTTTGCGCGTGCAAGCGGGAATTTCTTTTAAATAAACACCTTCAAACTGGGCGCGGATGCCACAAAAACCGCTACAGCTTACAGGGTCAAGGGCGGATACGTTAATCCCTGAGCCTTTGCTGTCAAAGCGAATCACACAGGGTTTGCCTGCTTCACCGCCTTCTAAGGTGGCTTGCTGCTGGATAATGTCACCTTCTAAACTACAAGTGTGTGCATTGCCACCGATGGTCTCGATGGAAAAATGCAGCTTTTTTCCTGCTTGTTTAAGGGTTAAATTTCCCCAGCCGCCTTCGGTAACGTATTGCCCTGTTGACAAAACAGGCTGGGCTAAAACAGAAAGCGAAATAAAGGACAGGAAAAGCGCGATAAAACGGATTGCAAGAGAAAGCATTTTGTATTTCCTAAAATGAGAGATTTTTTTACGGATAAGGATTTGTATTTTCGATGCGGCAATGCCTAGAATGTGTGAAAAATTGACTTTTTTAGACAGAAAAACTCGCCATGAATAACAACGCGACAACAGTGAAGTTTATCTGCGCTTGCCTTGCAAACCGCCCGTGTGCAATGCGATAATTTTCTGTCCTGCGGGAAAAAAACCTTCGGCAATTAAGCCATACAAGGCAAATAGCATTTTTCCCGTATAAATCGGTTCAAGTGGAATCTGCTGTCGTTGTTCAAAGTCACGGATAAAGTCCAGTAACGCAGGGGTTGTTTTGCCAAAACCACCGCAATGCGCGTCTAATTTTAGCTGCCAATTTTTTGCCAGTCCGCTTTGATTTTTTAATAAAGCGTGGACATCAGTATTTAAAAAATCCGCGCCCTTTAATGCCGCAAATCCTAGCAATTGTTTTTCTTTGGGAGCGGCTTTTATCAGTCCTGCTAAAGTAGTTGCTGTACCGCAGGCGGTGCAGAGAACATTATAATCTTGGTTGATTTCTGCCAAAATTTCACCCACGCCGATTAATGCTAATTCAGTCGCGCCGCCTTCTGGAATCCAGTACGCATCGGACTTTAAATCAGGCAGTGCGTCCCACGCTTTAAAGTTGCGCAATTGCCGATACGCACTGCGGCTGATAAATTCCAACTCCATGCCGTTCTCGACTAAATCGCGCAAAGTTGGATTCAATTGCGCAGGCTGTTCACCCCGAATAAACGCCTTGGTTTGCAACGACAAAGTTTTGCCCACAAAGGCTAAAGCGTGCAGATGATTAGAATACGCCCCACCCATGCTGATGAGGGTGGTTTTTTTTAACGCTAAGGCATGGTGAAGGCAATATTTTAATTTGCGCCATTTATTGCCCGAAATAATTGGATGCAGTAAATCATCACGCTTGAGCCATAATTCCACCTTGCGGGCGGTGAAAAAAGGCTCATTTATGCGCGTTAAAGGGGACGGGAAAAATTGCCTTTCCAATTCGAGTAGCGGTGATTGCACTTAAATCACTTTAGAAAACTGCTGCTGTTTTTGGGCTAAATAACGGTCAAACACCATGCAAATATTGCGAATCAACAACCGTCCAGCGGCTAAAACCTGAATTTTATCCGCCGTTAAAGTCAATAATCCATCCGTTTCCATTTCCTGCAATGCCTGTAATTCAGCAGCAAAATAATCAGCAAACACAATGGTAAATTGCCGCTCAATGTTGGCAAAGCTTAAATCAAAATGACAAATCAATTGGGTAATTACCGCGCTGCGCAATTTATCATCGGCAGTTAAATCCAAGCCTTTAAAAACGGGCAGTTTGCCTTGTTTAAGCAAGTCATCATACAACAGCAAATCTTTCACATTTTGGCTATACGCATCGCCCACGCGCCCGATAGAGGTAATGCCCATCCCGACTAAATCGCAATCTGAATGGGTGGAATAGCCTTGAAAATTGCGGTATAACTTGCCTTCGCGCTGGGCGATGGCTAATTCATCATCGGGTTTGGCAAAATGATCCATCCCAATATACACATAGCCCGCCGTCATTAAGCGATGTCCTATCATTTGCAAAATTGCTAATTTTGTTTCAGGCGTGGGCAAATCTGCCTCATTAATTTGCCGTTGCGATTTAAATTTGGTTGGCAGATGGGCATAATTAAAAATTGAAAACCGCTCGGGTTGTTTTTCTAATACTTTGTCTAAGGTTTGTGCAAAACTGTCCACTGTTTGCAATGGCAAGCCATAAATCAAATCAATATTGGTGGAACGAAAGCCGTGTTTTCGTGCCGCATCTAACACGGCAAACGTTTGTTCCTCGGTTTGAATTCGATTCACCGCTTGCTGTACCGCAGGATTAAAATCTTGCAACCCTAAACTAATTCGATTAAAGCCTAAACTGCGCAATTGCGCAACGGTGTTTTCATCGGTTTCACGCGGGTCCACTTCAATTGAATATTCGCCCGTATCATCGTGATGTAAATTAAAATGCTGCCGAGTGGCATCCATCAGCCGTTTCATTTGTTCATAACTTAAAAACGTGGGTGTGCCGCCGCCCCAGTGCAGTTGATTCACTTTGCGATTGCTATCAAATAACGCACCCTGCATTTGGATTTCTTGCAATAAATTGGTTAAATAGGGTTCGGCATGAGCGCGGTTTTTGGTGATAATTTTGTTACAGGCACAAAAAAAACACACGGTATCGCAAAAGGGCAGATGAAAATACAAGGACAACGGCCCGCCTGCGGCATTGGATTTGTCAATATGCACTCGATAATCGCTATCGCCAAACCCTTCATGGAGTTCTAACGCGGTGGGATAAGAAGTATAACGCGGGCCTGCTTTGTCATAACGATGAATTAAAGCTAAGTCAAAAGTGATAGATTGATCCATGAATTTTCTAGCCAGAGTGAAGAGGAAGGGTTTATTATCAAGCAATCGTTTCGTAAGTACAACCGCGAGTAAATTCAGGCTACGCGCTTATTAACCCGACATTTAGTCACTTTTTATTCACTCACTTGAGAAAAAATGGAATTATTAGACACTATCCCGTCTCTTATAACGACTAAAAAAACAACCACCGAGATAGCTTTACAGGTATTTGATACGCTTGACTGTGTGGAGGTAGCGTTTATGCTGGGGCGTTGGCAAGGTTTTGGCTTACATACCAATCATCCAATGGATGGTTTATTGGAAGCGGCACATTGGTATGGCAAAGAATTTGTTAATTCGGAGCTTGTTCACCCGTTGTTATTTTTAGATAAACAAGGAACTATTTTTAAGGTAGCCTCAAATCTTACCTTGATGAATTGGGGCTTAAAATATCCTGTTCTCAAAAGCCAGTCGCTACAACCTTTGCTACTTGTTAGCAATTTTTTATTAAAAACAGAAAAAAGCCAAGCTCGCCTGCGCATGATGGACTATCGTGGAAAAGTGAGTGCGACGATGATTTATGATTATTTACCGATAAATGATGCGTTTAGAAAAATAGATGACAACACGGTGTTAGGTCTTATGGATTTTAAAAACTCCCCTCAGCCGTTCTTTTTTGTTCTCAAACGTGCCTAATTTCATTCCCTAAAAAAGTAATGCTAGGAATTTATATGAACCAAAACAATATCGAATGTCCTAATTGCGGTCATAAAATTGATGTCAGTGATGTAATGCATCATCAAATTGATGCGACCTTAAAAAAGCAATATGCAGACGAAGCGGCAAAAAAAGAAGCCGTGTATAAAGCCCAAGAAGAAGAGCTGGTTCTGCAAAAACAACGTTTGGTCAATGAAAAAGTACAGCAAGATAAAATGTTTGCACAACGGCTAGACGCTGAAAAGAAAGTGTTGCAGCAGCAATTGAAGTTGCAATTAGAAGAAGAACAAGCCGGTCGCTTGCAAGCACTTGAGCAGGAGTTAGCAGAAAAATCAACTCAAGTGAAAGATTTTCATAAAGCTAAAGCAGATGTCGCTCGCTTAGAGCGGGAAAAACAAGAGCAGAAAATCGCGATTGAAACCCAATTGCAAACCCAGTTTTCTGAACAATTAAAAACCGAACAATTGGCATTGCGGACTAAATTAAGTCAAGAAATGCAATCAGAAATGTCTGGACAATTAACAGCGTTGCAGCAAGAAATTACTGCAAAATCAGCGCAGTTAAGGGAATTTAATAAAGCTAAAGCCGATATTGCTCGTTTAGAACGTGAGAAAGAAGAACAGAAAACCGTGATTGAAACCCAATTGCAAACGCAGTTTAATGAACAATTAAAAGCAGAACAAATTGTTTTGCGCACTAAATTAAGTCAAGAAATGCAGTCAGAAATGTCTGGACAATTAACAGCGTTGCAGCAAGAAATTACTGCAAAATCAGAGCAGTTAAGGGAGTTTAACAAAGCTAAATCGGATATTGAACGTTTGCAACGCGAAAAAGAGGAGTTGCGGGACGCGCTGACGCTGGAAAAAGAGCAGGAGTTTTCGGTTAAATTGCAGGATGAAAAATTGAAAATTCAGCGGCAAGTGACTGAAAATTCGGCGTTAAAAATCAAAGAGTGGCAATTAAAGTTTGAAGAACAAACTCGCTTAGTCGATGAGATGAAACGCAAAGCCGAACAAGGCTCGATGCAAACGCAAGGAGAAGTGCTAGAAGTGGCGATTGAAGAATGGTTGCGTGAGCAATTTCCGTTGGATGTGGTTGAAGAGGTGAAAAAAGGGGTGCGGGGGGCAGATTGTTTGCAAATTGTGCATACCCGCAGTCGGCAAAATTGCGGCACGATTTATTATGAAAGCAAACGCACTAAAGAGTTTCAGGCTGGTTGGATAGAAAAGTTTAAAAATGATATTCGTGATAAAAATGCCACCTTGGGGGTGTTAGTGACTGAAGCGATGCCTATTGGCATGGAGCGGATGGGATTGAAAGACGGGGTGTGGATTTGTAAGTTTGAAGAATTTAAAGCCTTGTGTGCGGTACTACGGGAGTCGGTGATTAAATTGAGCGAGGCAAAACTGAGTCAGGAAAACAAAGGCGATAAAATGCAGATGCTGTACGATTATTTAACCAGCAATGAATTTAAGTTGCAAATTGAAGGAATTGTGGAAGGGTTTAGCCAAATGCAAAGTGATTTAGAGGCGGAAAAACGCGCAATGGCGCGAATTTGGAAGCAGCGTGAAAAACAATTGGAAAAAGTGTTGCTGAATACCACCCAACTACATGGGGCAATTCGGGGGATTGCAGGGTCTGTGATTCAACCTGTTGCGTTATTGGAATTAGGGAATACGATAGAATAGTACCAACGTCATCGATGCATTACTGGGATTTTGCTTGTTGACAGTGAGTTTGTTTATCTGCTTGATTAATGCCAATGTCTTTTTGCTTAGATAACACAGGATTTATTGCCGAAACTGCTCAAAAAGGCAGTCATTGTGATGGATAATGCTCGTTATCATAAACGCTCGGATATTCAGCAGGCTATTTTTGCGGCGAGTCATATTTTGAAGTATTTGCCATCTTATTCACCCGATTTGAATCCGATTGAGCATAAGTGGGTGCAGTCAAAACCCATTCGTAAGCAGGAAAATTGCACCATTGATGAACTTTTTCAGTTGGTATTTCATGAATAATTGGCTGTAAGTTTTGGTACATTTTATATTTTAACTTTTTATTAATTATCAGTACTATATTTAGTTTATATGCGCTTGCCCTGTGCGATAATCACCTCTTTAGCAAACCTTAGCACCCTTTGCACTTATGAAAAACCGCCTTAAAAGCCTCTTTTTTTTGCTACCATCGCTTGCCTTTGCCACGCCCGAACCGAAAAACTTTACCGCAGATTTTGTGGCAGCCGCCTTAGAAAGAACCCAGCATCAGGTGCGATATGATGGCAGTTATTTGGCAATCCCTTATCCAAACGGCGATGTCCCCGACAATATTGGGGTATGCAGTGACGAAGTGGTGCGGGTTTACCGTAAATTAGGGGTTGATTTACAAAAAGACCTGCATGAAGACATGGTGCGCAACTTTCCAGCCTATCCGAAAAAATGGGGCTTAAAACGTCCCGATAGTCATATCGACCACCGTCGCGTCCCTAATTTACAGGTTTTATTTACCCGCAAAGGGCAGGTTTTAGCCATCAGTCAAACCGATGCCGCGCTGTATCAAGCGGGCGATTTAGTCACTTGGCTGTTGCCTGGTAATTTGCCGCATATTGGGATGGTGACAACGCAACGCTCTGCCGATGGCAAAAGACCTTTGTTAGTGCATAATATTGGGGCAGGGCCAAAATTGGAAGATGTCTTATTTGCTTATCCGATTGATGGGCATTATCGTTATTACGGCGCGGTGGCGCGTTAAATTAAAGCAGGAGTTGTTTATGAAATCGCTTATTCACCCCAGCGCGGTGATTGCTGAGGATGCCGTTTTAGGTGAAAACGTTAGCGTTGCCCCGTTTGCCGTGATTGAATCAGGGGCGGAAATTGGTGCAAATTGTCAGATTGGCGCGCACGCGGTTGTGCATCGCTATGTCAAAATGGGGCAAGGCAATGTTTTGCATCCACACGCGGTGTTAGGCGGCTTGCCACAAGATACGCAATTTAAGCCGCAAACTGTTTCATGGCTAGTGATTGGCGATAACAATCAGTTTCGTGAAGGCTTTACCGCGCATCGGGCAACGGTTGCAGAAGGACAGACCACAATAGGCTCACACTGTTATTTTATGAATAACAGTCATGTCGCGCATGATTGTATAATTGGAGATTACACAATTTTTGCCAACAATGTGGCTATTGGTGGATTTGTGGACATTGGCAATAATGTATTTATGGGCGGGGCGGTGGTTGCCCATCAATTTTGCCGCATCGGTGCGTTTGCCATTGTGCAAGGGACTACGGGCTTAAATAAAGACGTGATTCCGTTTACATTGATTGCAGGCTATCCTGCCAAACATTATCGGCTTAATACGGTCGGTTTAAAACGGGCAGGGATTACAGGCGAACGCTATAAAGTCTTGTCGGATGCGTTTCGGCTGTTGCGTAAAAAACAGAGTTTGGAATCGTTAGCGGAAACCGTCGAGTTGCGTTATTTAAAAGACTGGCTGGCAGTTAAATCAAAACGCGGTGTGCATGGTTTTACCCACTTGACAGAGGTGCTGTCATTAAGTTAAGAGAATTTATCACTAGAGGACTTACGCATTGATAGCCCTAAAAAATTGTGGATTCAAATTGATGACACGATTGCCCAACACCGAGCAGCCAAATTTCTAAGCCTTTATCATGAGTTTCCAAATTTTTTATTGGTTGCCATGCGGATATTTTTCCTCGTATTTTACAGATTTAAGTTCTACGGTAGCGCATTATTGTCATAATGAGAATTGCTGGTTTTAAAGGAAAGGTTACAGAATGTTTGTAAATTAAGATAAAATGGGCGGTTTTTTTACATGACCTGAAAGGTTTGTCTAGCAAGATTTAGGTTGAAATTATCAATTGTTTTGGAGTTATTATGCGCATTATTCTTTTAGGCAGTCCAGGTTCAGGCAAAGGGACACAAGCCCAGTTTATTACCGAAAAATACGGGATTCCACAAATCTCTACGGGAGATATGTTGCGGGCAGCGGTGCGAGCAGGAACTGAATTAGGTATTGCGGCTAAAAAAGTGATGGATGCAGGGGGGCTAGTTTCTGATGAGATTATTTTGGGTTTAATCAAGGAACGTATCAAACAAGCAGATTGTCAAAACGGTTTCTTATTAGATGGTTTTCCACGCACGATTGTACAGGCCGAGGGGTTAGCCATCATGGGCGTTGAATTGGATAATGTATTGGAAATTGCCGTTGCTGATGAAGAAATTATCCAGCGCATGAGTGGGCGGCGGGTGCATTTAGTTTCAAGCAGAAGTTATCATATTCTCTTTAATCCACCTAAAGTCGAAGGCTGTGATGATATTACAGGTGAGCCTTTGATGCAACGTGATGATGATAAAGAAGAAACCGTGCGCAAACGCTTAGAAGTTTATCATCAACAAACCAAGCCATTGGTCGATTTTTACAGCGCGAAAGCTGAACAAGGTACGCTGAAATTTGCCTCGATTACAGGCGTTGGTTCAGTTGAAGAAATTACTGCAAAAGTGTTTGCCGCCTTAGCATAACGATTGATAGAGAGAAAAGTTCATGTCAGCCCAATTTGAGCAATCAAAATCTTTTTTGACAATGGAAGACTATCTGCTGGCCGAACAGGATGCCGAAATCAAACATGAATATGTGGATGGCGAATTATTTGCGATGGCGGGGGCAAGTGATAATCACAATAAGATTTCCACTAACCTGTTAGTTGCATTGATGAACTATATTCGAGCAAATCAGTTGCCGTGTTTTGCGTATATTAATGATATGAAAGTGAAAATTACCCATCGGAAAGCTTTTTATCCTGATGTGATGGTGGTGTGTCAGAAAGACAATGAAAACGCCTATTATAAAACGCAACCTACGCTAATTATTGAAGTGCCTTCAAAGTCCACTCGCCAGCGCGACAAGATGTTAAAACGTTTGGCATATCAAGCTATTCTGACTTTGGAAGAATATGTTTTGGTTGAACAGGATTTTTGCGAAATCGAAGTGTTTAGAAGAAAAGACGGTTGGCAATCAAGCTTTTATTATTTGGGTGAAAACATAACTTTTGATTCGCTAGGCTTAACGGTTGCGGTGGCGGATGTCTATTATCAAGTCAGCAATGCAGAGATGCAGCAATTTTTAGCCCATCCTCACGTTAAAATTGAACAGGAAATATAATGGCAGGACAAACTTTATACGACAAATTGTGGCAAGACCATGTTGTGACGACTTATGACGATGGCTCGTGCTTGATTTACATTGACCGACAATTGGTTCACGAAGTCACTTCGCCGCAAGCGTTTGATGGCTTGCGTTTAGCAAGTAGAACTTTATGGAATAAAAACAGAAACTTAGCGGTGGCCGACCATAATGTTCCCACTATTGCGAGAGAACAAGGTATTAGTGACCCCATTGCCCGTTTGCAAGTGGAAACCTTAGATAAAAACTGCGCCGAATTTGCGATTACCGAATTTGATATGAGCGATACGCGACAAGGAATCGTGCATGTGATTGGCCCAGAACAAGGCGCTACCTTACCTGGCATGACAGTCGTTTGCGGCGATTCGCATACTTCAACACATGGTGCGTCGGGCGCATTAGCGTTTGGAATTGGTACGTCTGAAGTTGAACACGCTTTAGCAACCCAATGTTTAGTGCAGAAAAAGTCCAAAAATTTGCTGATAAAGGTCAACGGTCATGTTGGAAAAGGCGTGACAGCAAAAGACATCGTGTTAGCGATTATTGGCAAAATCGGTACAGCAGGCGGGAACGGCTATGCGATTGAATTTGCAGGCGAAGCGATTGCCGCGTTATCTATGGAAGGTCGGATGACCGTTTGCAATATGGCGATTGAAGCCGGAGCGCGTACTGGTTTGATTGCTGTTGATGACATTACGCTTGATTATTATAAAAATCGTCCGTTTTCACCGAAAGGTGAGCAGTGGGAAATCGCTGAAAAAGCTTGGCAAAATTTACATTCCGATGCGGACGCGGTTTTCGACAAAATTGTCGAGTTAAATGCTTCTGATATTAAGCCACAAGTCACTTGGGGAACGTCACCCGAATTAGTCGTTGCGATTGATGGTTGTGTACCGAATCCTGCTAATGAAACCGATGCGGTGAAAAAGCAAAGCATAATTCGCGCCTTAGAATACATGGACTTACAAGCAGGGCAAGCGATTACCGATATTGCTGTTGATAAAGTTTTCATCGGCTCTTGCACCAATTCGCGAATTGAAGATTTACGCGCGGCAGCGATTGTTGCGAAAGGCAAAACCAAAGCAGCGAATGTGAAACAGGTTTTAATCGTGCCAGGTTCGGGTTTAGTGAAGTTGCAAGCCGAGCAAGAAGGGTTGGATAAAATTTTTATCGCCGCCGGTTTTGAATGGCGTGAGCCAGGTTGTTCAATGTGTTTGGCTATGAATGCTGACCGCTTGGAAGCTGGTGAGCGTTGTGCTTCCACTTCTAATCGCAATTTTGAAGGACGGCAAGGTTATGGCGGACGCACGCATTTGGTCAGTCCGGCTATGGCAGCGGCGGCGGCGATTGCGGGGCGGTTTGTGGATGTGAGAGATTTGTAAAAGTTTTCAAGGAGAGGCGTTAAAACAAGCCTCTTTAATTTTTAGGTGGAATTATTATGAGTAAAAATATAAAACTAAAAGACCTTGAGGAAGAACAAGAATACGAAATTGACTCTAATAATGTACCTCCTTCGGATGTAGTTGCTTTTAATGAGTTGAGGTCATGCGCAGAGTTAGCTAGGCTTTATAAAACAAATCAATTGGATATTAAGCCAGATTTTCAGCGGGATATTGTTTGGTCTAAACCGGAACAAACTAGATTTATTGATAGCTTGACTAAGCAACTTCCCATTCCAAGTATGTGTATTAGTCTTGATTCAGACCCTAATGCAAAAAGTAAAAAGCGTTTGGTTATTGATGGTTTGCAAAGAATGACCAGTATTATTAATTTTTTGACAGATGATAATTGGGTGCTTTCTAAACTACCTGATATAGACCCTTGTTTGTCAGGTAAAAAAGTATCAGAAATCAAGGCGGAATCAAATTTTCTCTATGAAATAGTTGAAAATGTTTCGATTCCTATAACTGTTATACGGTGTGATTATTCTAAACCTAAACACAATGATTATTTATTTACTATTTTTCACAGATTAAATTCTGGTGGAAAAAGATTAAATAATCAAGAAATACGAAACTGTATATTTAATGGTTCTTTTAATACCTTATTAAAAAATTTGGCTTTAAAAAAAGAAAGTAAAGAGTTTTTTGGTAATGCAAAAAGAGGTTCTAATAAAGAACAAATAATTTCAAAAAGATTCTCTGATGAAGAAATGATTTTGAGATTTTTTGCATTTAATGAAAACTTAGATAATTACAATGGAAGATTGGCTGTTTTTTTAAGTGACTATATGAGTAAAAATAAAAACTCAGAAAAAAATGAGGCTTTGTATATTGACTCTTTGAATGTTATCAAAAAAATGATTGACCAACCTTATAAAATCTTTAGTAAAACAATTCTTGAGGGATTATTGTATGGGGTTTCTCAAAATATCGAGGTATTAACAAATAAATCTACTGATGAATTAAAGGAACTATTTGAAAAATTCAAGAAATTACCTGAGTTCAGTTCTGATAATTTAAAATCATCCCTTTCAGATAAAGACAAAGTTAAGGATAGATTATTGGTTTCTAAAAATTGCTTTGGTCAATAATTTATGAATTCCAAGCAAGATATAGAGAGTTTGTTACAAAAAATTTCAGACCTATACGATGCGACAACTGATGTTAAGGAGCAAAAACTTTATTCAAAAATAGCATTGTTAGAGCTTTGTGGTTGGTTGGAAGTGACTTTAGATGAGATAGTAAAGAATTACGCATTAAGCACGACCGTTCCGAAACTGACTAATCCAAAAAATATCAAGTATTTAGAGGAAAATGTAATAGAAAAAACATATGGTTTTAAATATGATAAGAATTTTCGACCTATATTAATTCATACTATTGGGATAATTGGTGTTGAAAAATTAGAAAATCAATGTGTAGCTGAATTACAAAGTCTAAAGTCTGAACTTGGCACTATCGAAACAGCAAGGGGTGTTGCAGCTCATACAACAATAGCAGGAGCTACACAAACTTATGAGTCACCCTCAGTAATAAAAGCAAAATTAGGAAAGATTTATTTAGCGTTAGAGAAAATAGAGCAAAATCTAGGTCAGATATAATATGTCCTACCGTAAATTCACCCTTGAAAAACTAAAAAACCAATTTCAGCTTGAAATCCACAAACAAACTTTATTTTCTGATATTGAATCCTTAACACAAAGTCCTTGGCTTATCGAAACCTTAACCCTCGCAAAAATAATTGCCGTTAATAGCGAAAAAGCTAAATCAGAATTAATCATTATGCCGATTTTAGCTGAAATCACCAAACGCAATATCAATAAAGTTTCGCTTTATTCAGGAATAGTATTAAATGCCGATAGCAAACAGGGCTTAAATGGCGAATGTGATTTTATATTCAGCAATAAACCGCATTCGTATTTTTTAGAAAGTCCGATATTTGCCTTAGTTGAAGCGAAAAATGACAATATTGATGCAGGATTAGCACAATGTATTGCGCAAATGCTGGGTGCGGTTGTTTTTAATCAAAAACATGATATTGCTATACCGTGTATTTATGGCTGTGTCACCAATAGCGATGCGTGGCAATTTCTTAAATTGAAAAATAACAGCATTATAATGGACGATAAACGCTATTATTTAGACAACGTTGGACAATTATTAGGACTTTTTCAACACATTATTAACTTCTATTCATAACATTATGCAAGCTTTTACTACCTTAACATCCAAAGTTTTGCCTTTAGACCGCGCCAATGTTGACACAGACGCAATTATTCCCAAACAATTTTTAAAATCCATTCGCCGTAGTGGATTCGGGGTATTTTTATTTGATGAATGGCGATATTTAGATCGCGGTGAGCCAGAAATGGATTGCACGAATCGTCCATTAAATCAAGACTTTATATTAAACAAGCCACAATATAAAAATGCACAGATTTTATTAACGCGCGAAAATTTTGGTTGCGGTTCTTCGCGGGAACACGCACCTTGGGCATTAGAAGATTATGGTTTTCGTGCCATTATCGCCCCAAGCTTTGCCGATATTTTTTATAATAATTGCTTTAAAAACGGCTTGTTGCCAATCGTTTTAAGTGCAGAACAGATCGATAATTTATTTAAACAAATGGCTGATGGTTATCAGCTTACAATTGATTTAGCAGCACAAAAAATTACCACGCCAGACGGCATCAATTTTTCTTTTGAAATAGATGCCGATAGAAAACATCGTTTGCTGAACGGTCTTGACGATATTGCTTTAACTTTGCAGCAGGCTGATAAAATTAAGGAATATGAAACTGAACGGGCAAAACGTGCGCCCTGGTTATTTGCATAAAAGAGGATATGATGATAAAAAAAATTGCCGTATTAGCCGGTGACGGTATCGGCCCAGAAATTATGGCGGAAGCGATTAAAGTTTTAAATGATTTGAATTCACAAATGAATTTAGCATTGGAATTTGAAAACGGTTTAATTGGCGGCGCGGCGTATGATGAATACGGCTCACCTTTTCCACAGCAAACGATTGATTTAGTTAAAAAATCGGATGCTATTTTATTAGGCGCAGTCGGTGGAAAGAAATGGGAAGTATTAGATATTTCCGTGCGCCCCGAAAAAGGCTTATTGCGATTACGTTCCACATTAGGGTTATTTTCTAATTTGCGCCCCGCGATTTTATATCCGCAATTAGCTGATGCGTCCAGTTTAAAACCGGAATTGGTTTCGGGATTGGATTTAATGATTGTACGCGAATTAACCGGCGGCATTTATTTTGGGCAACCGCGCGGGATTCGGATTTTGGAAAATGGTGAGCGGCAAGGTTTTAATACCGCAGTTTATTCTGAATCGGAAATTCGCCGCATTGGTCGTTCTGCATTTCAAATTGCACAGAAGCGCAATAAAAAGCTGTGTTCGGTGGATAAAGCGAATGTGTTGGAATGTACCGAGTTATGGCGCACTGTGATGGATGAAATCAGTGTCGATTATCCTGATGTGCAATTAAGTCACATGTATGTGGATAATGCCGCAATGCAATTGGTTCGCGCCCCAAAACAATTTGATGTGATTGTAACTTCCAATTTATTTGGCGATGTATTATCGGATGCGGCGGCGATGCTGACGGGTTCGATTGGGATGTTGCCTTCGGCTTCGTTGGATGCGAATGGCAAAGGTATGTACGAGCCGATTCACGGTTCTGCGCCGGATATTGCGGGCAAAGGCATTGCGAATCCATTGGCAACGATTTTGTCCGCCGCGATGATGTTGCGTTATACCTTTAATTTGGGCGAAGCGGCCGAGCGGATTGAAAAAGCGGTAAATGACGCGCTGGACGCGAATGTGCGGACGGCGGATATTTTTAGCGAAGGCATGACGAAAGTCAGCACTTCAGAAATGGGTGATGCGGTGGTCTCTGCATTACAAAATGGAGCAGTTGTATGAATAAAACTTACGATGTAGCGGTGGTTGGCGCAACGGGTGCTGTCGGTGAAACCATGTTGGCAATTTTGGAAGAGCGCAACTTTCCCGTGGGCAAAGTTTACGCGCTGGCGAGCAGTCGTTCTGTCGGTAAGCGATTGAATTTTAAAGGAGAAACGCTAAAAGTTGAAGATTTAGACACCTTTGATTTTTCCAAAGTGCAAATCGGCTTGTTTTCACCTGGCGCGTCGGTGTCAGAAATTTACGCGCCGAAAGCGGCGGCGGCGGGTTGTATCGTCATTGACAATACTTCACAATTTCGCTACGACGACGATATTCCGTTGGTTGTCCCCGAAGTAAACCCGCAAGCGATTGCGCTGTATAAAAATCGCGGCATTATTGCCAATCCAAACTGTTCCACCATTCAAATGTTGGTGGCGTTAAAACCGATTTATGATGCGGTGGGCATTGAGCGAATTAATGTCTGCACTTATCAAGCGGTGTCGGGTACGGGCAAAGAGGCGATTGAAGAATTAGCCAGTCAAACCGCTAACCTTTTGAATGCTAAAGCAATTAAAGTAGAAGTGTATCCTAAACAAATTGCGTTTAATGTGTTGCCGCAAATTGATGTATTTATGGACAACGGTTACACCAAAGAAGAAATGAAAATGGTGTGGGAAACCCAGAAAATTATGGGGGATGCGAATATTAAAGTAAATGCCACGGCAGTGCGCGTTCCAGTATTTTTTGGGCATTCCGAAGCAGTGCATATTGAAACTAAACAAAAAATTACGGTCGAGCAGGTGCGTGATTTATTACGCAATGCACCAGGCGTAGTGTTAATGGATGAGCGGGTTAATGGCGGTTATCCAACAGCAGTCACCGAAGCGGCGAACCATGATGCAACATTTGTTGGCAGAATTCGGGAAGATATTTCTCATCCGTTAGGGTTGAATTTATGGGTGGTGGCGGATAATGTGCGGAAAGGAGCTGCTTTAAATAGCGTACAAATTGCTGAAGAACTGGTAAAAAATTACATCTAGTCTAAGATTAGTGAGTATATTTGACTATGCGCGGTAATAGACTGTGGTAACAATTTTGAAGGAGAGCAAAGTGCGCAATTTAACGAAAGCTTTAGCGGCTATATCGCTACTAGTGCCTGCTAGTGGTCACGCATTAGGAGTAGGCGATATTAAATTGCATTCTGCCCTTAATCAGAACCTAAAAGCTGAAATTTCGTTGGTTGTTTCGGCAGGAGAAGATGTTTCTAATATTCATGTAAAACTGGCATCGCCTGAAAAATTTGACGAAGCGGGGGTTCCGTGGAGTTATTTTCTCTCAAAAATTCGTTTTAGACCTGAAGTGAAAGCCAATGGTTCGGTTGTGATTAAATTAACCTCAACTGAAGCTTTGCGAGAGCCGTTTTTAGATTTTTTATTAGAAGTCACCTGGCCGCAGGGCAATATTTACCGTGAATTTACGGTGCTTGTTGATCCACCAACAACTTATGGTAGCCAGTCTACCACCAGTACGGTGAGTAAAAGAACCTCACACCCTGTTGCTGCACCTGTCGAAAAAGCTGTTGCACCTGTTGAAAAAACCGCTGTTTCTGTCGAAAAAGATTATGAGGTTATCCCTGAGTCAGTCAAGGTTGAAAAAGCACCTCTAACTAATTTGGCGGTTGCATTGGATCGGGATGGAGCAGTTATAGGCAATAATACTTCACCCGTTGGCAATAATTTATCCAAAAGCGATGCTGTAGTGCCTTCTTTTGAGGATAAAGATGGTGCGGTAAAGACTTCGCCTGTTGTTGCACAAACTGTGCCGCGTGTCGAAAAGCCATTGATGAAAAATAAGAGTCAAAATTCTCCTAAAGTACTAACTGATAAGGGTGTTGATAAAAGTCGCAATGAATATGGGCCGACTAAAAAAACCAGTAATTTGTATCGCATCGCCAATGAAGTAAATCCTTATTCAGACATTGCCGTTGAGCAAATGATGTATGCGATTTATGAGGCAAATCCTGATGCGTTTTATAACAATAATATTCATTCATTACGCGCTGGGCAATTATTAAAAATACCAAATCGTGAGCAGCTGGAAGGTGTTTCGCGCGATAAAGCGGTACAGGCTATTGGTTTGCAGGAAAGCACTCAAAAACAAGCCAGTCAGCAAAATGCAGATGCTTTAGGTGTTAATCAAACGGATAATCAGGCAGGTAAAGCAGCAGGCACACCTAAAACCCAAGCCGTTAAACGCACAAAGAAACGTTTGACAAAGTTAAAGCTAAGAGTCCCTAAAGAAAGAAAAATTGCGAAAAAAGACAAGGTTTTTGCGACAAAAGTAGCTGATTCAGAAGTGGTCACGCAGGATAAAAGTAAAAACTTAGCCAATGCCAGTCAAGATTTGCAAATTCAATTAAGGAAAGTGCAAGACCAATTGGCTGCGATGGAAAAGTTGTTAATTTTGAAAGATAAAAAATTAGCTTTAATAGAGGCTGGTTTAAAGGGCAAAAAGGCAGGCGAAGCACCAACGATTGATGCTCAAGCGTTAGCTAAAACAGATATTGAGTTACAAAAGGCACAGTCAATAGCAATAGCGGCGCAAAAAGCGATGGGTAATGAGGTTGTAGCGGAGCAGACTAAACACCCTACAGAGAGTGAGTTAAAAGCTAAAAATGAAGCAGAGGCGAAAGCAAAAACTGATGCTGCTGCATTAAAAGCAAAAACAGAGGCGGATGAAAAACTTGCAAAAATAAATGCCGCCGCATTAAAACCAAAAACGGATGTGGTTGAAAAAGCTGAACCAGTTAATAAAGTAGCTACTAATACGGCTACAGATGAAAAAGCTAAAGCAGAGGCGAAAGCGAAAGCCGATGCGGCTGCATTAAAAGCAAAAACAGAGGCAGATGAAAAGCTTGCAAAAACAAATGCTGCCGCATTAAAACTAAAAACAGATGCAGCTGGAAAAGTTGAACCAGTGGCTAAAATAGACGTTAGCACGGTTGCAGATACAAAAGCTAAAACGGCAGCAGAGACAAAAGCCAAAATAGACGCTGAGGCATTAAAGCCAAAAACCGATGCAACGGGAAAAACAGAACCTGTTGCTAAAGTAGACGCTAAAACGGCAGCAGAGGTAGATGCCAAAGCTAAAGCAGAAGCCGATGCCAAAATTAAAGCTGATGCAGTTGCTAAAGCTAAAGCAGAAGCCGATGCCAAAATTAAAGCTGATACAGTTGCTAAAGCAGAAGCCGATGCCAAAATTAAAGCTGATACAGTTGCTAAAGCTAAAGCAGAGGCGGATGCCAAAATTAAAGCTGATACAGTTGCTAAAGTAGAAGCCGATGCCAAAGCTAAAGCAGAGGCGGATGCCAAAATTAAAGCTGACGCGGCTGCCAAAGCCAAGGCGGATGCTGAGGCACTGAAAGTTAAAACCGATGCCGAAGCAAAAGTCAAAGCAGAGGCGGACGCGCTTAAAGCTAAAATTGAAGCGGATGCAAAAATTAAAGCAGATGCAGCGGCTTTAAAAGCGAAAGCGGAAGTGGAGGCTAAAGCCAGAGCAGCAGCTGAGTTAAAAGCCAGAGCAGAAGCGAAATTACAAGTAGATGCAGCAGCTTTACAGGCTAAAGCGGGGGGAGATGCCTCTGTTGATGTGCAAGCAACAAACGTTGTTGATGTTGCATCGCCTAAGCCTGAAACTAAAAAGCCCCTGTTAGTTGTCGCGCCTGAACCTGTTGAGACAGAAGATGATTGGATGCTTGATCCTTATACCTTAACGCTTATGGGAGGCGGGGTTTTTTCTGCGGGATTATTAGGATGGTTATTCTGGCGCAAACGTAAAGTTGAAAGCGTAACTGAAGTTGAAAGTATGTTCACCGAGTCGAGTGAAATTAATTTACCCGATGATGAGGATGAGTTTTCTGTGGCAGGGATAGAAGATAATTCGTCCTTTATGTTCGGTGGAGAAAGTTCCTTTTTAAGTGATGATAATGATTTTGATGCCTTTGAAGTTGATCAAGATGAAGTTGACCCGATTTCAGAAGCAGATGTTTATTTAGCTTATGGTCGTTATCAACAAGCAGAAGAGTTGATGCGCCAAGCGATTGAAGATCAACCAGAAAGGGATGAATGTAAACTTAAATTATTGGAAATTTTTTATGCCAATGAAAATGCGACTGCTTTTGAAGCTTATGTCAGTGAACTAGCCAAAATGGGCAAGGCATCCAATGTGCCTTTTTGGACTAAAGTCAGCGAAATGGGGCAAGGCATCATTCCTGACTCGCCTTTGTTGAAAATGGAGGAAGGCGATGCTACACAAATTGACGCTCAAACAGCGGAAACCAGCGAGGGTGATGAATATAATACGGATATAAATTTAGCGGATACAGCTGATAATGTAACAGAGTCAAATTCAGAGTTTGACTTGTCTCTATTTGATGAGCCTGCGACAGCCCAAACGGTTGAAACAGACATAGAGACAGAAGAGTCACTTGCGGATAATGATGAATTTGATTTATCAATGTTTGATGAACCCGCCGCAGCAGAAGCCGTTGAAACAGCAAGTGAAGAACCACCTGCGGATAATGATGAATTTGATTTGTCGATGTTTGATGAACCTGCGGCAGCAGAAGCGGTTGAAACAGAAATAGCGACAGAAGAACCACCTGCTAATAATGATGAATTTGATTTGTCGATGTTTGATGAACCTGCGGCAGCAGAAGCGGTTGAAACAGAAATAGCGACAGAAGAACTCC
>JFJP01018608.1_pt1 | contig 26310 bp, 20 predicted proteins | sample 431651 | NCBI WGS metagenome assembly JFJP01 (sample SAMN02602958, study PRJNA72255) | Microbial mat metagenome, whole genome shotgun sequencing project. | biome: fresh water; feature: sink hole; material: water; isolation source: purple microbial (photo- and chemosynthetic) mats found in...
CCTGCTCAGCGAATCCGAATTTTTCGGATTCCCCCCGGCGGTACTGGTGTTGCCAGCGATGCTGGCATTCATGTTTAAACTCTTGATGCATGTCCTGCTCTTCCGGAAAGTCATTGGTGCCTCGCGCCGTGAAGTGCTGGGTGCCGCCATAGCAGGCATGGCGCTGAGTTACACGGTGGGCCGCGCGATCTGGATTGGACTTTTCACATCCGGCAGGCCGTTTGTTCGAACGCCGAAATGGGGAATGCGGGACTCCTGGCTGAAGGCCGTGCTGGTGGCCCGTGATGAAACGATTCTGGCGGTGACGCTCTGGGGGTTGGCGGCGGCAGTTCTTGTGGTTTTCTCTCCCTACAATGGCGAGGCCGCACTGTGGTCTGCCATGCTGTTTATCCAATCCCTGCCGTTTACGGCGGCGCTGGTGATGTCGTTAATGGATGCGCTGGGCAAGGATACGAATTCCGTCGTTGCCGACCCCGTGATTGACACGGCGGACGTATCCTCTTCATCTACTCAGGCTTGATGGCGGCAAGTGCTTTAAGGTCGATGGCGGCGAGCGTCTTGCTCAGGCTCTCAAAGGAGACCCCGTTGCCGTTAACCTCCACCATAAACCGTGCGCCGACCCATACCTGAATTTCACCGGATTTATCGCTGGAGTTGTATTTTTCCAGGCCCTTGTACCCCTGCAGGGTGGCGGTACGCTCAAACCCGTCGTCAGTTTCCTTGTCGATTTCAGACATGGTGATGGCGGCAGCCCCCATGGCCATGAAGCCGGTGCCGGTGGTGTCGGTGATCTTGACGGAAATGGACGACTCATCCTTCTCATACTGGGCCTCGGCGTAGGAGATCGTGATGCCCATGGTGCTTTGCTTCTGCCCTTCCGCACTGGTGCGTTTGAGATCGGCGGCCGTGGCGGGCAGCAGCTTCTTGAGTTCCCTGAAGTTGACGACGCTAGCCGCATTGGACACATTGGCCGACGAGATGCCCTCCATGGCCTTGACCATGCCGGCAAAGTCTGGTTGCTGGGCTAAGGCGGGCAGGACAGTGACAACGGACACGAGTGCGATGATGTGAAGCTTCATGAATTCTCCTTATGATTTTAAGCTACCGAGTCAAGTTATATGGGTTGATAATAGCACCGTCGATCTGAAACGCAAGTAATAAAAAGGGGGCGCAAGGCAGCTCCGTAGGGGGTAGTGATTATTAGACAGAATGAAGAGAGAAAACCCTACGGAAGTGAAATGCGCCAGCAGGGCACGGGTGCAAGTCTTGGCCCCATGGAGCCTAGGGACAGACGTTGATAAATTAGGAGAAGAATTGACGGTTCCGGTTCTACGGTTTAATGTGGAGGCGTTGTTTCCACAGGTGTGATGGACAGGCGGCGGGGCACATGAAGGGGCAGGCGAATTAGGAGGGCATCAGCATGCACGAGCGAAACCTGAACCTGCGGGATAATCCGGCATTACGCCAGACAAGGACTGTCGTTCTCAGCCACGGCGAGCCGGCGGCGAAGCGCGAGGAGATTCGGACCTATTTCCATGCCACGTTCGATATCGACGAGGCCCTGCTGGAGACCTTGCGCTATGAGGAGGCCTTCACCCGGCGCGCGGATCCGCTGCGCCATCCGCTGATCTTTTATTTCGGCCATACCGCCGTCTTCTACATCAACAAGCTGATCGTTGGCAAACTGCTGTCCAGGCGCATCAATCCGGCCTTTGAATCGATGTTCGCGATCGGGGTGGATGAAATGTCGTGGGATGACCTCACGGCATCGCATTACGACTGGCCGACGGTCGCGGCGGTCCAGGATTACCGCAACCAGGTGCGCGAATGTGTCGATACGCTGATCGGCTCGCTACCGCTTAAACTGCCGGTCGCATGGAATGACCCCTTCTGGGTGATTATGATGGGGATCGAGCACGCCCGCATTCATCTGGAAACCTCATCGGTCCTGATTCGCCAGCTTCCCCTGGAACTGCTGCGTCCGCACCCGTTCTGGACGCCCTGCAAGGAAAGCGGCGAACCGCCTGCCAACAGCCTGGCTGCCGTACCGGGCCGCACGTTCCAATGGGGCAAGGACAAGACCCATCCGCTCTATGGCTGGGATAACGAATTCGGCATGCACGAGGCGGATGTGCCGGCTTTCAATGCCTCGCGCCTGCTGGTCAGCAATCGCGAGTTCCTCGCGTTCATCGAGGACGGCGGCTACCAGATAGACCGGTGGTGGACCGAGGAAGGGCGCGCCTGGCGCGATTACGGGCAGGTCCGCCACCCGCGTTTCTGGATCCCGGACGATGGCCGCTATAAGCAGCGCAATATGCTGGAGACCGTGCCTATGCCCTGGGATTGGCCCGTCGAGGTCAACCAACTGGAAGCCAAGGCCTTCTGCAACTGGAAGGCGGCGGCGTCCGGCAAGCCGATCCGGCTCCCCACGGAGGACGAATGGCTGGTGCTGCGCGATCACTGCCTGGCCACCACCGACCAACCCTACTGGGACAAGGCACCGGGCAATATCAATCTCGAGGGAACGGCCTCATCCTGTCCGGTGACCCGTTTCGCCTCGGGTGATTTCCATGATGTGATCGGAAATGTCTGGCAATGGACCGAGACGCCGATCAGTGGCTTCCGCGGGTTCGAGGTACACCCCTGCTACGACGACTTCTCGACGCCCACGTTCGACGGCAAGCACAACCTGATCAAGGGGGGCTCCTGGATCTCGACCGGCAACGAGGCCACGCGCGATTGCCGCTACGCCTTCCGCCGCCATTTCTACCAGCATGCAGGCCTGCGCTATGTCGAATCGGCCCGGCCCGTGCAGGTCGCCGTGGATGTCTACGAGACCGACGAGCAGCTCTGCCAGTATTGCGAGTTCCATTATGGCGATCCGCTCTTCGGTGTGCCGAATTTTCCGCGCGCCTGTGCCGAACGCTGTCTGGCGCTGATGGCGGGACGGCCCCGGCGGCGGGCGCTGGATATCGGTTGCTCAACCGGGCGGACGACGTTTGAACTGGCCCGCGGCATTGACGAGGTCACCGGCTTGGACTTCTCGGCCAACTTCATCCGTATGGCGATCGCCATGCAGGAGCAGGGGGCCATTCGCTACACGCGCCGCGATGAGGGCGATCTGATGACCTATTGCGAGCGCACCTGCCGGGAGCTGGGGTTGGAGGATCTCGTCGACAAGGTCGCGTTCTATCAGGCCGACGCCTGCAATCTCAAGGACATTTACCGGGGCTACGACCTGGTTTTCGCGGGCAACCTGATTGACCGGTTATACAGCCCGCGTAAATTCCTGGGCACGATCCACGAGCGCATCAATCCCGGTGGGCTGCTCGTCCTGACGTCGCCCTATACCTGGCTGGAACCGTTCACCGAGCGCGGGGAATGGCTCGGCGGGACCCGGCGCGATGGCGAACCCTACACAACCCTGCAGGCACTGCACGACGAGCTCGGACCCCACTTCAGGCTCATCGGCGAACCGGAGGATATCCCCTTTGTCATCCGCGAGACCCGGCGCAAAAGCCAGCATACCGTTGCCGAACTCACCGCCTGGGAACGGCTCCCGCCGTATTAAGCGCCTACCCACTGCTAGGCGTCCCCCATAGTCTTTGTCATTTGCCTTCAACAAAAGCATAAACGCCAATTACAAACGGCTGCTCGCTCGCCAGCATGCCAACTCCTGTGGACCGTTCAAATTCAACACAGGGCTTTCCTACAGGGGATAGGCCACTTCAACCCTGTGGACGCCCTTGGGTTTGTAGTTGAGATGGTGGCTCAGGCCGAGGTAGTGGCAGGCTATGTAGAGAATGCTCAGCCACATTTCCGTGCCCTGCAACCCGGGTTGTTGCTCGGGGCTGAAGGCGAAGCCCCTGCCGGGTTGCCAGCGGTTGATGATCGCAGGAATCTGTGCGCGAAAAATGGCCTCGACCTCCGGTTGCCGGTGATGGGTTTGCTTGGCGCATAGCCACAACGGGTGGATGATATCGAGGACATTGCAGGCCGTGACGTTACGGGTGATGAAGTTCTCATTCTGCCGGCAGTGCATGAGTATCGTGTCAATGGCGTCCACCGGATACGGCAACGGCAGGCCGAATTGCGCATACGTTCCCCGCGTTAAACGGTAAAACCCATTGACGGGCTGCAGCCATCGCCCCCCCTTGGTTCGTTCGCCCCAGACGCCTGTCGCGGGACAGCAGTGCAGATTCAACCAGCCGAACAAGGGCGACAGATCGTAAGTGCCCCGGTGATACTTCAGATCGTGGTAGGCAGCCGTGCCGAGACCGTCGTTCCACGAACCACAGCTCCAGGCATTGGTGCTCCAGGCGAGTTTTCCTTCATGGGCAACCAGATCCGCCGCGCTCACTTGCTCGAGATAGCGGTTCTTGAACTTGAGATTCGACTTCAGGCATTCCAAGGCATAGCCGATGGCAAGGTAGTCGTAGTTGTTCATCGAAACATGCTCAACCGGACTCAACGTCTTGTTTTCCGCCGCCCTGTCGAAGCATCCGGAGTCGGGGTTCTGGTAGCTTTGCAACTGCTCGATCAGGCATTCCTTGCTGAAATGCGCAGGCGTCTCGTTGAAAAAGGCGGCGATTTCCACCGCATCGCACCAGGCTCTGGACGTGGGTTTGCGATTCTGCTGATTGTCCACGTAGCAGGTCTGTGTTTTATCGTAGGCATCCTCCAGCACGTGCTTGTAATCGTCCCTCACCCTGGCACCGAACGCCGTCAACTGGCTTTCCAGTCCTTGAGGTTGCGTTTTCGGGACACGGCGGTCGCGGATCAGTTTGGCGGGATTGCCCCCGACAATGGAATATTCGGCCACATTTTTGGTGACCACCGCCCCGGCGGCGATCAGGCTGTGCGAGCCGATGGTGACCCCATCCACGATGACGACGCTGGCTCCGATCCATACATTATCGCCAATCGTGATCCCCTGGGTTGTGCAGGGCTGTTTGCAGAAGGGTTTTTCGAGGTCCTCATACCCATGATTGAACCCGAAGATGGAGACGTGGCTGGCGATCCGGACCATGTTGCCCATCCGGATTTTCCCGGCCAGGACCGCAAACGGATTGACTGAGCATTCCGCGCCCATTTCAATATCGCCGCGAATCAGGCTGTCGGCGGCAATGATGCAGCGCTCCCCGCAGGAGAAGCTGTCGGTGAACAGCTTTGCTTTTGGCGAGATATAGGTGTTGGCCCCAATCGTGTACTTGCCGGTTGCAACCAATTCCGCCTGCCATTGTGCCTGCCGGGCCAATTGCTCGTCGGTCTTCTTCATCCAGGGTTTGTAATCCGCTTCGTCGTCAAAAAGTGCGTTCATCGCCCACTCCTTATTTTTGTCTTGTCCATGGCTTACTTTACGGGCGGTTCACCGGATGCTGCTTCAAATGCCGGATTGACACCGACCCAGCGGGCATAGGCATCCAGCGGGCGGCCGAGCAACGGGGTTTGGCGCAGCCACAATACCGGTGCCATGATCTGGCGGAACCCGTTTCCGTCTAGCCCGAGCCGGAACAGCGGCGCGGCACTCAGGATGTACAGGCTGCAGGTCACCACGACAGCGGCCACCCAGCGCTTGAGGCTCCGCCGCCGGAAATAGCCCTTGATTTGCTTTTGCAGGATCTTGAACTCGGCGGTATCGATTCCGGTCATCATCATCTCTACAGCCAGCCGCCGGGCATAATGCCAATGCTTGCCACCCAGGGCACTTTTCAGAAGTGCCACATCCCGATCCACTTGCAGGCGGGCAAGCGTGGGTCGGATATCGTCAAACGCCCGATCAAACGCCAGGGTGTCGTATTCCTCGATGTACAGGCGAACCTGTTCATAATGCTGTGCCTGCAGTTCGCGCTCGATTTCCGTACGCAGGGCCGAGCGCCGCCGCATGGCGTTGTTCGCCTGTTCCGCCAACTCCCGGACCTGTTCCACGATGCGTCGCCCGTTGATCCCCTGCGGCCGGAAGGTGGCGATCTGGAGCGACTCCTGCCCGACGAGCGCGAATTCCTTGCGATCCAGATTCTGGCGCATCCGCTCCAGCACTCGCAGGGCCGTCTCATACGCCTTGGCATCGGCACCGCAGACACCGCAATAGGGGGTGCCGAAGCGCGACTCCGAACCGCATTCAGCACAGAACGCTCCGCCATCCCAGCCGCATTTCCCGCAGAAGCGGATGAGCGTGGGGTTGACGGTGTCGCACCATTTGCAGCGCCAGGTCATCTTGGCGGTCGATAACGTGGTCTCATTCGGCGTCTGGGCCATCGTCAGGGCGGCATGCAGCGCCTTGACATCCGACCAGCGCTGGTCGCGGTCGATCTCCAAGGCCTTGACGACGGTCATGCGCAGAACTTCCGGCAAATCGTTCGGTCGGAAATACCGCGGATTCTTGCCGGTGATGCAGAAATAGAGCAGGGCACCGATTCCATAGACATCGGCCCGCTCATCCACAAGGCTGGCATCCGCCTCCTGCTCGGGAGCCCCATAGCCGAGGGAAAGCATCTTCTCGCCCGGCTGGGTCAGGCGGACATCATTAGCGATGCGCCCCCGTGCCAGTCCGAAGTCGACGATCTTGGGCTCCCCGCTCTCATCCAGCAGCACGTTGGTCGGCTTCAGATCGCGGTGAACAATCCCGCAGGAATGCGCATATTCCATGGCCCGGCAGAGCTTGACAATCAGTTCCAACGCCTGATCCAGCGCCATCGGGCCTTGCCGGTGTACCCGGTCGGCCAGGGAAAATGGCGGGGGCGGGTTGCGCTCCTCCGCGTCCGTCCTGGGCCCGGCAATATACTCCATCACGATAAACGGTCCGTCCGCATCCTCGCCCAGGGCGTAGATATGGACGATGTAGATGTGGTTCAGCGAGGCGGCGGCCCGTGCCTCCTGGAACAGGCGATCCTTCAGGTGCGGATCGGAAAGGCATTGTGCATTCAACCGTTTGATGGCGACCACGCGTCCCAGGCGTCGATCGCGCGCCAGGTAGACGATCCCCATGCCGCCATCGCCGATCTTGTCGATCAACTGGTATTGCGATTCGAGCGCCGCCGCATCCATCCGGCGGTAGACCGTCGAATTGCCGCTATCCGGCTCCGGCTTGGGCGGGATCGACATGCGCACGGTATGGGTCAGCCCCCGCTCCGGATGGTGTTCTGGCTGTTTCGCCATCGTCGCCTCCCCTTCCTGTCACGCCCGTAAAAACACGTTCGCCACCAGCCCGATCAGCACAATCGCCAGCACCAGCAGCAGGCTGCCCGCCTCCTGGCGGGTCAGCGAGAACGACCGGGCGACCCATTCCCTGGCCTTGCACAACGGTTGCCGCATGCTGACCTCACGAGACGGCGATATTCACCAGTTTGCCGGGCACGACCACAACCTTGCGAACCGTCTTGCCCGCGATCCAGGCGGCAACCTCGGGCTGTCGCATCGCTGCGGCCTCTAGCTCGGCACTGCTGATCGACGGGGGTACCGTCAAGCGCGTGCGCACCTTGCCATTGATCTGGACCGGAACAACCAGTTCCACCTCGCGGGCCACCTCGGCATCGGCCACCGGCCAGCCGTAGGAAAACAGGCTTCCTGCATGTCCCATGCGCGACCACAATTCCTCGGCGAAATGCGGCACGATCGGTGAGAGCACCCGCAGCACGGTTTCCAGTGTTTCGCGCAGCACGGCTGGATGCAGGCCATCCCCGGCCGCCCGGAACTGCGTCAGCAACTCGTTGCAGCGCGCAATCGCCGTGTTGAACTGGAATCCACCCTCGATCGCCTCGGTAACCCGCATGATGCACTGGTGCGCCTTGCGCCGCAGCGCGGTGTTGGTCGCGTCCAGATCTGCCGGCAACGGTGCCCCCGGTGCCCCGAGGTTGGGGATGCTGGCCAGGACCAGGTCCCAGAGACGGTTGAGGAAGCGCCAGGCACCGTTGATCCCGGATTCGCTCCAGACCTGCATCTTGTCGGGCGGGGAATCGCTGACCATGTAAAGGCGCACGGTATCGGCCCCGAAGCGGTCGAACATGGCGTCCGGATCGACCACGTTATATTTCGACTTGCTGATCTTGGTCATCTCGGCCTTGACCGGTACCCCGCAATGGATGCATTTGCCGCCGACGATCGCATCCCCCTCGCGGCGTCCGTCGACCACCTTGTCCTCGTGCAGCCATTTGTGGGTCTCGCAGTAATATGCCATCTTGCAGACCATGCCCTGGCAGAAGAGCCGCGTGAACGGCTCCTCGAAATCCACCAGGCCGAGGTCGTGCAGGACCATAGTGAAGAAGCGGGCATAGATCAGGTGCATCGTGGCGTGCTCGATACCGCCGATGTACTGATCCACCGGCATCCAGCGACGGATCTGCTCGGGATCAAAGGGACGTTCGGTGTTGTGCGGGTCGCAGTAGCGCAGGAAGTACCAGCTCGAATCCACGAACGTGTCCATCGTGTCGGTCTCGCGTCGCGCGGGGCGTCCGCAGGAGGGGCAGGAGCAATGCACGAACGCCTCGCTGGTGGCCAGCGGATTGCCGTGTCCCTCGCGGAACGTGACGTCGCCGGGCAGCAGGACGGGTAGATCCTTTTCGGGCACGGGCACGGTGCCGCAGGCCTCGCAGTAGATCACCGGGATAGGGGCGCCCCAGTAGCGCTGGCGGCTCAGCAGCCAGTCGCGCAGGCGGTAGTTCACCGTGCCCTCGCCATAGCCCTGCGCCGTTAGCCAGGCGATGATATCCGCCATGGCCTCGCGGTTGTTGCGCCCGTCGAACGGGCCAGAATTGCACATCGTCCCGGCCGCCGTGTAGGCTGCCGTCATCGTGGCTGCGTCCAGCGGCTCGCCATCGCGCTGGATCACCACTTTGACGGGAATACCGTATTTGCGCGAAAACTCGAAATCACGCTGGTCATGTGCCGGAACAGCCATGACCGCGCCCGTGCCATAGTTCATCAGGGCGAAATTGGCCACCCACAGCGGCACCCGGTCGCCATTGACCGGATTGATCACGTGGAAGCCCGTCCAGATGCCGACCTTCTCGCGCTCGGCAATCTCCTTGGCGCTGGTCCCCTGCTGGCGCATCGCCGCCACGGCTGCCATCACCTCGGTTTCGCGGGGGGTGCCGCGTACCAGCGTCTCCACCAGCGGGTGCTCGGGCGCGATACTCATGAACGTGACCCCGAAGAGGGTATCCGGGCGCGTGGTGAAGACCGGCAACGCATCGCCGGTCTCGGCCACGGTGAAGTTGACCCGCGCCCCCTCGGAACGGCCGATCCACTCCTCCTGCATCGCCAGCACGGCATCCGGCCACTGGCCACGCAGTTTGGCGTGCCCATCGAGCAGGCGCTGGGCATAGCGGCTCATCTTGAAGAACCACTGCGACATATCCTTCTGATGCACGGCGGTACCGCAGCGCTCGCAGGCGCCATCATGCACCTGCTCATTGGCCAGGACCGTCTCGCACGATCCGCACCAGTTGACCGGGGCCGTCTTCTTCTCGGCCAGGCCATGCTTGTAGAACTGCAGGAAGAACCACTGCGTCCAGCGGTAGTAGTCCGGATGACTGGTGGCCACCTCGCGCGACCAGTCATAGCCCCATCCCGCCCGTTTCATCTGTCCGCGCATACGGGCAATGTTACCATCGGTGAAGGGCTGTGGGTGCGTCCCGGTGCGGATGGCGGCATTCTCGGCAGGCAGGCCGAAGCTGTCCCAGCCCATCGGAGAGACCAGCGTGTGCCCGCGCAACGTCTTGTAGCGGGAGATGATATCCCCGAGCGTGTAGTTGATCACATGCCCCATATGCAGCACCCCGGAGGGGTAGGGGAACATCGTCAGGCAATAGAATTTGTTGGCCGCCGCGGCCGGATCGGCAACAAACAGGGCATCCTCAGCCCAGCGTTTCTGCCACTTCTGCTCCAGTTCATGAAAAGCATATTTATCGCTCATAGTACCTTACCACCATCCTTGGCGGCATCGCCGAGATACCGGTTTGCCCGCCATTCCCCCTGATATGTTTTACCATCCACCGCCGTATAGGTACCCACGCCCCATAGCCGGTCATTCTGCCACTCGCCGTCGTACACATCGCCATTAGCCAGCACATAGCGGCCTTTCCCGCGCACCAGGCGGCCCTTTTCCCAGCTTCCGGATAGGATGGATCCGTTCGTGAAGGTATAGACCCCTTCGCCGTCGCGCTGCCCGTGCTTCCACATGCCCTCGTAGCGTTCGCCACTGCCCAGCACCTGTACCCCGCGTCCATGTCGCAGTCCCTTGTGCCATTGCCCGCGGTAGGATTCGCCATCGGGATAGGTCAGCACGCCCTCGCCGTGCATTTGCATGCCCGCCCGTTCCCCGTTGTAGACCCCTCCATCAGGGAGCACCAGCGGTGGCAGCAGGGTCACCACCACCGGCGTTTCAGGGGCGCTCGGCGGCGGCTGGCGGGAACGCTCGGCAATCAGGGCCTCGAAGCGTAAGCGGAATTCAGGGCTCTGGACCCAGAAAACCGGGGTGGTGCCATTGGCGGCCTTGGCAAACAGGTCGGCGCCGGCGGCGACTAGCGCGGCCATCGCCGCATCGGCCGCCTCGCGCACGGCCCAATGCAGCGGTGTCGAGCCGTCATCGGCCGGTTCATTGATGCGGGCCCCGGCCTGCAGTAGCAACCGGACCACCTGCGCGGCATTGCCCATCGCCGCCCAATGCAAGGGCGTGTAGCCCTTGTCGGTACGGGCATGGATATCCGCCCCGCTCTCGATCAGCAGTGTGGTGATCCGGGTGATGTCCCGCCGCGCCGCCCAATGCAGCGGCGTCGACCCGTTGGCTGCCCTGCGGTTGACGTCGGCCCGGTGCTTGATCAAGGCGGCACTGACCTCGGGCATGTCATACAGCGCGGCCCAGTGCAACGGCGTCGTCTGGCCCTTGTCCAGCGCCTCGACCTGCAGGATCGGCGTTTTCTTGATCAGCCGCAAGGCCTCATCGCTGTCGCGTTTACGGATCGCCTCGAAAATATCGGCCGACGCCATCAGCGCGGTCAAGGGCAGCCCGATCGCCACCCCGACCAAAATTTTAAAATAAGCACTTCGCATACCCGATCCTCCAGCGTGGGGTAGAACTTCCTGTTTGCCCATACCGCATCCCATCGAACCCTAAAATCAATCACCCGAGTTTATGCACTCACGGCAACGAATGCAAACCCGAATGCAATCGAACCCGAAGATCCCGAATTTCGGGTTAGAATTGGAATCCGGTTTCCAGGCCGAGCAACGGGACGAACTGGCGATGGTTTTCAAGGAGGCTGTCGTCCGCATCAAGCCCCAGCATCAAGGCGCCCACCGACAGGCCCATGCGCCCATGCGAGCCGATCCCGAACGAGAGCGTGGCGCGGGCAATGCTGAGGATATCCACGTCCGGGTCATCTGCCACCCCCGCCAGCAGTTCCATGCCAAAACTGGACGGGTTCCGCGGATCGTCAAAAAGCCATTGAATACCCGCGCCCGCCATCACATAGCCCCCTTCCGCATGAACCCGCAAGTCACTGTCCTTGGGGCGTATGCGCAGATCCATGTAGCCTGCTTCCAGGATCAGCCCCGTGCGCACATCATCCGCCTCGCGTTCAAAGCCGGCGGCTATCCTTGCCCCCGCCATCTGGCCGCGGTTCGATCCGCCAGCCAGGGACGCCGCCCTGGATTCAATCTGGTACCAGTGGCGGTAATCCCCCTGGCCGGTCGCGATCTCGTAGAGATACACCCCGGCATAGACCACCACGGCAGCGGCCACGACCACCCCGATCACGACAAAAATAACCACCGCCGCCTCGCTGGACGTCCAATCGCTGTCCACCAGCTCGACAATCAGATTGGCAAAGAAATCCGACCCCTCGTCCGTGTCGTGGCAAGACGGGGCCGGTGTCGCCAATGGCACTTCGGCTTGTTCTGCTGAGCCAACCGATGCGTCCGGCGGTGTCTCGGCAGGCAACGCGTCCGCAGGCGGCGTTGCCTGCACAATCCCGTTCGTCGCCCCGGATTCGGCGGCAGGCGGATCGACCTCGTCTGCACCCATCAAGACAACGGGAATGGCGTTGGTGGTCTGCTGGATAGGATCAATCACGACAGCCGTGTTCGTCGGCATAGCGGTTAGATCTGGAGCACCGGGCTCCGATGCGAATGCACCCGGCAAACAGAGTTGATACCCCAGGGCGGCCACCACGATGGCGGTGATTCCTCGAATCCCTCTACGCCATTGCCCCAATATCGATGAAATACCGCGTTTCCCGGAACACCCTGCCATTTTCTTCCATCCCGCCTTGCGCCGTTTTAACCCCTAACCATCGCCCCCGATGCCCCGTGGGCTTGCACACATGCGCCACGGTGGCCGGGTGAATCTGGAAGCAGAAGGTACCAGTCTCCTAGTCGATATGCAAGCCCGTCGAACTCCTCCAAGCTGCAAAATACGGTGCCGTTGCCCTGCCTTGGCTTTCTCTTGGGCAGTGGAATTGAATCGTTTTCCGTTCTCGTCGCCGTTCTCGTCCGCCGGCCAGTGCGGAAAGATGGCTCCGGTCATCCCCCCTTGTAGCCGTCGGACGACTTGTCCTGCGTAGCTCTTTGAGCGAAGAAGGAAGGCCGACGTTCCGAGCATCAGCCCTCCGCTGCCACCGACCTTTGCCACGAACGCGCCCCTCCATGGCGCGGCTACAGGGCTACCAATCCCTTCCTTACGCGGTTTTGAAAAACACGTTTTTCCTAGGAAAACGGTTGATCTTATAGATAAGCCCTTAAAAATCCTCACTTTACAAGTGGATGCATGCCTGCTAGCGTTGCAGGATGAAGTCGGTTTGGGGATATCCGATATCCTAGGGAGGGCTTTTTTATGAGACCGGGACCGTTAGAGATCATCATTATCCTTGTTGTTGTGCTGCTGTTGTTCGGGGCACGTCGCCTGCCGGATCTGGCGCGCTCCCTGGGCGCCAGCCTGAAGGAGTTCAAGAAGGGACGGGAAGAAGGCACCGGATCGGACGACAACACCAAGAATCCCGGGATCCATCCGAAGGACTGAAGCGTATGTGTGGATTGACAGGCCTGCGGTTGGCTGCCATGGCGGGGGTTGCGCTCGGACTGGCTGGCTGTGCGATGTTCAGCGGAGCCGTCCCGCCGCTCCCCAAGGATGCCGTTCCAGCCCGTGTGGCGGTTGCCTCGTTCGACAACCGGTCCAGCTTTGAAGGCCAGTGGAAACTGGGCCCGGGGATGGCGGACTTGCTGGTGTCGGAGCTGGTTGCCTCGCGTAATTTCGTGGTTCTGGAGCGGGGGAACCTCGACACGGTCGTGGACGAGATTTCGCGGCAGAAGCATCGGTTGTTCCGCGAGGAGGGGCGAGTCGAGGAGGGACGCCTGGATAATGCCCGCTACCTGATCCGCGGGGTGATCAGCGATTTTTCACAGACCTCCGGCGGATCGCTGTGGATGGGGTTCCGGCGGTTGTTGATCGGTTCCGGGGGCTATACAGCGCGTGTCGGGTTGACCCTTACCATCGTGGATGTGGAAAGCGGCAGGATCGTTGATTCGGTTCAGTGTGCCGGCAAGGCCAAGGCAAGCGATGCTTATGGGCAGGCCGCCTACAAGGGCATCCAGTTCGGCGGGCGCTCTTTCTTCCGGACGCCCCTTGGTATCGCGACGGCCACCGCGATTCGCGAGGGGTTGCACGGGATTGTGCAGAAGGTTCCCCGGCAGATGTGGACCCCGATGATTGCCGATATCGATGGTCCCCGCATCCTCCTGAATGGCGGAAAGGAACGTGGCCTGAGGGCTGGCGACGTCTTTCAGGTGCGCAGCAAGGGGACGCCGGTGACAGATCCGGGAACCGGGGATTTGCTCGATGTCATGCCCGGGCCAATCGTGGGGACGATCCAGATTGTCGAGCTAAGGGACTCTGTCTCGGTTGCCCAGCGGGTCAGTGGCCAGGACTTTGTCCGTGGCCAGTCGCTGGAGAAGGCATTGGCACCCTGACTGACGGAGTGTTCGTATGACGGCGTGCTGGACAGTGCTGGTGATGGTGGCGTTGCTGGCTGCCGCCTCCGGGGGGATTTTTCGATGCTTGCGCCGGGACGCCCGCCTCGATAGCGACGAACGGATCGGCCTATGGCTGACAGCAGGTCCGGCGTTGATATGCCTGGCCAGCCTGCTGCTCGCCGATGTCGGCCATTTCCAGTGGTGGCGGCTGGTGCTGGCGTCGCTGGTCCTGCCGGGCATCGCCCTGTTCAGGGGCTTGCGCGATCGGGTATCGGGCATCGGACCGGCGCAGCCGCGCCACCCGTCCAGACCAGGGGGCGAACCTGTGGTGAGCCGTGCGTGGCAAGCGCTTCGGAAGCGTTGGCCCTTGCTGTTAAGCGGCCTGTTGCTGACGGCACTGGTCTGCCTGCCCGTGCTGCGCCCGCATACCCATCTGCATGGCGGATGGGATCCCGGGGAATACGTGTGTACGGCGATGAATGTCGCCCGGACCGGTGCATTGCAGATTCACGACCCGTTTTTTGCCCGTCTTGATGCGCCCGTGCGACGGATGCTGATGGCCGAACCGGAGGGCAACCGGCGGTTGCTGCAGCACGGCTATCTGGTGCAGGATGAGGCGGCAGGCGTCCTGACCCCCGACTATTTCCACCTCTACCCGGCCTGGCTGGCTGCATTTGCCGCGCTGGGCGGCCTCGACGGCGTCTATGCCGGCCAGTGGCTGATCACCGTGCTGGCGGGTGCGATGTTCTGGCTGGCTGTGAAAACCCTGTTCTCGGCCAGGGTGGCAAGCCTGGCGTTGGTACTGCTGTGCGTCGGGCCGGGGCAGGTTTATTTCGGCCGGTTCACAACAGCGGAAATGCTGGCACGCTTCTTCCTTTTCAGTGCCTTCTTCTGGGCGGTACAAGCTCAGCACAAGCCCTCGCTGTGGCGCGATCTGGCGTTGGGCATAGCGCTGGCCCTGGCCTTGCTGGCGCACAGCACCAGCGTCCTCCCGCTGGCCGCCGCCGGTCTCTTCCTGGCGTGGCGGGCCTTATGGACGGGGCAACGCACCGCATGGCGGACGGTGCTGGTCGTAGGCATCTGCGCGCTGCTGGCCTTCGCCCGCAATGGCTTGCGGACGCCCGTCATGTCCGCCTTCCTGCTGGACTTCATCACCGGGCATTCCGCCCTTGTCCGGCCGCTGCTGCTGGCCTTGGCGGGCACGGTTCCCGTGCTGCTGCTGGTGGCCTTGCGCCGGGTCTTGCCGCCCTTGGACCGCAACCGGGCCCATCCGCTCATGGCATGGTCGACGCGCACACTGGATTGGCTGCCGGGGCTGGCCATGGCGACATGGCTGCTGTTCCAGGTTGCGGTGCGCCCGCTGGTTGAGACCGGAGCGGATCGTTTGAATGGGGTGCTGGTGGGTCGCCTGGCGGGGCCGTTGATGCTGATCCTGGCGGGCATCTTCTTCGCCCGTCGGCGCTGGACGCAGGTCACCGCCCCTCAGCACCTGTTCCTGGTCGCGGGAGCGGCCGCCGCCCTGGTGCATGTGCAGCACCGCATGGCCTACAGTCTGATCATGTGGTCGCTGCGGCGCTATATGCCGCTGGTCGTCCCGCTGCTGGTGGTGGCGGGTGCGGTGGTGCTGGCGGATATGCTGGCCGCCAAACGCCGATGGATCCGCTACAGCGGTATCGGCCTGCTGGTACTGTCCCTCGGCGGCCTGGTCCGGGATGCCTGGCCGCTGCTGCAAGGACGCGAGCATCGGGGGCTGCCTGCCTTCACGGCAGACCTGGCCGGGGTGCTGGGCGATGCGGACTTTATCCTCTGCGATCATGTCCGCTATGCCACGCCGCTGCGTTATGCCTGGGGCCTGCCCGCCTATCAATTCCAGCGCCAACCGGACGGCACCTCCACGGGCGAGGCTGCGCAGGCCATGCGCCTGCTGGCCGAACGGGTGGCGGCCGGGGACAGGGTCTACTACGTTACCGTCAGCGATGGTTTTGCACATCCTGACTTCCGCCTGGCGTTTGTCCGCCGTTTTGAACAGACCTCGGAAACCCTGCCCCTGATGAAATCCTCCCTGCCGCGCGTATGGCAGCCCGCACGTGATCATGCCAACGTGTACCGCTGCCTGCCGCACCGTGGTGATGCCGGTGCCGACGCCCTGGACGGTGCGGTCCCCGGTGTATCCGGCCCCCTGTCCGTCGGCTATCATTCCATGGGGCTCGTGCGCGGCTTCAGCCGCTCGCTGCGCAGCAGGCAGATCAACTTTCGATGGACCGATGGCCGGGCGGCACTCTATGTGCCAACTCTCGGGGCAACAGGGGCGACGCTGGAGCTCTTGATGGCCTCCGGCAGGGAGGAGGAGGCCCCCGTGCCGGTCGACATCCTGCTGGATGGACAGGTGCTGGCGACGGTGCCGGTGGCGCAGGCCTGGCAGGTTGTGCAAGTGCAGGTGCCGCCCACCTTCAAAGGCCCTGCAGGGCTGCTGGAACTGCGCAGCGGGGTATGGAATCCGGCCGCGTATGGAATCAAGGGATACCCGGAACAGCTCGGTATTCGGGTTGCCAGGGTTCAGATGCGACCGGACGTGATGAAGGATCAATCGACCAAGCAGGCCGGGGAGGGATCGAAATGAGAATAAGTACACTCGTGATGGTTGGGGGACTCGCCTTGCTGGCGGGCTGCGCAGGCTGGCATGGTGGCTTGCGGCGGGATGGGGCGGATACCTTTTCCCAACGGGCCGACGGGCGCACCGGGGCCGGCTCGGGATCGGACCGGCTGGCGGTGGATATCCAGTTCCTGGATGCCTTTGCCGGGGAAATGTCGGCCATCCTGCTGGAGGCGGGCGTTCTCGCGCAACGCACCGGCGGACGCAACGGCCTCACCTAGGACGATCTTGACCGGCATTCGTACCTGATGTTCCGGTTCCAGTTATGCCGCTCGGCCCTATGGGATATTGCCGACAGCTATCGCAACGAACCCTCCCTGCAAGGAGGACGCTCCGGCCGCCTCATGGCGCAACTGATCAGCATCCGGACCGCCATGCAGATTGCCCATGGCGATAGCCAGTTCCTGCTGCATTTCCACGACCATGAGGAGTCGCGTGCCGCCCTTAACCGTGCCTACCCCCTGGCCGAGCTCGAGGCGGGATCCTATGATGCCATCCTGGACACCGTCCTGGATCCGGAAAACCTGGATGCACGCGATGCCGCCTGGCATTACTTCCTCGCGGAAACCGAACCCACTGGCGAGATCGGCCGCGCCATGGAGGACGACGCCGCGATGCGGGCGATGGTTGATGCGGTGCGTCAGCATCACACCTTTGGGGAAGCGGCGATCCGGAGACTGCTGGAGAAGCGCGGCGTGGTCTTTCCTGCTTTCGAGAACCGGTTGCGCAAAAGCCTGGCGGCGGGTGCCCTCAAAGCGGCTGGCGAGGCCGGCCTGGGCGGCATGAAAGCCCTGGGACATTTCTCGGGCAGGATGGCACGGACGCTGACGCATTCCCCGCTGGCAAGTCCTACTGAATTTACACGGGATCAAATCGACCTGATGAAGACCCTCATCCAGCCCGGGGATATCATCCTGACGTATACATCCGGCAATCTCTCGAACCTATTCCTTCCCGGCGTTTTCAAGCATGGCATCGTCTATGTCGGGAATGATCTGCAGCGCGACACTTTGGAAATCCGGCACAACTGGAAAGACGTTCCCCGGCGGCAGACCTTGATCGAGGCTGTTGGCAAAGGGGTCGTCTGGAATGACCTGGATGCCATAGTGGGCGATAAGATCACCCGGATGGCGGTATTGCGGCCTCGCTTGTCTTCTGAGGAACGCCTCGCTTACCTGCAAGGTGTCTATGATTATCTGGGCCGCCCCTACGATCTGCGGTTTGACTTCACCTGTAGCAAACGGCTTTGCTGCACGGAACTGATTTACCACACGCTCGACGGGCGGGGCGGGATCCAGTTCCCCATGGTCACACGGTTCGGCATGCCGACACTGGCAGGCGATGACATCCTGAATTATTACCTATCCACACCGGATGGCCCGCTGTCGATGGTTTTCCTGGGCGTGCCCGAGCCGGGCAGCCATGCCGGGACCGTACTCAGCGGAGCGGATGCCGACAGCCGCCTGCGGATGCTGCTGAGCCGCTAGGACAGGCTCACGGCTGCTCAAGCCGCTTTTGCAGATATGCCAACCGTTCGGCGCGACGTGCCGCCACAAACCCGAACGCCATGCCTGGCGTGGCATTGACAATCTGCGATGCCGGAATACCGCTGGCCTCCAGCAGGGGGCGCACGGACTCATCCCCGCCGATCTCGCACACCGTGTGCGCGTCGCTGCAGACCGCGATCCGGCAGCCCGTCTCGCGGCAGACATCCAGGAACTGGCGTACCCGCTCGGGGGACGTGCGCTTGTAAAGCACCTTCGAGTTGTTCAGCTCCAGGGCGATTCCCTGTACCTTGGCCGCTACCGCCAGGCGTTCAATATCCATGGGGAAGTTCTCGTCCACGGGGTGGGTGATGAGGTCCACCCAGGGGTTTCGCCGAATGGCCGCCAGCATCGAATCCGTCCAATCGGCATGATGTGCCGGACGCGGGAACTTCACATGCAGACCGAGCAGCACGAGATCCAGCAGCGGCAGCAGCCAGTCGGGCACATCCACCGCCCCCTCCGCATCGGTCACGTTGGCCTCGATCCCCTTGATCAGGCGGATTCCCTCAAGCGGCTGGCCCAGCCGCTCATACACCGGACTCGGCAGCCGCCCCTTGAGAGCCGGCCCGTGGTCGGTAATCGCCAGCCCGGCCAGCCCGCGATCACGCGCGGCATGGAGCATTTCAAGGTGGGTGTGGATCCCGCACTGGCTCATCAGCGTGTGGGAATGCAAGTCAACACTGATCATAAGGGAATCTCCTTTACCCTGGGGCGGCCGGGTCTCGGGGTGAAAACGGCATCCGGAACGGTGAACAGGTTGCGCTGCCGAAATGACGCCGGCGAGACGGCGATAAGATACCCCCTTACCGGTGTGGAAAACCAAGGTTCCGTAGCCGTACGGCGGGGATCCCCGCACCAGTCGGGCCTTGCAATGCCAGCCCTGTCGGCGAGCCACTCCGCATAGGCAGCCAGATAGGCATCGGCCTGTTCCCCGTCCCGGAAGCGGGGAGCCAGCAGGGGGGGGGCCTGCTGCAGTCGTCTGGCCAGTTCCAACCTGCTGTGAACACCACCGCGCTGAATTCCGTGCTGCCAGTCCCGTAGGTTCATTCCGAATTCATGAATAGTCCCAGACTGTTCGGCAACCTCACTGAGGGTTTCCGGACGACGTATTGGGTTTGCAGAACTCATCCATGAACCTCATCGATAAGCGCTTGAAGCAAGACAACGTGGGCGGGAGAAATCGTATCGTCCGGGTAGTAGCTGTCAATGATTCGCTGGATGTCGTCCACGGAACGAACAGCCAGCTTGCGGATCAGGAACCGCAAATCATCCAGATCGCCCTGATAGCCTGGTAGCGCAGATCGACAGGCAAGGGCCTTCATAGCCAGCAGATAATTCGCTGTGGGCGCGGTCAGCATGAGCCCCGGAAAATCCATCGGCAACCGGCGTGTCTGCCCTGAAGGGGCAAGGAAAACCTTGACGTCATCATTCAGCCAGTTATCCGGCAACCCGAGTTCGTTGCCGACACGACGGGCTATCTCCATGGCCTCTTGTGTCGGGCGCACAATGGCATCGACATCCTTGGTAATCACCCGGGCGTCATAGGCCAGCATCATCAAGGCCCCGCCGTACAGGCAGATCTCAAGATCCAGCCCTGCTTCGATCGCCAATTGCCCCATCCGGCTAAAGGCTCTTTGCAGCAACGGTTTTGTTATAGTTCTCACGGTTTGAACGTAGCGTCCGGTTTTATTAAAGTCAAGTTCTGCTATTGACGGCGGCGGCACGATCGGCATATTGTGCAAAAACCATGTCAACATCATGTTCATACATCGTCAGGTGGCCGTGTGGCGGCGCGGCGGCACTCGCCCTGCTCGTGGGAGCCGCGGGTTGCCGGTCGGCTGCCTGGCATCGCGCAAAGGCCGATCAGGCAGCGACCCGCAACATCGCCGCCACCCAGGCGGCAGCCTTCGGGCGCGAGGAGCCGGTGCCTGTCGAATCCGCCGAGGTGCAGCTTCGCCAGCGTCTCTTTGGCGACCAGGGGCTGCCCACCGGGCTGCCCCGCCCCGGCGGCGGTGAGTTCGCTGTCAGCAACACGGTCCCCGCCAGCATCACCCTGACGCCCGAATCCGCCCTGCAGGTGGCGGCCCGTAACAGCCGCGAGTTCCAGGAGGCCAAGGAAACCCTTTACCGGACCGCGCTGGATCTGGACCTGGAACAGGCGGCCTTCCGCCGCACCTTTTCCGCGATGCTCAGCGGGGCGTATGACCTGGAGGACCAGCCGGGCAGCGACACGGTCCAGTCGTCGCAAGTCACGGCATCCCCGAAGGCAACGCGCCGGTTCCGCAACGGGGTCGAGATGTCGGGCAGTATCGCCGTTGATCTGGCCACGCTGCTCACCCAGGGTTCTGCCTCGTCGCTGGGACTGATGGCCGATGCCGGGATCTCCATCCCGCTGCTGCGCGGGGCGGGCCGGGACATCGCGGCCGAGCCTCTGCGCCAGGCGGAGCGCAATCTGCTGTATGCCGTCTATACCTTTGAGCGGTTCAAGCGCGACTTCGCGGTACGCATCATCAGCAACTACATCGGCGTCCTCCAGGCGGCCCAGCAGATCCGCAACGCCGAGCAGAACTACAAGAGTCTGATCACCGCCACGCGCCGGGCCCGGCGCCTGGCCGATGCCGGTCGCCTGCCCGAGTTCCAGTATGACCAAGCCATCCAGAACGAACTGCGTGCCCGCTCCCGCTGGATCCAGTCGCTGGACGACCTGGCGCAGCGTACGGATCGTTTCGTTATCCTGCTCGGACTGCCCCCCGATGCCCGTATCGCGCTCGACCAGGAGATTCTCGGCCAGCTTAACCAGCGGATCCTGGGCTCGGTAGCCCGACCGGCCGACACCACACCGGCCGATATCCCGCCAGCCGATGCCCCTGTGGATCTCGCGCTGCCGCTCCTGACGCCCGCCGATACGCTGGGCATGACCGATGAGCAGTCCATCGCCACCGCACTCGCCAACCGGCTGGATCTGCGCATTGCCGCGATGGATGTAGAGGACGCCCGCCGTCGCATCAAGGTGGCCGAGGACAACCTGCGCGCCGAGTTGACGCTGTTCGGCAGTGTCAAGAGCGGATCCCGCCGCTCGGGCTCCAGCGCCAATGAGGACGATGCCACGCTGGATAACCTGGGATCGAGTGCCCTGCTCACGCTGGATCTGCCCTTCAACCGCACGGCGGAACGGATCGCCTACCGCAAGAGCATCCTCACACTGGCCGCCCGCGAGCGCGCCGCCGAGGCTCTCGAGGATCAGGTCAAGCTCGATATCCGCAATGCCTTCCGTACCTTGCGAATCGCCCGCGAGAACCTCCGCATCCAGGGCGAGGCAGTGCGCCTGGCTGAACGGCGGGTCGCCAGTACCGATATGCTGCTGCAGGCCGGAAGGGCCGAGATCCGTGATGTCCTGGAAGCGCAGGAAGCACTGATAGGTGCCCAGAACGCGCTGACCGATGCCGTGGTCAGCCGCCGGATTGCCGAACTCGAGTTCCAACGCGATCTCGATATGCTCGATGTCTCCGCCGAGGGGCATCTGCGCGAAATCATCCTCGATGGCGCGACCGCCCCCGTTCAACCGAGTCCACCACCGGATGAAAACCGATGAAAGGTAATTCCACGATGCATATTCCCCCTGAGAGGCACCTTGTTCAAACACCGCCCCGCGCCGGCTCGGCGCAGCCTCGCCCACCATCCTGCCGAGTCCGGATGGCGACCTCCCGTCGGGGCGGCATCCGGCCGCTGGCCGCCGCGCTGCTGGGGCTGGTCGCCCTGGCCGTCATCGCGGTGCCCGCCTACCGGCGGCTCAACCCAACGGCAACGGATACCGCCCCTGTCTTCCAGGCGGCGAAGGGGCTGCTGGAGATCACCGTCACGGAATCCGGCACGATCAGCCCCAGTGAACAGTTGGTCCTCAAGAGCGAACTGGAGGGGCACAGCACGATCCTTTACCTGATCCGCGAAGGCACGGAAGTCAAGACGGGCGACCTGCTGGTCGAGCTGGATGTCACAAACCTGGAGGACCGGCGCATCGAGCAGTCGATCCTGGCGGAAAATGCGGAAGCCTCCTTCATCCGCAGTCGCGAGACCCTGGATGTGGTCAAGAGCCAGGCGCAGAGCGATGTGGAGAAAGCGGAACTGGCCCTGCAGTTCGCCCGCGAAGACCTTGAGAAGTACAAGGAAGGCGACTATCCCAATAAGCTCAAGGAACTCGAGGCCCGCATTACCCTGGCAAGCGAGGAAAAGCAGCGCGCCGAGGAGAAATTGAAATGGTCGCAGGTCCTCTTCAAGGAAAAATACCTTTCGGAGTCCGAGATCCGGGCCGACGAGCTTTCCGTCAAGAAGGCGGCGCTCGATGTCGATCTGGCCGAGAATAACCTGAAACTGCTGCAGGATTTCGAGGTCAGACGAGAGAACACCAAGCTTGAGAGCGACGTCCGCCAGTCGGAGATGGCGCTCGTGCGGGCGACGGGCAAGGCGCGGGCGGATGTGATCCAGGCGGAGGCCGATCTTCGGGCCAAGGAATCCGAGTTCACACAGAACAAGAGCCAGCTCGAGAAGCTGATCGCCCAGATCGGGAAGGCCCGCATCACTGCTCCGCGCGACGGACTGGTGGTCTACGCTACCAGCGGGGAATTCCGCTGGAGAGGGTCTTCCGAACCCCTGGCCGAAGGTCAGGAAATCCGTGAACGCCAGGAGCTGATCCACCTGCCGACGGCCTCGAGCTTTATCGCGAAAGTCAAGATCCATGAATCCAACCTGAAGAAAGTCCGGCCCGGTATGCCGGTCACCCTGCGGGCGGATGCGTTGCCGGGCATGACCTTCAAGGGCAGCGTCACCTCGATCGCTCCGCTGCCGGATGCCATGAGCGCCTTCATGAACCCGGATCTGAAGCTCTACGACACCGATATCCGGATCGAGGGGGGCGGTGATGTCCTGCGTACCGGAATGAATTGCGAGGCAACGGTCCATATCGCCAGCTATCCTGATGCGGTCCATGTGCCCGTGCAATGCGTGGTGCGGGTCAACCGCCAGCCTATCGTTTTTGTCAACACCCCGGACGGCCCCGTCCAGCGCCAGGTCACGATCGGCGAGGATAATAACCGCATGGTGCATATCCTCGACGGCCTGGTGCCGGGGGAAACCGTGCTGCTGGCACCGCCGCTGGACACCGTCGAGGACACATCCGCTGCGGCTGAGACGCACCGGGAACCAACCGGCAGCAACGAGCGGGGCAACCCCGCCGACGACATGATCCGCCGCAGTGGCAATGCGGCCATGACGGCACCCGCACCCGATGCCGACAACGAAACCAAAAGGCCGAAGCGGATCCCCAAGGACGGCGGCGCAGAACGGCGACAGCGCCCCCGCCCCAGCCCCGGCCAGGAGCAGCCCTGATGAGTGCCCCCATCCTGAAGGCCACACAGATCGAGAACATCACCCGTACCTATCACATGGGGGACCAGGCCGTGCATGCGCTCGCGGGGGTCAGCGCGACCTTCGAGCCGGGCAGTTTCTGGGCGATCATGGGCGCCAGTGGCAGCGGCAAGAGCACCCTGCTGAACATCCTCGGCTGCCTGGACCGTCCCTCCTCTGGCCGCTACCTCCTGGGGGGGAACGATACCCGCACGCAAAGCGATGATGCCCTCAGCGATATCCGCCTCAAATACCTCGGTTTCATCTTCCAGAGTTTCAACCTTATCGCCCAGCTTACGGTCGAGGAGAACATCCAGCTTCCGCTCTACTACCTCGGCTGGCATCCCGACCGCGCCCGGCAGCGCGCCGGGGAGCTGGCCCGGCGCGTCGGCCTTGGCGAGCGCCTGCATCACCGCCCATCCGAGCTTTCCGGCGGGCAGCAGCAGCGCGTGGCGATTGCCCGGGCACTGGCGAACGACCCGGTCATGCTGCTGGCCGATGAACCGACAGGCAATCTCGATTCCGCCACCGGCAAGGAGATCATGACCATGCTTGGCGACCTGAACGCCCAGGGAAAGACCATCATCATGGTGACCCACGAACCCGAGATCGCCAATATTGCCAGGCACCGCATCGTCATGCGCGACGGGCGCATCGCCAGTGCCGGGGAGGGGCGCCTGTGAGGAATTCCCGATTACTCCGCAATATCCACCTTGGCATCAAGACCTTGCTGCTGCACAAGTTGCGCTCGCTGCTGACCATGCTCGGCGTCGTCTTCGGGGTTGGCAGCGTAATCGCCATGCTGGCGGTGGGCGAGGGGGCCAGCCGCGAGGCCCTGGTCCAGATCCGTAAACTCGGCAGCAACAATATCATCATCGATACCGCCAAGCCCACGGACGACGATACCCAGAACGCGCGCCGCACCCGTATCAGCATCTACGGCCTGAAATATGCGGACGTGTCCCGGATTGCCGAATGCATCCCCTCCATCCGGCGGACGGTCCCCGTCAAACTCATCCGCAAGGAAGGCCGCCTTGGCAGCAAGACCTTATCCCTGAGGCTGGTAGGGACAACGCCCGCCTGGTTCGACCTCGTCAAACGGCCGCTGCTGGCGGGGCGGGCGCTGGCCGATGCCGACCTTGAGAAGCGGGCGAATGTCGCCGTGCTGACCGAGCACGGGGCACGGCGGCTGCTCGCCACCGAGGAATCCCTCGGGACGGTGGTGAAAATCGGCGGCAGCGCCTTCACCGTGATCGGCATCATCCAGAGCGACAGCGGCAATGCGGGCGGCATGCAGACGCCGGACCGCGATACCGATGCCTACATCCCCCTGGCTACGGCGCGCGAGCGGTTCGGCGACATCTATGAGCAGCGCTCCGACGGGGCCAGCATCCGCGAGTCCGTCGAGCTGCACCAGATCATCGTCGAGGCTGCCAGCCTGGCCGATGTCGAGACATCCGCCCAGGCGATCGAGGCCATGCTGACGCGGTTCCACAAGCAGAAAAGCTATCGTCTGCAGGTGCCGCTGGCCTTGCTGCGCCAGGCCGAGACCACCAAGCGCAACTTCAACGTCGTGCTCGGCTCGATCGCGGGCATCAGTCTGCTGGTGGGTGGAATCGGCATCATGAACATCATGCTGGCCTCCGTCACCGAACGCACCCGCGAGATCGGCATCCGCCGTGCAATCGGTGCCAAGCGCCGCCAGATCGTGGCGCAGTTCCTGATCGAGACCGTGGTGCTCTCCATGACGGGCGGGGCGATCGGCGTCGGGTTCGGGGTGCTGATTCCCTGGATCATTACCCGCACGGCAGGCATGCCCACGCAGGTGACGCCGCTCAGCGTCATCGTCTCCCTCGGGGTCAGCATGCTCGTCGGCATGGTCTTCGGGATATACCCGGCCCTGCGCGCCGCCCGTCTCGACCCCATCGAGGCCCTCCGCCACGAATAATCGGGGAGCGGGCGACGAAGGCGGACAAGGAGGCGGTTTACAAAGGGACGCGATTCGCAAAATAGAAGGGCGAGACTCCTGTCGAGCCGCGCCCGGCGAACTCCGCACGGTTGCAAAAAACGGTGCCGTTGCCCTGCCTTTGGCTTTCTCTTGGGCAGTGCCATTGGCTTTTCCCATCCGGAGCAGGATGCTCCGGGCATGTTCCTGGCAATGGCTTGCACGACGCGGACGGGGTTTAACCCGTCCCTCCTGGGACCGCAGGGCTCCGTACCTGCCCGTCGTGCAAGCCACCCGGCACGACGCCGACGCCAAAATAGCCGCATACGCAATGGCATTGAATCGTTTTTCGTTCTCGTCGCCGTTCTCGTCCAACGTCCAGTGCGGAAAGAGGGCTCTGGTCATCCCCTTGTAGCCGTCGGACGAAGGCCGACGATCAGAGCATCAGCCCTCCGCTGCCACCGACCTTTGCCACGAACGCGCCCCTCCGTGGCGCGGCTACAGGGCTCCCAATGAACTGATCGCTATTCTTTTCAAAAGCGTCGAAACGGCCAGGAAACGTCAGCCCCCTTAGCAAATCTTAACTTGGACATTGGACATTCCTTGTTCATCATTGGATATTCAATCCGATATCTCCCCGCTATTTCCTGTCTCATACCCCGCCAGCCCTTGCGCCAATTTCTCCCGGATTCGCTCCCGTAGCCGCGCGGGCTCCAGCACCTGCACATCCGGCTGCCACGACAGGATCCATCGCACCAGTTCTTTCCATCCGGCCGTCTCCAGTTCCAGGATAACGCCAC
>JFJP01037932.1_pt1 | contig 26292 bp, 32 predicted proteins | sample 431651 | NCBI WGS metagenome assembly JFJP01 (sample SAMN02602958, study PRJNA72255) | Microbial mat metagenome, whole genome shotgun sequencing project. | biome: fresh water; feature: sink hole; material: water; isolation source: purple microbial (photo- and chemosynthetic) mats found in...
GTTCACGTACTGCTGAAAAGAAAGTTTCTTCCAAGAAACCAATGGAAGAGGAAGAAGCCGCTGTGAGTGATCCCTTTGAAGATCAGGATGATTTGAATGGTATGCTTGATGGTGATGATTATGCTGATATTCCTATTGATATTGGTGCTGATTCAAACCAAATTGAACACTTTGAAGCTGTTCAAAAACGCAGGAAGGAACGCAATATCAATGAATCTGTTGCTTCTAAAGAAAGCTTTGATTTCAAGAAGTTAGTTCGTGGTCAATATAAATAATTTATAAATAATTTAAAAATGTGTGTGGGAGTCAGATATTATGTCTGACTCCTTTTTTTATTATTTAAGGCTTGACATAATTTAATTATTGTGATATACTTGTTCTTAGAAAAGAGGAGGCTATATGAGTTCAGTTGACATGATTAATCGTATCCTCAAGAGCTTAGAAAACAGGGAAGACCTTGGGAAAGTTACGAAAGCAGAGCTTGAACATGCCCTCATTGGAAACGGCTCGATCATGGATGCTCTTGCTATGTGTATCTCCCTTGACAGAGAAGGAAATTAGAAAAATCTTAAAATAAGTACTTGACATAATTTAATTGTTGTGATATACTATATTCAAGGTTGAGACAGACCTAATCACTATTGTTAGATGAGGAGCTTATATGCATAACGTAGAATCGATGTTTTATGTTCGTGAAACCCCGTGGCATGGTCTTGGGGTTCGTGTTGAAGAAGCCCTTTCTTCTGGGGAAGCTCTGAAAACGGCTGGACTGGACTGGATGGTTGAATCCCTTCCGATGTTTATAAACATTGGCGGGAAGATGGTAGAAGTTCCCAATACCTTTGCCAACACCCGTTCTTCTGATAACAACGTCCTTGGAGTCGTTACTGGAAAGTATAAGATCGTTCAGAATCAGGAAGCTTTTTCTTTCACTGATGCTCTTCTTGGAAGTAATGTCAAGTATGAAACTGCTGGTTCCCTTGGTAATGGCGAAAAGGTTTGGATTCTTGCTCGTATGCCTGACACCGAAATCTGCGGAGACAAGTATGAGAACTACCTTGTTTTCTACAACTCCCATGATGGTAAGGGTTCTATCAGGATCGCTTGTACTTCGGTTCGCGTAGTTTGCCAGAATACGCTCAACATCGCTCTCAAGGGAGCTAATCGTTCTTGGACTACCAAGCACATGGGAAATATGGATTCCAAAATGGCCGAAGCTTCCCGCACCTTGGAACTTGCTCATCAGTACCAGTCTGCCTTTAAGCAGGAAGCTGAAGTTCTTGCTGGTCAACCCTACTCTGAAGGTCAGTTCAAGATTTTTGTTGAAAACCTGATCCCGATTGCTGATGACATGGCTGATCGCACCAAGAAGAATCTTCTTGACATGCAGACTGAGCTTTTCACCCGCTATACCAAAGCTCCTGACCTTGCCGATCTTCGTGGAACCAAGTGGGGAGTACTTCAGGCTGTATCTGACTTTGCTACCCATCGCGTTCCCAAGCGTCTGACCGATACCTATCAGGAGAACCTGTTTGAGGAAACCATTCAGGGTAACTCGCTTACTGATCTGGCTTATGAACTGATGACTGCGTAAATAGAAGAAGAGATAGCCGGGGGGTTTAAAGTCCCCGGCTTATTACTATTATAAGGAGTTACTAATATGTATTATACACTTTCTTTTAAGCAGAATAAAAAACTTGAATATGGATACATCATACATAAAGTCTATGATGACAATAAAGTAGAAGAGTACGAAAGCTCAGTTCCAAACTGTGAAAGTAAAGAAGAAGTTATTGATAATATAAAAGAATGTCTTCCCCTGTATGAAGAGTATCTTGGTCTTAAAGGTAAAGTTACAATAGAGCAATCTGATGGGTATGACTTTTATATAGGGTTATCAGGAGATATTGCTAAAGGAGAAGGAACGGAATTCATTCCATCCATTGAAGGTTTTCACTCCTTTTATCAGGAAATAGATGATGCTTATAAATCAGCACTACAGCATATTTTTGAATAATATTTAAGTTAAAGGGATGATTATGGGAAATAATATAATTGGAATTTATAAGATTACAAATCTTATTAACGGAAAAGTCTATATTGGAAAGAGTACTAATGTAGCGCGGAGATGGAAAGATGAACTAAAAAGTTTTAGGGTAAACGACCATCTTAAAAATGCTTTCGCTAAATATGGCATAGAAAACTTTAAACTGGAAGTATTATTACGAATTCCAAAAGATATGCCGCAAGAATATATAAATAATTTAGAAATAGAATATATTGTTAAATATGATTCTACTAATCCTATGTATGGATATAACAAGACCTATGGTGGAGAAGGTGGAAGAAAAACAGAAGAAACTAAAATTAAAATTGGTGAAAGTAACTCAGGGGAAAAGAATCCTATGTATGGCAGGACTGGTGATAAGAATCCTGCTTCTAAAAGATGTAAGTGTATAGAAACTGGAGAAGAGTTCTCTTGTGGTAGAGAAGCCGCTGAAAAGTTTGGAATAATCTATTCTAATTTAAGGACACATTTACGTGGAAGAAATAAATCAGTAACAAAAAAGAAATATCATTTTATCTATGTAGATGAATAAGATTTAAATTTTATTTGTACAAGTAAAATTGATAAGAAACGATCTCCTAAAGGAAATATACATGAATGAATATCGTGCTTTGGATGTTTTGGCTAAGAAATTGAAGCTTCATAAGAATATGGAAAAGGATACCCAGAATAAGAATTATTTTGTAGGTGCCATAGCTTTGGATTCAAAAGGAACTCCCATTTGTGTGGGTTTTAATAGTTTTACTAAATCTCATCCCTACCAAAAAAAGCTTTCTGAAAGAATTCCTATTATTAATAAAAGGGAGCAAATTTATCTTCATGCAGAAATAAGTACTTTGATTAAATGTAAAGGTGAAGCTGATACCTTGATCGTAGCCCGTATTGGTATGAATGAAAATATCTTTAGATTGGCTAGACCCTGCCCCATATGTCAAGAAGCAATAAAGCAAGCTGGAGTAAAAAAAGTATACTTTACCAACAATGAAGGTGAACTGGTTCTTATGGCATTAGAAACCAAATAAGGCTTGACTGCTATAAAATGTTCTTAATTCATTAGTATCATAATCTGTACGAACACATTTATATTTATTTAAAAATACTATCTTTCTTTTATCTATTTCTTGATAATAAGTATCGAGGCAATCCTGTTCTGAATACTTATGCTGGATAGCAAAAAGAGTTATATCCCTTTTATCATATGCGGTATTTACTACTTCTTTAGTGTATTTTTTTATCAAGATATTTTCCAATACTTCACTAAGAGTTTTAGTTGATACTATTTCAGTATGTGTATGCGCCCCGGCTTTTCCTTTAACAATTTCTGTTCCTTTAGATAAACCCAAGTTTCCTGCTTCACCTATTTTATCTCCTGCTATTATTTCAAAAGGAGTATTGGTTTTTATATACCCTTGATAATAAGAAGAAATATCTGATAAATATAAATGAGCTATTCTTAATTCAAAATCAGCATCTTTAACAGGAAGAAATAATAATGATCCAAAAGAACCATAGGGATTGACATATCTAACATTCTCAAAATTGAATGGAGCATAAATATCATATATAGATTTTTCACTATATCCTCTATCTATGGCATTATGAATCCTTAAAACATCAAATGCATTATCCAAACCGAATGGAGAAGAAAAAGAAGCAGAAGGTCTATATCTACAGGTATCAAAGTTAAGATTCTTATTCTTATCATATAGGTTTAAAAAAGCATCTGTCATATTTTTATCCTCTTTCGTTTAATGTGTTCTGTTAGCCCCATACCCGTTTTCATAATTGAATAAAGATTTTTGAATTCCTCATCATTCTTTGCCATTACTATATTTTCAAATTTCTCTGTATTATTATCTAATACAGCATTCCTAGCTTGAGCAGAAGAATAGGTGGCATTATCTACTTCGTTATCAGGGTCTTTTGATCCAATGGAAACTACTTCCAAAGTATCGAATTCAAAATATTTTTTTTCTTTCTGCATTTCTTCTTGCTGATCAATAACTAATTGTAGTTTTTCAATAATATCATTCCCTGCTAAAATATATACATGCTTGTAATTTCTTTGATATACAAAAGAAAGAATATCTGTCAATGATTTTATGTCTTCTTTGTCACATACGTATATTTTATTATTAAAGAAATTTTTTATATATTCTACTTTCAATTTCCAAGGCATAGGATTTTGTTGGGCATCATATTCTTGGGAAAGGAATATAAGAGGATCACCCTCCTTCTGTTGGGCAGTTGCAATTACTTTTTTAAAAAGTTGTAAATGAATTTTTGTAGGAGGATTTGCTTTCTGATAACAGATTACCGCAGTATCTTTCATATGTGTTCCTTATTTATAGAATAATACAATCTTTATATTTAGGGTGTTTTCGGACAGAATAATCTACACCTTTATAATTTACTTCTTTTTCTCCAAACATAGAACTTGAACTATCTCTATTTATTACATCAACTATATCATATTCATTTTTCCCTTTTTTTTGAAGAACTTTTATTTGACCTTCTTGAAAAAGCGTTTCTTTATTCTTATTCTTATTCTCGTAATTCATGAATTTCTGTCCATTTGCTTTTTCTTCATCATCATTCCTAATAAATTCATTATTTGCTCTTTTCTTATAGAAGGGTGTATCTACAAATGCTTCTATATACGAAGTAGCATTATTTAAGTAACAAATACTAATACATTGCCCTAGTATATCATCAAATTCTATCTGAGAGTATATTTCTTCATTTCGAGAAGCTAACGATACAACAGGAATCATGGGGGTATTCTTTCTATGTGTAGTATCAAGATACCTGATATACTGTTCAAAAATAGGTTCTGATCTTATTCTTAATTCTCCTTCTGCTATAAAGATTATGGTAGCTATTCCGTTTGCTTCCTCATTAACAAATTTTGTTAAAGCCTCTAAACTTTCATTGGAGCTATCATCATCATAAGAGTTTTGATCCTCAAGCATACTTAATGAATAACCATAAGATTGACTATAATATTCTGCAATAAGGGTATGTTCAAAGAGTGTTGGTAAATCACGTATTTCTTCTATATCCGTATTAAACACTAACTCCTTTAGTATTCCTTTCCCGATACCTGATGTAAAATATTCTTTAGGATTTGTATGTACTGTTCCTTCCGCATCAAAGCTATTTACCGTTTCAGGTTCAGATGAATCAATAATATCACCAGACGAATTATAAGTATATAACTTTTTTTCTACATAACCCATAGCATCGATAGAGAATACATTCCCTTCTCTTGTTCTTGTCAACATCGTGGGGATAAAGAACGTCAGGATCAAGATAACCTGTACCTTCGTCCCATTGATCTGTATTAGGAACAGAATTCCAAGTCTGTTCTAGATATGCTACTACTTTATTATCCTGTGGTAAATTCTTAAATATTCTTTCAGCATATAATGTTTTATCATTATGATCCCTGCATTCTGCCAAATATCGAACACCCTCTTTTGGTAAACTTAATTGAATGGCTGACATATTGACATCACTAAATTCGCCTTCTTTATCCCCTGCTTTTTCCCTATAAATATATATTTTAACTTTCTGAGCATATTGATTCCAATAATTAGATGACTCTGTTCGAGCAGTACACCAATTTGTGCCATCCCCAAAGAAACATGAACTTTCATAAGTTTTAGGAGTAAGAAAAACATATTCAGGGGTATCTAAAATTATATTAGCTTCATCATAAGCTATACTCATTTTTATTTTTTTCATTACTTCTGCTAGTTCAACCTGTATAAAATTGATAAATTGAGGAAAACTTTTGAATTGTAGTATTTGTTTTTTATCTTTTGGGAAGTATTTATTTTTATTATATTTATCATATGTTCTTAAAACCTCTACTATATCGTAAGTACTAAAAGAAGAAGTCATAAGTGTATCCGAATTTTTAATAAGATCACCAGCTATCAATTTTACTTTATCCTCTGGAGGGAGTTTCAAATATATTTCAATTATCCACCTACTATATAATTTTCCTTTGTGTTCCGTAGGGTCTATAGCAGTGAGATAATCAAATTCATAATCTGTTAATTTATCTCCATAAAATTCCCTATTTACAGCCTCTATTAAATTATATTTCATATTTTCTCTCTCTCTTAAAATGGTTTATGAATAATATACATATGATTAATTTCTTGAAATTTATAATCTGTGAATATTCTTACTAGCTCTCTTGACAAAAACCTATAAATTACATATCTATTCTTTTCTTGAGCGCCATAAAAAATCATATTAGGATGATAATTATTAAAGAAATCAACTACAATGTGTCCTATAGTAGCAATAACTTTAGGAGCATTACCTGTTCCAGTTGTTATATCTACAATTTTTTTCTGATACAGCATGTTTATAACATCCGACTTATCAAAATCTTCTTTTAATAAACCAAATGCAAATGAATATGTTTTATTTCTAAAAGGGAAAGGAAAAATAACATTATTAAACATTGAAAATATTGCTTGAACTATAGAAGGGGGTTCATTATGGAATACAGCTATATACTCTTTTCCTTCTACTTCAAAAAAGGAGAATATAAACCCATCGATATCTCTTAAAGGAGTAAACTCAGCAGGGCTATCAAATAGTTCTTTTAATTTCATTACATCCTCGAATCTATAGATTTCTTTTTATGTAAAAGCATAGCATCAGAATCAGAATCCAACGTAGTAAAATCTTCATCCGAATCATCTATAATATTATTATCAATTGATTCATTATCATTTTCTGTAGAAGTATATGTCTTATCGTTCTCTGTCCTAAAGTCTTGAATAATAGAAGAGAGGGTTATTTCTGATTCTTTTTCAGTATCCTCTTCTTTTTCTTCCAGCTTATACCCAAAATTCTTTAAGCCTGTTTTAATTTCTTTGAGGCTTCTTCGTTTATTTGCTCCACCCTTACTAAACTCATCCAGAACTTTCAGCATGGGTTCTAAAGAAGATTCAGGGGATGAGAACTTATAGTGCCTCTTATTAACAGCAATCTCATCAAAAGAAGAGAACTTTCTAATAACAGTTTCATAAATAATTTCACTTGCTTCCGTATAACGACTGGATAGTTCATTATACCTAGCTTCTGTCAAACGATTCTTGGCAAAGGAAGCATATGATTCATTAGTATTACGACTAGCACTATCAGGGATTAATTCATCATCTGTATTTTCATCCCCCATATCCTCTGTTTCAAAATTGGAGTCCTCTGTATTGTCTTCCTCTCCTTGATTGGGTGCTTCATCCCCTATTCCATCTACATCTTGGAATTGCGAATCATCTATTTCACTTTCATCAGGAGAACCTTCAACATCCATTTCACCAGCACCTAAATCTGGGGAACCCTCTCCTGAATCTCCAGCCAAGTCAGTATCCCCACCAGTTGCTCCCCCTCCAGACATTGAACTGCCACCACCACCCGCAAAGGAATCGCCTCCAGATTCATCCGGCAAGTTTTCTCCTTGTGATTTAGTAGCCCGTACTCTAATCCATTTCTTTATATCTTCAGGATCAAGGAATGAGAATTTAGTAAGAATATCCTGAATAATCTCAGGAGGAAGGGGGTCATTCAAAGAACCAATTAAGTCAGCAACAGTATCAATAACAGATTTAGATAAGTCTAAACTGGATGTTTTAGCACTTACTCTATCTGGATTATTTTCACTATTGGGGAATTTCATACTAAGAATAAAAGGTTCAAAGTAATCAAATTCACCCGTTATGGCAAAATGCAGTCTAAATAAGTTTGTTAATCCTTCTAGGAAAGCAGACTGTAAAGTGAATACTTTCCTAGCAAATGGCTTGAATTGTTCTGTTAAAGAGATACCACTTACACCGAATCCACCCCAATCTGGAACCAAGTAACCTTTGGGTACTCCAGAAGCCACTACGACTCGATCCTGATATAATTCTAAATCACCTATGGCGTTTAAATCAATATTTGGGGATAATATGTTCATAGAGACTAAACCCTTTGGAATCCACATTTTTGTATTAACAGAATAGGTTTCACTATTACTTCCTGTGACCCCAATATTATCGTATTGTTCCCTTGCATCATTGACCCTATCAAACTGTTGAGCGGCATCCATTCCTTGAGATGTTTCTACTTCATATACAGTAACAGGGAAATTCATTATTCTTGCTAACGATTGCAAAGTAATAGTTGCATTGGCTTGTCTAAAGGGTGCTAATGCTTTTAATAAAAGGGGCTTACCAAAAGGCGTAAATTCTGATTGATCTGCCTGTAATCGGAAATGAGAAATATTCCAAGGCGGGACTACGAAATCATTAGCAATTACATAACCAAATAATTTAGAATCAAACAAATCAGCAAATTCACTATTAGCTTCTTCTTCAATAGTGTCCATAAGCATCTGTAAACGTTCATCCCTACTTAAAGCAGACAAGAATCCTTGTTTAAGGGTTAGATCGCTTGCTACCTTGACAGGATTAAATTCCAGTCTATCCAGAACTTGCCTTACATCAATAGGGTTTATTCTAACAACACCATTCTTGGTTATTTTATTAGCCCAAAAAGAATCGCCATAAGCGGCTAAATTCCACATGGCTCCCCGTACTCTGTTTTGAGTAACTGCCCATTGTGTCAATAATTCTTCCATTCTTTGTTTCATGCGTGAATCAGCACAATCAATCATGATAAGTTTTTCTTGCTGATCTAATTGAGTTGCTTCATCAGCGTATAAATCTACAACCATACCCAAGAAAGGATCATTATTAATAGCAAATTCCAACTCTGATATTCTTTTGAACCTATCTTGTAATGAGCTTGTAGTATCAGTAGTTTCATTGAGCCAAGCATTAAAATACTCTTCTAGTCTGTCCCCCATCTTTGTACGCAACACTTTTCCTATTTTAGATTGTGCTACTCGTAAATCACTCTGAGGGTCTACCTTGACAAATTCTATATTGGATTGACCTACTTTTTTAGTTGATCTTCTAAATCCAAATAGCTTTGATAGATTGGAGAAAAAACTTTTATTATTTTTTGTATTTACATTGGAAGTTCGAGCAGAATTACCCTCAGTAGGGGTGTATTGTAATCTATCCCCCGGAGGTGAAATAGGAGACTGAGAAATAGGAGTATTTACTTTCATATATATTTATGTTCCTTCATTCAATTAGTTATTTTAAGAATGCTTCCTTAATATTCTCCCAATCGATTAAACTCTTGAATAGCTTTATTGATATTTCCGAATAACTGATAATAAGGCGAGGTTTTATTTTTCTCTTCTTTCTTTAACTTTGTATGTAGGACATTTTTTACACCATTTGTACCTAAAATTATATAATAAGCCTTATCTGCTGTTCTACTTTTAAGGAATTTATCTTTCAAGAATTGTACATATTCAAATACATCATCCTTTATGTTACGAATACTCATATAATAAGAAATAGATACTAAAATAGAATCACACATATCTATTAATTTTTCATCAACATCCATATGGGATAAGGATTTAGAATATAATTGAATAAAAGTTTCTAAATTTTCAATTATGCTTTTACCCATACTTGATAAAGGGTCATTCTTACTTCTAGAAGTCTTGGGTGTTTTTCCTAATAATAGATTTTCCATCGTTATTTTAGCTCTTTTATCATATTGAGTATAATCCAACATTATCGTTTTGGGATTTCCACCATTAGCTATAAATAATCTTATTGCGGAAAACAACCCTCGTTTATATTCTGGAGAAGAAAGCCTATCTGAGTAATAATATGGGGTATCTTTAAGCCAAAGAGTATAATAATCATCTCTAGGTATTATTTTTTGATCCATTAACCAATAAATAACTTCCATCCCAATTTGATGTTCATCTAGTCTGGCGATAGGAACAATAGCTTTAGTGTTCCTACCAAATGCTACAAATCCTACATTATCTAAATCCCCTCGTTTCCTTTGTTCTTTTTCCTCTTTAGAAGCATTATTAAATAACCAGACAGGGGTTTTCCAATTTTTTACATCATTTATATTTGTTATAACAGCTTTTATCTTTGGAGGGATAGCCAATCTTTCCTCTAAAAGAGTTAATTTTACATGCATTAATAAATTCTCCTACTTAATTAGTTCATCTTTTTTCAAAACGAAAGAGTAGGGCATGAGTATCTTTATTTATGACATTTACTCCCTTTTTTGTAGGAATTGACTCTACAAAAGCTATGTCCTCTGGAGACAAGAAACCCTCAACAATAAGGAAAATAATTTCTTCAGTTTCAGTAACATCATAATATCCTAATTCTTGAGAATATCGTTCTCCCTGATCATCATATTCGATGGAATAAACATCATACTTACATACTTTCATTGCTTTCCCTTTCTTCAACCAAAGATATCATGAAGTGCAGAAGATAGAAGTGACAGTTCTACAAGGAGAGAATCTTCATCTGGATATCCACTGTCACAATGAACAAGATTATCTTCTCCATCATAAATTTCATACCCGTAGATTCCCTCTTCCTTATATAGTTCTATTGCAAAATGTGAACCCTGTAGTGTTTTAACTATTTCAGAACGAGTGTCATTCTCCTGATTATCAGACATAGTAACTCCTTAAAACTTGATTTCGATTTCTTCCTCAACATAAGGAAGAGCGGTCATAATAGCTGAATCAAACAAATACTTTCCTAGAGCAATACCACCTTGATTTTGTTTTAAGATATTAACTTCCATGATATCCTGAATATATTCTAATTTAGGATCATCGGGTAAGTATTTCTCAATGTAAGGTCTGGCTCTAAAAATACCCAATACAACTCTGGCGCGTTCTGCTAATGCTCCACTATTCTTTATACCTCCTAGTGTTGGTTTTAACTTATCAGTATCCTCTACCTTGGTTATCTTGATATCATCTATAACTCGTTTCATTTGAGCAACACAAACAAAACATACATTTTCACTCTTAGCAATTGCATTTAATTTATTAACTGCCTGTTCTATTGTATTGGCTAATGTTCCTCCCCCCAATTCCAAATCTATAAATTCTTGTACCTGAGTAATTAAATCTATATATACACATACATAGTCAGTTTTATAATATGTCTTGAATTCCCGAATTAAAGCTTGAATCTTAACTAAGGAAAGATTAGGATTATCTACAAATCTAAATGGTTTTCCTTCTAATAATGCTTTCTCTTTTTCTACTCTTGGTTTCAGACTGTCAATGTTTTCTTTTATATACCAATCTTTTAAGGGTACTCTTGTTCTCATCGCAAGCCAACGATCATATGTACTTATTTCATCCATTTCCAAAGATATATAAAGACTAGGTATATTTAAGTTTACCATACCATTAATTAAATTAAGAGTATAAATAGATTTACCAATTCCAGTAGCGGCAGAGATCAAAATAATCTGTCCACCTGAAGCTTTCCTTGTTAAATTGTCATCCAAGAATTTATCACCAAAAGAATAATACTCTCCTTTTTTTCTTCTATCCATATCCTCCATATAATTAATTAAACATTCAGTGGTAGTTTTTAAGTCTATTTTTTCCCCTGAATTAGCAATTAATTGTTGAGAATCCCATAATACACTTTGTACATATTCAGCATCAATAGAACCCAACTTGGAAGTTTCTGCATAAAGTTTATCAACGTGTTTGACTAGTTTATACTTGACAGATTCTTTTTTAAGCAAGGCTAGTGCTGAAGGTAAATTAGAAATAGAAGCATCTACTTCATTTATTGTTGTTAAAAGGGATAAGTCAATTTCCTGATCCAGCTTATTAGCTTCCCTCAAAATAGAGAAGGTATTAATTTCTTCCTTATTCTTTATAAGAGTATATAAAGCTGAGAATATGGATCGACCTTGTTTATGGGGAAAATTTTCTTCTGTGATGTCTGGATGCTCTTCTATTAAAGAAGGAGTATCTATAATAAGTTTTAATAAAGTATATTCCGCAGAGATAATATAAGATTCGTTCTTTCGTTCTTCTGTCTTTTTCATGTTGGCCCTTATTAGAATAATTTCTCTATATCTATTTTAGAGACATTTTCAAAATAGATATCTTTGAATTCCAGTACGGTTCCTTTAGGTATTGTATTTCTTTGTATTAAAGATTGGATACTTTCACTAAATCCATTCTTCACTATATCTTTAGTATCAACGTTACTTATAAAGATAATTCCCTTCTTTCTCCATTCAATTCTTTCCTTTAAGAATTCTTCAATAAAAGGCAACTGGAATCCACTCTTATACAGAGTCACCTTTTCCTTACTGAAGGATTCATCTATAATGAGTAAATCCAATTCTTTTAATTCAGTAATTGTTTCATTCTTTTCTTCTCTTTCATTCAAATCAGATAGCAGTTTACTTAGCTGTTGCATATTAGTAAACATGGCAGAGAAATTATTTTGAATCAAAGATAACCCTACCCACTGGCATATAGTAGTTTTTTGAGTTCCATTTTTTCCCCATATATATAATACAGATGAATTATACTTCTTTTCCTTAAAATTGTCAACATACTTCATTAGTTTAAGAACTTCATCTTTTGATTGTTCCCCTACATAATGTTGTAAAGGTTTATACTTTAAAGATATTTCATCAGACCAGATATTAGATAAATTGCTCCTATAAATAATATCTTTAACTCTTCTCCATTCAGTATGACAGGAGCATTCAATCAGATATTTATATCCATTATCTTCTTTTTCTATATAACCGGCTTGTGAAGATTTTCCTAGACAAGTCCTACAGGGTATAAAATCCTTCATTCGTATCTTACCCCTTCCTTCTCATTTCAGATCGCATCATATCAGTATACAACTTGATATAGTCTTCTTCAAAATTAACTGTCTTGGCTTTTATCTCTTCAATAGAAACCAATTTTACCCCTTCTCTTTCAATTCTTCCATTACTACTTACTTTCCTCATTTCTACTATAAAGGAACCCCATGTATTATATTGTTTTAGTACAGTTACATGAATACCTGTTAAAGATTTAAATTTATAGCCTATATCTATCATTCATCCTCCCTTAAAAAACCACAGACGTGTATGATACTCATTGTTCAACCTCCAATTCCTGTCCACAATCGCAGATAAACGCCAGTGTATACAGGCGCACAGTACCCACAAACTCGCGGCCACAGGTCGGACAAGTGTATGCGCTTTCCGCTTCAACTATCTGGATATTATTCCATTCCACTTTTACTGGCTTTCGTTCTCCCATTCATTCCCCCTTTTATTGAATAAAATAGGAAGAGAATTTTACTTCTCTTCCTTATTATTTTAATTTACATCAATCTTAAAACATGGCACCGCAACCGGGACACGTAGCAAAGTTATCGGGTGAAGGAGTTTTGCAGATTGAACAAGCAACAATGGATGCTCCTTCTGTTCCTTCATACAGGATATCCCAAGTATCATTTTCAAGATACTTCATACCCACAATCTTCTTCTGCTCTTCTTTAGTCAGCTTGTTAAAACCTTTAGGCATTTCAACTTCAGCAACAGGAGCAGGAGCAGGAGAAACAGGCTTAGGACTTCTTGAAGACCTGACAGGTACATCCATAGAGACTGAAGGTTTCTTTTCTTCTTCCTCATCTTCTTCTTCAAAAGAATCAACAACAACAGTTTTATTTGCTAAGGCATTTTTTTCCTCTTCCTTAGCTAAAGACTTTAATTCTTCATGATAATGCGTTCCAATCGCTAAGTCAATAGTAGCAATGGATTTTTCCAAGCGATTAAAAAGCTTTGTATATGAAGTCAGTCCAAAGAGAGTATCAAGATCATACATTTCCCAAGATAGTTCTTCTTCTGTCAGAGGGCCTGTAACAACATAAGGTTGAAGATTAGGGGTAACTTCTTTAATATGCTCTGAAGCATTGGCAACAATATACGGGGCAGTTGTTATTCCCGTTCTCTCAACCTTGACATCATAGTTTCTCCAATCACCATAATAAGCAAAAAGACTGTGGGCGATTGCTGTTGCAAAACCATATGCAGGAACTCCGGGGTCAACGAACTCTATTACTTTCTTTGTAATAGGGTCAACAACGACATTAACATTCTTTGAGAGCAAAACAGAATGCTTGTTTTCTTTAGACCAAGCATAATTAACAGGATCACGATCAATACAGTTCATGACCAGCATATCCTGACCTGACCATCCTTTGTCAAACTTGCGTCTTTCTGATCCTTCAGGAAGCTTGTTATACCGAACCATACTAAAAATTTCAGGTAGGGATTTTTCGTAGACAAAGAATTTCTTGTTGTCTACCCAATCAACTGATAGAACTTTATCAATAATCCGTAGCATGATATGATCTGGATCATCCTTCTTTAGCGGTAGCTTAACGTGGATTTCCTTACCATTGTCAGCACGAATTTTAGAAAAGCGATAGGTTCTTGCAGTGAACTTGGATTTCTTGCTGTCTGGCGCACTATCCAAAGGACGAATTATTTTAGAACCCTTCTTTGGAATTCCTACCCACTTCAGCTTCTCGTAAGAAAAAGTCTTACCCCCTTTTCTCTCTGCCCTTTCTTGTTCTTCCCTCTCAATCCTCTCAGCAAAAGCGGCAAATGCATCATCTGTAACCATGTGTTACTCCTTTTTGTGTCCTCTAAGGGACGTTGTATATTTAGCTACTAAGAGCTATTCTAATTAGTAATATCAGATTTAGTCATCAAAAATATCTAAATCCGATGCAGAAATCTCTTGCCCATCATAATAGTAATCAGCATAATCATACATATCATAATGCTTTATATCTTCTTCATCCTCATCCTCTATTTCGTCTTCATAATCCTCTGATTCATAATACTCATCTTCTTCATCCAAGTCAAGTGAATCTTCATATAAATTTTTTATACTCATATTAAACTCCTTTTCTTCCCTGTTCTTGGTAATATAATACCCCATAAAAACATCTTTTAGAGAAACCATATAAACACCAACTTTTAATAATTAGAATAAACTCCATTGTTTACCATTATTATATTAGCATTATTTTCCTGCAAGTATTGTAAAGCTAAACTCCTATGAGAGGTAATAAATATCTGATCAAATCCATCCACCTTTGATATTGTCTCAATTAATTTAAGACTAGAAATATCATCAGCAGTTTTATCTGGTTCATCAAAGATAATAAACTTGGAGTCATAAGCTAATGCTACAGTAAACTTAAAAGCTAACGTTAATAACGAAGATTCAAATCCTGAAGCCAGTTTAGCTTTTAACCAATCTGGTTCAGACCTAGCCTTATAGTAAAAATCTATACCCTTTGTATTCTGCACAAGTTGTACCTGAAAATTGTCTTTGGTAGTAGCCATGAATTGATTAATCCCTTCCTGTAAAAAGGAACAAGCTTTATTCATTATATGGTTCGGCAACTCAGAATCAAAGACAGATTTCACGTATTCCAATTCAACCACTTCAGTTTTCTTGGTATTAATTAAACTATAAAGACTATCTATCTGTACTTTAGTTTCAACCTCCTTATTTTTAATTTCATCATTATACTTTTCCTTTTCCTTATTGAGCAATAGTGTGGTTTCAACATTTCTGATCGTAATTTCATACTCTTGAATTTTGGCTTCTTTCTCAGTAATAGAATTTGCATACACAAGCATCTCTGTACTGGACTTCTCCCTGTCAAGAGTCTTTTCAATTTCTTCCAAAGATTGTTTAGCATCATTCTCCTCTTTTTCCAAATCAATTAGTTGACTTTTCTCTTTAGCTATCCAGACTTCCCTTTGTTCCTGCATTTCTTTTTTTGATACCAATTCTTTTCTTAGAAATCCATTGGCATCTTCTTTAGCTTTCTTCTTATTCTTGGACAGATTACAACTATCAATAGAAGACTTCTCAAAGTGTTTATGATTTTCTTTCTCCACTACCTTGGAATCATAAAGTTCTTGTGCTTGAGTAATTTCCTGAGCTAATGTAGCTACTTCTTTTTCCAAAACTTCCTTATGCTTAATATCACAAGGTTGACCACAGGTAGGACAAAGGCTGTTTACATCAAATACTTTTAATTGTTTATCCGCAGAATTATATAATGTCTTCTTTTTTACCAAGTCTGATAATAAAGCTGAACACTCTAGTTCCCTTTCTTCATTTTCTTTTTTATAACCAAGTAATAAAGGTTCCAGACTTTGAATACTATTTTCTAATTCAATTATCTCTTTCTCATTTCCTTCTATCATCGTGGATATACCAGATAAATCTTCTGATGATCGCTGGGATTCTTTCTCAGCTATGGATTTAATTAATGCTTCTTTTGACAGAGTAACTTTTTTCAGGTTGGTTTCAGATGTTACCTTTGTTATAAGCATCTGTTTCAATACTTCTTTTTTAGTTGTGATTAATTCATTCAAAGTAAGTATTTCTGCTTTAAGCATATCTGAATTCTTTTTTAATTCTTCTAAATTAATTTTAGGAACTCGTTCCAACACTTTTAATTCAAAGGATAGGGAAGTAAGAACACTTAATCTGGATTCAGCCATTTTGACTGCTTCCTTTGCTTGAGTTATATCATCCTTTATTGTTTGTACTGTATATGTAAAATCAGAATTAAAAATCTTTTTAAGAAAATCACGCCTTTTAGCTGGAGTTATGTTTGCTATGGAAGAACTATCCTGTAAATGAAATAGAATGTTTTCCATCATTTCCAAATCAAAGAACCGTTCCAGAAATTCATCACATTCTGTATTCTTTATATATTCATTCTTGTATCTGATTTCTTTTAACATGGAAGAAGAACTACTCAATCCTTCTATATGAATAGACATAGGTTCATCACCCTTAAATTTATAAAGGACTAAATCTATCACCATTTTATCTGTTCCGACTTTTATATAGTCCTTCCAAGAATCCCCTCGTTTACTTCCAACCAAGCAAAAAGCCTGAGCCGCAAATATAACGGATTTGCCCATTCCATTAGGGCCTCCAATAACATTGATCCCTTCCTTGAATTCTAGGGAAGCGTTTTCTACATTCATAAAGTTCTTTAATTTTAAGGTGGAAACAATCATTTTTACTCCTTGAAAAGTCTCTATATATATAATAGCATAAATTCGGTTAAAATTCCAGAAAAAAGGGCATTTATTTTTTCTGAGGGTACTCCCTAAATATTAATTCCTTTAATATAATTCCTTTTAATATACTTATCACCTTAAAAATGTTCATATCCAGTTCTTAAAAATATTCAACTCTGTTTCAACTATTGAAATGCTTTAATGAGAATATAAGAGTATTTCATTTCAACTATTGAAACGATCAGGTAAACGTTATCCCCGAATTACCACGGATTTTGTTGACTCTTTCCATAGGGTAAGAACTTTTTCTTCCAATTCGTCTGCTCTTGTCAGGAACTTTTCGTAGTTTATAGTCCCCGGTAAATTTGAATTTACTTGTGATCGTAAAGAAGCTAATGCTCGTAATATTTTGGCAGTAGCAAATTCCCTTACTTCACTTTGACGATTAAAAGGAATATCACCCCATTTATAGGAGAGGGTTCCCCATTCAACTTCAAGTATTCCTTGGATATTGGAGTAACCCTTTATCCTTCCATTCTGTATTTCTACTCTAACCCTCTTCCTTGTACCTACATTCATAGCACCCTGTCGGACTGACTTTTCTAACAGGAATGTAGAATAAGCATTGATATCTACGAAGGGTTGTCTATTCCTATAATTAATGGAAGGACTAGCAAATGAACCTCTGGAGGATGAAGAAAGAACTACTTCATCAAAATATCGGGTAATAGGGTTTTGATGTATGCCTGTAATAGGATACCCCGGATTTATATAAGCACGTTCTACAACTTTAACATAAGGTGGAATAGGGATATTAATCATGGCAGTAGGAACAGGGAATTGTTCAACTATTCGGATTGGATACCATTTATAGTATTCTTCTATAGCGGGTTTTATCATTAATTTAAGAATTTGTTCCCTGTTAAATTCCAATTCCTCTAATGTAATGAAAGGAACTCCTGCTTCCAATAAAATAGTATTGAGAGTATCGTCATCAATGTCTATAGGATCAATATTGGCAAAAGCAACAAAGGAAGTATCTACAGGATCAACTATGGCTGTTAATTGGGCTTCTGTTAAAATGCAATATAAATTAGGGTGAATAATTGCCAATTCATCTCTGATGGTTCCTTCAGCTTGGTTATTGAATACCATTTGCGTCCAATCTATAGAGGAATCATTTAACCCCATTACAGTTTGTACTAAAGTTCCTGCTACCCCGGTCGTTCCAGCAGAATATTGGAATGCTCCTAATAATAGGCCAGCAGTTGTTGATGTAAAGATAACTGTACTACCTGATCCAGTAACAGTCCAACCAGCAAACGTAGCTCCTCGTATTGCAGTAGCTATGGCGGCTATCGTATCATCAGCAGTTACATTGATTGTGAATACTACACTATTAAGGGTTATAGAAAGAACTCCAGTAGTTACTGCATCATGTTGTATGGTTAAAGTTTGTACTTCCGCTACCCCATTTATAACTGTTAAATGTAGTTCTTCCTTGCAATAAAAGATACCATTGTCCCAAATAGTTCCCGGTGCATCTAATTGGAAAATATCATCCTTCATAAATTCAGTTTGGGTTTGAGGATACACCCTACTTCCATAGACTGCCCAAGTATCTCTTCTACGAGTATTAGAAAATAAAAGCAAAGCTTCTAAATGTGTCATATATATTCCTTTTAATAATCACTAACTAATTAGTATTTAAAAGGTAGATAGGAAAACATACTAATTATAGAGTTGAGTTACTTTAGGAAATTATATATCAATATAGAACCATATTGATATTTTAATTACTCGTCCTGTATAGGAGAGTATCATAGTTTTAGGAGGCCAATTATGGCACCAACCCGCTACTTATCTGTTCTTGATCTTGCTGAAGAGTTTCTAAGGGATTTTACCTTTGATGCTCCTTCAAAACTCCCCGATGTGTTTGTAACATCTCGTTTCCCTCCCTGCAATATTCTAAAGAAAGAGGACAATAGTTTAGAATATGAATTTGCTGTTGCTGGATATGATTTATCAGAAATTAAAATTGATTTTGATAATGACCATCTTATACTTACCCTAGAACCAATTGAAAAAGAAGAAGATGAAAAAGTTAAGTATAGACAACAAGGTATTCGTAGAGCTAAATCTACATCAAAATTCTTTGTTCCCGTGTCTCATTACGATGTAGAAAAAGCAGAGGCACATTTAGACAAAGGTATTTTAAAACTATCTATTCCCACAAAGGAAGTCGCTAAACCAAAGAGTATAAAAATAAGCGTCCAATAGGAAGAAATGTAGTTTAAAATTAAACCAAGAGATTATGTCTCTTGGTTTTTAACTTATATGAATATACCATCACTAACTAAGTGTACCCCTCCCCCTTTTTGGAAGAACCGTATTACCTCCTCACGGTTCTTCCTCTTTTTATTGAAAGAACTTTTCTTTGAGTTGCTTCAATATGATGTCACTGAAGTAATAAATACTGGATTTAGCTATATGAATTTCCTTTTCCAATTCAGAAATAGAATAATTCTTTGTCATTAAATGCTTTTTTTGAAATAGAATCTTCTGTATAGGAGGCAGATCATTCAGAAAACTATCTAGAAAAACCTTAAAATCTATATCTATTTCACCTGTTGAAACATCCAGATAATCTTCAAGAGGGACATTTAATTTATAGCTACTATTAAGATCAAGATGTATCTTTCGAGCTAGAGAAAGAAGATACCAAGAATAAACACTGTATAATCTCCAATTTTCTGAATTTTCTATCTTTTTATTTTGGACATATCTAACGGCTTCATATAGAATTATGAAAGCTTCTTGTACATAATCCTCTTTAGGATAGATATACTCCCTATATCCAAAGAACTTTTTATATATTTTGTATACCAATTTCTCATATCTCTCAAATAAGGCAATGACCGCTTCAGTATTATTTTCTTCTTTAATTAACTGAACTAGGGCATAATCTGAATAATTTTCCATACACCTTCCTTTATAGAGAGATAGTAACACAAAAAAAAGCTAAAGTCAATACGATTTTACTGGAATTTTCTCCAACTTTATGCTATTATATATGTAAGAGCATTTATACTAGGAGAATACATGAAACAGACTCTGCACGTAACAGACATTGATTTTACAAACTTATTTGTATATGAGAAAGCGTTATCCATTTTAACCCCTATTTCCTCAATAGGTAATTTGACAGCTTCCTTAATATTCAACAAGGAAACAAATGAGGTATCTATTTATATTCTGGATACGACTGCCTTTGTAAAATTATCAATGAAAGCTACTGCCAAGACCAATGACTTTGAAGAAAAGGAATTTGGTATCCTCATTGATTACAAGAAGTTCTTTTATGCCATCAATCAATATAAGGATAATAATACTGCCTTGGAATTCCTATTTGAAAAAGAAAACCTGAAGCTGACTTTCATGATCAAGAATGGGACAGACAAGATATCCCTTCCTATTATGGAACTCCCAACAGAACGAATAACTGAGTTTAATGATCGGTTTGTAAAAGATGACAAGGAAGAAACGTATGAGTTTGATTCTACAAATAATAAAGAATTCCTTATTAATATAAGTCAGGCATTTAAAGGTGCTTCCTCTTTCATAGGAAGGGATGAACAAAAGAATAATGCTGGAGCTATCTATCTGGATAAACTCATAGTCAATGATAGAAGGCATATTTATATTCAGAAGTTTTCTTCTATTGATCCAACATATACAGAATTAAATAATTCCTTTATTTCAATTCATAAGAAAAATATGAAGATTATAACGGAAACCCTGAATACTGAAATTCCTTATACTTTAAGTATTCTAAGAAACTATTCTAAAATATATATTAGTACTATTGGATTCATGTGTATCTTGAATAATGCCTTGGCTAATATCTCTCCTCCAACAGAAGAAGAGATGCTGGAGAGAAAACCAACAACCAAAATATTTGAAACAACGATTGATGAATTATATAAATCCTGTGCTTTCTTTAATGGTTTTTATTCATCTGCTAATGAGATTCGACCATTATCCTTAAAGCTGAATGAAAAGAAAGAATTGATGCTTTACTTAAAGGATTCGGGGATTGGGGGTTTTGGAGAATTCAGTATTGAAAAGATTTTAGAAAGCAAAGAGGACTTAGTTATAGAAAACACTAATATTACATCAACAATTATACTTGATAGCATACGTGATTTCGTAGCTAAAGAAAATGAAGGAAATAAGGTTAGTATTTATATGGATGATGATGATAAACCAGCAGTGTTCGTATCCTCTGATAATTCAGAAATATATTTAGCAAAGTTAATAGGATAAATAGTATGGGCGATAAACCAGCAACCGAAATACAACTAGCCGAATTACAGGATAAATGGCTAAACGAAAAAGATGAAAAAGCCTATAAAGAAATGTTTGAAATCATTGTCCTTTATTCTCGTAGTCTTATTCTTAAAATGACACGGGGAAAAAAGTATTTAAATCCTGATTATGTTTTTAATAAATCAGTAGATGTTACAATTACTTTTTTTGATCAGTATCTGAAGAACCCTGCTTTTAGAATTGATTATTCTTTTGCTGGAGTTCTAAGGTATAAAGTTTTAGAATGTTTGTATGGGCCTAAAAGTCAGAAGCAGGATTTAATAGGTTCAATTAATTCTTATGCTCATGGTTATAATGATACAGAAGAATTAGAAACTTTACAGGAAACATTGGACATGAAAGTTTTCTGGGCTTCTCCTTTTGAAAATGATGATCCTATTTATAAATTGTATCATACAGAAGAAACCACCATTCAAACTGTAATGTCTGTTGTTACTGATATTTATAATTCAGGATTATCTAATAAGGATATGATTGTTATGTTGATAGCTTTATTACATACATTCAGAAAAAACAAGAAAGTTGATTTATTTGTAAAAACATATTTAACTACTCCAGAGTTAAAAGATATTTATGATCTTACTTTACTGGAAATAAGAAATAGACTAACTGAAGAAGTATAAGGAGAAAGAATGATACCTATTTATTTTAAGAAGTTAAATGCCCACGCTGTTATTCCTACTTGGGGTCATGATGATAATAAAAATGCCGCTGTAGATATTTATTCTTGTTTGGATAAACCCGTTATAATTTGGCCTAAATGCTCCAAAGTTATTTCAACAGGAATTGCTTGGTATGTAAATACAAGTGTCTTTCATAGTATGAGGCTTCTTAATAAACCAGTCAGCACTGAAAGGGATTTTAAAATAGCTATGATTATACAAAGTCGTAGTGGGTTAGCTTTTAAGAAAGGATTAGAGAGTACTAATGCCGGGGTTATTGATGAAGCATACATAGGTGAAATTAAATTAAAATTATATAATAATTCTTGGTTTCCTAGAATAATCCGATCATCAGAAAGACTTGCCCAAGGAGTTATAGTAACCCTACCTATTATTCAAATAGAAGAATGGTTAGTAGGTATTCCTGAGACAAACAGAGGAACAAAAGGTTTTGGTTCAAGTGGTGTTTGATAAAAAGTTTTTTCTAAAAGGAGAATTAGTATGGATCAATTAGGTATTGGGATGGAAGTAGAATCTGAACATGAGGAAACGTATCAATGGCTTCAAAATTTCTTTAAGCGATTTAAGAAACTCCCCCCTAAACAAGATTTCTTTGAGCGTATTGCTATTGATCATTTACAGGAACATCCTGAGTATTATTCCCGATTACTTAAAGCTAAACTTTAAGTAATAACTTAAAAAAGGAGACATATAGTGGCTATAGGTGAAAAACGAGTAAAGGAAATTGTAGAATATTATTGTGCTAATGGAACAGCACTTACTTTGGAAGCTTTTACAATTCCTGAAGAAACTTTGAATAGATATAAAAGAGCATATAAACAAACGCATGGTGAATTGAATGACATCTTGGGACAAATGCGGGATAAGTATTCTGACTCTGAATTAGAGACTTTACTTAAATTGGATTCCAGAGCAAAACCTTACGCAATTAGAAAAATTAATATGGAAGGAGAACGTATAAGATTTCTAGCTTTAGGAGATGACCATATAGGGTCTTCCTATTTTGAAGAATCAGTTCTTCTTTCTGCTTTTAAGGAAGCTGAAAAGCAAGGGTGTTCTTTCCTTGTCAATACTGGAGATTTAATTGAAGGTATGTCTGGAAGGCCGGGGCATGTTTATGAGTTAAGAAATATAGGTTATGCGGAACAAAGAAAAGAAGCCATTCGTTTATATTCACAATGGAAAAAACCTATCTATGTCATTGAAGGAAATCACCCCGCTTGGATTAATACAAAACAAGATGCTGGCTTGAATATAATTGAAGACATTTGTGAACGTGTACCTGAGATGCATTACTTGGGAGGACATGAAGGAAGATTAAATATTAATGGTGTCGATATAATGTTGGTTCACGGTAATGATGCCAGTGGGTCATATGCTTTTTCATATCGTTTACAGAAAATAGCTGAAATGTTTACGGGAGGAGAAAAACCCCAAGTTTGTTTTGTAGGTCATTCTCATAAGAGTATATTTATTCAGGATAGGAATATTCTTATGGTTAGTACAGGATCAATACAATATCAATCAGGATTTATGAGAAGTAAAAGAATTCCTGCTCATACGGGTTTTTGGATTATAGACATGGTAATAAGTGGAGGAGAAGTAAAAGCTTTTTCTCCAACATGGTATCCAATTTATAAGTAATTGTTTTACATCCCTTCGTAAAGAGGGGATGTTTTTTATTACTAATTATAGATAGGAGATTATAAAACAATGAAATATAAAGTAAGGCTATTAGAACAGAATAAATTAGAAGAAGCATCACTTGAACAGATAACAAGAATAATTAAAAATATGGATTCGATGACTCAAGAAACATTAGATAGTTATGGCCCAACTGTAATAAAGGATAAAGAAAATAAAAGTCTTTATTTTAAGACACCTGTAGAGCTTTTTTCCTCATTAATATCTAATGGGTATACACCTGTTTCTGAAAAAACTCCTAATGGGAAGGCAAATACTCCTTTAGGTCAAAAAATAGCAAATATAATGAAATCAAAAGCTTTAAATTTTAATCAGGCTTTAGAACATTATATAAATAGCTCTCCTAAATTAAAAATGATTTTAGATCATTATGTGAGAGATACCCTCCCAAGTGCAGATGTTGAGAAAGCAGTAGATAAAAGATCCCCAGAAGATCGAAAATGGGGTTTTAAGGATATTACTAAAGAAATAAAGCGGTAAATCAATTTTACCTATTGACATTTTTTATACTATATGATATACTCCTTATAGCTTCAATATAAGGAGACAAGAATGATAAGGAACTCTAGTTTTTTTAAAAAATGGTTTATGAAATATGTATACTTTCCACTTGATGACTATAAGTTTAAGAACTTCGATGGGGAAAGTGACATTAACAAGGTAGTTGTCTACGCTTGGGCAAGATCAAGGTATATGAATCCAAAAAGTCTGGTATATGATTACTCTACTATGCTACGCTTTGCCTTCTTCATTATTTTAGAAAAAATAAAATACTATATCAGTCATAAAGTTCCTGAAACAAAATGGGTAGTTCCTCCTAAATAGAAAGAGAGGCACGAATATGAAGAAACTTTCTACGTTTTTTATGGAAGTAGACGAAAAATACTCCATAAAGGTATTTAATGACATGGATTTGAAGAATCCCGATACGATTATCAGTGTAAACGCTTTGGGAAAAGTTCGGAAATTGAAAATTGACCCTGTAACCAATTATAATTGGCATATGGCTTTCTTTATTTTCTTTGAAATCCTTGGAAAAATTGCGTATTTCTTTACTAAAAAGGTAGTTCTTTCTGATAATTACCAAAAGTATTGGGTTAATAAAGGGAGTTACTTCCCTGAAAAAGAAGAATAAGAACTAAAGTCTCAAAGCTGTAACTAACTTAACATAGGAGCCTCTTGTGAAAAAGTTATCGTTATTCGTGCTTTTATTAGCCATAAATGTAAACTATATTTCCTCTCTAAATCCTACTTTAGTCAAATATAGCTTATCTACTCCTCTTCCTGAGCAGTCTGAACATAATAAATATCTCTATCGTATCCCTTCTCAATATCAGGAAATATGCCAATCCATCTCCTTTAATTTACACATTCCTATGAAGATTATTTATAACTTGATCCTAAAAGAATCTGGATGGAAAGCTAATAGTAAGAATGTCAATACAAATGAATCGTATGATTTAGGAATTGCTCAGATAAACTCCAACAATTTTGAATATTTCTATTGGAAGTTATTCAAGTTGGAAGTTAAAGATAATCTGGATTATGTATCCTTTTATAAGAATCCCGAAACTAATTTATGGGCAGGATTTTTGTATTTACATTGGTTGTTAAACTATTATGATAATGATTATACAAAAGCTGTAATGGCTTATAACTGTGGTTTAACAAAAGTGAATGAAAATCGTATTCCAGATCGAACAAAAGAATATGTCCATTTCATCTTAAATAACTAGAATTTACTCTCATGCCTAATTTTAACTAATTAGGTATGGGAAAAAAGGTTTCTACACAGGATTTTATACAAAAAGCTCAGAAAATACATGGGAATAGGTATGATTATACAAAAAGTATCTATTCTCATTCTAATAAAAAAATCTATATAATTTGTGAAGAACATGGAGAGTTTCTTCAGACCCCCAGTTCTCACTTAAAGGGCGCTGGATGCCCTAAATGTAAAGGTATTCTTACCAGAGAAAGATGTGTTGATTCTGTAGATAATTTTATTTTAAAGGCAAATAAAGTTCATGGAAATAAATACGATTATTCAAAAGCTATTTATATAAATAATTCTACAAAAATATGTATTGTTTGCCCTATTCATGGGGAATTTTTAATGGCACCAGCAAATCATCTTCATAAAAAACAACATCAGGGATGCCCTAAATGTGGGAAAGAATCCCGATTTATGACACAGGAAGAATTTGAAGAAAGAAGTAATACTATCCACTCTAATAAATATGATTATAAAAAAACAACTTATATCCATAGCGGAAAAAAAGTAGAAATAGTATGTCCTATTCATGGTTCTTTTTTTCAAACTCCTGATCGGCACCTTCAAGGTAGGGGGTGTCCAAAATGTAGCAGTTCAAAAGGAGAACTAAGAATTATAAAGTATCTAGAAAAAAAAGAAATTACGTATTT
>JFJP01037908.1_pt1 | contig 26281 bp, 18 predicted proteins | sample 431651 | NCBI WGS metagenome assembly JFJP01 (sample SAMN02602958, study PRJNA72255) | Microbial mat metagenome, whole genome shotgun sequencing project. | biome: fresh water; feature: sink hole; material: water; isolation source: purple microbial (photo- and chemosynthetic) mats found in...
TAAAATAAAATGAAAACTTTTGATGTAATTGTTGTTGGCGAACTTAATGTGGACATTATCCTGAACCGGATCGACCGTTTCCCGGAAATGGGCAAGGAAATCCTTGCAGGTAGTATTGATCTGACGTTGGGCAGTTCCTCTGCTATTTTTGCCAGTAACCTGAGTTCACTTGGCTCAAAAGTTTCGTTCCTGGGAAAGATAGGAAAAGACGGATTTGCATCAACTGTTTTAAACAGCCTTAAATCAAAAGGCGTAGATACATCAACAATTATACAATCAGATACATTAAATACAGGCGCCACAGTTGTGCTTAACTTCAACCAGGACCGGGCCATGGTTACTTACCCTGGTGCTATGGAAGATCTGAAACTGGAAGATATTAATTTCGAACACATTGCTACAGCCCAACATCTTCACTTTTCTTCAATCTTTCTTCAACCGGGAATAAGATACGATCTTCCGGTACTTTTTAAAAAAGCTAAATCATTTGGTCTCACAACCTCTCTTGATCCGCAATGGGATCCGGCTGAGAAATGGCAAATCGATTTGCCTGAATTACTGCCTTACCTAACTATTTTCATGCCAAACATGGCTGAATTCAAAATGCTTACTTCAACCGACTCCCTTGAAAACGGGATTAAAAAAATAAAACAGATTGCACCTGATCTAACTGTCGTTGTGAAAGATGGATCAAATGGCGCATTCGGATGGGATGGCACTGAATGGATTCATCAGCCTGCTTTGCTAAACGAAAATCCTGTGGACTGCATTGGCGCAGGCGACAGCTTTAACGCAGGATTTATACATAAATTTACTCAGGGAGCTACGCTGAAAGAATGCCTCAGATATGGTGCAATTACAGGAGCAGTTTCAACCACTATGGCTGGAGGAACAGGAGCATTTGCCAACCGAAAATTGTTGAATGAACTGGAACTGCGTGTTTCGCTAAACAAATCTGGTAACTAAACTAACTATGACTTTACAGGATAAACTATCCCAATATAAAACCGAAGGCAGGGCAATTCTGGCTGCCAATTTCTACAACTATGAGACTCTTGCAGGGATACTGAAAGCTGCTAAGGAATTGGATGAGCCTGTAATCCTTCAGCTGTCGGAAAGCTCAATAAATTACCTGGGACTCGAAGTTGCCGCAAAACTGGCACGTGCCGGTCTTTCGCAATTTGGAGTTGAAGGATGGCTTCACCTCGATCACGGCGCAAGTCCTGAACTGGCTTTGCGATGCCTCGATGCCGGATTTGACAGTGTGATGATCGACGGAAGCGAAAAACCTTTTGAAGAAAACATCCGGATTACACGAAAAGTGGTTGAAATGGCCAGATCCTTTGGTGCGAATGTAGAGGCAGAACTTGGATTTATTGCCAAACTTGGCCAGGATGAGGATATAGATGGTTTCACAAAACCTGAACAAGCCCGCGATTTTGTAGCTCAAACAGGCATAAACGCTCTGGCTGTTGCAATTGGAACAGCACATGGCTTTTACAAACAGGAACCCAAACTCGATCTCGAAAGACTTAGCCAGATCAATGCGATTACTCCGGTTCCTTTAGTATTGCACGGCGGCTCCGGAATTCCGGACGAAATGCTCCGGAATGCAATTAAAAGAGGAATTGTGAAAGTAAACCTGGCAACCGATTCGAAAAATGCCTTTATGAAAGAACTTAAAAATGTTCTTTTCAATAGTGACGAAATTGATTTACGTAAAACATTCCCACCAGCCATTGATGCGGTAAAAAAACTGATTATCAATAAAATGCAACTTGTAAGCATGAAATAAATATTTATGAAAATGAAAACTCCTGTTGCTATATTTTTATTCCTTTTTATAATAAGTTTTTCTGCTTTTTCGCAGAAAGAAGTCGATCAGTTGCTTCTTAAAGACTTCAGACCGGTTTCCATTTATGCTATTCCGGTTACAATTCCTGCCAAAGCAAAGTTCCCGGTAATTGATATGCACTCGCACCCATACGCGCAAAGTACGGCTGATTTGGATGCATGGGTAAAAACGATGGACCAGATGGGTATCACAAAAACTATTGTTCATACCATGGCAATTGGGGCGACATTCGATTCGCTGGTTGATGCTTACGGCAAATATCCTGGGCGCTTTGAACTGTGGTGCGGTTTCGATTATTCCGGTTACGACAAACCCGGTTTTGGTCCCGCTGCTGTAAAAGAATTAGAAAGATGTTATAAAAAAGGAGCAAAAGGAGTTGGTGAACTTGGCGATAAAGGGGAAGGCGAAATCTATTCAAAACCAGTGCCAGGCTACGGAATGCATATGGATGATGCCAGGATGAAGCCATTGCTGGAGAAATGTGCCGAACTTAAAATGCCAATCAATATTCATGTTGCAGAACCTTACTGGATGTACCTTCCGGCCGATAGCACCAACGATGGACTTATTAATGCAGCTACCTGGAAAGTGAATGTAAAACCAGGTATGCTTGATCATGCAGGACTTATTAAATCCTTAGAAAATGCAGTCAGGGAAAATCCAAAAACGCTTTTTATTGCCTGCCATTTTGCAAACTGTGAATACGATCTTTCAATCGTTGGCCGGTTACTGGATAAATACAGCAACCTTTATCTCGATATCTCAGCCAGGTATGCCGAAACTGCAACCATCCCTAGATATATGGAGAAATTTTACACTCAGTATCAGAACCGGTTACTCTATGGAACAGATATGGGAATGGCCAAGAGCATGTACCAGGTTACTTTCAGAGTGCTCGAAACACTGGACGAACATTTTTATGAAACTCAGCTATTCGGATACCATTGGGCTATGAATGGATTCGGACTCAGTGATACAATTCTTGAAAAACTATATATGAAAAACGCGTTAAAAATTCAGAACTATGAAAATAAACGCTAAATATTATCTCCTGATTTCCGGCGCAACAATGGGATTGTTGATGATGTCCTCCTGTTCAAAAAACACAGGAACTATCAGTAGTGGTCCGTTACAGGTTGAAGTCAATGAACAGATGCTCACGCGCGTAAGTACCAACCTCACTACAATTCCTTATAACAACGAATTCCGGCAATCGGAATACCTGGTTACGGATTCGGATACGATCGGCAAATTCAAATTACGATCATCTGATCTTCAGAAGATCAGCGATTTTGCCGGCGAAGGCAAATCCTATGTTTACAATGGCACTTCAGAAAATACCGATAAGAAAATCACTAAAATCCTTACAATTAATACATACAAAGACTTTGAAGGATGGGCATTTTATACCGTTGAGTTTGTCAATACAGGAAATAAGGATATTGTAGTTAAGAAATGGGTTAACCATTCATATAAAATTGAAAGCAAAAAGGATGTTCCTCATTTCTGGTCGTTCCAGGCAAGTTCAACCGGAGCACGTAAAAGCTGGATATTGCCGGTTGATACTGGTTTTTATCAGAGAAATTACATGGGTATGAATGATCCGGATTACGGCGGAGGAATCCCTGTTCTGGATATCTGGCGTAAGGATGCAGGTATTGCAATTGGCCATACTTCGCTGAAGCCTGAATTAGCTTCGCTTCCGGTCAGCATGGGAAAAGATGACAATTATTCCACAATTGGGATTGAATATGCAGTAAACGACACCCTGCATCCCGGTGATACCATGAAAACTCTCGAAACCTTTGTTACTGTTCATACAAGTGATTGTTTTTCAACACTGAAACAATATGCTGCATTTATGGCAAAAAAAGGCATTGTTATGCCTGACTCCGAGCCGCTGGCATTTGAACCTGTCTGGTGTGCCTGGGGGTATATGCGGAAGTTTACTGTTGATGAAGTAATTGGTACGCTCCCTAAAGTAAAAGAACTTGGATTTACCTGGGTTACCCTTGATGATGGTTTCCAGAATGCGGAAGGTGATTGGTTTCCGAACCCGGTTACATTTCCCGGTGGTGAAGCACAGATGAAAAAACTGGTTGATACCATACATGCCATGGGTTTTAAAGCGCAATTATGGTGGGCTCCTCTGGCTGTTGATCCGGGCACAAAACTTTTAGCCGAACAGCCTGATATTATCCTGAAAAATGCTGACGGAAGCCCTCAAATTATCAGCTGGTGGGACAGTTATTATATGTCGCCGGTTTCCAAGTCCGCGCTTGACCATACCAAAGCTATGGTTGATATGTTTATAGGCAAATGGGGGTACGACGGACTCAAACTTGACGGCCAGCACCTAAATGCTTGTCCACCGGATTATAATCCGGCTCATAAACTTGCCAATCCTAACGATGCTCCTGAAAGTATTCCCGATTTCTTTAAACTGATTTACGAAACTGCACATCAGATAAAACCGGGAGCCCTTATTCAGCTTTGTCCGTGCGGCGATGCCATGTCGTTTTACAATATGCCTTATACCAACCAGTTTGTGGCATCCGACCCGGTTGGAAGTGTGCAGGTACGATCGAAAGGATGGGCCTACAAAGCATTGGCGCCAAATACAGCATATTTTGGCGATCATGTAGAGCTGAGTGACGAACAGAATGATTTTGCCAGCACAATAGGCATTGGTGCCGTTCCCGGTACAAAATTCACATGGCCTAAAGATAATCCGTTTGTAACCGAAGGCCATTTTGTTCTAACTCCGGAAAAGGAAAAAGAATGGAAAAAATGGATTCAGATTTATAAAGCACACATGCTTTCAAAAGGTGAATACCTGGGCGGATTGTACGATATCGGGTACGATATTCCCGAAACGCATGTTATCCGTAAATCCGACACGCTGTTTTATGCATTTTATGCCAAAAACTGGTCAGGGCCACTGCAAATTAAAGGACTTTCAGAGAAATCATATAAAATAGTAGATTATGTAAACAACCGTGATCTGGGAGTTCTAAATAAAGAAAAACCTGAACTCGAGGCAAAATTTGAGAAATATCTTTTAGTAATGGCTTATCCTTTAAAATAATGAATTTGCTTAATAAAAACCACACTACCAACAATCTACAATTAAATAAACCAACAAACCAAAATCACTTGCTATGAGAAAACTAACAATTCTGCTTGTGTTACTCCTGTTAGGAGGAATGCAGGTCGTGCTTGCACAAAAAACAATCAAGGGGACTGTCACCAGTAAGGAGGATGGCGAAGGTATTCCGGGCGCAACAATAGTTGTTACCGGTACCACCACCGGAACTACTACCGATATTTCCGGCAAATACACCCTGGCAGTGCCTGCTAATGCTACAACGCTTCAGTTTTCCTTTTTAGGAATGAAAACCATTGAGGTAGCAATCGGCGCAAACAATGAAATTAATGTAACAATGGAACCCGAAATTACTTCACTTGATGAAGTAGTTGTTGTAGGATACGGTACCCAGAAAAAAAGGGATCTCACCGGTGCTATTTCGTCAGTAAAATCTGCGGATATTATACTTTCGTCGAGTACTGACATAGGACATTCATTGAAGGGAAAAGCTGCTGGTCTTACTATCCGTGAAAACAGTGCACAACCTGGCGGTGGACTAGATATCCTGGTCAGGGGAGCGGGTTCTATTAATGCAAGCAATGCTCCTCTTATTGTTGTTGATGGATTTCCGATTGCTGATCTTCAGCAGCCTGAAAGCGGAGGAAGGTATGATGCAGGAACTCAAAGCATACTTAACACATTTAACCCTAACGATATTGAATCAGTTGAAGTATTGAAGGATGCAAGTGCAACAGCTATCTATGGAGCAAGGGCTGCTCATGGAGTAATTCTGATTACTACCAAAAGAGGCAAAGAAGGAACACCTGTTATATCATATTCAACGTCCTATGCTATTCAGAAATATAACGACTCCTTCGATGTATTACCCTTGAACGAATGGATGCAAGTACGAAACGAAGCAGCCTGGGAACAGTGGAACTTTGAAAACAATGTTACACCATATGGAAATAAGACTTTGGAAGAGGCCCAGGCAAATCCGGTTAGTGGTGATTTTTACAAGTTATATACTCAAAATGCAATCGATAATGTTGGCGCAGGAACAGACTGGCTTGGATTAACAACCCAAAACGGCGCAATCCAGCAGCATAATGTATCCATCACCGGAGGGAATAAATCCACGAAGTATTTATTGTCGGGCAATTATTTTAACCAGGACGGCGTTATAAAAAATGCTGGTTTTCAACGATATACTGTCAGGGCAAATATTGACCAGGATTTAAGTAAGTACTTTAAATTAGGTATGAACTTTTCGTACAGTCGTATTAACAATCAAAACAGTAGTTTAGGCGGCGATATGTATGAAAACTCAGGAATTATTCGTGCCTCAATTCAACAAGGCCCTCACATCCCGGCTATTGACGAAAACGGTAACTATCCGTTAAATCCGCAGCTTTCCTTACAACCAAATCCATATTCATTGCTCACCATCACTGACCAGGGACGAGTTGAACGCACAATGGTAAATTCATACCTTGATATCATGCCGGTAAAAGGCCTGGTTGTTAAACTCAAAGCCGGAATGGATCGTGGCTTAACAAACAGATGGACTTATCTTCCAAAAACGACTCTGCATGGAGAACTCGAAAATGGAAAAGCAACAATTGCAGAAACTGATCAGAATAATTATTTATTAGAAGCTACAGCAAATTATAGTAAGAAATTTGGTGCAGATCATCAGTTTACGCTTTTAGCCGGTGTATCGGAAGAAAAGTTTATCGACAGGTATACAGAAGAAGGTAATACCAGTTTTATAACCGATGCATTCCTTTGGAATAACCTTAACGCCGGAACCGGAACTAAATCTGTAAGTTCCTCAGGTCAGGATAATGTTATGGCTTCCTATTTCGGACGATTGAATTACATTTTAAAAGATAGATACCTATTGACATTTACACTCCGTACTGACGGTGCAAGTGTTTTTGCTGCCAATAATAAATGGGCAACTTTCCCTTCAGTTGCTGTTGGTTGGAATATAGCCGAAGAATCATTTTTCACTGGTGCTAAAGATGTTGTTTCCCAGTTGAAACTGAGATTCAGTTACGGACAAACCGGAAATGCATCGATAGGCAGTAATGCCTTTGCTGCTTACTCCGCATACCCTGCTTACCTGACAGGTGATGAAATTAAAAACATTGGAGTTTCTTTATCACGTCTCGAAAATCCTGATCTCAAATGGGAAACAACAACTGAATTCAACCTTGGCCTCGACTTTAGCCTCTTTAAAGACAGGATCAGTGGTTCAGCTGAGTTTTATAACAGGGTTATTTCTGACCTCCTGGCAATGAAACCACTTAACTCGTATAATGAGATAAACTCAATAATGGCAAATGTAGGTGAAACGCAAAGCAAAGGATTTGAGCTGACACTGACAACGTATAATGTGGTTAAATCAGATTTTGAATGGAAAACAATGTTTACTGTCTCTACATTCCGCGACAATTGGAGAAAAAGAGCTGATGACTGGAAACCTGCAGTGTATGAAAGTGAAACTGACCCCATCAGAGCTTTGTATTCAAGGGTGTCGAATGGAATTATGCAAATAGGTGATGTAGTTCCGGAGCAGCCTGAATTAAAACCAGGTGCTATAAAAATTGCTGATATAAATGGGTATGTACGCGATGATGATGGAAATCCGACAGTTGACGAAAATGGCAGGTTCCTTAGAACCGGAGCACCTGATGGTATGATTGATGATGCAGATACCAGACTTATTGGATCAACTGACCCAAAACTGGTAGCTGGTATGTCAAATATGCTGTCATACAAAAATTTCTCATTGAGTTTTGATTTCAATGGTATGTTTGGCCGTGAATTTGCTGATCCAAATTATACAGCTTACGGCGTAAGTGCTGAAGGAATTTATACTTACGGATACAATGGACTTAGAACTGTAAAAGATCGCTGGACACCTGAAAATCCGTCCACTACACATCCCGGATCCTATTATGGCTGGTCACCTTATGGCAGTGGCGATTTCTTCCTGCAGGATGCGTGGTATATAAGACTACAGAATATTACTCTGGGTTATAACCTACCAAAAAAATGGTTGGGTAAAGTTTTCACGGATGTGCGTATTCATGCTGATGCACAGAATTTGTTTGTGATCACTCCATACACTGGTGTAGATCCGGAAACAGACTCTTATACAGCTGCTTATCCAAATGTAAGAACATTTACTGTGGGACTGAATGTTATTTTCTAATCTCTAAAAACGAAAAATCATGAAAATGAAAAAAATATTAACTTTTCTGATAGTAGTCTTTTTGTTAAACAGTTGTACCAAAGACCTGGTAACTGTCGACTACTCCGAAATCAATCCCAGTATATTTCCACAATCAGAAGCTGATGTACAGGCAATGGTAATGGCCTGCTACTATCCACTCAGAGGATCATGGTGGGATGGTATTAATACGACATCTGAAAGAGGACTTATGTTCTGTTTAGATGCCACAACCGAGATCCTTTCTGGAAAATACGATATCCAATATTATGGTCATTTACTCAATTTTCATCCAACTGATGAACTGGCTGTTTTTTTCTATGATTGGTATTATAACAAAATCAGCCGCATGACACTTACAATCGATCAGATTAACAAATCGAATGTTAGTGATGAGATTAAAACTAAGGCAATTGCTGAAGTTCGATGTGCAAGAGGTATGCTGGCATACAATCTGTTCGACATGTACGGACCTATTGTTGTTGCGCCTCTCGAGGTATTACTTCAGCCTACTGTTGAGCAACCTCTGGCACGTATGCCTTATGCCGATATGGTTAAATTTATTGAAGATGATTTAATTGAATCAACTAAAGAATTGCCTGAACCAGGTGCCAATGAATTCGGCCGCTTTAATAAAGCTGTTGCACAAATGATGCTTATCCGTTTATATTTGCATGAAAAGCAATGGGACAAAGTACTTGCAGCAAGCAATACTATAATTGGGTACAACCATTTCTCCCTCGATGATGATTATGTAGGAATGTGGGGATTGAATGGTGCCAAAACCAGCAATGAAGTTATATTCGCAGTGGAATGCGACTACGAAGGAACAAGTGAAAACCAGTGGCAACTGATGGCTCTTCCATCTAATTATCCACCACTCGGAGGTTGGGCAACTGTGCAAAGCACCTGGGATTTTTATGATTCTTTCGAAGAAGCTGACGTAAGAAAAACCATGTTGATCACTGAGTATACCGGAACCGATGGCAATGTATATAATCGCAGTAACCCTGGTGATGTAATGGATCTTGGACCTATACCTTTAAAAATTGATCCTGACGATCAAAGGACAACTTCTCTTTCTACCGTTGATATCATTCTTTACAGGTATGCAGATGTATTGCTTTCAAAAGCAGAAGCTATTGCCAATTCATCAGGGCCAAATGCTGAAGCAATGGAACTTGTAAATGTTGTTCGCCGCAGGGCAGGTTTAGAAGATAAAAACATTGCAGATTACGGATCATTATCCGCTTTCAATGACTTGATCCTTACCGAAAGAAGCCATGAATATTGGTGTGAAAACGGTCAGTACAGGTCCGACCTTATCCGGCATGGTAAATTCGTATCCCGCTGTATAGAGTTAACACAATCCCCTTATGCCGACGATAACAAGGTACTTTTCCCTTTCTCCTTAAAAACGGTTAGTGAAGGCAAAGGATTGTTTATTCAAAATCCCGGATATAATTGATAGAAATCAGGAAGCAGGATTTAAACCATTGAGTGTTTCCTTCCTGCTTCCTTTTCCGAAAGGAATACTTGCTGGAACTCCGATTTCGTTGATCTTACATATCCGGAATAAATTCATTTTATCAAACAGGTTTTACATAACAAGATTCAGAACTGTAAAAATGACAAAGTACCTAAAACTGGCTAAATATCTGACCGCAATCATGCTGATGTTCGTTGCAGCTTCAATTTTCAGCGGGTGCAAAAAGCCCAAGGACGAAGGCGATCAAAATATCACATCCATTAAATATGAACAATCCCTGGATATTATTTCGAATCCTGAGCGTGGTTTTATTCATAACATGGATACCAGGTCAGAAGGTTCCCAACTGAATCAGGTATGGCTTGAAGGATACAGGGCTGCTAATGTAACACTGATTCTGAGGTTGTATTATCTTGAGAATTTCAAGGATAAACCTCTGAGTGAAGCAGAACTTACCCTGATTAAAACCGATATGCAAACACTACGAAATGCCGGACTTAAATGTGTGTTGCGTTTTGCATATACAGATGATATGAATGACACCGATGCTCCTTTGTCAATTGTAAAACAGCATATCGACCAGCTTAAACCGATATTTGAACAAAACAAAGATGTAATTGCATTTGTACAGGCTGGTTTTATTGGGGCATGGGGCGAATGGCACAGTTCAAGTAATGGATTGGCAACTGTTGCAAACCAAAGAGAAGTTCTGTATTATTTGCTAGATGCTCTTCCTGTCGAAATTATGGTGCAGGTACGAACACCCGGTGCAAAAAAGAATATAGTTGGTTCTATAGCTCCTATTGAAGCATCCATAGCCTATACTTCTGAAAAACGGGCACGTATCGGACATCATAACGATTGCTTCCTGGCCGGGGGCACCGATTATGGAACTTACGAAAACATCAAAGTTGACAAGGAATACATTAGCAAAGATGCATTGTATGTTCCAACCGGTGGCGAAACATGTCCCCCTGAAGGGCCATTCCCTGACTGCACAACAGCACAAACCGAAATGAAACTGCTCAAATGGACCTATTTAAACCTCGACTGGTACCAACCTGTGATTGATGCATGGAGAAAATCCGGATGCTTTAATGAATTTCAGAAAAATCTTGGGTATCGCCTGGCGCTTGTTAGTGCAAAACTACCAAAACAAGTAGCTGCAAATCAGGATTACACCTTCGAAATTGAAATAACAAATAAAGGCTACGCTCCATTGTATAATTATAAAATCACAAGCCTGGTTTTTAAGGATAAAGCAACAGGGAACACATACCCCTTTGAATTACAAGTAGATATGCGTAGCTGTAAACCAAATGGGCTGTTTACAATCAGTAAAAGTGTAAAATTAACTGAAATCCCTCAGGGAGAATATGATCTGTATCTTGCCATCACTGACCGTGCGGAGAGTTTGAAAAACCGAACCGAATATTCAGTACAACTGGCAAATACAACCACATGGGATGAGGTTAGTGGCATGAATAACCTGAAACACCAGGTAAAGATTACTGCTAAATAAACAAACCTTAATTTTAAACTACTGAATTATTAATCATAAAACATTGAACGACATGAAAAAAAATAAATTATATCTATTGGGCGTTGCCTTATCGCTGCTAGTAACCGTTTCGTGCGAAAAAGATGATTCTTCAAGCGAAACTAAAGCTGTTTTCAGCTATATAGCCGATGGTTACAAAGTCAATTTCACTAACTTTTCAACCAATGCGACTGAATATCATTGGGAATTTGGTGATCAAACTGAAGCATCGACTCTAAAAAATCCTACCCACGTTTTCCCGGCGAAAGGTCAGTTCCTTGTTACACTTACTGCCAAAGCAGGTGAACTAATCAGTACATTCACGGATACTGTTCTCATTATCGGGCCAAACATTAAAATAGACGGTGATTTTACTGACTGGGCGTATGTTGGATACACACATCAGAATGAACCCGGTACAGGCGGAACACTGCTGGGAGTAAAAACTTTTGCATCATCAGGTTACCTCAACTTTTATCTGGAAGGAACAACTGATTGCAGCCTGACTGTTATGGATTTGTACCTAGATTCAGATAATATGTCAACTACCGGCCTCATAAGCTGGATGTACCCTGCAGGGTCAGGTGCAGATTTCCTTTGCGAAGGTTCTGTTCCGGGTGGATGGGGTGATGTATTCGCTCACGTTGGTCCGGGTAACGATTGGAGCTGGAATGCAATATCTACTTTTGGTGAGACGTTCCAATTCTCTGCTTTCAAAACTGTTGATGGAAAACATGCAATTGAATTCTCGATTAAAAGAAGTGTACTTGGATCCATGAGCAAATTTGTCAATTTTGCAATTGTCGAAAGTAACGAAGGATGGAGCGAAGTAGGAACTTTGCCAGTAAGCCAGACTCCTGAATCAAAATTTGCTAAAATTGCATTGTAAATGATCTCCGGATTAAATCTAAAGATTTAATCCTTTTTTAGTTTGTAAATAAATTTGCTTACTAAAATAGTTCTGATAGTTCATTCCTGAAGTTAGTAATTGATTGTGAAAAAGGGTATATAACACTTATTGTTTATATCCTTTTTCCTTTCACTAAGCTAAAATGTCACATTTCTAAAACGGAATTCCTTTCAAATTATAATTAGCTAAAACACTATAATTGAGTTATTTAATCACAGCTATGAGCAATTACAAACATGTCATAATCACCATCATGGTAATCCTAAGTTTTGCCATGATCGTTAATGGGTTGTCTGCCAGTACTAATGTAAAAAAATGGCCTTCTTCACCTGTTCAGGTTGAATGCATTTTGCCTGGAAGCTCTATTTCACAAGGAGTTCAGATACCTGTTTTTAACGTCATTAATTCATCAAACACCAGGGTTACTACTTACCGGAATACAGAGTATCAGGTGGTGCTGCATGAAATAAACAGGGGGAATTATACCGAGCTCAATGGAGAAATTGAATACCTCGTCAAAGGAACTTCGTGTGTTACTTTGCGTATTTCTGTTCCTTTAAGCGGTCAAAAATGGAAATGGTTTCATGGCCTTGATAAATCTAAGGATATGAAAACCGGCAACATGTATTACGATACTATTCCTGTCCATACAACCATTCCTCCGGATGGTGCATTTAACGGTAAAACTTTAGCTGATGGAGGATATGGGGATCCTGTTGGCAGAGGGACCATGTCATTTTATCCTTTGAGCGCTGTAAATGTGGACAACGAAGGCATGGGAATGGGTATTGATCTCTCAATTCCTTTGGTTTACAGGCTGGGTGCGGAGATAAATAAAGGATTAATAGCTGAATTTGATGTAGCTACGAGTCCAATGACTGAAAAATTCCCGAACCGGGCATTCTTTAAGCTTTGTACTTTTTCCTTCGATGCCAAATGGGGAATGAGATCAGCGTTAGAGGAGTATTATTCAATATTTCCCGAAGCCTTCAAAAAAAGAGTTGTCAACGAAGGCATCTGGCTTCCATTTACTCCACTCCGCTCTATACCTCAATGGGAAGATTTCGGATTTGCTTTTCACGAAACCGCCTGGAATAACAACGACAAAAAAGATGGCAAAGAATTACCTAACATACTGTCTGACAAAGGAACAGACGTATTAAGTTTCCAGTATACCGAACCATGGGACATTCAATTGCCCATTCTCAGTAAGAATATTCCATACGATACGCTGGTTTCGGATAAAATGATTCCACAGGAACATCGGGAATATATCAACAACAGTGCAACCGAAGATAAAAACGGCCTGTTACAGTCCCGTCGGTTGGAAACCCCCTGGTTTAGTTCAGGGTGGGCTGTTAGTATAACAACTAACTGTGATCCTGATCTTCCGGGATTTAACCGGTATCAATATGTTTTACAGGATGAGATAAGACCTGCAATTAAAATGAATGTTGATGGAATATATTTCGATTCGATGGAATGGAACTGGCATCATGATTTAAATTACCGTTTTGAGCATTTTAAATACACTGATTATCCGTTAACCTTTTCGGCAGGTATAGCAAAACCGGCAATCTGGAATTTCGCTTCGGAGTTTGAGTTTATGAAGAAAATTTCGGACGAAATGCATTCACAGGGCAAGCTCTCAATGGGAAATGGTCATGGCTGGAATCCTTTTGCTGCCGCTAATCTCGATTTGTTTGGAGCCGAATTGAATTGGTACTATACCGGTGACCATAATACAGATGCATTGGACTTCAAACGTGCAATTTCATTTCAAAAGCCTATTGTATTCCTTTTAAATGAAGGCTTGAATGACAAAGCATTCACCGAAGCTCCTTACAAGGGATATGAGATTTATTTTGAAAAGCTCTTGGCTTATGGCTTCTTCCCTTCCTTTTTCAGTGTTGATGCTTCAAACGATCCGTATTGGCAGGACCATAAAAAGATAGAGAATGGCCGTCCGTTTTTCAAAAAATATATTCCAATCATAAAACAGATTTCAGCAGCAGGCTGGGAACCTGTAACAGCAGCCACAAGCAATGTTGAATCAGTCCGGATTGAACGTTTTGGCAACGCTGCCAACCTGTTTTTCACTGTGCGTAATAACGGAACTAAGGACGCAAATTGTATTGTAACTCCTGACCTTACGGAACTCAACCTCACCGGAAAAATTTCAGCCACTGAACTAGTGAGCAACCAGCCGGTAAAAATTGAGAATAACAAATTAAAACTGAGTATTCCTGCCCAACGGACTTTGGTAATTCAAATGTTAAAATGAAAAAATTCAGATTCTATATTTTTGCATTGTTAGCCCTTGGTTGTAGTAGCAATGGTTTTTCACAGGATTGGACTCATTATGTGCGGACTTCAGGGCATGGATGTGAACTGAATCAGATTCATTCCATCATGAATGATGCCCGTAATACGCATTTGTTTGGAATTGAAGTGGATAATGATATCACCGGGAGATACACCAGTTTTCTTTTCCCTGAAGAGAAGCTACGGGCTATAAAAGCTATGGCCGACAGCGCCCATGCTGCCAAAAACTTTGCTTTTGTTTACACTGCAGGCCTTGAGTGTATTACTGACAGTGTTATGCCAAACTCCAGAACATTCCTGCGCGATCATCCCGATTGGGCCCAGCGGAATAAAAAAGGAGATCCGGCTGTTTTTGGCTTTGGCGACGCTTTCTGGATCAGTGAAAATTCGGAGGATGTTTGGATTTCACCCTATGCCCCCGAATGGAGGAAACTTTACATGGAACGAATCCGGCAGATTGCCGCAACCGGTATTGATGGTGTGTATATTGATATTCCGTATTGGATGACACATTTCGATAAATGGGAAGATACCTGGGCGAGTTTTGACACATATACTGTTGCTGAATTTAAGAGAAGAACAAGTTTTGATGCTTTAACAGATTTTACTCCGGGCGACTGGACTGATCCTGAATTTATCGCCTGGGTCGATTTCCGGATCAGCAGTATGACGGAGTTCATGGCTGAAATTGATAAAAATGTTAAAGCCGTAAATCCCGCTTGCAAAACCATTGCCGAAATATATCCTGGAATTGGCGAGGAAGTGGCCCGGGTTGGCGCCGATGTTTATGATATGTATCCGGTAGTTGATGTAATTGCTCATGAATATAATGTGGGCGACAACAGTGCAAGACGGGAGCCTTTGGATTGGATGGAATATATGACAGGAATGTACACCTTCAGAGCTTTTGCAGAAGGAAAACCTTCGTGGATGCTTAGTTATAGCTGGGACGGTGAGGATAGTATAAAGCCTGCAGATGCAATTGAAAACCTCGCAATGAGCCAGGTAATGGCCGGTACCAACAGCTGGGATGCCCGCCGGTTTGTGATGTCAGGTTCAAATGATTATGAAGCCAGGATCAAGGTTTATAAATGGATCAGTGAAAATGAAAAGTTGATCTATGCTCCCCGAGAAACAATGTTACCGGTTGGGATTTATTTTTCTCCTAAAACAAGAAATTACTTTGCAGACGATTTTACACCCGCTTATCAGGGTATGATGAATTTATTACTCAGGGAACATATTGAATTTGAAATCATTACTCCCCGCACTTTAAGCTCTGCAACAAGCAGCATACTGATAATGCCGGATGTAAAATGCCTGAGTGATACTGAATATGAGGAACTTAAGTTGTGGCTGAAAAACGGAAAAACTTTAATCTATACCAACGAAACAGGGAAATATGCTGATAATCGGGAAATTTCGGCAAACCCCGGAAGAATGCAGGAATTGTCAAACACGTATCCGAATGCCATACGAATTAGCAGGAATCCCGAAAGTAATTTTTATCATTTTTTGAAAGAAAATTATAATCAGTCAGCACAAAAAGGTGAAAATCCGGCTTACAATGACAATGAATTCAATAGTCTGATAGGTCAGATTCTTAACTCAAAAAGCTATTCACGGGCAATTACAGTCGAAAATGCTGATATTTGTGTTACCCAGATTGCTTCAGTAGAAAATAAACCAACTGTTTTCCTGGCTAATTTCTCAGGATTAAAAGGCAGTAAAAATGCTAATCCCATTCCTCAAAAACACATAATTGTAACTTTTAATAATGCGAAGCGCAATTCGCAAGCCTTTGTAATACCATTTTTGGGCAAACCAGCGAAAGTAAAAGGGAAATGGTCACAAGGTAAACTTAGGATAATGCTGCCGGAAATTTCGAGAGGATGCATCGTTCAACTGAATTAAAAAAGATCAATGGTTCTAAAAATTTAGACACATTCAAATGATGGATAATAAAATTAATATGTTGGATTACAGATTCATTTTCCGACTTTTACTATTTGCCTTAATTCTTTTGTTCTCCCTGCCTTTTCAAGGGGCTTATTCACAAAATGTTCTGAAAGGTCCATACCTGATCGAACCCGGTAAAACCACATTGCTGATCCGTTGGGAAATTGATAAAAAATCCGAATATGTAATTGAATATGGTTTAACATCTAAAAAAACAAAACAGGTAAATCTAATTTATAGAGGCACTAAAAACAATGCACACCTTTATGAAGCTAAATTAACGGATCTGCGTCCAAATTCAGTTTACTCTTATCGCCTGGTTTCACCTGGAAATAAAACATGGTTTAGAACCAGCACCTATGCGGATAATCAGGAAAACCTGACTTTTGTTGCCATGGGTGATAGCCGGAGTAATCCTGAAATATTTGCAAACATTATGAGTGCTTCAGGTGGAGCAAATCCTGATCTCATTATCAGTATGGGAGATCTTGTAGAAAACGGTGGTAAATACAAACAATGGAATGATTTTTATTTCTCTGTGATCCACGGTATAGGTGAGTCGACACCGATAGTAAGTACGTTGGGCGATCATGAAGGAGAAGGGGACGATGGCGAATTGTTCCGGTACTTCTTACGTGATGATCAACCTGTTGATAAACAATGGTTTTCCTTTGATTATGGTTCGGCACATTTTATTTCTCTTGATTACAGGCATCCTGATAGCAAGGAGATGATAGACTGGTTTATCAAGGATATTACTTCCTCCTCAAAAAAATGGAATTTTGTTTACATGCACCGCCCCTGTTACAATCTGGGCGGACATGGATCTACATGGGGACGTGAAACATGGCCCGAATTATTTTCCAAGTACAAAATTGATATCGTCTTCGCCGGTCATTCTCATTTGTATGAAAGATTTTATCCTGTTAAGCATTCGGACAACTCCGATGCTCTTCCTATAACTTATATAACTTCTGGTGGAGCCGGTGCCGAATTATATGAGGTCGTAAAAAACGAAACAGCACTTGCATGTTCTGAATCGGTAAATCATTTCATAAAAGTTCAGATTGCTGGTGATACACTTAAGTTAATAACTACCAGGATGGATGGGAGCACCTTGGATAAACTCTTAATAATCAAAAACAAGAACGGCATTAATAAAGAATATGCTGACAAGATTATTCCGCAGGAAATGCTTGACCTGCTTACCATGTTCAATTCAACCATTTCACAAAGTATTTCTTCCGTCCCACTATATTCAGTCCCGATTGAATACAAACTGAAACTTCATTCCGGTACAAACGAATTGATTCCATTCAAAGTTGAACTGGCTGATAACACAGGTAATTATTATTTTGCAGAACCTCTTTCTGACACATTGAAAAATAATATTGACAAAGAAGTGATATTTAAGATATTCAGCAGAAAAGACATGACATTTTCGATGTGGGGGGAGTTGCGTCCGGAATTAAGGCTAAAATTGACATATGAATACAACTCCCGAAAAGAGACGCTTATTGGAGGTGCATTAAATTTTTGGCCTAAATAAATTTTTCGAAATTTGATGTTTAAAACAAAATGAACATTGATCCGGTTTCTCCAAAAACAGCATGATTAACTCAAGTAAATACTTTTTAATTAATTCCATAATACGGATATGAGAACTCAAATAGCACTATTCATTTGCATTATTATTTCATCGATATCCGGAAATGCGCAGGAGAATAAAACAGTAAGCAGAATAAGTCTTTCCGATGGCGAAAAAGTCTGGGCCGGCGTAATCAACGACGGGCATCTGATGCCTTTCAGTGCTGATTACTCCATGGATTTTTATGGCAACAATAAATCAAACCAGTCGCAGCCGTTGTTACTCACTAACAAAGGACAGTTTGTTTGGAGCGAGCAACCTTTTAAATTTGAGATCAGAGGTAATGAAATACTTATTTCTGATCCGTACAAACAAGTTGTAACCGGACGTTCCGGTAGTTCACTGGCAGAAGTTCAGCGGTTTGTACGACAGAAGTATTTTCCGTCAACCGGTAAACTACCTGACACTTTATTGTTTTCAAGCCCTCAGTACAATACCTGGATTGAACTTACATACAATCAAAACCAGGCCGACGTCCTGAAATATGCACAGGGTATTATCGATAATGGTTTTCCTCCGGGAGTACTGATGATTGATGATACCTGGCAGGAAGATTATGGTTTGTGGAAATTCCATCCAGGTCGCTTTCCCAATCCGGCGGAAATGGTAGATAAATTACACAAAATGGGCTTCAAGGTAATGTTGTGGATATGCCCGTTTGTGAGTGCTGACCAGGCAATGATTTACAATACACTAAAAGAATCCAAGGCATTTCTATTGCAGAAATCTTCCGAAAAAGATACATGGCAATCCCAATCCAGGCCTCTGATGGTGGAATGGTGGAATGGTCAGTCGGCGGTACTTGATTTTTCAAATCCTGCAGCGGTGAAATGGTTCGACCAACAACTGGATGGTTTGGTGAAGGATTTTGGAGTCGATGGTTTTAAATTCGACGCGGGTGATATGTACTTTTATCCTGCTGATGGTCTGAGCATGAAGTCTGTTACACCTAATGAGCAATGTGAATTGTTTGCCCGGTTCGGTTTACGTTTCCCTTTAAACGAATACAGGGCGTGCTGGAAAATGGGTGGACAACCACTTGTACAAAGGCTTCAGGATAAATCACATACCTGGGTTGACCTGAATAAACTTATACCTAATATGATACTGGAAAGCCTCTGCGGCTATGCGTTTTCATGCCCCGATATGATTGGCGGAGGTGAGTGGACGTCCTTTCTGGACGAATCAATCCTGGACCAGGATCTGATTGTACGATCTGCACAATTACACGCCTTAATGCCTATGATGCAATTTTCAGTAGCACCGTGGAGGGTATTGGATTCGGTTCATTTAAACGCTGTAAAAACCGCTGTTAAACTGCGTACAAAATTCACACCGCTGATCATGCAATTGGCAAAACAGGCGGCAGAAACAGGGGAACCAATATTAAAAAGCATGGAATATGTTTTCCCCAACCAGGGATTTGAAGTTGTTACGGATCAGTTTATGCTTGGCGATAAACTTTTGGTTGCTCCCATGCTTGAAAAAGGGAAAGAATACAGAAATGTTAAACTACCTATCGGAAATTGGAAAGCGGCTGATGGAAAAGTATTAAAAGGAGGCAAGACCTATCAACAAAGTGTTGCCCTTGACCAACTGTTGCACTATGAAAAAATAAATTAGCAATAATCTGATTATCAATTATTCGATTTTTACGTAAAGAGCATTTGAAAAATTTAAGCTCTCTAAAACCAAATTGATACTTTTATGTTTATTTTTCGTTATTAAGAGATAGCATTATTGCTATCTTCGAAGTAAAAAAATGAATCACAATGATTAATAATACATATTCTATCAGGCTCACTTCAGTATTACTACTTATCATTTTTCTAACAAATTGTAAAAGGATATTGACCCTGAGCCAATTGTAATTCCGGAAGCAACAGAAGTCAATAAATTCATCTATTCCGGAATGCGCAACTATTATCTGTGGTCCGATCAGGTTCCATATCTTTCGGAACAGAAATATAATGGTAAAGACTCACTTAATGCACTTCTAAACAGGTATTCAGATCCAAACAACCTGTTCACCGATTTGCTTTACCAATACAAGGTGATTGATAAATGGTCATTTATTGTTGATGACTCAAAAGTTATCGACAACTGGATACAAGGGATTTCCGAAACAATGGGATATGACTTTATGCTGGCCCGGATCGGAACATAAGGCGATGTATTTGGTTTTGTAAGGTACGTTTATAAAGGTTCGCCAGCTGAAAAAGCAGGAATAAAAAGAGGCGATTTGTTTATGAAAGTAAATGATCAGCAGCTTACAGTAAACAATTATCAAACGTTGCTATTTACTAACCTGAGTTATACTTTATCGATGGCTTCCATATCCGGAAATTATATTTCCCTGAACGGAAAAACAGTATCCATCACTGCCGTTAAGATGCAGGAGAATCCAATTCAACTGGATACAGTTTTGAATATCGGCAACTACAAAATCGGCTACCTGGTTTATAATGGTTTCAATGCACTTTTCGACATCCAGTTGAATGACGTTTTTAAAAGATTTAAAGATGCCGGCATTGAAAATCTTATCATCGATTTACGCTATAACGGCGGCGGATCTGTTCAAACTGCAAAATACCTGGCAAGCATGATTTACGGAACATCAACCTCCGGAGTTTTTCTTAAAGGCCAGTATAACTCAGGTTTGCAGGATTATATTATAAAAACAGATGGAGCATCGGCACTCATTGAAAACTTTACCGACAAAATTGAGAAAACCTCAACTACACCAGCAACTCCCATAAACACACTAAATCTGAGTACATTGTATGTTTTAACTTCTGATAATACAGCTTCAGCCAGTGAATTACTCATAAACGGACTTAAACCGTATATGCAGATTTTCAACGTCGGAATTAATACTGCCGGAAAGTACGTAGGATCGATTACAATTAAAGATTGGGACGATAAAGGAAATGTAAATCCAAATCACAAATGGGCCATGCAGCCGACTGTTGTCAAAATTGCCAATGCAAACGGCGTTACAGATTATGTTAATGGCCTCACTCCTGATTACCTGGCGGAGGAAGATATTGCAAATCTTTTGCCTTTCGGCGAACAAAACGAGACATTATTGAGGGTTGTGCTCAACAAAATCAAAGGAGTTCCTCTTGATAGCAAGAAGTCGTTAAAAGCAGAAGAATTAGGCTTGAAAAAAGTGTTTGACTCCCGGGATATCCGGCCATTCTCGAAAGAGATGTATTTCAATCCGATTGGAAATAATTAAGCTTATTCACATGATAATGATAAAGATTTTTATGGGATTCACAACTACAGTTTTACTGTAATTTTTAATCCCGCATTAAATCTGGAGACATTGTCGGATGTTGTAAAATCAGAATTTTCTATTTTTAATTCTTTATAATTTCCAGGTAAATAAGATATTTCCGCACCAATACTTATCATTTTCCATACCAGGTAATTCGTTTCCATTCCCAGCAAAGTTGTAAAAATATTTCCGCTGGCAGTACGCGAGTAATCATAAGGATAAGTTCCCATTATCTGGGTGTAGTTTTCCAGGTTGTAGGATTGCATTCCTAAACCAATTTTCCAACAGATATCAAATCTGGAACTGAACAAAGGACGTTTATAAAGTAATTCCAAACCGATAAACCTAAGTTTTAAATTATCATTCAATATTCCATTTTCCAGGTAACTATCTGAATTTACGTCAGCACTGTCGTAGGATGTGGTAGCGTCAGCGGTATAGGTGTTATAAATAAATCCTAAACCGAATGATTTGTAAAATGATCCTGCTTCAAACTGATTGACATCCCCGGATGTCAGTTTCTCCACTTCATCGTAAACCGGGTATTGTAAATCTGAGCTCACTTTCCCGGTGAGATGGCCAAAACTACGGTTATAACTTCCGAAAAAAGTGAAGTTCCTGGTTTGAGCTTTAATCGAAGTTTCTGCAGTTAGAAGGACAATTGCGATCAGGATAGCATTAAAATGTTTCATATAATTTAACCAAAGTTTGAAAAATGGATTTTCAGGATTTGCGTGCAACTTGTATCAGGCCTATTAATATTTAAAGGCGAAAAGTACAAACAATCAGTAGGAATTCCTATGATTGCCAGAAACAATTTCAGCTTCCTTTAAATACAGTCTTTCTTGACAGATAGCTTGTAAGTTCATCAAGTTAAATGCATATTCAAATCGCATTCTGAACATGTATTACTGAAAATCAATTTAACCACCAAAACTTCCGTCATTTCTTGTACCTTTGCACCCGCAAAAATCAGATAAATATATGTTAGACAAGCTTGCAGCCATACACGAACGTTACCTTAGCATTGAGAAACAAATCAATGATCCTGACGTAATGTCGGATATGAAAGCTTACATTAAGCTCAGCAAAGACTACAAAGAACTTCAGCCTATTATTGAAGGCTATAAAAAATATAAGGTACTTGTTGAAGGTATCGAAGCCTGCCATTCCATTCTCGATGAAGAGAAAGACGAGGACATGCGTGCTTTTGCACGTGAAGAAATGGATTCGCTTAACGATCAGAAAGACAAACTGGAAGAAGAAATCAGAATTTTACTCATTCCTTCCGATCCTCAGGATGTTAAAAATGCAGTGGTTGAAATCAGGGCCGGAAGCGGTGGCGACGAAGCCAGTATTTTCGCCGGCGACCTCTATCGGATGTATACCCGCTACATTGAACGTAAAAATTGGAAAATTGAACCTGTAAGTATGACCGAAGGCACTATGGGTGGCTTTAAGGAAGTTATTTTCGAGGTAAAAGGCGACGGAGTATATGGTTTGCTGAAATACGAGTCAGGCGTTCACCGCGTTCAACGTGTACCGGATACTGAAACACAAGGCCGCATTCATACTTCGGCAGCATCAGTTGCAGTACTTCCTGAAGCCGATGAGTTTGATGTTGATATTAAACCAAGCGATATCCGTAAAGATACCTATTGTTCATCCGGTCCCGGCGGACAAAGTGTAAATACAACGTATTCTGCGGTTCGTCTTACCCATGCTCCCACAGGAATTGTTGTTGCCATCCAGGATGAAAAATCGCAGATGAAGAATTTCGAGAAAGCAATGACGGTACTTCGTGCCCGGATTTTCGAAAGGGAGTATCAGAAATACCTGGATGAAATTTCCAAAAAGCGTAAAACTATGGTTTCTTCTGGCGACCGCTCAGCTAAAATCCGGACGTATAACTATCCTCAAAGCCGTGTAACAGATCATCGTATTAACCTCACTATGTACAACTTACCTGTATTTTTAGATGGTGAAGTTCAGGATTTTATTGATGCACTGCAACTGGCTGAAAATGCTGAGAGGTTGAAAGAAGTTACTGAATAAAACATTGGTAAAAAATGTAATTCTTTTCTCCGGATACATTTTCAAATTTTCAAATTTTCAAATTTCCGAAGATGAACCGTTCCAACCTTTTCAAACTAATCCAAAAGAAGAAATCCTTCCTTTGCGTTGGCCTCGACAGCGATTTTAATAAAATCCCCAAACATCTTTTAAGTTCAGAAGATCCGGTTTTTGAATTCAACAAGCAGATTATTGATGCTACGTTGTAATATGCTGTAGCATACAAACCAAACCTTGCATTTTACGAAAGTCGCGGCATCAAAGGCATGCTAAGCCTTGAAAAGACAATGAATTATCTCGAAAATTTCAGCAATGAAGTTTTCACCATTGCCGACGCAAAACGTGGTGATATTGGTAATACTTCAACCCAGTATGCAGTTTCAGTTTTCGATAAGGCAGCATCAGGATTCAATTTCGATGCTATAACTGTGGCCCCTTATATGGGTGAAGATTCAGTAAAGCCGTTTCTTGCTTTCCCAGGGAAATGGGCTATTGTGCTGGCTCTTACATCCAATAAAGGTTCTGATGATTTTCAGTTGTTTGCGGATATAAATGAAACCCGTCTTTTCGAACGCGTTCTCGAACGCACTTCCAAATGGGGAACATCGGATAATATGATGTATGTGGTTGGAGCAACGAAAGCAGAAATGCTTGAAGATATCCGCAAAATTGTTCCTGATCATTTTCTTTTGGTTCCAGGTGTCGGAGCACAAGGCGGCGATCTGCAAACGGTTGCAAAATATGGTTTGAACGATCATTGCGGGCTGTTGATAAATGCTTCAAGAAGTATTCTTTTTGCATCTGACGGAACCGATTTTGCCGAAAAAGCGGCACTGGAAGCGCATTCTATGCAAAAAGATATGGAAACAATTTTGCTTAGCAAAGAGTTAATCTAAGGCATTATGAAAAATAAAACCAAACACATTCTGCTATACCTGGCAGTTTTTCTGCTGCTGGTTATTATTTCTATCCCTGGCCATTATAAACAGGCTATAGTACATGGTCATGCAAATATTGACGATTTCGAAATATTTGAAAACAGAATTGTATCGAATGCTCAAACTATTCCCTGGCAGCACGATTCACTTTACAATGTACAAATAATTGAACCGGCTCAACTCTTAGTATTTGACACTTTTGGTACTACCGCATTTGTGGTAATCCGTAATAAAAAACTCATTCACGAAGAGTATTGGGATGGCGCAAGCGATACCACGCGCAGCAACTCGTTTTCGGTAGCAAAAAGCATTGTCTCGCTTTTGATTGGCTGCCTTGTGGATGAAGGTAAAATAAAAAGTCTGGATCAGCCAATTACCGATTTCCTTCCGGATTTTAAAAATATCAATGGATATAGGCTCCGGATCAAAGACCTGCTGACAATGAGTTCGGGAATTGATTGGGATGAAGGATATTCGAGCTTGTTTTCTCCAACCACAAAAGCCTATTATGGAGGACAACTTTCTGAGCAGATGCTTGATCTGAACGTAAAAAAAGAACCTGGTAAAATATTCGAATACCAGAGTTGTGATACACAATTACTGGCACTTGTAATTGAAAAAGCTACAGGTAAAACGCTCTCGGATTATGCTTCCGAAAAATTATGGAAACCTCTGGGAGCTGAACATCCGGCATTATGGAGCCTCGATCGCACCGATGGAGTCGAAAAAGCATATTGCTGCTTTAACAGCACCGCAACAGATTTTGCACGCATCGGACAAATGGTTCTCGACAGCGGACAGTTTAATAACCAACAAATTGTTTCCAAAGCTTACCTGAAAGAAGCCACAACTCCTGCATCATGGCTTAAAGGTGAAGATGGTAATCCTCTTGATTACTATGGATACCAGTTCTGGATGTTGAAACATAAAGGACATCAGGTTGTTTATGCAAGAGGAATTCTGGGTCAGTATATTTTTATTATTCCTTCATTAAACTCAGTGGTAGTTCGTCTTGGTACCGCCCGCAGCGAAGAAAGAGTAAACGACTTACCTAAAGATATTTTTATGTATCTGGATGTGGCGTTTACTATGGTTGGAGGTAAGTAAGGCAAATCTGAATAACCATAATTTCACATAAGTACTTTTCTGTTGCTATAAATCACTGTTCCGGATTAATTTATCGATCTTCTTCTCAATAGAAAAGCGGGGTGATAATCTTCCAAAAAAAAACGCCGGAATAATTTCCGGCGCCTTTATTTTTTATGTAAGGTGATTATAAATCAACCACTGTCGTCCAGCCAAATTTATCTTCAGCATCACCGTATTGAATATCAAGCAAACGCTGATAAAGCTGTGATGATTTTGCCCCAGCTTTGCCATCAAGGCAATAATTCCATTCGGTTCCCATTTCAGGATCAACAATCCTGCGTATAGGTGAAATAACTGCTGCAGTTCCACAGGCACCAACCTCGTCGAATTCTGACAATTCCTCGAGAGCTACTTTCCTTCTTTCCACTTTCATCCCCATATCTTCTGCCAAAACCATCAGGCTCTTATTGGTGATCGAAGGAAGTATTGATTCAGACAAGGGAGTAATGTAGGTATTTCCTTTTATTGCGAAGAAATTGGCCGGGCCAGCTTCATCAATATATTTTTTCTCACGTGCATCAAGAAATAAAACTGATGCATATCCTTCTTTGTGGGCTATTTCGCCAATAGTAAGACTGGCAGCGTAATTTCCACCAACTTTATAGCGGCCGGTTCCTTTAGGAGCAGCACGGTCATAATCGCGCGAAACCATAATGCTTACAGGATTGAAACCTTCTTTAAAATAAGCTCCGACCGGAGTTACAAATACCATAAAAAGGAACTCATCAGCAGGCTTCACTCCTACTCTTGGACCTGAACCAAACAACAACGGGCGAATATACA
>JFJP01038178.1_pt1 | contig 26266 bp, 24 predicted proteins | sample 431651 | NCBI WGS metagenome assembly JFJP01 (sample SAMN02602958, study PRJNA72255) | Microbial mat metagenome, whole genome shotgun sequencing project. | biome: fresh water; feature: sink hole; material: water; isolation source: purple microbial (photo- and chemosynthetic) mats found in...
TGGAAAAGGCAAAAAGTAAAAGTATTTTTTCTGCCGGCAGGAATATTTCTTTAAGAAAAAACTCAAACTCCCTGTGTATACTCCACTGTTTTGCAGGCTTTCTCACATTAATCTATTTTAGGAATGGAAATTTAAACAAATATTGTAACTTTTCAATATTTCATACGTCTTTGCATTGTAATTGATTTTATGACCGTTAAGGAATATAACAGATCTGTTGAGGAGTATGCCGATTCAGTTTACCGCTTCATCCGGGGAAATCTCAAGGATGAAGAGAGGGCAAATGATATCGTTCAGGATAGCTTTGAAAAACTTTGGAGGCATGTATCCGAAATTGAATATGCCGTTGTTAAATCCTGGCTGTTTTCAACTGCTTATCATACCATGATTGATATAATAAGGAAGGAGAGCAGGATGTCACATCTTGAGCCTGTTCATGAAAACGAAATGATTTATGAGTCTCAGTACAGCGATCTGAATGAGATTCTGCATGAGGCCCTGGAGAGGCTCCCGGAACAGCAAAGAACATCAGTTCTTTTAAGAGATTATGAGGGTTATAGTTACAAGGAGATTGGAGAGATTACAGGTCAGAGTGAAGCACAGGTGAAAATTAATATCTACCGGGGACGACTAACTCTGAAAAACTACATCGGGAAAATTGAAACCGTTCTTTAATCATGAAAATAGACAGATCAAACTATGAAGTATGGATTATTGACTGGTTCGATGGTAATCTGAATAATTACCAGGTTGAACAGCTTAAGGCTTTCCTTAATGAAAATCCGGATCTCGGTGAAGAATTTGATGGTGTAGCGGCAGCAAATCTCAAACCGTCATTAGAAACATTTCCACAAAAAGAGCGTCTTAAAAAAACTGACAAAGAACTTAGTCCCTCACAATTTGAGTACCTGTGTGTCGCATACTTTGAAAACGATCTCACAGCTGTTCAAAAAGAAGAGCTTGAGGAATATGTCCTCCATGATCCTGAAAAGAAAAAAACGTTTACTCTTATTGGAAAAACAAGATTAAGTGCTTTGGAGGTAAGTTATAAATTTAAAAAACAACTTTTAAAAAGAACACCTGCTCACAAAGTCATAAGATTGTCTGTCATAGGCTTGAGCGCCGCTGCCTCTGTTGCCCTGCTTATTACTACATGGATAATGATCCCTGACAAACAGGATAATAATTTAGCTCAAACCATCGTGTTGGACTCAAGTTCCAGCAATCAACCCGCCGAAACGGCAAATGAACCAGTCTATAATGCCAATAGATCTGTTGTATTACCTGCTTCAGAGCTGGATAGGGTTGATAATATCAGGCAACCCGGCCAGAATATTGAGGAAACGTACACTGATCAGATTAATCAGATTCATATTATTGATTCTGTTATCCCAGTTATTAGAAAAGAAAAAGACCGCCCTTTTAAGGTTCTTGTATCCCACGGCATTAAGCTAATTACTCACTCGGTCAAAAATGATCTGATCAAACCAAACTATTATGATATAACTCCGGTATATTATGAAGAAAGAAGTAACATCGAGAAATTCCTTGCAAAAAACATCCGGGGAAAAATACTAAAAAATGAGTCATCAGAAGAGATTCCTCTGGGAAATGGCACTCGAAAAAAATAATGACGAAAACGGAGAGCTCACATCGGTCTACTTCAGTTCACGTGTTCTGAAATTTAATGCCCCCATTAAAAAACAGGGCGATTTGCAGTAACTTTTTTATAACCCTCTCCGTCCTATCTCTGAAAACAATAAAAGATTAAGAACTTATAAATGTTACTATCATGAAAAAAATTGGAATTATCATATTGCTCACAGCAATCATAATGCAGGGTTTCAGCCAGGAACTTACTGCTGACAGTACCCGGAATAAAAAAAACACACCAGCTGATCCTGATGCAAGAAACACGACAGTATCTGTTGGCAATAACCTCCTGAGGGTCGAAGAAAAAGACTCATCAGTTAATGTTAGAATTGGAAACAGGGGACTTGATATACTCGAGTCGCTGGAAGGGACTAAGTTTAATTTCAGGAAATACGATGAATATGATGAGGCTGAGAATGTCGAGATGTTGGAAAATGATGACAGGGATGACAATCAGTCAGGAAGAAGAAACCGGTTTAAAGGACATTGGGCCGGTGTGGAGTTCGGATTCAACAATTTCCTGACTTCCGATAATAGCCTTGTCATACCTGATAATATTGATTTCATGAAGCTAAGCTCCAGCAAGTCATCTAATTTCAATATAAATTTTTCACAACTCAGCCTGGGCCTGACAAGGCATATAGGTTTTGTTACAGGACTGGGACTTAACTGGAACAACTATAAATTCAGCGGAAATAACAATATACAGGAAGGAACAAATGGGATAATTGAGGTACTTGACCCGGGGGTTGCTTTGGAGAAATCTAAACTTGCCACCATTTACCTTGACCTGCCTGTTTTACTTGAAATACAGATCCCTGTTAATAACAATCGCCTTAACATCGCTGCCGGTCCGATCGGTGCAATAAAATTAGGGTCCCATACAAAAATGAAATTTGAAGATGGGCAAAAGATAAAATCCAACAAAGACTTCAGTTTGAACATGTTAAGATATGGGGCAACAGCACGAATTGGCTATGAAAACTTCCATATATACGGAACCTATTATATGACTCCTCTTTTCCAGGAAGGGAAAGGTCCTTCAGGGGTGGACCTTTATCCCTTCGAGTTAGGAGTGGCTTTCACTTTTAATGATTAGCATGTGGTATCAGAAGGTGATATTCCTGTATTTCCACCAGAAATACACCAACCCTTTAAAATGAGACCATACCAGCTTTACGTTCTTTAATTTAGATGTTTGCTGACGATAAGCATGAATTACCTGAGCTGTTGGGAGACAGGTTACACTAAAGCCATTGCTCTTCAGGCGCAGGCAGTAATCAGCATCTTCTGGTCCGTAAAAGATTTTTTCATCCAGCAGGCCAGTCTGGTTGACTGCAACGCGCCGGATAAGCTGGCAGGCACCGATAAGGTAACCCGGATGAAAAGGTACCTGAGACTTAATCTTATCGATATAAGGATTCGGAAGCTTTTTACCAAGAAGCTTCCTGATAATACGATTGCATTTGACTGTCAGCACAGGAACAGGAAGAGCATTCGCCTGAAATGATCCGTCAGTATTCAACAACTGGGGCGCTACCATGGCACATTGAAGTTCTTTGTCAAGAAATTCACATAAGGAATCAATTGCATCTGGCAGCACCTCGGTATCATCATCAAGGAAAAGCATGTATTGGCCTGTTGATGCCTTTATTCCCATATTACGGGCTACTGCCACCCCAAGATTGGTCCTGTTTGTTATCAGTAATGCCTGTGGTAAAAGATTCTTTACAATTTCCGGAGAACTGTCAACAGAGCCATTATCAATAATTATCCATTCAACCTGTTTTACCGACAGGGTTCGCAGCACTGACTTTATTAAGGTCCCTATACAGCGTTCTGAGTTAAAAACAAGAATAATAATGCTGAGTTTCATTATCCAAACATTTTTACCCTGAAAGACCTGAGGGCACTGTAAAAATCTGAAAAAGAGCGGAATTTTATCAAATGGCCAAAGATGATGGAAGGCCTGATAAAAAATCTGAGATTCGACCGGAATAGTATTCTTTCCATCTGTTTTGAAGTCATACCCGGATAATCGAGAATTGACTCCCTCTGAACATCTGTTGGCCGGTATTCTCCCTCCTTAATCCACCCATTTTGCTTCGCCAGGTCATAAAACTTCGTCCCGGGAAAAGGGGTTGCAATATTGATCATTACCTGGCTCACCTTCATCTTTCTGGCCTTGAGCAGTGTTTCGTGTATGGTTTCTCTTGTTTCGAGCGGACTCGTACCTATGAGTATATTTAGTTTCACAGGAATATTTCGCTGGTTTAGTAAGGTGATGGCGTTCCTGATCTGATCCTCAGTTAATCCTTTGCGGATAAATTTCAAAATATCGTTGTTGAACGATTCAATACCCAGATCAATGTAATCGCATTTTGAACCGGACAGGATATCCGCCACCTCTTCAGTTATGGCATCGGCGCGACACTGACAACCCCAATGAAGATTGAACCTGTTAAGTGCCTTAATAATACCTCTTAACCGGTCAGCATCAACGATGAAATTATCGTCTATAAAAGCTATTGACTTATAACCCTGGCTGGCAATCACCTCCAATTCTTTACTGATGCTTTCAACAGAACGAAAACTCACTGGCGGCTTAAGGCCATTTATTGACTTTGATTCAATTTCCCGGGCAAATGTCAGTGAGCCCGGTACACAAAAGATACACTTATAGCTGCAGTTGCGCGAGGTTATTACGGCCGTATAAGGCGAATGTTTGAGCTTGGGATTCCTGTATATGATCCCATTAATCAGGTGACGGGCTGGAAATGGGAGCATATCAAGATCTTTTATCAATTCTTCCGAATCTGTGCGCACAATTTTAAAATCATCATCCAGATAACTAATTCCCTTAAGTGTAGTGAGAGGAATATGATTCGCTACGGCGTCCAAAAAGTTAGCAGCTGATGTTTCTGGTTCGCCACGTATAACTACCACATGTTTGTCTAAAAGAAATTCCGCGGCAAAATAGGTTGGGCCGGGGCCCATAAGAATAATCCATACATCCGGGTGGTATTTGCGTATTATCCCAATGGCCCTTATGTCGGTCTTCATACTGAGATTAACGCTCCATATGCAATATATGTCCGTTTCATGATTCTGAACGATACTGCTAAATTCACGTTCAGATTGTTTTCCATAAACAAAGTCGTGATATTCAATATTATGACCCATTTCTTCAAACAGGGCAGCAACGGTAAGTTCGTATATATTAGGCATTGGGTAAACTATACGTGTGCACCCGGCAGAACGCTCAGCCGGTTTTTGCCCGTCAAGTGAAGGAGGAATTATAAAACTGATTTTCATCTGTATTCAAAATATTTTTAAAGGTCAGATTTTGTTTAGCCTAGCTGAGCCCGCAAGCCCGGTTGTGATTGAATCAATGATGCGGGTTTCATAATTTATGGAGTATCTTAATGTTTGATACCATACAGTAGTGTTGGAAAAGGAACAAACGACCCGTCTTTTTCCAAACTTCTTTGAATCCCGCAGCCTTATTTGTTTTTCGAACAGTAAAGTAAGTGTTTTTTTTAATTTGTCAAGTATATTTGTAAATAAGTCAAACTACTATTGATACGAGATATGGGTGAGCAGTTTCTAACTCCTCGGGAAATAAGAAGATACAGAAGGCAGACGATGATCCCTGAGATAGGAGTCTCTGGCCAGGAGAAGCTTAAAAATGCCAAAGTAATTGTTGTCGGAGCCGGAGGTCTAGGATGCCCGGTATTACAATATTTATCAGCAGCAGGAGTAGGTAATATAGCTATTGCCGAATTTGATATGGTCGATGAAACCAATCTCCAGAGACAGGTACTTTACGGTTCAACAGATGTAGGAAAACTAAAATCTGTTATTGCAAAAAACAGGCTCGAACATCTCAATTCACTTGTCGATTATGAAGTATTTAACTTGCGTTTGGATGCTTCAAATGCCCTGAATATTCTTAAAAATTACGATATCGTTGTTGACGCTACTGATAATCTGGAAGCCCGGTATCTGATTAACGACTCGTGCGTTATCCTTGGGAAACCTATGGTTCATGGCTCAATTTACAAATATGAAGCGATGATCTCTGTTTTTAACTATAAAGGTGGCCCCACTTACAGATGTTTCAATCCTTGGAAACAGAAAAAGGATCTTAAAAACCCTTCACCATCTCAAACTGGACTGTTTGGTGTATTGCCCGGGATAACCGGCACCTATATGGCTAATGAGGTAATTAAGATAATCTGTTCTAATGGAGAAGTGCTTGGAGGAAAAGTCCTGTTGATCAATATTCTTACTAACACATTTAATATATTTACTGTAAATAATGTCCCTGAAAATCACAATATCAGACAAGTATGATTAATTCATATTTTAATTATTAAACAAGTATCTGAAATAAAAAAAGCATCCATGAGACTACTACTTATAAGCAATTCAACCAATCCCGGAGAACCATATCTGGATTATCCCAAGAACTATATCAGGGAATTTCTCGGGAATAAACCCGTAAAAGCTCTTTTTCTTCCATATGCAGCTGTTACCTTTTCTTACGACTTATATGAAGAAAAAGTTGCTGAGAGGTTTCGTGAGATCGGACATGATATCATATCAATTCACCATTTTAAAGATCCGTTAGCTGCTGTTGAGGCAGCCTCAGCAATTATTGTGGGAGGAGGAAACACCTGGCAATTATTGAAAATGATCAGGGATAACCAGCTGATTGATGTCATTCAGAAAAAAGTACGCTCAGGAACTCCCTATGTTGGCTGGAGTGCCGGATCAAATGTAGCCTGTCCTACTATCAGAACAACCAATGACATGCCGGTGGTTGAGCCCGACTCCTTTAATGCATTTAACCTTGTACCGTTCCAGATTAACCCGCATTACCTCGATGTTAATCCGGCCGGACATGCAGGAGAGACCCGGGAACAAAGGATTGAGGAATTCATTGAGTTAAACCCGGGAGTACATGTTGCCGGACTGCGGGAAGGAACGCTGCTTACTCTTAAGAATGACAAATTAAATCTTTACGGGCCCCGGAAGATGCGCCTGTTTTTAAAAGGATCTGACCCTGTTGAACTGTCTACTGAAGATGATTTATCGTTCCTTCTTAAATAACACAATCTTTTCTTTTTAAATGCGTTAACTTTACTCTCCGGAATTATACAACGGCTGACAGACCATTTTCTTTCATGAAAATTACTCTTAAAATATTTCAGATAATTGTAATATCACTAATTACAATTTCGCTTATCCTGTTCTCAGCATCACTTCTTCTTAAGGATAAAGTTTCCGGTATTATACTTGAATCGCTTAACAGAAACATTTCTACAAAACTTGAAATCGGTTCCTTAAAGTTGTCGTTTATAAATAAATTCCCAAAAGCTTCACTTGAGATAAAAAATGTACTGATCAGATCATCAACTGATTTTAATTCAGATGCTTTCATCGGGATAAACACTGATACTCTCTTTTTTGCAAAAAAAGTATCGGTTGAATTCAAAATAACCGACATCATGAAAGGCGTATATAATATTGAAAGAGTAAATGCCCGGGAAGGCAGGATGAATTTTTTTACTGATACTGCCGGTCTCGTTAATTACAACATCTCTGCTCTTCCCAAAAATCAGGGTCCAAAGAATCTCATGATTAATCTTGAGAAGGTGATACTTTCAGAAATGGAGCTATTCTATAATAATCGGGCCACAAAGCTTACTTTTAACGGGTTGATAAATACAGGCCGGCTTAAGAGCAGGTTTTCGGGGGATAATGTTGATTTTTCTGCTTCGGCATCAGTTGATATTTATAACTTTCAGCTATATAACACCAGTATCACAAAAACAATGAAGACCGGACTTGATCTTGCTATGACAAAATCCGGGGAAGTCATTAAAATCAGCAGGGGTATTCTGAGTATTGAAGACTGGGACTTTAACCTCACCGGGAATATATCGCCGGGAAAAAGTCTTGATATGCTTTTTAGCGGGAACAATATTGACCTTGATAAGATTAGAGATTACCTTCCGGAAAAATACATGAAATCGGTGTCGGAATATGATCCTTCAGGTCTTCTGCAGATAGATGGCAGAATCAATGGAGCTTTAACACGTACATCTAATCCTCATATTGAGATAGATTATGTTCTAAAAAATGGTCATATATCATACGGAAGATCGAAAATAGCACTTAATAACCTGTCATTTTCAGGTCTCTTCTCGAACGGAGAGAGAAACATTCCCGCCACCAGCTCATTCTCTGTTAATAGTCTTAAAGTGAAACTGGGTACTGCGGAATATTCAGGCTCATTCTCGATACACCGGTTTAACGATCCGGTAATTAACCTTTTTCTTAACGGGCGGGTTTTGCCGTCAGAAATAAAAGAGTTTTTCGATATACAGAATATCTCATTGGCAGAAGGTTATGCTGATATTAAACTTAGGCTGGTGAATAGCTCATGGCCAGGGAAAAAGTTTGTTGCAACAGATATAATAGATTTGAAACCTGAAGCTGAAATAGTGTTTAGCTCGTTTGGTATAGGTCTCAAAAAACACAATCTCCTGTTCAATGACGTTAACGGGAATCTTTCTGTTTCACAAGATATTCATGCCAATGTATTAAGCTTCATCTTCAATGAGCAAAAGATTATTATTACAGGAAAATTCAGTAATCTTCCGGAATGGATAGCAGGAAGACCTGTAAAGCTTGCTGTTGAGGGCGATGTGGCGTTTGACAGGTTCATTCCTGAAAAATTTTCTGGAAATACCTCTGATTCTTCTAATTCATCAGTGAACAAAAATGCAGTTATGTTTCCCGATGATATCATCCTGGATGTCAATTTTAAAATTGATCATCTTGATTACAAATCATTCTCTTCATCGGAAATTGAAGGGAAACTGAATTACAGGCCAAAACTTCTTGCGTTTACATCGCTGTCAATGAAATCATTAAATGGTGATATATCTGGTAATGGTTTCATTGTTCAAAACAGCAATAAATCATTTATCGCAAGGGGTAATTTCAAATTAGCGGATGTTAATGTAAATAAAACTTTTATTACGTTTAATAATTTCGGGCAGAGTTTCATTAAGGCCGAAAACCTTGAAGGAGCGTTGTCTGGTTCCTTTTCCGTACTATTTCCCCTTGATTCTCTTTTTAAACCTCAGTTAAAATCTCTGACTGCAGAAGGCAATTACAGGGTTTCGGATGGAGCGCTAATAAATTTTGAACCTGTAAAGAAACTGTCTTCATTTATCGAACTGTCAGAGTTGGAGAACATAAGATTTACACAACTTGAAAATGATTTTTATATCAGGAACAATTATCTTGTAATACCTCAGATGGAAGTTAAATCATCTGCAGCAGATCTTTCAGTAAAAGGGACACATGGTTTTGATAATAATTATGAATACCATGTAAAAATATTGCTTTCTGAAATACTTAGCAAAAAGAGAAAGAAAAACAAGAACAGCAGCTCCGGGTTCGGGGTTATTGAAGATGATGGATTGGGCAGGACATCCCTTTTGTTAAAGATCGAAAACAGGGGGAAAGTGGTTAAGGTAAGCTACGATGTAAAAGCGGCGGGAAATAAAGTAAAGGATAATATAAAAGCAGAAAGAGAGTCTCTTAAATCCATTCTCAACCAGGAATATGGCTGGTATAAAAGTGACACTGTCCCGGTTCAAAAAACGGGAGATGAAAAGAAACGGGTCAGGATCACGTGGGATGATTCGGAAAATGCAGCAAGGGTTCCGGATGTGCCTGAAGAAGAAACCGGTAATTCAGGAAAGAGTATCTTTAGAAAAAAATAGTTATCAGTCAGGAACTACAGGGTGATCTTAATTTACTAACAATTATTTATTTACAGGTTGAATCTTTTGCGAAATAAGACGATTGGTAAGCTATCACTGCTCCTGTTTGCAGTTGCAATAGGGATGGGGTCGCTCGTTTATACCGGGAACCTTGTACGTAAGCTGAAGGTTGAGGAGCGGGAAAATGTTGCTTTATGGGCTGAAGCAACCAGGCTGGTATCTCTCTCCGACACAAGCCAGAATGTTGAATTCCTCTCATCCATAATAGACAATAACAACACTGTTCCTGTTATTCTGACAGACGAATCAGACAGCATCATTTCTGCCAGAAACTTTAATGCTGACCTGATTACTGATCCAGAGTATCTGAAAACTATTCTTAATAAGATAAAGGAAAAAAACAATCCTATTGTAATAAATCTTGAAAATGGCCACTATAACCTTATTTACTATAAGGATAGTATAATACTTACCATGCTGATATACTACCCTTTTATACAGCTGGCAATTATCATTCTTTTTATTTTTGTATCGTATCTGGCTTTCAGCTCATCACAAAAAGCAGAACAGAACCAGGTGTGGGTGGGACTTTCGAAAGAGACAGCACATCAGCTGGGCACGCCTACCTCATCACTTGCAGGATGGATAGAAATTCTCCAGCATAAATATCCGGGTATTTCAATTACAAAAGAGCTTGCATTGGATGTTGCAAGGCTTGAGAAGGTTACGGAAAGATTCTCAAGGATTGGGTCGAAACCAGCACTTTCAGATGAAAATATAACAGAAATTATAACACGGACAATTGAATATCTGAAGTCGAGGACCTCTTCAAAAATATCTTTTAACACCAGCAACCTTCAGTCTAAAACGATAATTATTCCTGTTAACTCAGCCCTGTTTGAATGGGTCATTGAGAATGTATCAAAGAATGCTATTGACTCAATGGAAGGTACCGGAGAGATAACTATCAGAATAACAGAGACAGAAAAATCGGCACTGCTAGATATTTCAGACAGTGGCAAAGGAATTCCAAAATCGGCATTCAACAAGATTTTCAGTCCCGGGTTTACCACAAAACAGAGAGGATGGGGAGTAGGTCTTTCTCTGGCACGGCGCATAATAGAAGAGTATCATAATGGAAAGATCTTTGTAAGATATTCTGAAGTTGGCAAAGGATCGTGTATCAGGATCATCATGAACAAGAAGAGGATCTAATTGTTATCTTTACAGCCCTTTATGAATAGAAAAGATATTGAGATAATGGCCCCTGCAGGCTCCTACGAATCGCTGATGGCAGCTATTCAGGGAGGCGCCGACTCTGTTTACTTCGGAGTAGAAAAAATGAATATGAGGGCAGGTTCTTCAAACAATTTTACAATTGAAGATCTGAGGAAAATAGCCACATTATGCAAGACCAGTAACCTGAAAAGCTATTTAACAGTTAATGTTGTAGTCTTTGACCACGAAATAGAACAGATGCACAGGATTATTGATGCTGCAGTTGAAAATGGCATTTCTGCTGTAATAGCTTCTGATCTCTCGGTAATAAACTATGCCTTTTCTGCTGGTATAGAGGTGCACCTCTCCACGCAACTTAACATAACAAATATTGAATCATTGAAGTTTTATTCTCAGTGGGCAGATGTTGCTGTATTGGCCAGAGAATTAAACCTCGACCAGGTAAAATATATTTATGACAGTATAAGAGAGCAAAATATAAGGGGACCAAAGGGCGATCTTGTTAAAATTGAAATGTTCGCACATGGTGCATTATGCATGGCTGTTTCCGGGAAATGCTACCTGAGCCTTCATGAAAATAATAAATCAGCCAACCGGGGAGAATGTTACCAGACATGCCGTAAATCTTATATTGCAACAGGAAAGGAATCAGGCTATGAACTGGAAATTGATAATGAGTATATTATGTCTCCTAAGGACCTCTGTACAATTGGATTTCTTGATAAGATGATTGACTCGGGTGTGCGGGTTCTGAAAATAGAGGGACGAGCCCGGTCAGCTGAGTATGTCAAAGAGGTAAGTTCTTGCTATAGCGAAGCTGTTGCCGCCATTGAGAGCGGAACCTTTAGCAAAGTTCTGGCAGAAGCCTGGGCCGAAAGACTTGCAACAGTATTTAACCGGGGTTTCTGGGATGGCTATTACCTTGGTCAGAAAATGGGAGAATGGAATACCAATTATGGTTCAAGTGCCACAAAAAGAAAGATTTATATAGGAAAGATCACAAATTACTTCACTAAACTTAATGTTGCTGAGATCAAACTCGAAAATGGTGACCTGGTTAAAGGAGATACCATTCTGGTTACCGGACCAACAACCGGTGTTATTGAATATGTTATTGATGAAATTCGTGTTGATCTGAACAGTACTCAAAAGGCAGTTAAGGGAGAACTCTGCTCAATTAAAACACCTGACTTCCTCCGAAGGTCCGATAAAGTTTACAAACTTGTCGATTCGAGGGATATTATTAAACAGTAAATTAAGCCTTTCACCAGTTTATCTTTTCAGATGCTTCAAGTATTTTCAGGGCATTAATTTCGATATCATCGGTATCGGTTTCGATATAAATCAGATTCTTTTCCTGCTTTTTCTTTAATCCGAAGAGGTAGGCTTTGTCGTAATAATGAAGTGTTATTTCGATTGCTTTTGCAAAATCTCCTGCCTCAACTGCATTAATAGCCTCTTTTGTGTTGTCTGCTCCCAAGCGCCTGGTGATTTTAAATATTGAAGTTTTTAATGATTCGGGAGAATAAGTTGAATACTCCTCCATAAGCCTTGGAAGTCTTGTCTTCACATCCATCAATAAAATAATTGCAGGAGTATCCTGCATATTCAGATAAAACTGATCGGGCAGAAAAATAGAACCAATATTACGGCTCTCATCCTCAAGCCATACCGAAAAATTAGGATCAATTCCTTTCCATTCATTATAAAGAATATTACTAAAGTGCTCGGTAGTTGTCTGAGGCAGCTGGCCAAGTGATCCAAATGCTGACCCCTTGTGATTTGCCAGGCCTTCAAGGTCGATAACCTGATGACCTGATTTTTTTAAAAACCTTAGAATGTGTGTTTTGCTGCTGCCAGTCATTCCTCCCAGGACAATAGTTTTTCTTTTTTCAGAAAGCTTTTCCAAAGTATAATGCCGGTATGACTTATATCCCCCTTCAAGTATTTCAACATGGATGTCGCCAAGCGAAAACAGCCAGGCCATTGCTTCAGATCTCATGCCCCCTCTCCAGCAATGAACAAGAAGTTTTGAATTTTCTGAGACCTTAACAGCTTCTTCAAGCTTGAGCGAGAGTGAAGGAGCTGAGCGCCTCAATCCCTCCAGAATAGCAGGCAGACGTCCTTCTTTTTTATATTTTATGCCAACCGCCTCTCTCTCCTTATCATCAAAAAGAGGTATGTTGAATGCTCCCGGAATATGACCTTTTAAAAACTCTGATGGGGATCTTACATCAACAACAGGAATTCTTACAGAAAGCTCCAGAAACTTCTCAATATCAATCTTCCCAGGGGTAGTTGAACTCATTAAATTTTTACTTTTAATTATCAGGATATAGTTTAACAGTGGCCTGAAGAAAAGGGTGTCTATTTTTTAAAATACCTGGCGAACAGTTTTTTAAGATCTTCCACCCTGACCGGTTTAGAGATAAAATCTTTTATCCCCGACAACTCGGCTTTTCTTTTAGATTCGGGCATGTTATCTGCCGTAAAAGCCACGATTAAAGTAGATTTATCATATTCCAGAATTTTCCGTGCAGATTCAAAGCCATCCATTTCAGGCATAATAAGATCCATAAATATCAGGTCATATCTTCTTATTTTGGCCTGCAGATATCCTGCATATCCATCATCTGCCAGATCGTATGAATAACCGAGGCTTTTAAGCATCGTGCCTATAACTTTCTGATTCATTTTGTTATCCTCAACGATTAAAATGGCAATATCATTTCTAACATTTCCTGCCTCAGTCATTGATTCATGATCTTCAATGAACGGAAAACTATTCTTAATAATTGTTAATAAATCGCTTATATCAAACGGTTTAACAAGATAATGGTCAACGCCCATAGTGATACAGTTCATGTAATTGCCTTTCTTATCATTTGAACTTATCATCAGCATGATAAACTCCCCGGAAAGGTTATTTTCCCAGATTGATCTTACAACATCAAACCCATTGAATACCTCATCGTCAAATAAAATAACAAGGTTATACTTTTCACCCTGAGAGATTAAGTTTGTTTTTAGCTGGTTTGCCGTTGACTTCTGGAAAGTGGTAACTGAAACACTAAGACCCAGCCTGTGTAATGCTCCTAAAACTTCCTCGTCACGATATTGACTACCGGTTATTACAAGTGTTTTTACTTTTTTATAAGTAGTAATAGTCTCAAAATGAAGATCTTTAATAGGTTTATCATTTGAATATGTACGGATAGAAAAATTTATTTTTGTTCCCAGATCACCCAGAAGGCCGGAAGGGCTTTCTGCTGTCAGTTCTCCACCCATCAGCTCTACCAGTTGTTTCGACAATATTGTCCCAAACCCGGAATCGTCATTTGATCTGCTAACCTTTGATTCAATATTTACAAAATCACCAAAGATTTTTTTAAGGCTTGCTTTATCAAAACTATTACCTGTATCAACTATTTCGAATCCCAGTGTTATTATGCCGCTATCAATGCTTCTGACCCGGCATTTCAGGTGGATCTCTCCCTTTAAAGTGTTCCTGACAGAATGGTTAAACAGGTTGGTAAGTACCTGGCGCAGACGAAAAGGATCTCCAATAATGCACTCCGGAACATTGTCATCAACATACGACATCATTGTTGGCTCATTCTCCTTAATATTCGTCCTGGCGAGATCCATGCAATATGAAATTTCCTCTCTCAGGTTAAATGGTGTCTCCTCAAGAATTAACCTTCCAGACTCGATTTTCGAAAAATCAAGTATATCGTTTATGATACTGAGCAATACCTCTGTTGATCGGTGCAGCAAGCCTACTATCTCTTTAACTTCTGAGGAAAGTTCAAACTTCTGAAGCACGTCCGTCATACCTATAATTCCATTCAACGGCGTCCGGATCTCATAGCTCATTCTGGCTAAAAATTCAGATTTGGCAACATTCGCTTTAGCCTCTTGTTTACGAGCTGACTCCAGCAGTGTAACATCAATCAGTATCTCCATGGTTGCCTCCTCTCCCATGAAAATTACCTTAATACTATTCCTGTAAAGAACAATCTCGCCAATCTCTTTTTTAATTATTATAAACTGATCGGGATTAAAAGAGCTCCCCAGATTTTTCGAGAAATAATCGCTTTCATCTGATGCATAGGTCTCCGGGAAAATCTTACCAAGCATATCAGACTCACTATCATAGGAATATTGAGTTGCAGCAACTTTATTTGTTTTAATTATTTCCCCGTTTTTATTGTGAATAATGACCCCCACCGGCATCTCTTCAATGAGTTTGAAAAGCATAGTTTCTGATGCTTTCAAATTTCTCATTTTTGTTTTTTGCGACCTGAAATAATAAAGGAAGATAAAGATTATGCCCTGAACAAGGAGCAATGTTCCCAGAACAATAAACAATGAATTCCGGATAATATATTTCTGAAAGAAATCTGTCGGAGCAGAAAATACAAGTCCTAAATCGCGCTGAAGGAGTTGGGTTGAATAGTAAGAAGAAATTATTTCCCTGCTAACTCCTTCTATTCTGGCTTTATGAACTATGTTTTCAATTGATCCGTCAGCCAGTCCTTCCAGTATCTTGTCAAGCTGGTTATATTCAATTGTTGAACCAAAGTTGTCGTAAATTATTTCACCCGAGTCGCTTACAACCCATTGCCACTGATAGTCTTTCAGATTAAACACTTTAAATATTTCAGAAAAATAATTCTGATAATCAACGGTAACTACAATATTTCCAATAGCCTCATTATTCTTAATAACAGGCAGGAAATACTCAAACTTATTATTTACTCTGACAGGCTTTTCCATCGCAAATATTTCTGCCTGAACATGCAGTACAAAAACCTGCTCAAGCCATTCTTCTGTCTCGGTATCTTTCTTTAGAGTGAATTCATTCTTTTTATCGTCGTATAATTTAATACCTGTTACAAATCCCTGATATTTAGTGAAGAAGATTTTCATTTTTTCACTTGCCCGATAGCGGTTATCAGGGTTTGTGAAAAACTGTTCAAGCTCCTCATTAAAGAAGATCTGATTTAAATCACTTTGAAAATTGGCGTTTATATTATCAACCGAAAGACCAACAATCTGCACCTGCCGGTCAAGTAGTTCAACAATATAGCTTATCTGCTTTTTGTAGAGGCTTTTATAATAAATGTAATTCGCAACCAGTATAATCAAAAAAGCAGAATAAACAAATACCAGGATCCTTCTCATCTTTCAAAAATAATTTTTTGCAAATAATATAAAGATAATCTTAAAACATTAATATTTCAATAGATGCATTAACAAGAGCAAGGGAACTCCGGAATAGATTTTAAACATACAGGCTCATAAAAGAAATGAACAAAATTCAGGCTGCTTTTGGCTTCTAATGGGTCACCTGTATTTACGGTTATCTCCCTCCATAATATTTAGATAACTCTTATAGCGCATCAGGTCAATCTCTCCCTTTTCCACCGCACTCACCACGGCACAATCAGGCTCATCAATATGCAGACAGTTATTGAACCTGCAACCTTTTGACACACGGAAAATTTCGCGAAAAAAATGATAAATTTCATTCCTTTCCATGTCAACCACTCCAAATCCCCTAATGCCTGGCGTATCAATAACATAACCACCAAATGGCATCTTGTGCATCTCGGGGAATGTTGTAATATGCTTACCCTGTTTGTGGTAGTCAGAAATTTGCGCAGTTTTCAGGTTTAGCCCGGGGTTAAGAGAATTTAGAAGAGTTGTCTTACCAACACCGGAATATCCAGAAACAAGAGAAATTTTATCTTTCATCAGCAGTCTCAAAGAATCGAGTTTTGAAAGGTCAAAAATTGAAAGTCTTATACAATCATAGCCAATTTTACTATACATTGATTCAAGATACTCCATTGTTGCAATTTCATTTTCACCATAAAGGTCAATTTTGTTTATTACAATTATGGCTGGAACACGGTAAGCCTCAGCTGTTATCAGAAATCTGTCGATAAATTCAACTGGCGTTTCAGGAAGAATTATTGTTGCCATGAGAAATACCTGATCAATGTTTGCAGCAATGATCTGTGAATGCTTTGACAGGTTTGTAGCTTTGCGCAATATATAATTTTTTCTGTCGAGCACTTCAGTAATAACCCCGGTATTGTTCTTATTATCTCTTTCGAACATAACATAATCTCCAACAGCTATAGGATTTGTGGTACGCAACTCTTTTATTCTTAATTTACCCTTTACAGAACAATCAAGAATAATATCATTGCTGTCGAGCACCCTGTAGTTACTTCCTGTGGATTTTATTATTGTACCTTTTTCCAAATCAGCTAATTTGGGACAAATTTAAATAATAAGGACACGCATTAACGTGTCCTTATAAAAATTATTAAGTAAACTGCATATTAGTTATCGGACGCCATTAACAGGAATGGTTTCATTTCAAAACTATGGTAGAAAGGTCTCAGCCTTTCAGTATTATAATAATCTGATACCTTAACAATTTTTTTTGATGAAGTAACCACATCAATAGGCAGGTTGTCATATCTTCCGTTCTTCAGGACCACTATTCTTCCATGAACACCTTTTAAAATAAGGTCGAGAGCAAGGTTTCCATAAGCCATTGGCACTATTGAGTCAAGCGCATCCGGGTCTCCTCCACGGACCATATATCCTAGCTTCTGGTTAATTACATTTATAGTTTTGCCTTTATTGTATTTCCCCGACAGATCTTTAAGTTTTGCCGAAACCATATCCCCTATACCTCCTAGTTTTGCATGGCCGTAGGCATCTTTCTCTGCATCAGCAAAGATCATCTGGCCGCCCTTAAACATGGCTCCTTCTGAAACCAGGACTACCGAATATTTGCTTGGATTATGGTTTCTGTCTTCAACTAATAGTTTTGCAAGAAGGTCTATATCAAATTCATATTCAGGTATTACGCAGCGGTTAGCGGCTCCGGCCATGGTTGGCAACATGGCAGTAAACCCGGCATACCTTCCGAAAACTTCAAGAACAAGAAGTCTTTCATGAGATCCGGCAGATGTTCTGAGGCTATTTGTCATTTGGATGGTTCGTGTAACACAGGTGCTGAAACCGATACAATAATCTGTCCCCGGAACATCGTTATCCATTGTCTTGGGTATTGCGACAACATTTACTCCCTGCTTATATAGGTGAACTCCATAGCTGAGAGTATCATCACCGCCAATCGGAATAAGGTAATTAACACCAAGCCATTCAAGGTTTTTAATAATTTCCGGAGTTATGTCATTAACTTCGGCGTTATATGTGCCCTGAAGATGCTCCGGGACGCTTCCCTTTGCCATATGACTTGGTCTTGTCCTTGAAGTATGTAAAAAGGTACCGCCTGTTCTTCCTGCCTTATTTACTATGTCGTCTGTAAGGATCTGAAAATTGTTGCTGTTGTCAGCCTTATGGTCCCTGATAAGTTCGGAGATACCTGCCCATCCCCTGCGAAGTCCGATAACTTTGTATCCTTCGCGGTTAGCACGGATTGTGACTGCCCTGATAGCAGGATTCAGGCCCGGAACATCGCCACCTCCGGTTAAAATTGCAATTATCCCCTTGGTTGATTTCTGAGTTGCCATAACATTTAAGTATTTAAATTAAATAAACTAGCTGAGCTATAAAATTAAAGCAATTCCCTGAAATAAACAATGAATTATTTACCTAACCCTACTCTTTACTTACGTCTAAGGAGAACGAAGGGGATGGAAAATTATTTGAAAAATAAAAGGCTGCCCTTCACGAGACAGCCTTTTCGTAGAAAAAATCATTTTTAATTCTTAGTCAACAGGATTTTCATCCCATTCAAGAATCTTATAGAAATCGTATTCTTCAGGCTTCTCTACAAATTTTTTAGCCCTGTTGTAATCAGCTTTTGTTATGAAATGAAGATTATTCCTGTATATAAGCTGAACTTTTTCCGATTCAATATTTACAAGCCGTGGTTTTACTTTCCCATTTTCATCCTCCACATCCTTGAGGAATAATGGAAGTATGCAACCAGTCCGGTCAACAGTAACCATACAGCCGGTCCTTCCTTCTTTGAAAAGTTTGTAAACTCCCAGTCCGAGTCTTGTTGCATAGTTCAAATCGTAAGCAACCGGGCGGCAGCATCTTAGCTCGTAACCCATCTCTTCCGGACGGGATTTCACGTTTATTCTCAGTCCCTTAAGAGCCTGTTGTGTAAGCATATTAAAAATATGTGATTTACTTACATTCCCCAGTTCAGGATGTCCATGATCATCATAGGTGAAATTAATTCCTGTATCAATTATCTCCTTTTCACTCATAAAATGGAAAACACCTTCAGAAATAATTGCAACGCCATAATCAATACCCAACAGCCGTCTTTTCACCATAGAACTGATAACCAGTCTGGTGATCTTATCGAAGGTGATTTTTGTCTTGTTAAACATCTCCGGGATAATGATCATTGGGTAGTGACAGGCAGTGCCAATTCCAAATGCAAGATGGCCAGCTTCACGACCCATGGCAGACACAACAAACCAGTTTCCGCTGGTCCGTGCGTCTTCGTAAATAGTAGTCGCCAGACGTACACCCTCTTCTTTGGCAGAGTGGTAACCGAAAGTAGGAGTTCCTTCAGGAAGAGGAAGGTCATTATCGATCGTTTTCGGGACGTGAATATTTTTTACTTCAAGCTTTTGATCCTTTAGATATTTTGAAAGACGATTTGCAGAAGAAGCAGTATCGTCGCCTCCAATAGTAACCAGCAGCTTCACGTTATTCTTTCTGAAAAAATCAACCTTAAACTCATCATCTTTAGGTTTGTGCCTGCTCATCTTCAGCGCTGAACCTCCCCGACTATAGATCAGATCAGCAAATTCAAAATCGAGATAGTCATATGAAGGTTCTGCTGCAAAAAGTGATTTATAACCCCCGTTTATACCAAGCACATTGTACCCGTTCTGTAAAAATATTTTGGTCACAGCACTGATTACCGTATTAATTCCGGGAGCAGGTCCTCCGGCACAAAGTATTGCAACTGCATCTTTCATAGCTTCTTTTTTCATTACTGATTATACAATTGATAATTAATTATTATTGCTGTTTATAGTATTCTGAGGTTTAAAAAAAATTCGGACACAAATATGACAATATCTTTTTGATATTCACTATTCAGAAAGTCTGATTTTCGGGTTGTTTTTTCTAATTTTGAAAATATACTGAAATAAATACTTGCATGTCAGAAAATCAACATAATAACAGCACATCCAATTTCCCCTCAGTTCTTATAACCGGAGGAAGCGGACTAATTGGCAGATATCTCACATCTGCACTTTTGAGTGAAGGTTATCAGGTATCTCATCTTTCACGGAAAACCAATCAGTTTGGTAAAGTCAGAGTCTTCAGATGGGACCCGGAAAAAGGAATTCTTGATCCTCTTGCACTGGAAGGCGTAGATTATATAGTTCATCTGGCCGGGGCAAATATAGGAGATAAGCGGTGGACGAAAAAGAGAAAAAACGAGATAGTAAACAGCAGAATCAAATCGGCCAAACTCCTTTATGATACCGTTTTTGCTAATGATATTAAGTTAAAAGCCTTTATATCTGCCTCAGCAGTTGGGTATTATGGCTCTGTAACCTCAAATAAAATCTTTAAAGAAGAAGATCATTCAGCAAATGATTTTCTGGGGAATACCTGTAAGCGATGGGAGGAAGGGGCTGATCTTTTTCAAAGCGCGGGAATCAGGACAGTAAAAATCAGAACTGCAGTAGTTCTTGAAAAAAGCGACAGTGCATTATCCAAACTAATGATGCCTGCGAAATTCGGATTTCTTGTACAGACAGGAAAAGGGAACCAGTATATGCCATGGATCCACATTAATGATGTCTGTAATATTTATCTCAAAGCCATTGAAGATCACGATATAATGAACCTCCCCGTTCTTCCTGTTCCGGTGCCTTCATTTATTCTCAGAACCGCTCTTGGAGAGATGGCAGATGTTGTTCTTAAAGGAAGCCGGATCTCTTCAGAAAAGCTCATTAATTCGGGATATTTTTTTTCATATCCAGAACTTAGGGGAGCTCTTATTGAAGTTATGAATATCTTTATCCCGAAATTCAATAATCAATTTATAAATTCAAAAACAAAATAGCTATGGGTCGCGCATTCGAATTTCGTAAAGCCAGGAAGATGAAACGCTGGGGGAATATGGCAAAAACATTCACCCGCCTCGGGAAAGACATCTCTATTGCAGTTAAAACCGGCGGGCCCGATCCAAGAAATAATTCACGCCTTAGAGTCCTGATCCAAAATGCCAAAGCAGCCAATATGCCCAAGGATAATGTGGAGCGGGCAATTAAAAAGGCATCTTCAAAAGATCAGGCCGACTATAAAGAAGTACTGTACGAAGGATACGGTCCACATGGAGTAGCAATCCTTGTAGAAACCTCTACCGACAATACCACACGAACTGTTGCGAACGTCAGAAGCTATATTACCAAATACGGAGGCTCACTTGGAACATTTGGGTCTGTGTCGTTTATGTTCGACCATAATTGCATTTTTAAGATCCGGACAAAAGACAGGATGAGTGCTGAAGATATGGAATTCGAATTAATTGATTATGGCGCCCAGGAAGTGTTTGAAGAGGAAGGATCATATATAATATATGCTGATTTCAATGCCTTTGGCAGTCTTCAAAAATATTTTGAAGAGCATGAATTTGAAATAATTAGCGCTGAGTTTGAACGTATTCCGAATGATTATAAAACACTTAATGCGGAGCAAACGGCTGAAGTGGATAAATTGCTGTCACGCCTCGAAGAAGATGATGACGTAAATATTGTCTTTCATAATATGCAATAGAAAAAGCCCATACTTATATTTTCTATCAGAAATTTTTTCAGCCCCGTTTGGAAATAACTTCCAGTTTGTCTGCATCCACAATCTCAATAGTCTTTCCAAAGACCCTTATGATACCCTCTTTCTTAAAATCAGAGAGTGTTCTTATTACATTAGCTGTACTCATTCCAATATAGTCGGCAATTTCTTTTCTGGACACAGGCAGGTCGAAAACCCTTGATTTATAAATCTCCTTTGTGAAGTAGAGCAAAACAAAAGCCACCCTGCCAACAAGATTTTTTTGCCTTATATCAAGGGTCTGACTAATGATCTTATCATTAATAGCTGAGATCTTTGTAAGCAAAGCCATAGCAAAAGCTCCATTCTTTAAAAACAAACTTTTAATAAAATCAAGATTGACAATACAAACTGTGGAGTCTTCAAGTGCAGAAACCGAATATTGATACCTCTCCTCTGAAAAGATGCTCATGTTTATGACAAATTCAAAAGGTCGTGTTATGGTTATAACCTGCTCATCTCCCCTAGATGATCTTCTGTACAGCTTAACCAACCCGGCTTTCAGATATTTAAAAGTAGTAATTTTTTCTCCCTCATGGTTAATTACCTCTCCCTTCTGAAAAAACTGTTCCTCTTTATTGTTGCACAACTCTTCAATTGCAGCATCATTAAGTAAAGCAAAGACCACATCTCTGAATTCGCATTGAGCGCAAACACAATTTCCTTTATTTTCGTTCACTAGCAGTTTTTGCACAAATTTATCACTTTCCTGAACATATTGTCAATTATCAATTTGTTTTATTGCCAAATTTAGGCCTAATTTGAAATCCGAAACAGAATCTTTTACTTTAAGTGATGTATAAAACTGATTACCACATGCATTCGGTATACAGCGACGGGCGGTCCTCTCCGGAGGAATATATAGCCCCTGCTATTGCTGCAGGATTGAGCGAGATAGGATTCTCTGAACACCTTACTCTGTTTAAAGACCTTGAAGACTGGAACATGAATCCGGTTAACATATCACCATACATTAATAACATTCAAACATTAAGCAATAATACCAAAACCATAAAAATCAGAACCGGCCTTGAGGTTGATTTCTTTGCAGGGAAGGAAAAAGAAATCCGGGAATACCTTCGTCCGCTTCCCCTTGATTACATAATAGGATCTGTCCACTATCTTGGTGAAAAAACCGTTGATGTAGGTCCCGAATTTTATGAGGGTAAAAGTATTGACAGTTTGTTTGAAGCTTACTTTGACTCTGTTCTGATTGCCGTTGAATCGGATTTGTTTGATATAATAGGCCATTGTGATTTAATAAGAATATATGGTTATACACCTTCCTGCGATATGGAACCTCTTTACAGGAGACTTGCCAGAGCAATGAAACAGCATAATGTTGCTTTTGAGGTTAACACTAACGGAAGGAACAGGCCTCTTGCCGATTTTTACCCCGACCGCCGGTATCTTCACATTTTCAGGGATGAAAATGTTCCTGTATGTGTCAATTCAGATGCCCACATGCCATCGCGTGTCGGACAATACTTTGACGAGGCATATGACCTATTGCGATCGGCCGGTTACAAGGAGATGGCTGTTTTTGAAAAAAGGACCAGAAAAATGATTCCTTTCTGATTATACAGAAAGCATGTGTTCAAGGAATATCTTCAATCCAATAGCGACCAGGATAAGCCCCCCCAAAATTTCGACCCTGCTCCCCAGTCTTTCTCCCGCTGATTTACCAATTCTAATTGCTGTCATGGAAGCAAGGAAAGTAACAGCTCCTATCAATATCCCTGCCTCCCATATCATTACATCAAGCAGGGCAAAACTGAATCCAACTGCAAATGCATCAATACTTGTTCCCAGGGCAATTGTTACAAGAATCAGAAATTTGCTGTAATCAGTTACTGCTTTTTTATCTTCATGCTTTAATCCCTCAATGATCATCTTAACTCCAAGAAACGACAAAAGGCCCAGTGCAACCCAGTGATCTGTCGCTTTTAAGGCACCCGAAAAGAAGGAACCAAGAAAATAACCAATAATCGTCAGGCCTCCCTGAAAAATGGCAAGTATTATGGCTACCCGGGTTGCCTGACCGAATAAAATACTGCTCCTTACAACACCATAAGATAATGATACGGCAAAAGTGTCAAAAGATAAACCGAGTGCAATTGCAATTATTGTGAAATAGTCCATCCCAAAATTGTACGTTGCGCAAATATAATATAAATCATCACTTAAATGATTTCGAATTTGATTGTATATTTGGACGCCAAAAACCCCGAAAAAATGAAAGTTGTCATACAGCGCGTAAGCAGGGCTTCTGTTGCAATTAACGATAAAATAAAATCTGAAATAGGGAGGGGATTGCTTATTCTTGCAGGGATAGAAGAGTCGGACACCGAAGCCGATGTTGAGTGGCTTTGCAATAAAATAGTCCAACTCAGAATCTTTAACGACCAGAATGAAGTAATGAATCTCTCTGTTTTGGATATCAAAGGTGAAATTCTCGCAGTAAGTCAGTTCACGCTTCACGCTAAGACAAGAAAAGGAAACAGACCTTCTTATATCAGGGCTGCCGGCCCTGAAACAGCCATTCCGTTATATAACAGTTTTGTTGGAAAACTATCGGAGTTGTCAGGAAGAGAGGTTGGTACAGGAGAATTTGGAGCAGATATGCAGGTAGAATTGATAAACGATGGCCCTGTGACAATAATTATCGACACAAAAGAAAAAGAGTAGAAGTCATGAAAGTCGTGGGGAACAGGGAATTTAAGGAAAATAAGTTTTTGAGACATTAAAAATATTATGGATTCAAAATATACCGGAGAAAATACTTCAAAAAAAACAATACTTCTGGTTGCAACATTTGCTGCCTTCCTGACTCCTTTTTTAGGTTCGGCTGTCAACCTTGCACTCCCGGCAATAGGTAAAGACCTTGGTGCAGATGCTATTGAACTGGGATGGGTAATAAGTAGTTTTATTCTATCCTCGGCAGTATTTCTACTTCCTTTTGGCAGGCTTGCAGATATTATTGGCAGAAAGAAAATCTTTTCTTATGGGATTCTGCTTTTTACAATTTCAACATTTCTGATATTGTTCTCTTATAGTATAACATCCCTGATTGTTCTGCGCATTTTTCAGGGTTTATCAGGAGCCATGATTTTTGGAACCAGTCTTGCCATTATTACCTCCGTTTTTCAACCAGGAGAAAGAGGCAGGGCAATGGGAATCAATATAACTGCTGTATATCTCGGACTATCGTGCGGTCCTGTAATAGGAGGATTGCTGACACAGTATTTCGGATGGAGAAGCATATTTGGGTTTCTTGTCCCTTTTGGTATAATATCTCTGATACTTATCAACAGAAAGATCAAAGCTGAGTGGGCGGATGCTGCCGGAGAAAAGTTTGACTGGCAGGGATCTGTTATATATGGAATAGCCCTATCCTCATTTATGTATGGATTTTCAAGACTTCCGTCAACTATTGGCTGGATATGTATCGCATCAGGCATTGTTATGGCGGGCGTTTTTGTTGTATTTGAAAAAAAGATTGCCAATCCGGTTTTTGACATCCGTTTAATTTTAAGAAACAGAGTCTTTGCCTTTTCAGGAATTGCAGCCTTAATTCACTATTCTGCAACCAGCGCAACAGGGTTTTTTATAAGCCTGTACCTTCAGTATCTTAAAGGGCTTGATGCACAAACTGCCGGTTTAATTATGATCTCCCAGCCAATAGCTATGACACTCATCTCGCCACTGGCAGGCAAACTATCAGACAAAAGAAACCCTGGGGTAATAGCTTCAACCGGAATGGGCATGACAGCTGCAGGTCTAGTATTACTATGCTTTGTCACAGTAAGCACTCCGGGCTATCTAATTGTTTTATTACTTGCATTAATGGGAATTGGATTTGGCCTGTTCTCTTCCCCAAACTCAAATGCAATAATGAGTTCTGTTGAAAAACGATATCTTGGTGTTGCATCGGGAGTTGTCGGAACGATGAGAATGGTAGGGCAAATGATGAGCATGGGTATTGCAATGATGCTTATCTCATTATTTATTGGAAAACAGACAATTAACCCTTCAACATACCCCGGATTAATAAAAGCTATGAGGTTTGGATTTATTATTTTCTCAATATTGTCTGTTTTTGGGATTTTTGCCTCACTGGCCAGAAACAGTAAGCTCGGAAACAAAAAAGATCTGCTGTAATCGTTATAATAACAAAAAACATTATATTGACACCTCTATTTGTTGCATAGAGGCTTAAAACTATGTTGAATATAACAATTACAGGATATGACTAAATTATATCAAAAACTTATCAAATCGTGCCCTTCAGAAACTGAGATACGAAAGGGACTTAAAAAAATCGCTGCCTTGCTTCCCAAAGATCCTGATAAACATCTTCTGATGAGTATCCTGAATATGATTGACCTGACCAGTCTTAACACAACTGATAATAAAAGTCAGATTTTGCAACTCACAGGCAAGGTCAACAGCTTTTCCGGGCGTTACTCAAATATTCCAAACGTTGCGGCCATCTGTGTATTCCCAAACTTTGTTTCGGTGGTAAAAGAGAAGCTTACATCCAAAAACATTAAAATAGCTGCTGTGGCAGGCTCTTTTCCTTCGTCGCAGACTTTCCGCAGCATAAAGGTGTCAGAATGTAAAATGGCAGTAGAAGCAGGTGCCGATGAAATAGATATTGTGATATCGGTTGGAGCTTTTCTTGGCAATGATTTTGCAATGGT
>JFJP01012160.1_pt1 | contig 26251 bp, 9 predicted proteins | sample 431651 | NCBI WGS metagenome assembly JFJP01 (sample SAMN02602958, study PRJNA72255) | Microbial mat metagenome, whole genome shotgun sequencing project. | biome: fresh water; feature: sink hole; material: water; isolation source: purple microbial (photo- and chemosynthetic) mats found in...
AGCATCGGCATTATCGAAATGGATCACGCAGTAAAAATTGAAACAGCCGACTCTTTGATCCGCCGCGCAGATGCAGCCATGTACAGCGCCAAACATGCCGGTCGTAATCGGACTGTGATCGGACAGAAGTAAATCACCAATCATGATGGGTGATCAAAAGAGATGATGCCATGCAAAAAAATCCCATAACCTCATCTAATGCGCTCGAACTGCGCCGCCAGGCAGAAGAAACCCTTCAGGAAAAAACAGCCCTGTCAAAGGAAAATCTTGGGGAATTGCCGCCCGAAGAAATCCAACGCATCCTGCATGAACTGCGCGTGCATCAGATCGAGCTGGAGACGCAGAACGATGAACTGCGCCAGGCACAGGAAAAACTGGTTGCTTCCCAGGCACGCTATTTCGACCTGTATGACCTTGCGCCGGTAGGGTACTGCACGGTCAGCGAAACAGGTCTGATCCTGGAAATCAACCTGACCGCCGCCACCCTGTTGGGAGTGACGCGCGGGATATTGATCAAAAAACGGATCAGTCAGTTCATCCATCAGGAAGATCAGGATATCTTCTATCGCCACCGCAAACAACTTCTTGAGAGCGGCGCACAGCAATCCTTCGACCTGCGCATGATCAAGAACGACGGCTCACATTTCTGGGCGCATTTGGAATCGACGACAACACAGGATGAAAACAGTGTAAGCCCTGATTATCATGGAGCAGACGATCGTCGAAAAAGCATTCGCGCGGTCATTCACATCGTGTTGAATGATATTTCCAACCGCAAGCAGGCGGAAGAAGCAATGAAACAATTAAATGAACGATTCAAACTGCTTGGTGAGGCTGCTCGTGATGCTATGTGGGAATGGGATCTTGAAACCAATATAGTTTGGAGTAATTTAACTCATCAGGAGTTGTTCGGATTGACATTGGCAGACCCCGTTCCGGATGATAAAGAATGGAAAAGACGTATGCATCCGGAAGAACGGGAACAAACATATCAAAGTCTTCAGGAGGCGCGGGCCTCAACACGAAATTTCTGGGTCGCCGAATACCGATTGAATACAGAAAATAAAGGATGGATCAGTATCCTCGCCCGCACATATATCGAAAGAAATAAGGAAGGCAATGCTGTACGAATGATAGGCAGCATGATGGATATCACCGAGCGCAAGCGGGCGGAGGAAAAACTGGTACAGAGCCACGATCTGCTCACAAACCTCGCCCGTTTGGTGCCCGGTGTTGTGTATCAATACCGGTTATATCCGGATGGTCGTTCGGCTTTTCCATATTCAAGCCCCGGTATGAATGACATTTATGAAGTGACGCCCGAAGAAGTGCGCGAAGACGCCACCCCGGTTTTCGGGCGGCTGCATCCAGACGACTATAACCGCGTTGCCGAATCCATTCAGGAGTCGGCGCGCACCCTGGATACGTTCTATTGCGAATTCAGGGTTATCCTCCCGCGCCAGGGTCTGCGCTGGCGCTGGTCTCAAGCACAACCGGAGCGGACGGATGATGGGGGCACTCTCTGGTATGGCATCATCTCGGATATCACCGAACGCAAGCAGGCGGAGGAGGCGCTGATGGAGCGTGAGTACCTGCTCTCCGCGTCGCAGCGGGCCGCTCATGTTGGAACCTGGAACTGGAAGGTGGATGACACTACGGTTTACTGGTCCGACGAAACCTTCAGGATCTACGGCCTGAATCCTGATATGGGTCAACCGAGCTTCGAATTCTTCTTCGAGATCATACACCCGGATGACCGGCTAAAAATGCAGGAGTGGCCCACTGCGGTCATAGCAGGCTTGAAACCACCTCCTATAGAGTTCCGCGTCATGCGTCCCGACGGGATCTACCGCGTGATTCTGACGGACGGGGATGTGATCGAGACCGTGGATGGCGTTCCCTCCCGCATCGCAGGCACCGCCTACGACATCACCGAACGCAAGCAGACGGAGGAAAAAATCCGCCGCCAGATCGATTATCTGACTGCCCTGCAGGATATTGACCGTGCCATTGCTGCTGATTTTGAAATGCATCCAAGTCTGAACACCTTGATCTCAAAGGCAGTCTCCCTTCTGAAAGTGGATGCCGCAGCAGTCATGCTGGTCAATTCCAGCATGAACTCTCTCGAATTCGCCACTGGAAATGGTTTTCGAACAGACGCCATCGAGAAGGCCAAACTAAACATAGGCGAGGGTTACGCCAGTCGGGTAGTGCAGGAACATCGCATTGTGAAAATTCCAGACCTGAAGAATGAAGCGGATAATCCATTCCTGACAGACTTCCTCAAAGAGGAGGGCTTTGCCAGCTACTACGGTGCGCCGCTGATCGTCAAAGGAAAAGTGATCGGCGTGCTCGAGGTGTTCCATCGCTCACTGATCAAACGCGATCAGGAATGGCTTGATTTTCTGAATGCCCTGGCCGGACAAGCCGCCGTTGCGATCAGTAACGCCCAGCTGTTTGAACACCTGCAGCAATCCAACATCGATCTCTTGCAGGCTTATGATGCCACCATCGAAGGCTGGTCACGCGCGATGGATCTGCGCGACCATGAAACAGAGGGACATACCCAGCGCGTCACAGACCTGACCTTGATGCTGGCGCGCGCCATGCGGGTGAGCGAGTCTCAACTGACAGATATTCGCCGCGGCGCGCTCCTGCACGACATCGGCAAGATTGGCGTCCCCGACTCGATCCTGCTCAAAGAAGGAAAACTGACAGATGAAGAATGGGTGCTGATGCGCAAGCATCCCCAGCTCGCGCGTGAGATGTTGATGCCGATCGCCTACTTGAAGGACTCACTCGATGTTCCTTATTGCCACCATGAAAAATGGGACGGCACGGGCTATCCACAGGGCTTGAAGGAAGATCACATTCCGCTGGCAGCTCGTATCTTTGCGATCGTTGACGTGTGGGACGCGTTAACCTCAGACCGTGTCTATCGCAAGAAGTGGACAAGGCAAAAAACACTTGCGTATATTAAGGAACAGAATCGCAAGCATTTCGATCCTCAGGTTGTAGAAGTTTTTTTTGAGATGATGGGAAAGGCATGATCCTGGCTTTATCCGTCAGGTCTTTGGAATTCTGGACAAGAATTTCTTCAGAAGGTTCAGGTGATCTATATTTTTTTCCATCAAGTTTGAGCAGATCACCGAAGGAGTCAACAAGGGGTATGACATCTTAAAGTTATGCTTACATAACCTCTCTTGTGCGATGGTATTCAGTAAATTGCAATTCGCTCTCTCTCTTGCATTTCATTTAGTAAGGCAGGAAAATACCCTCGCAAAATATTTCAAGTGACTAACGAGGAATCAGTGTTTTTCTGTCACCAGACCTCGGAGGTCTGGTGACAGATGTTAAATGGGTTTGCTCAACCGCTATCCGACCAATACAAAATAAAAAATACTCCGAGTTTATCTCCCGGAGTATTTTCTTGAAGCTGTTTGTTTTATCTTACTTCACGCTCACCAGAACAGCCCGCACGATGCGGCGGAAGAAGTAGGAATCACTGATGGCGTTATATCCCTGACACGTGATGAGGGTCAGATAAGAATTCCCTTCGAGATGTTTGAACGCAAAACTGCCGGAGTACGGCTGGGCTAATCGCGTATTGCGGACTTCAAAAGTATATTGGTCGCCATATAAATGAACGATGATCTGGTCGCCGTATTTCAGGTCTTTGAGGTTTGCAAATGGACCCGGCAAGCCGTTTGAATCTGTCACGTGCGCGGTGAGCACCGAGTTGCCCTCCCAGGTCGGGAAGGCTGTGCCGTTCAGCCAGCCTGCATCCGTGCCGAGCCAGCTCACATCCCAATTACCATTGACCTCGGGTATTCCAACGATATTAGCCTGCAAGTTTTGTGAAGGAATCTCCAGCCACAGGTCGCTCAGTTTGGCGTAAACAAGGCTGGCAGGTTGAACCGGTAGGGAGGTAATCCGGTTGGGCGCAAAACCGGTATTGGGCATTTTTTTGTCGGCATTAGGCGTGACTTGGAAAAATAGATCAAACAGGCTGAGATGCGAGAACGAAGCACAGATTTCATGGCTGCTGGCATACAGAGTCCCATCCTCAAGAGTCCAGGGCGACAGCAAGTCGGAGGCTGTACCGATCGACGGCTTCTGTGTGCTGTATTGAGCCCATTGGCTTTCGGTCAACATGAAACAAACATTGATAGGACCGCTCAGGATGGTTACACGGTTGCCGCTTCCATCATAGAGCTTGATATCCCGCTCAAACATCAAATCAAAAGTGCTGTGACTCTCTGGAGGCTGCCGAACCGCAACTCCCAGGGTGACCACTAGGTAATAATTTTCATCGGCCGGAACGGGTGCGGGCAGCCGGATAACCTGCCCCACATTGCTCATCGCCGGCACGCCTGCCGGGGATATCGGCAAGTACAGGGTTTGTAAATCTGTGGAGCATACTCCTAATAGAAAAACATCATTGGCGGTATGCCCATTGCCATCATTTGCGGTGACCCGAATGAGCAGTTTACCCACATCGCTGGCAGCAGGGGTTCCGCTAAAATTATGGCTGCCCGGGCTAAAACTCAGCCAGGCAGGCAATGCGTCGCCTGAAGCCAGGGTCGCGCTATAGGTCAGGCTGTCATGCTCCGGATCTTCGATGAAACCAGACGGAGTCGTGAAGGTAAAAACGGTCCCAGCAATTGCAACCTGATCATGCAGGCGCGAACGCAGCACAGGAGACAGATTGGTACTGCTGGAATAGACGGTAAAGGTAAATTCATCCGAAGCCGATCCACCGCTGGCGTCCGTGGTGATGATCGATAGATTTATTATGCCGCCATTGATTGAAGCAGAGCCCACAGGTGGAGTACCGCTCAAAGTGCGGGTGCCAGAGGTAAAGGTAAGCCAGGCTGGCAGTCCGCTGGCAGAGTAGTTCAAAGTGCTATCGCTCGGGCTGATAAAAGTATCCGCCGGAAAGCTGTAGCTAAAAGCCACGCCCTCTTTTGTAAGCTGATCGCCGATCGGGTAAACCAGCAGCGGGGGCTGGCTGCCCTTGCCAGCGATATGGATAATAAATGAGTCGCTGGTAGTACCGCTGCCGTTCGTTGTGCTGACCTTGATTTCGAGGTCACCACTGCTGCCCACCGCGGGGGTGCCAGAGAAGACGCGTGTCGCAGGGTCGAAATGCAACCAGGATGGCAAAGGGTTGTTATTGGCAAGTGTCGCGCTGTAAGTCAGCGTACCACTCTGGGTTGTGAAGGTATTGGCTGCAAACGTAAAGCTGTAGGCAACGCCTTCCTGTGCAGATTGGTCTGGAATGGGGTTGCTCACTACCGGTGAATTGATGGTGATGGTACAGCCCAAGCCAGGTGTAATGCTGGCACCAGGCATGACCAAGACCGCATTGAAAGTGGATCCGCAGGCCGGGCGGAAGTCACCTTGATTGACCGTAAGCAATCCGCTGACAATCACAGCCTGGCTGGTCGTCACCGGCCCAGTTCCCGAGAGTGTCAGGTTCACAAAGTTGGTTGTCGAGCTGCCGTCGATGGCCTGTGCCCCGCTGCCATCAAAGATCACGGTACCAGTGCCAGTGCCAGGAATAAATGTGCCGTTATTGGTGAAGTTACCACTGACGCTGAAGGTTCCTGTTGAAAAATCGAGCGAGCCGTTGGTGTTGATGAGGATATTGTTGAAATCTGAATCGGTGGCAGGTTTGAAGCTGCCATCGTTGACGATCAAATCGCCTCTGACTGTGACTGCCTGTGTAGTGGTTATCGTTTCCGTGCCAGCGTTATCGATCGTCAGGGTGTTGAATATGGCCGGGTTGCTGCCGGTGATGGCCTGGTTGCCACTGCCATTCAGGCTGACGGTGCCGCCAGTCGGTTCGAAGGAGCCGTTGTTTTCCAGATTTCCAGCGATATTAATGCTGCCGCCGCTTGGGCTGATGGTGCCGCTATTGGTCAGGTTGCCGCTGATATTGGCAGTGCCGCCGGTCGGGCTGAAAACACCTTTATTATCCAGGCTTGCGATCGAAACGGTATCCGCGCTGGTCAGGGCCAGTTCGCCGTGTATCTCAGTGATGACTATGTTGAATACCGAGCCGGTAAACGGGTCAAAAACCCCATTGATGATATCCAGCGTATCGCTGACATTGATGGCGACGGTGCCGGTCAACGTGCCGCCTGCCTTGTCCACATCCACATTGTAGAAAGTGGGGGTGGTGCTGCCGCTGATGGACTGGGCTGAGCTGCCGTCAAAGATGACCGTGCCGCCGGTATTCGTAAAGATACCGTTATTGATAAAATTACCCGCTAGGTTCAGGCTGCCGCCCGAACCACAGACTGTGCCGCTGTTGGTGAAGGTGCCGTTGACATCCACCGAGCCGCCGGTCGGGCAGAAGGTGCCGGTACTAGTATTGGTGAAATTACCGGCCACATTCAGCGCACCCTGGGTTGGGTTGAAGACGTTGCTGTTAATGAAGTCGCCCGAAAGATTAAGGATATCACCAGAATCTAATACCAGGCTGCCGCCCGTACCGATCGTCAAGCTGTGGATGGACGAGTCATTGGTGGGGTTATATGCACCGCTGGTGATGGTCAATAACCCGTTGACCGTGATCGGGCCGGTGGTGGTCAGTGTACCGCTGCCAGCCATGGTCAGGTTGTTAAATACCGGGGTGCCGCTGATGATGGGGCTGGCACCGGTGAAGATCACCGTACCGCCGTTATTGTTGAAGTTTCCGCCTGTGAGCGATAAATTGCCGCCGAGGGTCAGGTTGCCAGAAGGAGCTGCTATGGTTCCGGCGCTTTGCGCCAGGTTACCGCTGATAGTGACCCCGCCGGCTGGTTCAAAGGTAATATTTTTCGTAATGCTGATTGATTCGGCGTATGTGCCGGCGGCCACCAGGAGCTTGTCACCAACCACGGAGGCATCGATGGCGTTCTGGAGGCTGGCAAAGCGGGTCACGCCCCAACCAGGGGATGTTGGATCGTAGCTGGGGTCGATACGCAGTATGCCGACCTGGTCGAACCAGGCATTGATACTCATATTGCTGTTGATCGTGATGTTTTCCGGGTTGGTCGTACTGATCATGTCTCCGCTCCAGCCAATGAAGCGCGAATTGGGGCTGGCAGATGTGTCAGCCGTGGCGGTCAGAGTCACAACTGTGCCGGGCATGTAATAAGTGCTATTGATCGATGGCAGCGGGTTGGCGATCAAGGTGCCACTGCCGTAGCCACCGGTGGCGAGGGTTAGGGTCAGGCCGCCTATCACCTTGACGCCGCTGGTGGTGACCGAGGTGAGTGAAAGAATGGCGGAGTCGCCTATGCTATCGGTGAGGGTGCCGCCGTTCAGCACGATCGTACTAGCGGCCGCAATGCCGTTATCGTCAAAGGCGGAGGCAACGTTCCAGCGGAAGGTCAGCGAGGTGGTGCCCGAGCCGCTGAAGTATTCGGCCTGATAGGTGGCATCGGGGTGGGTGCTGTCGCCGACGGTGAGGACGATGGAGGGCTTGCCGCCAGTGATATCCACTGTCACGGCGCGGCCATAGGTGACGGTAAAGTCTATGTTTTGTCCGCCGTAGTAGGTCGCGTCAGCCGGCGCGGTAAGCACCGCCGGACGGGTGATGGTGACACGATAGGTCTGCAACAGGGTGGTGCCGGCGTTATCTTTGACCTGCACGTCCAGGGTGTTGGCCACCCCGGCCAGCAGATTAACGGAACTGCCAGTGCCAGAGGTGAGCACGGTGGGTGCCGCACCGTTGAGGCTGAGGTAGAGTTTGGTACTGCTGTCGGCGTAGGTGGCAGTCAGGATGGTGGTGTCGCTGGTGCTGGTCTGGGTGTAGCTACTGGTGGTGGAGGTGAAGGCGGGGCTGAGCGATCCCGGGCTGACGGAGAGAGCACTGAGCGCGGCGCGGGTGACGGTGACGGTGTAGGTTTTGGTGGAGCCGTTCTCGGCAGTGATGGTGACGACCAGGGTGTTGTCGCCAGTGCGCAGGGACTGGCTGGCGCTGGCCGAGCCGGAGGTGAGGGCGGCTGCCGTGCCGCCGTTCAGACTGAAGGCCATGCTGGCGGTGGCGTCGGCACGAGTGGCGGTCAGAGTGGTAGTGGCGGTGGCATAGGGCAGGCTGAGGGTGTAGGCGCTAGTGGACGCGCTGAAGGCGGGACTGATGGACCCGGCGCTGACAATCAGTGTGCTCAGATTGCTGTTGGTCGAGGCCGGTGCACGAGTGAATGTCAGAGTGTAGGTCTGGGTGGTTGTACCGTCTTGGGCGGTGACATTAATATTGATGACGTTCGCGCCAACGGAGAGTGGGATGCTTTTGGCCGTGCCGCAGGTGGCGCTGGTGTAGCCGCCGCTGTTGTTCTGCACCTGGAGGGTGGCGTAGGCGTCGGAGCAGGCCGCAGTGATGTTCAGGTTGGTGACGGCGTACAGCGCACCAGCGGTGTAGTCGGTGGTAGCGCTGGCGAAGCTTGGGCTGAGCGTGCCGTCGCTGAGCGTCAGGCCGCTCAAGGTGGCGACGGAGGAGGCCGGTTGACGCGTGACGGTGACGGTATAGGTCTGGGTGGAGCCGTCTTCGGCTGTTACCAGGAAGTCAATCGTATTAGCGCCTACGGCGAGTGCGAAAGTTTTGCTGGCACCAGAGGTCTGGGAATTGAAGCCGTCGCCGTTAACGCGACTCTGGATGCTGGCTAGGGGATCGGTCAGGGTGGGCGTGGCGTTGATTGTTGTGAAGTAGTTGTTAACCGTGGCAGTATAGCTGGTCGTACCCGCGGCAAAGGTCGTGTTGAGCGAGGTAGTCGGAACTGTAAGGGTCAGCGCACTCAGGGTGTTGCTGGTCGAGGCGGCAGCGCGCGTAACGGTTATGGTAAAGGTTTGCACTAGTGCGCTGGTGGTTTTGTCGCGTGTCACCACATCAATGCTGTTGGCGCCGGGATTCAGGGCAAGCGCGCCGCTGGCCGTACCGGATGTGAGAGCGGTTTCGATGCCGCCATTGAGATTGAAGTATAGCAAGGTGCTGTCTGGGGCACTTAGCGTGGCGGTGACTGTGGTGCTGGTAGTGGTCCAGGGCACAGGCAGAGTGTAGCTGGTGGTGCCACCCGTGAAAGCGGGGCTAAATGCGCCGGCGCCGAGTGAAAGCGCGCTAACAGTGGCTCGCATAACCGTGATCGTGTAGGTTTTACTGGTGCTGCCATCTTGGGCGGTGACCAGGATCTCGATAACATTAGGCCCAATTGTGAGTGGGATGCTCTTGGCCGAGCCGCAGGTGGCAGAACTGTAGCCGCCAGCGTTGTTCTGCACTTGGGGGGTGGCGTAGGCGTCGGAGCAGGCTGGAGTGATATTCAGGCTGGTGGTGGTGGATGAGACGCCGGCGGTGTAGCTGGTAGCGTTGCTGTCAAAGGTTGGGCTGAGCGTGCCGGTGCTGAGCGTCAGGCCGCTCAGCGTGGCGACGGAGGAGGCCGCCTGGCGCGTGACGGTGATAGTATAGGTCTTGGTTGGGGTGGATGGATCTTCAGCAGTGACTAGGAAGTCGATCGTATTGACGCCAGTATTGAGCGCGAAGGTCTTGCTGGCGTTATTGGTATGCGCGCTGAATGCGCCGGTGTTGACGCGGCTTTGCAGGCTGTTAACCCAGTTGGATAGGGTGGGTGTGGCATTGATCGAGGAGAAAGCGTAGTTGACCGTGGCGTTGTAGCTGATAGTGCCAGCGGCGAAGGTGGGGTTGAGCGAGGTGCTCGGGGTAGTCAGACTGAGGCCGCTCAGGGTGGCGTCGGTAGAAGGTGCCGCGCGATCGAACCTAAGCGTATAGGTCTGAGTGGTCGCACCATTCTGGGCGGTGACCTTAATATCGATGTAGTTATAGACGACAATGAGCGGGATGCTGCTGGGAGAGCCGCAGGCGACGGCGTTGGCGTAGCCGCCTGCGTTGTTCTGCACCTGGTAGGTGGCATAGGGATCGGAGCAGATTGGGGTGATATCCAGGCTGCTGGTGGCGTAGTACCACCAGGATGTGTAGTTGGTGGTGGCAGTGGCGAAACTGGGGGTGAGCGATCCCTTGCTGAGCGAAAGGCCGGTCAGGGTAGCAACAGAGGAGGCGGGTTGGCGCGTGACGTTGACGGTGTAGGTTTTGGTGGAGCCGTCTTCGGCAGTGACCAGGAAGTCGATCTGGGTGGGAATACCTGTGTTGAGTGTGAAGTTTATACTGGTGCCGGATGTCCGACTGACATAGCTGGTGAATCCCCAAACGCGGCTTTGGATGCTGGCGAGGGGGTCGGCCAGGGTGGGCGTCACGTCAATTGTGGTAAAGTGGTTATTGACCGTGGCAGTATAGTTGGTGGTGCCGGCGGCGAAGGTCGTGTTGAGCGCGGTGGTCGGATTCGTCAGACTGAGACCGCTCAGGTTGTTGTTGGTAGAGGCGGCGGCTCGAACTATGTAGAGCCAATAAACTCTTCCACCACTCCCAGACTGGGGGTAGACATAGATATAGATGTTGTTGACACCGACGGCGAGGTTGTAGCTCTTGGTATCGCTGCAGGTGGCGGCGATATAGGGACCACTATCCTGCTGGACTTGAACACTGGCATAGGCATTGGAGCAGGCCCAGGTAACGTCCGTCGTGGTGCTGCTGAAAGGCACGTTGGCGATGTAGCGTTCGGTGACGCTGTTCATGACGATGGGAGCGGAGAGGGTGCCGGCGCTGATCGACAGGCTGCTCAGGGTGGCGTCGATGGAGGCAGCCTGGCGCGTGACGCTGACGGTGTAGGTTTTGAGGGTGCCGTCTTCGGCGGTAACCATGAAATCGATCGGGTTGGCGCCGACGTTGAGCGCGAAGCTTTTACTGACGCCGGAAGCCTGGGCGGCGTAGGTGCCGCTGTTGACTCGGCTCTGGATGTTGGAGAGTGGATCGTCCAGGGTGGGTGTCACCAAAATCGAGCTGAAGGCGTAGTTCAATGTGACCGTATAGGCGCTGGTAGCCGGGTCAAAGGCAGGGCTGATGGTTCCGGTGTTGAGCGTCAGGTTACTCAGGTCGTTGTTGGTGGATATTGCTGCGCGGTTAAAGGTCAAGCTGTAGGTTTTGACGGTTGTACCGTCCTGGGCGGTGACCTTGATATCGATGAAATTGTCGCCAACGCTGAGTGGGATGTTCTTGAGCGTGCCGCAGGTGGCGCTGGTGTAGCCGCCGCTGTTGTTCTGCACCTGGATGGTGGCGTAGGCATCGCTGCAGGCCGGGGTGATATCCAGGCTGCTGACGGAGAAGGACGCGCCGGCGGTGTACGTCAGCTGGGCCGAATCGAAGATCGGGCTGAGCGTGCCATGGTTGAGCGTCAGTCCGCTCAGGGTAGCGATGGACGATTGGGCGTTACGCGTGAAGGTGATCGTGTACGTTTTGGTAGTCGTGCCGTCCTGTGCGGTCACCTCCACCTCAATGGTATTATCGCCCTGGCTGAGCGCCAGGCCGCCGCCGGATACGCCCGAGGTCAGGGTTTGCCAGCTGCCGGTGCCCACGCGCGCGCGCAACAGGCTGGCGTTGCTGTCCGCCTGGGTCGCGGTGATATTGAGACTTGTGGTGACATACAGCGCGCTCGCCGTGTAAGCGGTGGTGGCCGGGTCGAATGCGGGGGAGAGTGTGCCCGCGCTCAGGCTCAAGGCACTCAGGTTGGAATTATTGGATAAGCGCGTCACGATGATGTTGTAAGTGAGCCCTGGGCCGGATTCCGGCGACGTATTTACATAAATAACATTGCCTGATCCCACACTGAGCGGATACGCCTGGCTGGGCGTGCCGGAGGCCAGCGCCTGCCAGGTACTGCCGGGACCATTTACCTGCAAAGTTTCAGTCGGGTCGCTAGGCGTGGCCGTCACGGAGATCTCTGTTGTGGTGTAGGGCACCGAAGCGGTGTAGGTGATGGTGCCGGATGCAAATGACGGCGAGAGCGTCCCCGTGCTCAGGCTGAGAGCGCTGAGGGTATTGGTAGTCACAGCCGCCCTGCGCGTCAGGGCGAGCGTATAGACCTGAACGAACCCGGACTGCGCAGTGACCTTGACCTCTATCGTGTTGCTGCCCTGGTTCAGGCTCAGCGCGCCGCTGGCCGAACCCGATGTTACCGTGCTGTAAGCGCCGCTGTTGATGCGCACCTGGACAGTGGATGTGGCGTCTGCCACGGTGGGCGTGACGGTGATGCTGCTGTTGGAGTAGGACACGCTGGCAGTATAGCTGGTGGTGTCGGCGGCGAAGGTTGGCGAGAGCGTCCCTGCGCTCAGGCTCAGCGCGTTCAATTTGGCTGCCGCGGGCTGCGTCGAGGCCACAAATATGTCTCCATTTGTGCTTGGATTCCCAGTATTACCGACAGTCAAAATTGGGCTGACCGGCCAATTGGCAGCATAATAGGTTTCGCCAGTCACAACGAAGTTGCCGCCAGCCGTCTGGGCAAATCCATGGGCAAAGTTGTTCTGGCTGCTGCCACCGAAAAAGGTGTTCCAATCCAGTGAGCCTGTCGCACCGTTAAACCCTGCCAAGAACCCGTTGTCCGAGGTATTGCCGGTGTAAATCGCGTCCAATGGGGTCCCAAAAGAGGAGGCCGTGGATCCCACGACGGTTGGGGTACTGCCGTACACGCGCACAGTCACATTGGAGCCTTTATAAAAGGTGTTCCACAAGAGGTTGAGGGATGAGTCGTACTTTGCCACAAACATATTCGCTACCGAGGCTGTGAACGCATGCACCGGTGTGGTGCCCCAGGTAGCAGCAGAATCCCCCGCGAGTAGGATATTTCCACTGGCATCCGTGTCGATGCTGGAGGCCCAGCTTTGGCCACCAGGGATAGCCTGCTTTACCCAGGTGATTGCCCCGGTCGCGGCGTCGAGCTTGCTGATCCAGGTCATAGCCCCGGCAGGCAGCGAGCTCCAGCCGCCATTGCCATATCCCGAGACAAATAGATTTCCACCGCCATCCGCCGCGATGGTACCGGAACTGGATCCGGAAGATGGATCACCCAGGTAGGTATGCCAAGACCGGATCCCCGTGCTTTTATTGAACTTGCTTAAATGCACTTCCTCTGTACCACCCAGGTTGTGAGCGCGAACCGGCGATCCAAACGAAGTTAATGAATTGTCGCTCACATATATCCCGTTTGGATCCAGATCCAATTTTGCATATGTATTTATGTTATTGCTGTACGGGCTCAGGTAGTTATACCACTGCACATCCCCGGCGCTGTTCAACTTGCCCACAAAGCCCATGTCGCCAGCGTTGACTGTCTGCGCCGGGCTCACGCCAACGGGCCATGCCCCGTTCGCTAATTGATACGAACCACTCCCGGCAAAGTAGATCTCTCCATTGGTATCGACTTTTAATGCTTGAATTGCGTAAAAGTTACTTGCCTGGCCGAGAAACTCATGCCACTGCAGAACGCCGCTGGAATTAAATTTCGCCACCAATCCGGCCTGGCTCGCTGCGTTAGGCCAAGCGTAGCGCGGGCTGCCCCAGGTACATGTCGAGGCGCCGCCTACAAAAATGTTCCCCGATGAATCGATGTCAACTGCGCTGGCAGAATCATTGTTTCCGCTGCAGCCAACGAAGGTGAGCCAGGATATGAAGGGGTCGATATACAGGCGCTGGGCCGGGTCGTACTGCCCCACCTGGAAACCCACCGTCTGCGCGCCAACCTGGGTAAACGCTGCGTCCACCGCCACGTGCTGTCCGTGGATCTCCTGCCAGGCGATCGGCTTGCTCTCAGAGATGGCGCCTTTCTCAAAACTGGTCTTCAGGCTGCCATCGGCCTGGATGCTGACCGGGCCGTTGTAGCCCAGGCGAATGGCGGTTGGATCCGCGCCCGGATCGAGGGTGTAGGTGCTGCGCGCCAAGCTGCCATCAGGGGCGTCGTAGCTCAGGCTGATCCCGTCCCACAGGTTGGCATAGGTCACCTGCTGGAGCGGCGCGGCGGCCTGACGGCTGTCTTCCCCCGCCTGCCCCTGGCTAAGCGGCTGCACCGCGTTAGCTCCCAGGAAACTCACCCGCAGCACATAGGCAGCGTTGGTCATCAGCCAGCCGTCGCTCTCAAAGCGCAGTGTGTGACCGCCGGATTGGTAGGTGAGCGCTTTGGCCGGGCTACTGGCGGCCGCGGTTTCTTGCGACTGTACTTCGGCAGCCTGAATGGATGCGGGAGCTTTTTCCTGAGGTTGTAATCCAGCCACCTGAGCGGCCGGGCACAAGCCAAGCAGACCGAGCATAAAAACGATCACCACCAAACCGTTCAGTAACCGTTTGCTATTGGAAGGAAGGGATATACCATTCATGTTCTTGATCTCCTGATGATTTATAGATAGTTAGAGGCTGGGCTGCTTTTAGGCACCCGGCCTCAACTTGCGCAAGGCACAGATCAGTTCTTCACGCGGCGCCGATTTCCTCAACACCGCGCTTGCACCTGCCTCCAACGCGACTTTTCCCTGAATTTCAAATTCTTCCATCGTCAAAGCCAGGATGGGCGTCAGAGGCAGTGACCTGTGTAAGATCATCAAGGTCTGCAATTCCTGCAGACTGGGGTTCCCTAAAGTAAGCAGGATGATGTCTGGTTTGAAGGCCAGCAGGACCACGTCATCTTTGATCGTGACAACCATATCCATTACATCAGCGCAACTCACCGCTTGAGCAGCCACCATTAGATCGGGTTCCCCGACAATGGCGGCGTACAAGGCTTCGCGCATCAATGGATTCCTCTCAATGACAAGTACTGACGCAGGACTAGTATTCATATTCCCAACCATATCAAGGAAGCCTGTTTAACACATCCATGTGGTGTTTCACTTTTGTGTAAGTTTTGTGCAAGGTTGCTTAAACAAAAAGTCCCCTCATGGGGGGACTTTTTTTGAATATGTCGGTATGGGTACGGCGCGCCTGGCATCAGCGCTCGTGGCTCATTCTAATCAGATTTTCGTGTACGGTGAACATACGCCACGGCCTGCGCGCGGTTATCGACCCCCAGTCGCTGTATGATGCGGTGCAAATGTGAGCGTACGGTGGATTCTTCAAGGTGAAGGATCCTGCCGATCTCCTGGTCTGAGTGCCCCTCGCTCAGCAAAGCCAGAATCTCCTCCTGACGTGAAGTAAGCGATTCGTCCGTTGCGCTTTTGGCAGGGCTCATGCTCGCGCCCATTTCACGCAACCCCTTAAATAATTTTACAGCGATGCCGGATGGCAGGTAGGGAATCCCATCAGCTACCTTGCGGATGGCTTCCAGCAGGAACGCGCGCGGCGCGGTCTTGGGAAAGTAGCCCAGGGCGCCTGCTTGAATGGCTGCCAGCACCTTCTCTTCATCCTCAAGGCTGGTGACCACCAGTATCCTGGCCTGCGGATTGATCCTGCAAATTTCAACGATCGCATCCAACCCATTCATACCCGACATCAGCAGATCCATCAGGATCACATCCGGATCATGTTCTTCAGAGAATTTTATCGCTTCAATCCCATTGACGCACTCGCCGACCACTTGCATGTCATCTTCTTCATTCAATGCGGTTAGCATGGCCTCGCGCATCATGGGGTGATCATCCACAACCAGAATTTTTATTTTATCCATAATTATCCCTTAATATCCACGCCAAAACCAACCCGGGTGCCCTTGTCAATCGTTGACAGGATGGTTAATTCACCGCCAAGCAGATGAGCCCGTTCATGCATGTTCTGCAGACCCAACCCGCCTCTGCTGGGTTGGGCGGCATCAAACCCTATGCCATCATCAACGATTTCCAGATCAAGACGCCTTGGGAATGAACGAATGCTGATTTTTATGTTGCGGGCCTGAGCATGTTTCATGGCATTGTTCAATGCCTCGATCGTAATCCAGAATAGATTTTCCTGCCATGCTTGCGGGCAATGTTCCAATGACCCTTCTTGAACGATGTGGGCCCGCACCCCAGCGTGACGTTCCACGGTTAATAATCTCGTCTCGAGATCATTAATAAGGTCTACTTCCTTTTCCACGCTAGATGGCTGGATCTGATATAACATCAGACGGGTTTCCTTGAGCGCCTGCCGCGCACTTTCCAGAATTCGTTCAGCGATCTGTCTGGCGCGCTCCATGTTATTTTTTTTCAGCGTGGATACCAGGGTTTCTGAAAACAACACCATCCCATGGATGGATTGGTTGACAGAATCATGCAGGTTACGCGCCAGGCGCTGGCGTTCATCCACCGCCGCCAATTTCAACAAAACCTCTTCCGCTTGTATCTGTTCGGTAATATCCTCTTTGACTGCCATGTATTGCGTGATCACGCCGTGCCCGTCCAGGATCGGTGAAATGATGGCCGACTCCCAGAACAGGTCACCATTCTTTTTTCGATTCTGGAACCTGCCCTGCCACTTCCTTCCAGCCTTGATCGTAGCCCATAATTCCTGATAGACATCAGACGAAGTAATAACTGATCTCAATATGCGCGGGGTTTTTCCGCGGACTTCCTCAAAGCCATAACCAGTCACCTCACAAAATTTAGGGTTTACGTATTCGATCACGCCATTGAGATCCGTGATCATTACCGAAGTCTGGCTTTGTTCCACCACGTTGGTCAATTTACGAAGTTCATTCTCAATCCTTTTACGCTCGGTGATGTCATGGGTCACGCTGATGATATGGGGAATGCCCTGCAGGTTAATGATCTTTGCGAATACCAACCCCATAATCAGACTGCCGTCTTTACGCCGAAAAACGATCTCCTCATTTTGGTAATACCCCCCTTCAGCAAATACCCTGTCAAACCGCAGCCGATCTTCTGGCTTCTCCCAAAGATTGAGATCAACCGTTGATCTTCCGATTGTCTCAGCGCGAGTATATCCGCTTATCAATGTGAAACCATGATTCACGTCAACGAAGCGGCCATCAGACAGGCGTATGACGCTCGTCGAGTCCGGACTGGTGTTGATGATTGTTTCCAGGTTTTCCCGGGATTCACGATTATCCACGATCAAACGTTGGTTCGTCAGGAGGATCAACCCAAACGTACACAACACGCTGAAGATAAGGATGGCCAGAAGCGTCTCAGTTTTCATAAACGAATTTGTGAATCCGCCGCCGATCCTTACCCAAAAAGGTGCCAGCCCGCGTATGATAAAAAATATGCCGGCTGAAAGGAACAAAGTTGCAAGGAAGTGGGACAGGAATAAAACTGAACGCGGCCTGTATAAAAAGAACGTCATTGCGATCAGCAATAACAGAACAGCCAGTGACACTGAAAAGATCAACCAGCGTCCCAGCGGATCATTATCAATGAAAGTGAAATATATGGAAATCAGAACAAAAAATACACAAAATCCGAAAAGAAGAGCGGGATTTTCCCGCTTATCCTCGAACCTCAAAGTCCCAATATAAATGAACGCCAGGGCGGATAGGAAAATGGCATTATTGACAACTCCTGCAATATCTCCAAGCCTAGGATCATCAACCAGGATATTTAAGGAAAATCCGATTGAGCCAAGCGTCATCAATCCGCTGCCCAGAGTCCACCAGCCTAATGCAGGATGGGCTTTATTCAGCCTGGATTGGGCAAGCAGTGCAAGCATTTGCAGTAAATTAATGAGGCTCACGACCAGAGCAAGCGTGTGAAGATCGATGTTCATGAACTCCTTTTATTTACGGGTAGGAATCAAACGGTGACTTATGAAAAGCGGGTATCGCTTTGAACCGGCAGCTTTAGAGTAAGCGATTATATCTTACGCCTTTTGTTGCCCGCTGGTTTACAGTTCTTGATTTCAGATCGAGGTATACACTTTAACCGCTCAAGTTTTTCAGCAACTGGCAACCGATTAACCAACTTTGCCCATGTGGTTATCGCTCGCCACCGCCCGCAATCCAATGGAATTGCCGAACGTTTTGTCCGCACCACCAAAGAATGGCTCGCCGAAAAAACCTGGACGACCCATCAGGGATTATTCGCTTTGCTGAGCATCTTTTTGCCCGAATTCAATGATCGGCCTCATCAAGGGTTACCATTGAGGGACTTTCTCCCAATATATTCGCCAAACGGCTATGGCTTATGTAATGGTAAGTGTTCATCTTTTGCTTGACCATTACAGAAATTACACTTCTTTACTTCATAATACTCACTATAAAATGAGTAACACATAAATGTAAGAAGACTACATGTAATCCACATTGTGTGACTATTTTCCGCAATTGGTCAAACCCAACTACTCTTATTCACTGGGACTTGCAAACGCGTAGGCTGATTAAATATAGTCGCACATTATTTTCTTCCATGGATTTCCTATGGTAAGGCCGGACTCAATTCTCTTTTTGAGGTCTAAAACAAGGGTACTTAATATCACCGACTCTTGAAGGAAGGCGTCGGGTATACTTACACAAAAAAAAGCCCCGCAGGACTACCATCCCGCAAGGCTTCAACACAGACTACGCGATTACGGCGCGTGTCGATAGGGTGATGATAGCACGAACCTACCGCCTGCGCAAATGAAGTTGCGTGGGCGGTTTTTGTTTTATTTATCACCTAATCAGGCCAATAACTCATGCCATCAACCATTACTCCGCAGGAATTTGTCAGTAAGTGGAAACATGCCGAGGCGCGCGAGCGTCAATCGGTGCAGGAACATTTTATTGATCTGTGCGCGTTGGTCGGGCACGAGACACCCATGCAGCAGGATCCATCCGGGACGCGCTTTGCATTCGAGATGGGCGCGGCGAAGACCAGCGGGGGATCGGGCTGGGCGGACGTTGCGAAGCTCGGTTACTTCGGCTGGGAATATAAAAGCCAGGGCGCTGACCTCGATAAAGCCTACGAACAACTGCTGCGCTATCGCGACGCGCTGCAAAATCCGCCGGTGTTGATTGTCTCGGATATGAACAAGATCATCATCCGCACGAATTACACCAACCTGCCAACGCGGACGTTCACGCTCACGCTTGACGACCTGCTGACCGCTGAAGGACTCAAAACTCTCAAGACGGTCTTCTTCAACCCCGAACAACTCAAGCCGCAGGTGACCGTCGAAAGCGTGACGCAGGAAGCCGCGAAACAATTTTCGACGCTGGCGAATGTGCTGCGTAAATTCGGCGAAGAACCGCAGGCGGTCGCGCATTTTCTGATCCGCTTGTTGTTCTGTTTGTTCGCCGAAGATGTTGGCTTGCTGCCCGAAAAACTTTTCCCGCGCCTGCTGGCACAGACGCGGCGCAACTCGAAAGACTTCGCGGAAGTGTTGACCCAATTATTTCGCGCCATGAAAACCGGCGGATATTTCGGCGCGGATAAGATCCTGCATTTCAACGGCGGACTCTTCGATGACGAGCGCGTACTGCAATTGGACTCGGACGCGATGAACATCATCGGCAACATTGACGGGCTGGATTGGGGCGCGATCAAACCGTCCATTTTTGGCACGCTCTTTGAGCGCGGACTCGATCCCGACAAACGCTCCGAACTCGGCGCCCATTACACCGGCGAAGAGGATATTGTGCTGGTCGTCGAACCGGTGCTGATGGCTCCGCTGCGCCGCGAGTGGAAGAAGATCAAGGAAGAAGTAGGGCGGATGAAGGAAGAAGAAAGAAAGGCAAAGGATAAGAAGACACAGTCCCCGAAGGGGAAGCGGGATTTGCAAAAGAAGATCAAAGATACTTTGCTGGCTTTTGCGGATAAGATCGCGGCGATAAAAGTTTTGGATCCAGCATGTGGCAGTGGTAATTTTTTATACGTGGCGTTGCGCCTGCTGTTGGACTTGCAAAACGAAGTGCTTAACTTCTCGGATGAAATGGGCGCGGGCAGACCGTACATCACCGTATCACCCGCCCAACTGTATGGGATCGAGACCAACGAATACGCCCACGAACTGGCGCAGATGACCATCCAGATCGGTTACATCCAATGGCTGCGGGACAACGGCTACGGCTTGCCAGGCGAACCCATTCTCAAAAAGACGGATAACATTCGGAACATGGACGCGATTCTGACTTACGATGAGAACGGGAATCCCATTGAACCTGAATGGTTTCCAGCGGACGTTATCGTCGGCAATCCGCCATTTTTGGGTGGCAACAAAATACGCGCCGAACTTGGCGATAAATATGTAAACGCTCTTTTTAAACTTTATGAAGGACATGTACCTGCGTCTGCCGATTTAGTTTGTTATTGGTTTGAAAAAGCACGCGCCATGATTGAAGAAGGTAAAGTAAAACGTGCTGGCTTGTTGGCTACAAATTCAATTCGCGGTGGTGCAAACCGCAAAGTGCTTGAAAGAATAAAAGAGACGGGTGATATTTTCTGGGCGCAATCTGATAGAGATTGGATTTTGGATGGTGCAGCAGTAAATGTGTCAATGGTTGGTTTTGACAATAAAACAGAAAACATCAGAATACTTGACGACAAGATTGTTACGCAAATAAACTCCGACCTGACAGCAATAGTTAATATTACAGAGGCATTATCTTTATCTGAAAACAAAAACATCTGCTTTAGGTCTGACGAAAAAGGCGGCCCTTTTGACGTAAATGAAGCGACTGCTATCAAAATGATTAACGCAAGAAATAATCCAAACGGCAAACCAAATTCCAATGTGGTGAGACCATATTTCAACGCAAAGGATATACTGCAAGTTTCACAAAATAATTGGATTATTGACTTCGGCGCTAACGCCTCGCTCGAAGAAGCCGCTGGGTATGAGTTGCCGTTTGAGTATGTTAAAGCAAATGTAAAACCTGTTAGAGATGAAGTTAGAAATCCCAAAGAGAAAATTTATTGGTGGCTACATCGCCGTCCAGCGCCCGACATGAGAGAAGCCATTAAAGGCTTGAATAAATTCATAGTCACACCAGCACTATCTAAATACAGAATATTTGTCTGGCTTTCGGGAGACTCAATTCCAGACCATCAACTTCACGTAATAGCGCGTGATGATGATTATTTCCTCGGCGTTTTACATTCAAGACTTCATGAAGTTTGGGCATTGAAACAAGGAACTTCCCTTGAAGATCGTCCACGCTATACGCCTACTACTACCTTTGAAACCTTCCCCTTCCCGTGGGCGCCCGGCACGGAGCCAAAGGATGATCCCCGTGTCCAGGCCATTGGTCAAGCAGCAAAGGAACTTGTCGAACAGCGTGACCGCTGGCTCAACGCCGAAGGTCTCACCGAAGCCGAAAAGAAAAAACGAACCCTCACAAATCTCTACAACCAACGTCCCACCTGGCTCGATCTCGCCCACCAGCGCTTAGATCAAGCCGTCTTCGCCGCCTACGGCTGGGAGTCGACTCTGTCCGATGAGGAGATTTTGGAGCGGTTGTTGAAGTTGAATTTGGAAAGGGGGAGGTAGGTCATGGTACAAAGGCTATTGCAAGCGTAAGTCCGCTGAGAAGGTGGAGGCGTTGTATCAGAGTATGATGTCCCGTGCGTTTGCGGGAGAGTTGTGAAAACAGGGAGATAACCATCGGTTAAGTGCTATACTTTAATTGCCAACACAAATTGTTTGGTAAGAATTTATCAAACAACAATCTAATTCTCTACGGAGGTAGAAATGAACTTTCTGGCATGGATCATCTTTGGTGCACTAGCTGGCTGGATCGCGAGCATGGTTATGAGCAAAAACAAGCAAATGGGAGCCATTGCCAACATCATCGTGGGCATTATCGGCGCTTTCATTGGCGGGTTTATCATGAACTTCTTCGGCGCACAGGGCGTGACTGGTTTCAACTTTCCCAGCCTGATTGTGGCGATAGTGGGCGCAGTCGTTCTGCTCTTCGTCTTGGGCTTATTCCGCCGCGGTTGATGCGTTGATCGAAAAATCAAAAAAGAGCCGCGCATTTTATATGCGCGGCTCTTTAATATTATCACCCAACCCATCCTCCCCATAGCGCAAGGCCGCCGTTGGGAAGGTTTTCTGATATTTGTTGAATGATGTCGCACTAAGGTTTACTTTAAAGAGACCTGAAAAATATCGAAAATCAAAGTTGTAATTTTTGAGGAAAAGATGACATTACCTGAATATCTCGCTGAATTTATCAACATCAAACCTCAAGACGATCAGGTTGAAATCTATTTCGATGATTTCAACTGGGATGGGCAAACGCCCGTGTCAAATGAAGTATTGCTATACCAAATGCCTCTGACGCAATGGAAGAAAGACAAGGAAAAATACATCAGCCGCATTTTGAACAACAAAAAATATTTCCGTATTTGCGGTCAATGCGGCAAGATCAAGCATCATAGCCACATGCACGATTCTTACATCTGCCAGGAATGCGCCCAAAAATATCATCATGTCGTATATTAAGCATACGTGTTGTATGTTCCATAATATTGTGTAAATCGATCAATTCGCACAATTAAACGAGAGGTGGCATACAAAGGGAATTAGAAAACACCCGACATAGAATAGCGTCATTTTCCCAGCACGTTCCAGGGAAATTTTTAATTATTTTCGCCAACCCACATTTAAGTAGTTCAGTAGTTCAATCCTGAAAAACGGTGCCATATACAGGAAATAACGCTTGTAAAAACGATTTTCATCCATATATGGGGGTAATTTATTGAACTACAAACTGAACTGCAATTTTCTGAGTAGTTCAGTAGTAGTTCACAAGTAGTTCAATAGTAGTTCAGTCCGAATACCCATAAATATGGAATAATGAATAGATTATTGACTATATAACATAGATATGGGGGTGATTTTAGAACTGCACTACTGAACTACTGACAAGCCTCCCCTTTAATTAAAATTTTCCCCAAACAGACAAAAAAACAGCCCGCCTCACGCTTTACGTAAGACGGGCTGTTGATTCTGTTATTCAGAGGACAAAAGCGTCACCCCATACAACTCCTGCACCTTGCTGACATCAACCATCAGAACGCGTTGATTAGCACCCAGACAGAATTTAATGATCTCCGTCTGGCGCTGATCCTTTTCAGAAAGCAGATTCGGGATCTGCCCCACCTGCCTGCGCAGCGCGTCTGGCATGATATCCAGATTCTGATCCAAGCCGCGCCAGAAGAGCTTGGCTTGTGCCAGGCAAATATCGGTGCGCAGGTAGATCGTCGATTTGTTGCCCACATCAAAGTACCCGATCAACTCGGCGTTATCCGGCGGAAAGAACTCAACCGTTTTTGTGCGCGGCGCGAGATACACCTTGCCGCGTTCCAGCAGACTGCCCAAAGCCTCGAAGAGTTTCCGTACCGGGGATTCGGCGGCGATCCGCTCGGCCTGCCCCAGGATCAGGTCCAGAAGCGCAAGCCGATTTTCCTCGGCAATTTCCCTGGCGGTCGCCTCATCCAATAGCCCCATGTCTTGAAATGCCCGTAGTGCCAATTCCTGGGAAGCCTGCAAAACACCAAACGCATCCGGCAGGCGATTTTGCAGTGCCTTCTCCTCGCGCGCCTTTTCACTGGCCGCGTCCACAAGGCTGGGGAAGAAGACCGCGATCTCAGCCCAATGCCTGGCAAGATATTGAATATAAAGCGACATGGCTTGAGAAAGCAAGCCTGCCTGCGCCTGAATCTGCAGAGCGCTCAAGCGATCACTGATACCTTTATCTGCATCACCTCCATCAGGCAGGATATCGCCCGGCGCGATCGGCACATACACCACGCGTCCAACAATGCTCTGACCCACCAGCGGATTCTCGGCCGTCATCAGCACCAGTCCGCGCGGAAAGCGGGTGGTCTGCTGGGAGAGATCCGCACGCGAACGACTGCGGGCGGAACGATTACCCACCGAGCGCACCACCAGACTGGCCTTGCGATGCATGTCACGCGCATCCGAGAGACTCGCGAACTGCGGCGCGAAATCATCAATGATGATCGGAGCATCCTTGGTGATGAACATGGCGCCCTCGATCGAAGTGACGGTTGAAGTCCAATCCATCGGCGCATGATAATCGCGTCCTTGAATAAAGCCTGTCCCAAAATGAGTCAGCACCAGGTGCGAGATCGTGCTTTTCCCGCTCTGGGTGGTGCCATACGCATTGATAACTGCATTGAGCGAACGGAAGATCGTCAGCGGCGCGGCATACATCGCAGCCCATAACGGAGCGGTCACAGAACGCGGACCCACCCGCAGAAAATCGAGGGTGGCATTCACCGCCTTTTGTTGAGAGTCTTTATCCTGCGGCGGATCGCTCAAGGAATAGTGACTCAGGTTGTTGGTACCGAGATCAACCCGCACGCTGGTGTCCAATCCATCCGCGGTCAACAGTCCCGCCGTGGTCAGGTATCCGCGCTTGCCTTCGTACTCGACCCAGCCGGTGTAGGTGAACAATCTCTCGCGGATGACATCCTCCAGTGAAACTTCCTGAATGGCTCGCGCCAGGATGTATCCTTTGCTGGGCGGCAAGTTCGAGATGGCACGCACTCCCCATTGTGATGGGATCCATTCGATCTTTCCCAGTTCCCTGGCGTCGATCGAAACTGTCTGAAGTGGTTCGCCGTTGGCCAATCCGCCCTGCAGCTGGTAGCGGACGCTGGGCGGATTGAGACCATCATCCACAGACAGCTCATGCGTGATGCGCGCCCAGAAATTCCCGAGCGGGTCACCCATGAAGTGCAGGCATTTATCCTTGATCTCGGCATAGCTCATGTGGCTGCCTCCCTGTTCCTCTGCGCGCATCATCTTCCTGATCTCTTTGCGTCCCAGTCCAAACTTGCGTTCGAGCACGGTCGTGTAACGAGTTTGAAGAGTGGCTGGCATCGCAGCTAAAAAGTGAACGACCTTCTGGATATGCTCATCCTGTTCCACGATCGGCATGCACGATATTTGTTCGATCATGATATCGAGATAAGGACGCGCCTTTTTGAGCTGCGCCTCCCAAGCCTGAGCAGTCAATCCATTTTGCAGCCACTCGTTGATATCCTTGAAGGGCAATTCACCGATCACCATGCTGAGCGGACCGAGGGCGGCGCACAACCTGTCGGTTGTTTCGATCTTGCGCAGGCGTTTCTTTTCCAGCTCGTTTGCTTTCAAGTCAGGCTTGAGCAGGTCGTGATCCAACGCCAGGTAGACAACTCGTTTTTTGCGGATGCGAGCCAGATCTGTTTCAGATAAATTCCCGATCCCGCACAACGCCACAGACGAGCGGCCGATCTGACGCAAGCTTTCAGCATCTGCCTGACCTTCGACGATCACCAGGCTTGTATCGCCAGGTACCAATGCCCAGTACACCTGACGCTCGCCCGGCAGGTTGCGCGATTTATCATTTGGGTCGATCGGCTTCAAGGCTCTGGCAGAGAATGAAGTGACATGCCCATTCAATGTATGCGGGAAGATGATGTAGCCATCGGGTGAGGCATGTTTTCCATCCGCGTTGGCAGTGAAATCCATTCCACCTCCCCGCAGGATACCGACCTCTCTCGCGCTCGTGATCTCCGCCTTGTTCTTTTGTAGATGGGTTAGCAAAGATTGGTCAGATAATGAGAATCCCCAATTGGCCTCGCGTATAGTCTGATCCGTGAAGCCGCGTTCATGCAGATACTCTCGTGCCGCTTCGCCTGCAGGCGACCAGAGTTGGTCGGAAAAACAACGGGCAGTTTCAGCGAAGAGATCATTGCGCATGCGCCGATCCGCTTCTACCTGCGCGGACAGAGGATGGATCCCCAACTTTTCCATACTGATCCCAGCTTGATCGGCCAGATAGTTTGCTGCCTCGATGAAATCCAGATTCTTCGAGCGGCGCACAAAGTCGATCGCGTCGCCGCCTGCGTTGCAGCCTGTATGACAATGCCAGCGTTGGCGTCCAGTGTCATCTGTGTAAATGCTAAAGGCAGTTGTGTTCGTCCCTTTGTGCAAGGGACAAGCGCCGCGCAGGGTATTACCAGTGCGATGAAGCTTTGCACCTGCGACACTCGCCAGATCAGCAAGATCAACCTGGGCAAATAGTTGATCCAAATTCATTGGGCTTTGTGAAGCGGGCATGATATAATTTTTCTTGACTGGTGACGCTTTTACAGCGTCTGATTGACGAGCCGCCGAATTGCCTTCGGCGGCGATTGTTTTAAGTGGCATGATGTTTTCCTTTTTGGTTATTGTTCAAGTTTTTCCACGGCGCGTTCCAGATCGCGCGCATCGGGGGTGACGTAGATACGGGTGGTGTTCAAGCTGGAGTGTCCCAGCAGGGCGGCGATCTTTTCCAACCCGACGTTATTGTTCGCAAGATTCTTCGCGAAGGTGTGGCGCAGGATATGCGGGGTGAGTTCAGATAGTCCAGCATCCTGAGCATAGCGACGCAAGATGCGTTGTACCGCCCGACCGCTAATCCCATCGTCCGCAGTGGCCTCCACAGCGATCCAGATGAACGTATCGCTGACT
>JFJP01031707.1_pt1 | contig 26244 bp, 23 predicted proteins | sample 431651 | NCBI WGS metagenome assembly JFJP01 (sample SAMN02602958, study PRJNA72255) | Microbial mat metagenome, whole genome shotgun sequencing project. | biome: fresh water; feature: sink hole; material: water; isolation source: purple microbial (photo- and chemosynthetic) mats found in...
AGATAAACGGACAAAAATCTTGGCTGATTACAAAATTAACGCACAATAAATGAATTTATGGTTTGTTGTGACTTTGCATCATTATTTTTTACCTTCACAATGCTACAAGCACCCACACAAATTATTTCGATTAGTTTTTTAAAGAGCGTTGCAAGAAACTTGTTTTTTGCTTCACTTCAATCTCTCGAAGTGAGCCGTGAATTTTACATCGTTAAAATTATTTGTCAACAACTGTTTTAAAATAATTTTTTAATTCGTTCTTTCGTTAAACTTGCTTTACCGCTGAAAGAAAGGATCATTATACAGTGATTATTTTTCTCGTCAAGTGTTATTTGATTATTTATCTTAACTTTCCTTTTTGACAGGGTATTACTCAACAGTCTTGTGAAAGAAATTGGACAATCACTACTTTCACGCACAATCGAAAGCAACTCGCAATTATGGTATCTTTCTCCCTAGACCAATAGATGTCGGTTACAATTTTGTGTACTTTGTTAAACTTTGTTTTCATTAATGAAGTTATGCTATCTAACTCATTGAAGATGTAGTACTTCTAATATGAATTCACGTTTTAATAAGCAAGTTGAAATTTAGGATAATGCGTGTTTCACTTTATCACCCAAGCAGCCAAGCAATTTATTTTTTCGATTTTACTGCTCATTGCCATTCTAATCAGTGTCACGCGCCTGCTGTTCTGCTATGTTGATTTGTACAAATCCGACATTCAAGTTCAATTAAGCACTCTCCTGGAAACGCCTGTCACGATTGGCAAAATCAGTGCCTCGATGCGGGGCTTACATCCGCAATTAGTGTTGACCGAACTGAATTTGACCAGCGTCTCTGGCTTATCCTTGCAAGAAATTCGTTTGGACTTTAATTTACTAAATGTATGGCATAAATCAGAATGGATGCAGGCAGCGTCAGTCAGCTTGATTGGGGCAAAATTTACTTTACTGCACCAGCGGGATGGGCGCGTGGTAATTGAAGGCTTAAAAAGCTCAGATAAACAACCACATTGGTTATTAGAAGGCAATTATTACCAGCTGCTACAGAGTGATATTAGTTGGCGCGAGGAACAGCAACCGCAAAAAAAATTTCTGTTTCAACAAGTCGATGTGATTTTAAAAAACAACTTACCCAATCGACATCACCAACTGCATCTAATAAGCGCGATGCCGAATGCCTATGCCGATAACACTCGCCTGTCGATTGATTTTACGGGCAATCCGTTTCAACCTGAAACCTTACACGCCAATTTTTATGCCCAGCTCAAAAATTTACACCTTCCTATCGCGTTACAGACCTGGCTGCCTTCAACATTGCAACTCCAAAATGGCGCAGGAACAGTCGAAACATGGGGAACTTGGCAACAAAACCAGTTAAGTCACTTAAGTGGACAAATAAAAGGACAAAACCTAACCCTGCGCCGCGCTGATAAGAAAAAATGGCCGCTAAAAAAGTTTGCCAGTGCTTTTCATTGGCAACAGCAAACAGAGAGTTGGTCACTTGCGGTCAATGATTTACAGCTCACTTGGAAAAATCACCACCCTGCGCCTGCCCATTTTATTCTCGGTTCAACCAATACCGCCGCGCAACAGTTTTCTGCTTACATCAAACAATTGGATTTACAAACCCTTTCTGAGCTGGGACAGTTTTTTATCCCTTTGTTAAATAAGGACTATCCAGATTTAGCAAAATTGGCGCAACTGCGTATTAAAGGTCAACTGCAACACAGTGCCGTCTTTATTGATTTAAAACAGCAACACTATGCTATCCGTGGACAATTTAGACATCTGTTTTTTTCAATTCCAAATCCTGCGTTGCAACTGGTAAATATCTCAGGTTCTTTTAAAGGAACACAACAACAAGGCACGTTACATTTAGAGACCACAAAAGCCAGTTTTGCAGCGATAAATTTATTTAGAAATCCTTTAAAAATAAGTCAATTACGCAGTGATTTACACTGGCAACAACATTCTGACCGTTGGCAACTCTCCAGCCCTGCCTTGCAACTAAATACTCCTGATGCTCGCTCACAACATCAATTTACCTTGCGCTTATCTAAAACAAATCAACCTGCTTTTATTGATTTACAAAGCACTTTTTCCGATTTAAACGATGTCCGTCAGGCAAAAACCTATTTTCCGACTGGCATTATGACTAAAGGTTTAGTGGATTATTTAGATAACGCTTTTCTGGCAGGACAGGTCAGTAATGGCAAACTGTTATTGTATGGCAATTTAGCCGATTTCCCGTTTCGGCAACATGAAGGGGTGTTTCAAATTTTGTTTGCGGTGCGCAATTTAAAGATGAATTATGCCGCAGGGTGGCCGTTATTTGACAACACTGACGGGCAAGTGATGTTTTTAAATGACAGTGTTGAAATAACTATCGCACAAGGCATGGCGCGACAAGCACGATTGCAAACCACAAAATTGAGCATTCCCTCTTTTCACGACAGTGATTATTTACTGGCTCAAGGCACGGTAGTCACAACAATTCCTGCGGGCTTGGATTTTTTGCAGCACACGCCATTGCAATTACCCTTAAAAGCCATTTCAGAACAAATCCGCTTAACTGGCACAACGCAGGTCGATTTGGATTTAAAAATTCCTTTATCGGAAGCGGTGCAAGCAAAAGTGCTAGGAACAGCTCATTTAAACAAGGCACAACTCCATGTTTTAGCCATTGATTTGCCGATTAGCCAAGTGACGGGCGATTTAAAATTTACTGAAAGCCGTTTTTATAGTGACGCATTACAAGGTATCGCTTTGCAGCAGCCACTCACTGCAAGCATTGCGCAAAATGCCAGTCAAACGGAGATTGTCGCTGAAGGGGCGGTAGAAATTTCGGCGTTACAACACCATTTTTCTGTTCCAAATCAAACGATTGCCACTGGGACAACCGATTATCAGTTGACACTTACCTTGCCGTTTAGTGAACAACCTGCCCATTTGCAGATTAATTCCACGTTGCAGGGGGTACGTTTAAACTTACCCGATAACCTTGCTAAAACGGCTCAGGAAAAACAGCTATTTAGTTTAGACTTTGGATTAGGGGAAAGTTCTCTTTTACCTATTCGGCTGCATTATGCGCAACAACTCAACGCCGCTTTGCAGTTTAATAAAACGACAAAAAAGTTAGTTTCAGGCAATATTTTATTAGGCAAAGGGGAAGCGGAAGCGGCAACAACAGGGCTGAAAATTATCGTTAATCAACCCCATTTTTCACCTTTAGCGTGGATAAAAGGTTGGGATAATCCACAAAATTCGCCTGATAGCATGGATTTATTAACCGAGTTTGAACTGCATACTCAGCAATTACAATGGCAAAATACCAAGCTGGGGGCAGTTGATTTAAACGTGCGCCATTTTAATAGTGATTGGCTGGCAGACATTCATTGTGCGGCAATAAAAGGGCAAATGCAGTTATTGAACAATCCTGCCACCGAAAACAAATACTTGATTACCTTACAACAGCTTGATTTATCAGCCTTACAACAACTTGATTTTGCTAATAATACCGAGTTCAAGGTAAAAAAATTGCCGTTATTAGAAGTTAGTAGTGAAAAAGTCTGGCTGCGAGGGGTAAATTTAGGTCGTTTTGTGTTGAAAAGTCAACGCTGGGGAACAGGCGTAAAATTTACTGAACTGTCTTTAACCAGTAAACATCGAAAACTTAATTTAACAGGCGATTGGCAGTTAAAAAATGAGAGTTCGCTAACGCAATTAGCAGGTCATTTAAGTGCAGAAAAGTTTGGTAATTTATTGGCTAAGTTAGATTTGAATCAAGATTTCAAAGAAACCCGCGCTGATATAGATTTAGCCGTGCATTGGCAAGGTGCGCCTTATCAATTTTCGCTGGCTAAATTAAATGGCACATTGGATGTTACTTTATCCGAGGGACGTATTTTAAGTATTGAACCAGGCTTTGGGCGGGTATTAGGCGTGTTGGCAATGGCGCAATGGATAAAACGCTTACAACTGGATTTTGGCGATATTTATAAAGAGGGCTTGACCTTCAATCAAATCACGGGGCATTTTGTTTTAATACAGGGCAAAGCGGTGAGCAATGATTTAACTGTCGATGCTGTGCCTGCACGAATTAACTTAGCAGGCGAGGTGAATTTGGTGAACAAAACGCTGGCTCAACAAATTACCGTGCTGCCTAAAAGTTCTGATGCCGTTCCCATTGCAGGTCTCATTGTTGGCAATATTACCACCGCAGTAACGCAAACCTTAACAGGCGAATATGAAGACGGTTATTATTTGCGCTCTAAATATAAGGTCAATGGCAAGTGGGAAAATCTAACCGTCATCCCACTTTATGAGCAAGATGGCTTATTGCAAAAAATAGGACGCGGTTTGACCGATTTTTCATGGCTTAATGAACCCGAATAAGCCAGTTTAAACATTTAATGCTTTTTCCAACCGTTCACAAAACAGCTTAATAATTTTAATGCGGGCATATTTTTTATCATTGCCCTCAACCAGAATCCATGGGGTGTTTTGTGTGCTGGTGCGCGTGACCATTTCATTGACCGCCAGTTGATAATCATCCCATTTTTCGCGATTCCGATAATCCTCTTCGGTGATTTTATATTGCTTATACGGAATTTGCTCACGCGCTTTAAAACGGGCTAACTGCTCATCTTTGTCAATATGCAGCCAAAATTTCAGCACTAAAATCCCGTGTGCAGTCAGCGACTCTTCAAAATTAACAATTTCCGAATAACTGCGCTGCCATTCTTGTTCACTGGCATAGCCTTCCACCCGTTCCACTAACACACGCCCATACCAACTACGGTCATAAATGGTCAAAAAACCTGCGCGGGGAATATGTCGCCAAAATCGCCATAAATAATGATGCTGCTTTTCTTCATCGGTCGGCGCGGCAATCGGAATCACTTGATAAGCACGCGCATCAACTGCATGAGTTAAGCGGCGAATTGCCCCCCCTTTACCCGCTGCGTCCCAGCCTTCAAACACCAAAATAGTCGAGCGTTGTTGTTCATGTGCTAACCGTGCTAGTTTATTTAATTTTCCTTGGTAAAACGCCAGTTCTTGGTTATAGGTTTTTTTATCCAGAACAAGGGATAAATTCAGAGAATCCAAGACATTTTGTTGTCCTTCCTGTAACACATGAGGCAGCTCAATCCTCACTTTACTTGCCTGTTCAGCAGTGCGTTTGGCAATTTGTTTTTGAATTCGATTAAAAATATGTTTCCCAACCGTCAAACTACTATAGTGAATATCCGACCCATCCACAATCAACCACGGCGCATCCCCTGTGCTGGTGTCTGTTAAAACGCGCTCTGCAACAGTTAAAAAATCATCGTACATTTTTAAATGTTTTTTATCTCGCTCAGTGACTTGCCAACTGGTTTCAGGGTCTTTTTCCAAAGCCTTTAAACGTTTTTTCTGCTCATCTTTTTTTAAATGCAGCCAACATTTAATAATCAATGTGCCATCATCAATTAACAGTTTTTCTAATTGGCGAATTTGCATCAGCTCAATTTGCAAGGCATTGTCATCAATTGTGCCGTATACACGGCGTGATAAAGGGTCGCTATACCATGAACCAACATTAATCCCAATCAAACCTTTCGGCGGTAAGGTGCGCCAAAATCGCCAAAACTTAGGACGTTCCTTTTCTTCATCGCTAGGGGCGGCAAAAGCAAAGGTACGGATATAGCGCGGGTCCATCCATTCATTTAATAAATTAATCACCTCGCCTTTACCGCCACCATCCACCCCTGAAATTAAAATAATCACAGGAAAATCACAGCTTTTTAGTTGTTGCTGCACCGTTAATAATTGGGTGCGTAATACGGGGGCTTGTTCGTTATAGTCTGTTTTACTAACAGTGTGACCTAATTCTGCAATTTCAAACACAAGCTATCTCCTTTAAATAAAAACAATGTAGATGGGGTAAAGCATAAGTTTTCAGGTCGTTAAAATCCACCCCGCTCCTTTAAATTTTAAAAGAGCAAGCGTTTGTACGCCTTAATTTTTTTGATTTAACGACTTCATTTGGTATATTCGCGCGAAAGCCTGTTCCAAGCGTTGCCAATCCTGCTCTGTTTTTGGCAAGCCAAAGCGCAAGCTGCTAGGCTGGTCGAACAGGCGAATTAAAATACCTTGCTGACCAAGTTGTTGATAAATTGTTTCAGCATAAGGAGTTTTTACCCAGTGAAATAATGCGTTACTGCCTGATGGCGTCAGTTGATAATATTGAAGTACTTGTTTTAAACGAACGCTTTGGCTGGGTAAGTTTGCGCGGGTTTGCTGTTGCCAAAGCGTATCTTGTAACGCAACCGTTGCCAGATAACGACTCGGATGACTGATACTCCACACGCCGAGTTTTTCTTCTAATGCGGTTAATAGTTTTTGTTCTGCACTGACAAAGCCACAACGCAGCCCTGCTAAACCGAAAAACTTTCCTAAGGAACGCAACAGAATTAAGCCTCTGCGCGGTGGTTCAGAGATTAAACTTGCGCTAGGCGTTGCATCTATAAATGCCTCATCCACAATCAGCCAACCGCCTTTTTTGTCCAATTGCTGATGCCAATTGAGTAATTGCGCTTTAGAAAAACAGCAACCTGTGGGATTATTCGGGTTGATGATAATCAGCACATCCAATAGCGACAAGTGCGTTTCAATCGTTTCAGACGTTAGCTCAATTAGCTGATGTCCTGCTTTTTTCCAGCAATAACCATGTTCTGCATAAGCAGGGTGTAGCACGCCAACCTGTGATTTTTTTCGCAACAGCGGCAGGGTTTGAATTGCCGCTTGTGACCCTGCACAAGCGAGTAAAGACTCTGCTTGATAATAGTCCTGGGCGGCTTGGATTAAGCCGTCTTCATGCTCAGGTAAACGTAGCCAGCAAGCGGCTGGAATGGCGGGAACAGGATAACCGTTCGGATTAATGCCTGTGGATAAATCCAGCCATTGATTGACGGGAATGGCATATTTTTGAGCGGCTGCGTGAAGTTGTCCACCGTGTGTTAGCAAAATAAACTCGCACTAGGGTTAAAATCATTGTATTGCATTGATTTGTTGAACATTATTAACCACTTCACTCGCTGCCAACTCCAAACCGTATTTATAACATTTACTGGCTTTGTCTTTATCTTCTAACTCAAAAAACAAATCACCCAACATTTGATACGCGGCAACCGAAGGCTCTTTATCAATGCTGCGTGATAAGTATTTCATCGCTTTTTCAACATTTTTACAACGAACACTAATTTTTCCTAAAATTCGCAATAACACGGCATTATCAGGATAGGAAGGCAACCAACGCTCCGCAAGCATTAATTGATTTGCCGCATCCGTGGTTTCAATGCTGGCAAAAACCACCAACAAAGTTTCACTCCAATGCTCGGATAATTTTTTAACAATCGCGGTTTCAACCTCTTCACCTGCGCCAGCGGTAATCATTGCTGCAAAGTAAATGATAAAAATATCGGCTAACTTTTGAATATGTTCAGGAATCGTGTCCCAAAGGTTTTTTAATGCGGCACTGTCTTTTTTTGCCGCCACTTGTTTTAATAAACGGCTATAGGTTTGGGTTTCTAATAAAGCCACTTCGGCTTCCAATAACACTTTGTTTTTATGCAGCGAAGGAAGGAGTTTGAGCAAACCCTCCCAATCTTCAACATATTCATACGCTTGATGTAGCAGTTTTAATACGCCACCGTGCGTAGGCGCGAGCGTATTTAAATTTGCCAGCGTTTCAATCGCTTGCTCAAACTGTTTTTCGGTCAAATGCAATTCCGCTTTAGTCAATTCCACCGCAATATCCGAGCCATTGCTTTGTTCAGTGGCTTTTTTTAAATACTCATCTCGTTTATCAATCGCACCCCGCGATTGCGCAGCTCTTGCGGCGGTTAAATAATGTAATAACGGCGCACCACTGGTGCTGGCGTGTTTTATGAGCGTCCGTTCAGCACTTTCCCAATTTCCTGCCGCAGAATCGACCAGCCCTGCAATTAAAGCTTCTTGTGAACGATTAAATTTAATGGTTGTACGGGTGGTTTTCATTTTGCTCGGCAAACGCATTGACCAACCGATGAGGCGAAAAAAAACATACAGTGCAAAAAAAGTCAGCACTTGACCGACCGCAAAAACCACCATCGTCATTTCAGCCGACCAGCCGCCAAAGCCTAATAAAACATAGCCCGGGTCATCATTAGCGGAAAGCCAGTGGTGCAATAAAAAAGCTGCCGACAACGCAACGACTACCGAACCTAGAAAATAGTATATATTTTTCATTATGACTCGCTAAGTTAGTGGGTGACAGAGGTTTTAATGACTACTGGGACGTTTTTTTTCTGCGTCTCTTTGTCTTCTGTCTTAGGAGGTGTTTTTTCCACAGGCGAATCTATTTTTACATCTGGTTTTGCCTCTTCAGAGGTAGCAACAGCAGGTTTAGCGTCTACTTTTGCCTCTGTTTTCTCTGTTTGTGCTTTTTCTACAGTCTTCTCAGGTACTGAAACAACAGGCTTTTCGCTCACAACAGGCTTTTCGCTCACAGCAGGTTTTGCTTCATCTGCCTTGGGCAAGTCAATTTTCAATTCCACATTATGTGCAGGTAACACTTTGTCTGTTTCAATCCGCAACTTAGTAATATCACGCAACATTTTGAGCGACAAACTAATATCAGGCATTTGTGCGTTCAACTGAATTGCTTTTAACTTTTCCAATTGCGCCATAAAATCTTTAGTTTGGGCATTTTGATTAAAGTTTTTTGCTAACCAGTCGCTGGCATCTTTCAAACTGGTTTGATAAAGCAATTGATTTTTCTGCACTAACGCCACTTTGACCAATTCCAGTTTTAATTTTAACTCTTGGCGAATAAATTGCGCTTGTTCGGCGGTTAAGATAGCTTTAATCGGTTGTTCGGTATGCCGTACAGTGACATAGCCATCCACTTGTTTTAAAGCCAAATTTAACAATTCAGAGGAAGTTTGTGACGGCGCACTGTGTTTGTTATGTTCAGACAGTTTTGCCACGGCTTTTCCTTGATGCGGCAAAAACAAAGTCAATTGTTCAACTTGATTACTCAGACTTTGCAAGGTTGAATACATCCCAACAAAATCAATTGTGGGAATGGAACGCAGCGAAGCAAGCTCTTTGGCAATTTGCTCACGCACTTTAAACGCCCCCGCATCGCCACTTTCCCGCAAGCGTTGGTCTGCTGCCTCCAATGCCTCGCGGGTAGTTTCAAGATCGCCAATTAAATGCAGCCTTTGCCCTGCCACACTGAGTAAATATTCTGCATCCGCAATTAGCCAATCACCGCGTGTTTTGCCCAATTGTCGCTGTACTTGCACAACCGCCCCCGTTAAGTCTTTGCGGGTGGTTTCCAGCTTTTCATCATTTATTTTAGTCAGTTCAGCCAGTTTGCTATCCAGCCTATCATCGGCATTTGAAATCGTCGCGGTGGCTTGCGTTAATTGCGATTGCATGGAAGCAAGCTGAGTTTGAAAGCCACTAATTTGTTTGGCATTTTCAATATTGCGCTGATCTTCTTTATTAATATCATCGCCTTGTGAACGCAGTTGTTGCAACAAATAAAACCCTGTCCCAGCGACTAGTACAACCACTAATAAAACAATGATGCCAATCCACAAACCACTGCGTGATTTGGCAGGTTGTTCTAGCGGCACATTCGTTGTTTGTTGTTTTTCAGTTAGTTCTTCGACCACTGTCTTCCCCGTTTATTAACATGACCATTGTGTTAAGAATTGCTCTATCATCAGGACTGCTGACAACAATATGTTTAAAGCCAAGCGATTTTGCCAGTTGTTCAATGCGTTCGCTCACCACGACTAACCTGATATTAAACAACAAGGTACGGTGTTTTTCGAGCAGCAGCAGCAAGTTTTGCAAAATTTGACCACTGGTTATTATAATCATATCTATTTGCCCTTGTTGCAATGCAGTTAGCACAGCCGCTGTTTTTGCCTTGGCAACAGGCATTATTCGTTGATAAACCTCTAAATAATCAACCATTGCGCCGCGTTCTCGCAAGGCTTGTGCCAGTATTTCACGCCCACCTTCACCGCGCACAATCAAAATGCGTTGCTCTTTGACTTGTAAAAAAACATCTGTTGCTAACAAAGCTTCACTATTAAAACCTGTTTTCGGCACTAAATCGACTGTTAAACCGACATTTTCCAATGCTTTTTCTGTTGCTTTACCCACCGCAGCGATTTTTAACTGTGTGAAAGGCTCTATTTTCCCATTATTTGCCGCAACTGCAAAATTTACCGCGTTTGCACTGATAAAAATAAGCCACTGATAAGCTTTGAGATTTTTTAATTGCTGTTTTAGCGAGTCATTTATGACAGGCACAATTTCCAAGGTGGGAAACGCAATGGCCTGTCCGCCGTGTTGTTCGATAAGCGTAATTAATGTGCCACTTTGCTGTTGTGGGCGAGTAACAAGGATATGCTGACCTTGCAAATTAACAGAAGATAATGGCATTTTTAGAGTCTCTATACACGCATTGTTTTTCAATTATAGGAGAAATGAGGTTAATGGCACACAATGGATTTTATCGGACTTTAACACTGACTGCTTTGTGCAGAATGCCCTTGCTGCCTTGTTCTGTATTACAATTGAGCTTATCCATCACAAACACCCGATTTAACCTTCATGCCCAATTCTAATCAGCACTTTATCTTACACAACACGATTGTCCCGCCTTTTCCAGCAACATTACAGCAAGCTCTGTTTGGCTTAGGCTGTTTTTGGGGAGCGGAAAAAAAGTTTTGGCAACTTCCCGCTGTTTTTAGTACGGCGGTTGGTTATACAGGAGGCTCAACGCCTAACCCCAGTTATAAAGAACTCTGCACAGGTTTGACAGGACACAGTGAAGTTGTGTTGGTTGTTTATGACCCTGCTTTAATCGATTATGAAACCTTGTTAAGCGTATTTTGGCAAGCCCATAATCCAACCCAAGGGATGCGACAAGGCAATGACATTGGCACACAATATCGCTCTGGCATTTACACCACCACACCCGCGCAGTTGATAGCGGCAATGGCATCCAAAAAGCATTATCAAATGCGTTTAACTCAAGCTGGGTTTGGCGAAATAACCACTGAAATTATGCCTAGCGGTGAATTTTACTATGCTGAAGACTATCATCAACAATACTTAGCAAAAAATCCGCACGGTTACTGTGGCTTAGGGGGATTGGGAGTGTCGTTCGATTAAACACACTCTATTAAAAATGCCCCCTGCCGAAAAAAACTTTCTGCCCGACTTCTGCACCTTAAAAATGCTACTCGCGTTGTTTTTTTTAACCGAATTACTGGCATTTTTACTCACTCTTGCCGCCAATGATTCTACAATAGGTTTTTTAAGCGATTTTTTCTTACGCTCGCTGTTTGCCTTATGGATTGCGTTACCCAGTGCGGCAATCTTGTGTGGTTTACGCCCTTTTCTCCCTTCTTTCAGCCATGTTCTGGTTGGCGGCATCGCTTTTTTAATCATTCAACTCATCACCTTAGCGATAAGCTATTTAGCAGTCACTGTTATTCCAGCCATTTCCTTGCTGTTTCCAGAATTAACAACCGCCGAAAAATTCAACTTTTACAGCCGCATTTTTGGCATCAGTGCGTTGTTTTCACTCGCTTTTTTGCGCTATTTATATGTTCTGTCGCAATGGCAACGTCATATTGAAGCGACTGCGATGGCGAAATTACACGCACTACAAGCCCGAATGCGCCCACATTTTTTATTCAATAGCTTAAATAGCATCGCCAGTTTAACCCGCATCAATCCTCTTTTAGCGGAGTCTATGGTAGAAGATTTAGCACAACTCATTCGCGCTAGTTTGACTGTTGATGAAAAATTACTGGTTCCCTTAGCGCAGGAAATTAACTTAGTAGAGTTATATTTAGCCATTGAAAAACAACGCTTCGAGGAACGCTTGCAAGTGCGGTGGCAATTAGATAACCTCCCGAGCAATGCGTTGTTGCCGCCGTTGAGTTTGCAACCGTTGGTCGAAAATGCTATTTATTATGGAATAGAACCCAATCCTGCGGGCGGTGAAATTGTGATAAGCGGGCAGTTAATTAACAATAAATTATTGATTCATATTGTAAATTCTTATGAAATGCCCTTTATTCGTGAACAAGAAGGCAATCATATCGCACTAACAAATTTAGCCGCTCGTTTAAACGGTTGTTTTGAAGGAACAGGCTCATTGCAATTAAATAAAACAGCCAGCCATTATCAAGTTACTTTAAAGATTCCTTATCAAATCAATCAGTAAGTAAAAGCCATAAAGTCTCTTCAAGACTTTTTTTAAACCTGCGTCCCACCCACCGTCAGTCCGTCAATTTTCAACGTCGGCTGTCCAACCCCGACTGGCACACTTTGTCCATCTTTCCCGCACGTTCCCACGCCACTGTCCAACGCCAAATCATTACCCACCATTGACACGCGGGTTAGCACATCAGGGCCGTTACCTATCAATGTCGCGCCTTTCACTGCGTGGGTAATCCGCCCATTTTCAATCAAATAAGCTTCATTGGCAGAAAATACAAATTTACCCGAGGTAATATCCACTTGCCCATCGCCGAAGTTTTTCGCATACAGCCCTTTTTTGACCGATTGGATAATTTCTTGCGGGTTGTGTTGTCCTGCTAACATATAAGTATTGGTCATACGCGGTAATGGCAGATGCGCATACGACTCGCGCCGCCCATTCCCTGTGGATTTTCCCCCCATTAAACGGGCGTTTAGCTTATCCTGCATATAGGCTTTTAAAATGCCTTTTTCAATCAAGACCGTATTTTCAGTCGGTGTGCCTTCATCATCAATGCTTAACGAGCCACGCCGCCCAGCAAGTGTGCCATCATCAACAATTGTGCAAAGTTCAGAGGCAACTCGCTGTCCGATTTTGCCAGAAAAAGCCGATGTGCCTTTGCGATTAAAATCCCCTTCTAATCCGTGACCAATCGCTTCATGCAGCAAAATCCCAGGCCAACCTGCCCCTAACACTACCGTCATATTGCCTGCGGGAGCTTCTTGGGCGTGTAAATTAACCAATGCTTTCTCAAGTGCCTCTTTACCATATTGCAAAGCACGATTTTCAGCCAAAAAATAGCCATAATCTGCCCGCATACCGCCGCCCATCGTGCTTTGTTCGCGTTTGCCCTTTTCCTCAACAATCACTGTTACCCCCATCCGCACCAAGGGGCGAATATCCGCAGCAAGCGAGCCATCTTGACTGGCAATTAAAATATGTTCATGCACAGCCGCTAAACTGACGATGACCTCTTCAATGCGTGAATCTAATTGGCGCGTTTCTGCATCGACTCGGCGCAATAAATCCACTTTTTCTTGGTCAGTTAAACTGTTCAACGGATTAGTCACAGGATAATGGGGTTGCCAACCGTGCGTGCTGATTAATTTAACACGGGCATTTTGTCCTTGATTAACAATGGCTTTGACATTATTTGCAGCTTCCAACAAAATGGGCAATTCGATTCTATCACTGTAGGCAAAACCTGTTTTTTCGCCTGCAACTACCCGCACCCCTGCCCCTTGTTCAATGCTATGCGAGCCTTCTTTGATAATCCCCGCTTCCAACACCCACGATTCCGCATGGCTGGCTTGAAAATAAATATCGGCAATATCGACTTTGGCACTTAACAGGCTATTCATAACCTGCTCGATGTGGCTTTCTTGCAGTCCAGTTGAGGCAAGAATCGCTTTTTTAACAAGGGTTAATCTATTCATGGATTTATTGGTATGAAGTTTAAAAAGATAATCATCTAATCGGAAGTATGATCAATGTTAATGTCTTCTGCTGGACGATTACTACAATCATTAACATACCTACCATTATCCTTGACAAGTTCGCATCCAGGGATAAGTTTTTCATTCGGTTTCGTTGACGGTAATTGATAATATGGCCCAAAGTAATCATATAAGGCTTTGAACAACACTGTCAGCAATTGCGCAGAGGCATCTTTGACAGGTTTGTCTGTTTTAACGGTATCCAGCAGCACCGTGTGAATAATAATCGAGTCGGTTTTCGGACGCATACTGATGACATACATTGGCTCATTTTTTTTCTCTTCAGGAAACAAAAAATCATCAATTTTAGTTGCCCAACTTTGTCCCGTGTTGCTGGTAAAAGTTTCAGGGTCGTAACTCACATAATAAAAACCTTTTTCCAAGTTTCTATCCGCCAACTCGAGTCCACTTTGTTTAATTGCCGCTTCCAAGGTTTTCCACGCTGTTCCCAAAGGTTGTTTAAGTAATAAATGCGTATCATCCATTGAAACCACCAAATCACTTAAGCCTTTGCGCTTTTGCGTTTCATCTGTTGTCGCCGTAGATTGTTCCGAATAGTTATTAAGCACGGTCAATTGCGGTGGCTGTTCTAAAGCGGTGGTATCACGATAATTTTTACTGGGTACATCACACGCTGTTGCGGCAAGGCAAGCACAGCTTAAAACGCTTGTTTTAAAAAAAGACAGCATTTATCCCCCTTTTACTGGCAAAAAAATCGACGATGTTTTAATACAGGAAACGTGCTACGAATTTTCTCAATTCGCTCTAAGTCAATTTCAGCACTGACAAAGCCACCGCCTGTTTTATAGCAGTCTAAAACAATCCCCCACGGATCAACAATCATGCTGTGACCATAGGTTTTGCGTCCGTTAAGATGAAAGCCCCCTTGTGCGGGAGCAATGATATAGCATAAATTTTCAATCGCCCGAGCGCGTAATAACACTTCCCAATGTGCCGCGCCTGTTTCTGCGGTAAACGCGGCTGGGACAACCACAATCTCAACGCCAGCATCGGACATATCACGGAATAATTCAGGAAAACGCAAGTCATAACAAATGGCGATACCTAATTTGCCAAACGGGGTATTGATAACCAAGGGGTTATCGCCAGCTTCAATCGCAGTCGATTCCAAATATTCATCGCCGGTTTCAGGCAAACGCACATCAAACAAATGAATTTTGTCATACCGCGCCACGCATTTACCCAAATCATTGTAAATCAGACACGCGGCGCGAATTTTATTCTCATCCACCGTTGCGATAGGAATAGTTCCTGCAACAATCCACACCGCATATTTTTTCGCGGTATTAGTTAAAAAATCTTGGATGATACCAACGCCAAGTGCTTCTTTTTGTTTGACTTTATCAAACTCATTCATTCCCATGATGGCAAAGTTTTCTGGCAAAGCGACTAATTTTGCGCCCGCTTTTGCCGCTTCGCCAATTAACTTATCCGCTTCTAATAGGTTGGCTCTCACGCTAGGACTAGAAGCCATTTGGATGGCGGCGCATTTAGTCATCATTTTTTATCCTCGGTTGGTTGGTAAATCCACAAAAAGTCGCTCACTGCTTGGTTTAAGCAAGGCTGCAATGACTGATAATTGTACCAGCAATGGAAAAGCTATCCGAACTTTTAGGTAGGTTTATATTTATCAGCCGCTTCGCTTGCAAATTATCAGTTAAGCGGGGCGATGAACTTTCAACGCGCTGGCTGTTAACAAACCACCCGCAAACCGGTCATAAAAAAAGCCCCTGCGTTGAACGCACGATAGGCAGAGCGGCAATAGCCAGCGTGACAATCCCAAGAACCGCCGCGTAACAGCCGGTCATTGGCTGAGGCGAAGTCGTCATCTGGCGCATTACACCCAGCATCTGCACACCATTCGCTCACATTGCCGTGCATATCATACAAACCAAACGCATTCGGCGGAAAACTGCCAACTTCGGTAGTTTCTAGGCGATACAACCCTTTTGCTGCCTGAGCATACGGATAATCACCATTATAATTGGCTAAATCGGCGGTTATGGTTGCGCCAAAATAAAACGGGGTACTCGTTCCGGCGCGACAGGCATATTCCCATTCCGCGTCACGCGGCAAACGATAAGCCGCCCCCGTAAAGGCGGATAATTTTTGACAAAATGTGTTTGCCGCCTCCCAAGTCATACTTTCAGCTGGGCGCGTTTTGCCGCGAAACGTGGAAGGATTGCTTCCCATCACCGCTTGATACTGTTCCTGTGTTACTGCGTATTTGCCCATGTAAAACGGGGTGGCGATGTTGACGGTACGTTGCGGAAATTCATTTTCAGACGCTTGGGCTTCATCGTGCGCCGCACCCATTAAAAATTCACCGGCGGGAATGTAAACCATCGCCAATGGCACGTCGCCAGACAGGGAAATTATGCGTTCATAAGCAATAAGCTGTTGTTCTTTAATAATTTTCCCGTAGCTATCTACGGTGATGGTAGTAAAAGAAAACGGCGAACCTTTTTCCTGCGTTTGGGATAAATAATGGCTATCATCAACAGAATTAAAATTTAACATATTGTTTTTCCTGTAAAAAATACACTGGGTCTGAGCGTGTAAAAATGTCAATACTTCGGACAGTTTTAAGACATTGAAACTACATACCTTTTAAACCAAGCCATCAAAAACATGGCTTGCACATTATTTTAAAAGCTGTTAAATTTCAGTAGGTTACTATTTATTACAATTCTGCGTTTGATTTAATTCAGGCTAAGAGTCTGTAAAGCCTTGTTGCTCGTGGTCTGTTATTTTTAAAAACTGTCCGAAGTATTGTTTTTTAATTTTATTGAAAAATACTTTCCACAGCCAACCGAATAGCCAGCACATTATCAACCACATCACCCTGACTAAATGTCTGCTCTTTATTCGGTGCAGAAAAAACCGAAACCGATTGCAAAGGCGGCAAAACCAACCAACATGACTTCACGCCTAATTGAAAATAACTTCTAAACTTTTCCAAAATTTCCTCAATACTTTGGCGCGGTGATAAAATTTCAATCACTAATAATGGCATAGTCTGCATTCGAATTTCATCTTGCAAAAAATCAATTGGTAAAGGTGAAAATAACGCCAAATCAGGACGCATTTCTTTGGTATTACTTTCTAATGAACTGCTATCCAAACTAATTTCCGATAACACCATATAGTTTTCCAGCCCTAATAACAACGCACCTAATTTCATTTGCAAATAACTGTGATTTCGCGAACCCATTTCGATAACTTCCTCTTCAATCTCACAAGTTGCCGTCATTTTATTCACCCACTCTTTTTAAATTTAGGCATAAATCGCCTGCAAAATTTTATCCGCGCCTTGTGCCAATAAATCTTCTGCAATCGCCACACCAATGGCTTCTGCTTGTGCAATCGTTCCCTGTTTTTCAGCACGATAAATCACTGAACCATCGGGACTACCAACCAAACCGCGCATAAATAACAGCTCACCGTCAAGTTGCGCAAAACCGCCAATCGGCACTTGGCAACCGCCATTTAACCGTGCATTCATCGCCCGTTCGGCACACACACAAATATGGGTCGCTTCGTGATGCAACACTTGCAGCATTTGATTCACTTGCGCATCATCGACTCGACACTCAATCCCAATTGCGCCTTGTCCAATCGCTGGTAAACTCACGGTTGTAGGCAACGATTGCGTGATTCTGTCTGCCATCCCTAAGCGTTTTAACCCCGCACTGGCTAAAATAATCGCATCAAACTCGCCTGCGTCCAATTTTGCTAATCGGGTATTGACATTGCCACGCAACGATAAAATCTGGGTTTGTGGTAATTTTTCCTTAATTTGACATTGCCGGCGTAAACTGCACGTTCCGATTTTAGCGGTGGCAGGTAAATCCGCTAGGCTTTGAAAATGATTAGAAACAAACGCATCGGTGGGGTCTTCACGTTCCAAAATCACCGCTAAATGCAGCCCTGCTGGAAATTCGACTGGCACATCCTTCATTGAATGCACGGCAATATCAGCAACGCCTTCTAACATTCCCTGCTCTAACTCTTTGACAAACAAGCCTTTGCCGCCGACTTTTGCTAAGGGTGCATCCAAAATCTTATCGCCTTTTGTCACCATCGTGACCAATTCCGTTTCTAACGCAGGAAAAAAAGCTTTTAATCGCGCAGCAACGTGTTCTGCTTGCCAAAGTGCTAAGGGGCTTTTGCGGGTTGCAATCCGAATGATTTTCGTAGTCAATGTCTCACCTATTTACTGTCAATAAATCCAGTATTGTACCCGTTTTAAGGATAAATCCCCCCCAAAATAACGGGAGTTGTTGCGCCTGTGACCGCAGTTAAATTGCCTGCCGCGTGTTGTAAAGTTTGTTTTGCCAACCACGCAAACGCCATCGCTTCCATTGCATTTGGACACACGCCATACTCAGCGGTTGAACTCACCGCATAATTACCGCGATTTAATAATTCCATTAAATAAGTGTTATACACGCCGCCACCACACACTAATACTCTTTCTGTTTCAATAGCATACTGAGAAATCGCATCGCTTATTGTTTCTGCCGTAAAATGACACAACGTCGTTTGCACATCTTCCAGTTTAAACGCTGGGAAAGCAGCAAGATGATTTTCCAGCCAAGCGGGGGAAAAATATTCCTTGCCTGTACTTTTTGGCGGCAGCGCGGAAAAATAATCCGCTTGTTTTAAACGTGCTAATAATGCAGGAATAACACGCCCCAATCGCGCCCAGTCGCCATTTTTATCGTAAGCTTGCTGTAAATGTTTATTTACCCAATAATCCATTAACGTATTTCCTACGCCAGTATCGAAAGCAACCACTTGATTTTTAAATAAAATCGTAATATTGGCAATGCCGCCAATATTCAGAACAGTGATTTTCTCAGCCTGTCGCGCAAACACCGCCTGATGAAACGCGGGCGCAAGCGGCGCACCTTGTCCCCCTGCTGCCATATCACGGCGGCGAAAATCGGCAATCGTGGTAATGCCAGTTTTTTGTGCAATGACATTCGGGTCACCGATTTGCAATGAAAAGGGAAAATCGCTATTAGGCTGGTGAAAAACCGTTTGCCCGTGACTACCGATGGCGGCAATCGCGGTCGGGGCAATATTTTCTCGCGCCAATAATTGATTTACCGCGTCAGCGAATAAATGCCCTAATTGACAATCCAATGCGCCATATTCGCTCAGTAATAACAGTTGATTAGGTAAGCTAATCCGTTGAATTTGTTGTTTTACCGCATCAGGAAACGGTGTACAGGCAAAGGCAATCAGTTTTGGTTGCGCTTGGCTAAAATCAACCAGCGCGGCATCAATTCCATCGACGCTCGTGCCAGACATTAAGCCGATATAAAGGGGTGACATTAAATTCTCCTGCAAAATTTGCCATTATAAAGTGGTAAAAATGGGCTGACATTTTTATTCTAGCCAGAGGCTTTAATCATATAATGGGGCATTTATTTAAGCGTTTAAGAGGAATCGTTTGTGAGCAAAAATCAGTTGGAACTTCTCAGTCGTGGTACGCATGAAATTTTACTATCCACCGATTTAGAAAAAAAATTGCAAGAAGGGCGACCTTTGCGGGTCAAAGCAGGCTTTGACCCCACCGCCCCCGATTTGCATTTAGGGCATACCGTGTTGATTAATAAGCTAAAACAGTTTCAGGACTTAGGGCATCAGGTGTTGTTTTTGATTGGTGATTTTACAGGGATGATAGGCGACCCAACGGGTAAAAATGTCACCCGCAAACCGCTGACTCGTGAGGAAGTGCTGGAAAATGCCAAAACTTATCAAGAGCAAGTCTTCAAAATTTTAGACCCTGAAAAAACCCAAGTGCTGTTTAATTCGGAATGGATGGGGAAAATGTCGGCAGCCGATTTAGTGCAGTTAGCCGCTAAACATACTGTGGCGCGAATGTTGGAACGGGATGATTTTAGCAAGCGATTTAAAGGCGGACAACCGATTGCGATTCACGAATTTTTGTATCCGTTGATTCAGGGTTATGATTCGGTCGCCATGCAAGCGGATGTGGAGTTAGGCGGTACAGACCAAAAATTTAATTTATTGGTCGGGCGACAATTGCAGGAAGTTTATGGACAAAAGCCGCAAGTAGTAATGACCATGCCGATTTTGGAAGGTTTAGACGGTGTGCAGAAAATGTCAAAATCGCTGAATAATTATATTGGGGTGTCCGATACACCCGATGAAATGTTTGGCAAAATCATGTCGATTTCTGATGAATTGATGTGGCGATATTTTGAACTGCTCAGTTTTAGACCCATGAGCGAAATTTTGACTTGGAAACAAGCCACTCAAGCAGGCGCGAATCCGCGTGATTATAAAGTCAGTTTAGCGCAAGAAATTATTGCCCGTTTCCACGATGAGCAAGCGGCAAACAAGGCGTTAGAAAGCTTTGAGGCGCGGTTTGTGCGCGGGGCAATACCAGATGAAATGGATGAATTGACGGTAACAGGCGATAGTGCGGGTTGCGCGATTGCTAATTTATTAAAACAAGCAGGATTAACGGCTAGCACTTCCGAGGCGATACGGATGATTAACCAAGGCGCGGTGAAAATAGATGGCGAAAAAGTCAGTGATGCTAAATTGGTTTTAGCAGTTGGAACACAACACGTCTATCAAGTGGGGAAACGAAAATTTGCCCGTGTTACAGTGGTTTAAATAGATTAACGGTAAAAAAGGCACAACAAACTGTTGCTGTGCCTTTAATCGCGTTAAGCGAATTAACCGTGTTTGTAATGTTTACGCAATGGTTTTACAACTTCCCAATCGGTATCCAAACCTGCTGGAAACACGACTAAATCGCCTGCCACAATGCGTACAGCTTCGCCACCTTTCGGGGTAACTAAAATTTCGCCTTCTAACACATAAGCGGTTTCTTTAATGCCAAAATCTAAAGGAAATTTTGAAACTTCTTTTTCCCAAATGGACCAACTGCTCACATTAAGTTCTTTCAATGTAGCTTCACTGGGATTGTGTTCAACGGTAATTTGACTCATGGTGTGTCCTAAGTTCCTGTAAAGGATTCAATTAAAAATGACCGATTCTATCATCTTTGCATGGAGTCTGTCAGGTTGTTTGCTTGAGATGAAAATTGTTAAAACATTGCTTTAGATAGGGTAATAATCGCCGACTGACAGGCAAAGTATGAGAAGATTGTTGAAATCTAATCTGTACTTGTCCGTTTTTTTGTTTATGTAAATCAAGGATATGTCGCAAAGCAACCAACGCATTGCGGTGAATCCGAATAAACTGTTCAGAAAACTCATCTTCTAAAGTTTTTAAAGAGTCATCTAATAAATACTCATGCTGCAAGGTTTGTGCCGTGACATATTTATGGTCGGCTCGAAAATATAAAATCTCTGCCACCGCGACTAAGTGCAAATCCCCTGCCACGCTAACACACAAATGCGAACGTGCATTGTGTAAAGGCTGCACTGGAACTGATTTTAACCGCCCTTGTTGCAATAAACGGGCTTTTTCCAAAGCGGCAAGCAACCGGTCTTTCCGAATTGGCTTAAGTAAATAATCAAGCGCGTCGGCTTCAAACGCTTCCAGCGCATGACTATCGTAAGCAGTTGTAAAAATAATAGCGGGGGGATTGTCAAATTGTTTTAATTCAACTGCCACTTGCAATCCTGTTAATTGCGGCATTTGAATATCCAATAAAAGTACCTGCGCTTGCGTTTGTTTCCATTTTTGCAGCGCGTCCTTGCCATCAACTGCTTCTGCCACTATTTCGACAGCGGAGTCTAATTCCTCTAATAAACGACGTAAGCGGCAACGTGCCAGTTTTTCATCATCGGCAATTAAAATTTTCATAAGTTTGGTACACAAAATAGTAAAAAAACAGGCGGTAAATTTTGGAATGTAAATGCTTGACAATTTATGTTTAAAAATTGCTATCGCATCAGTACTCAGTTTAGTGTAACCACATCATTCTTCTGTATATTTCATGTTATCATCTTAGTTTGAAATGAGTGAATATTACCCAAGCAGTAAAAACTGCGAAACTAATAAGCAGTGGGGCTGATATGGGAATCTCAATGGTAAGGAATGATGGACAAAGTGTACCAGTTGGGGTTGGACAGCCGACGTTGAAAATTGACGGACGTTGGGTGAAACGCAGGTTTAAAGTTTTTTATCGCTGGCATTGATTTAAATAACATTGAGGTTTTTTATGATTCATTCTTTACAAAAAGGTGGCAATTTATCATTAACCAAAACTGCCCCAGATTGCAATGAAATTATTGTTGCTATTAAATGGCTTAAAAAAACCCATGATGAAACAGAGTTTGATATTGATGCAAGTGCGTTTATGCTCGCTGAAAATGGCAAAATTAGAAACGATGAGGATTTCATTTTTTATAATCAACCCAAATCAATTGATAATGCCATTGAATTAATTAACTCTCAAGAACCCAATGTGCAGTTTTTCAAAATTAATTTATCGCGTATTGCATTAGAGATTGCAAAAATTTCACTTGTTTTAACCTTACACGAAGCAAAAAAACGACAACAAAATTTTGGAATGCTGGACAGTATCGTTGTAAAAATACTTAATGCGACTAACAAAGAAGAATTGAGTAACTATATTTTAGCGGATATTGAAATTGAAACCGCCCTTATTTTAGCTGAGTTGTATCGTTATAAGGGTGAGTGGAAATTAAAAGCAATTGGACAAGGCTATATTAATGGATTAGATGTTTTAGCAAAAAACTATGGTGTTAATATTGACTCTCCGCATCAAGAAACTAAACCAGCACCGCCCAAAAAACCAACGGTTGTTAAATATACGGAAATAATTGCACCAACTATCGAAAAGTTTAAAACAAAAGCCAAAAGAGCTAAACATGAAAACCTCAATGAATCAGGTACTCGTATTTTAATTGATTATGTTATACAAGGCATTTTGGGGTATAAAATAGAGCATATAAAAACAGAACAGCGGCTTCCAAAACGTCAATTACGAGTCGATTACTTACTTTCATTAAACGAAAAGAATGTCATGGTAGTCGAAGCCAAGCAAATTGGTGCAACGTTAAATGAAAAACATATTTCACAAGCGACTTCGTATGCTTATTTTTTTGCTGTTGATTTTGCCTTATTAACAAATGGCGTTGAATGGAAACTGTATTATGTTATTCCTAAAAAATTTAAAAAATATGAATACCATCTTGTGTTTAGTATTAACTTATTAGAGTTTAATGACAAAATCGCTGAAAAACTATTTTCAATTTCTCGTTTTGGAATAGCCGAAAACAGTCTTGCAATAATTAAAGCAAAAATGACCTCTTTAAATACAATTGATGAAATTATTTTATCCGATGAAGTAATAGAAAAGATAAGCTCTTTGATGAATAATAAAAATGAAAAATGCCAAATCACATCTGATGAAATTCGTGACGCAATAGTAATGAATATTCTAAAATGAAAACAGCTACCTTTAAAGAATGGGATTTGGACAGTATAGACGGCATTTAAATAACAAAACCACTGCATTAGCAAAAGCTATAATGCCGATGACATCCAAATTTTTGCCCTTTTTAAAATGATTAAGTAGTAAAACAAAAGTTTTGGAATGCAAAACCTAAGTTTTGCACTCCCTCTAGCAAATAAAACATACAAAAACTTTCGCTCTCTTACTTAAAGCATTAAAACAAATCATTAAATATGAACTTTTCGCTCCTTAATAGCCTAACTCACGAGAATATTGTGCAAAATCAAGAACAACTCAACCAATTGAAAAATCAAGTCCAAGATTGTTTAAACGAAGCCTTAAAACAAGGTGCGACCGCTGCCGAAGCAGGCTTTGGCTTAAGTAACGGGCTGTCTGTTTCGGCTCGTTTAGGCGATGTGGAAAATATAGAATACGATTGTGACCAAGGTTTAAGCGTCACCGTTTATATTGGTAAGCGCAAAGGCAGTGCCAGTAGCACGGATTTATCAGCTCATTCAATGAAAGAAACGGTCAAAGCCGCTTGCAGTATCGCAAAATTTTCTAATGAAGATGATTTTTCGGGGCTGCCTGACAAAGAACTTTTGGCAACCGATTGTCCGGATTTAGAGTTGTATCATCCGTGGCAATTAGAAGCAAAAGCAGCAATTGCGCTGGCAATTGAGTGTGAAGAGGCAGCACGTTCTTATCATCCTGAAATTGTAAATTCGGAAGGAGCAACGGTTAATAGTCATCAAGGAATACACGTTCTTGGCAATACATCAGGCTTTTTACAAGGTTATCAAACTTCACGCCATTCGCTCAGTTGCTCAGTAATAGGGCAACGGCAAGAACAAATGCAACGTAATTACTGGTACAGCGTTGCAAGAGATGCGCAAAAATTAGAAACGGCTACTGCGATAGGAAAAAAAGCGGCTGAACGAACTCTGAGCCGCTTAGATAGCCGCAGTCTTAGTACCCGCATTGCACCTGTCATGTATTCAGCTGAAATGGCTGGCAGTTTGTTGGGGGCGTTAATGGGGGCAATCAGCGGCGGTAGTTTATACCGGAAAGCTTCATTTTTATTAGACCGCTTAGAGACTGGTATTTGCCCTGATTTTATTCGCATTCATGAACGTCCGCATTTAAAAGGCGCGTTAGGAAGTTCATTCTTTGATAGTGAAGGTGTTGCAACCCAGACCCACGATATTGTCAATCATGGCATTTTGAAAAGCTATCTACTTAGCAGTTATTCGGCACGAAAATTAGGAATGCAATCAACAGGTAATGCAGGAGGCGTAAGAAACTTAACTTTGGACTCTGGCAAAGATGATTTTTTTGCTCTGTTAAAACGTTTGGATACAGGTTTATTAGTCACCGAATTAATGGGACAGGGTGTTAATCGATTAACAGGTGATTATTCGCGTGGAGCAGCAGGTTTTTGGGTGGAAAATGGACAAATTCAATATCCTGTGGAAGAAATCACTATTGCAGGAAACTTAAAAGAAATGCTGCAAAACATTGTTGCGGTGGGCAATGATGTGGACTATCGCGGTAACACACACACAGGTTCTATCCTGATTGAAAAAATGTCTATTGCTGGAAAATAGTCTGAAAAATAAAGGACAGAACAAACCATTCTGTCCTTTTTATCAACATTTAAGCAGTCTGCACGGCGATAGAATGACTAGAATGTGTCATTTCGTTTTTATCGTTGAAATAAACCATGGTCGGTTTATACGTCAACAGCTCTTGTTCATCAACAAGCGTGTATGTACACACAATAATAAGATCTCCTGGGCAAGCACGCCGTGCTGCCGCACCATTGATCGAAAAAATTTTTGATCCTTCTTCAGCACGAATAGCGTAAGTCGTAAAACGCTCACCATTATTGATGTTATAGATTTGAATTTGCTCGTACTCTTTAATGCCTGCAAAATCTAAGATTTTGCCATCAATCGCACAAGAACCTTCATATCCTAATTCAGAATGAGTCACACTTGCTCGGTGCAACTTTGCTTTAAGCATTGTGGTCTGCATAATAAAAAATAAATACCTATAGGCTGCCCATTATGCCTGATTTAATCTAGGCTATCAACTTTGAGATTGTTGATTTTAAAATGAATATTATCAATTAACCGAGTTTTTCCTAATTTAGCAGCGGCTAAAATAACAACCTCATCATCCTCTTGTTTCGCTGCTAGTAAAGTATTTGCATGACAAATAGAAAAATAATCCACTATAAAACCTACATCATTCAAAACCTTTTGTTTCTGTTGCTCTATTTGCTCAAAACCAAGCTGTTTTGTGATTATTTGATGATAGGCTTGGCGTAATGTTTGATACAAAATAGGGGCGATAGCTCGTTGCTCCTTTGTTAAATAACTATTGCGAGAACTCATTGCCAAACCATCTGTCTCACGCACAGTGGAAACAGATTTAATCTGTACAGGAATATTTAAATCCTCTATCATTGCCCTAATAATTGCCAGTTGTTGATAATCTTTTTCACCAAACAGAGCTATGTCAGGTTGAACTAAATTAAACAACTTACAAACTATCGTTGCAACACCGTTAAAATGACCTACCCGCGATGCTCCACAATGTAAATTACTTAGTTCAGTTACTGAAATAATTGTCCTTGCTTTAGGTTTATATATTTCATTAACACTTGGCAAAAATAGCAGATCCACATTATGTATTTTCAATAACTCGCTATCTTGCTGTTCAGTACGCGGATAACTAGAAAAATCCTCTCCAAGACTAAACTGAGTTGGATTAACAAAAATACTCACAACTACTTTATCTGCCTGATCTTTTCCTTGAGTGATTAATTTCAGATGTCCTTGATGCAAATTACCCATTGTTGGTACAAAAGCAATACTTAATCCTAATTGTTTCCAATGTTTAATAGTTGTTACTAACGTTTTAATTGTATTGATAATTTGCATATAAATTAGGAACTAA
>JFJP01011119.1_pt1 | contig 26233 bp, 17 predicted proteins | sample 431651 | NCBI WGS metagenome assembly JFJP01 (sample SAMN02602958, study PRJNA72255) | Microbial mat metagenome, whole genome shotgun sequencing project. | biome: fresh water; feature: sink hole; material: water; isolation source: purple microbial (photo- and chemosynthetic) mats found in...
CGCCCTCGTTGCGGTAGTAGACGTCGGCCTGCCCGTCGTTGACCAGGTACAGGTCCAGATCGCCGTCGTTGTCCAGATCGCCCCAGGCCGCCGCCTGCCCCGCACTGGTATTGCCCGCCTGACCGCTGGCCAGGAAGTTCGTGCCGTTCCAGTTCTGGACGAGCTGGTTCGCCTGCATCGACATGACGCGGTAGACGTCCAGGTCGCCGTCGCCGTCGAAGTCGCCCCACGGCGCCGCGGTGCCCGCGCCGACCGTCTGCAGCGCGGCAATGCCCTGCGCCAGGAAGAAGTACTGCCCCATGCCGACGTCGCCGAAAGAGCGGAACAGCTGGCTGGCCGTACCCTGGTTGACCAGGTGGATGTCGAGCAGACCGTCGCGGTCGTAGTCGCACCACGAGACGGCGCGACCGGCGCCCGCGTCGTCGAGGCCGAACTGCGCGATGTTGGTCCAGGTCCCGCCCCCGTTGGCCAGCAGCTGGTTGGACTGGCCGTCGCGCGACAGGTAGACGTCCTGGTCGCCGTCACCATCGTAGTCGGCCCAGGCCGCGGCCATCGTCGGTCCCGTGTCGGCGAGCAGGCCGGCGGCGATGTCGGTGAAGGCCAGGCTCCCGTCGTTGCGCAGCAGGCGATTCGCCGAATTGCGATTGCACAGGTAGATGTCCAGATCGCCGTCGCCGTCATGATCCACCAGACTGACACCCCGGCCCGCCCCCGCATCACCGAGAGCCCCCGCGGAAATCGCGATGAACGGCGGCATCTGATGGAGGCCGGTGATCGCCAGGGCCTCGCCGGTGGTGGCCACCGTGCCGGTGACCACCGCGGGTGACGGCAGCGACCAGCCCGGCAGCCCCAGCCAGGTCAGCGTGTACAGGCCCGCGTCCCGGACCAGCAGCGTGGTGTCGCCCGCGCCGGATTCCAGATAGCCGTTCGGGCCTTCCAGCCGCCATCGCGACTGCAGTCCCGCGGGCAGGGCCGTGATCGCGACCGCGAGCGAACCCACTTCCGGACGATAATTGAACGTCATGAGCGGCGCGCCGGCGCTGATCCCGTCGATGTAGATGGGCGCGGCGGCGCCGGACCACCAGGTGGCGGCCGGGCTCGTGTCGGTGGTCAGCAGCACGTGGGTGGGCGCGGACCACAGGTCGGTGGCATCGCCGATATTGATACCCTGCTCGAGATCCCAGCGGCCGTCCGCCTGCACCAGCGTGCTGAAGTAGTGGCTTGTCGGCGTCTGTTCCTGGTTGTCATTGCTGCCGTAGGTATCGACGTGCCAGATGGCCAGCCCCGAATCGGGGATCCCCGCGTCGCGCCCGGTCTTCTGGCGGTTCTCGATCAGGTAGTACTCGACCGATCGCGCGGGGTTCGGGACCTTGTAGAACTGGTTGATGCCGGCGGCGACCGGCGCCCCGTTCACCACGCCCGTAAGCGTGGTCAACGACTGCGACCAGCCGGCCAGATCCTTCAGCGGTGCGGAAGGCTCGACAGGATTGTTCGCGGCCCCCGAGTTGCACATCAGGCAGAACGCACCCACGCCGGACGAGTCGTGGTCGTAGTCGTACAGATCGGGCCAGTTGCACAGCATGTGGCCGTTCTCGTGACAGAACGTGGCCAGCGAAGGACCAGCGCCGATGTTCGTGATCTGGTAGCGGTTGGTGGACACGCCGTCGGCCGCGTACGAAATGCTGCTGCTGTGGGGCCACAGGCCCTCGGCCCAGCCCAGGGCCGGATTGCCGGCATAGAACGCGTTGAGGGCATCGACATAGCCGTCGCCGTTCGCGTCGTACTGGCTGAAGTCGAAACCGCTGCCGTTGAGGGCCACCAGCGCTTCGCGGATCAGTTCGCGCGCGCCCACGCCGTAGGACATCGCCGTGCTGTCGTAGTACGACTTCGGCCGGCTGGCCCGGAAATAGGCCGTCCCGACATGGTTCGTGTAGGTCAGGGCGCCGTCGGACACGTCGTAGAAGTAGTCGCGGACCGAGCCATGGCTGCCGTAGCCGGTGTACCCCGGCAGATTCAGATAGTCCTCGAACGCCGAGGCCGGCACCACGCCCGGCTCGTCGCTGAAGTCGATGATCAGGGTGATGCCGCGCACATCGCCGACGCAGGCGGGCGACAGGGCCTTGTCCGGTCCACCGGTCAGCGACACAAGCTCGGCGTCAAGGCGCATCCGGACCGCCTGCGCCTGTTCGCGACGCGCCTTCGCCGACACCTTCAGATGCGGCTTCAGCCCCGGAACGACGGCAGCCGCCCCCTCGGCGGCACGAACGCCGGTGCTGACCAGGGCGTCGCCGTCCGGAGTCAGCTGTGCATAGCAGATCTCGCCGCCGGCCGGATCGCGGACCAGCGTGTAGCCGTCCAGGGTCTCGATGTGCTGGTAGAACTCGTCGCCCCAGACCAGCACCGGCACGATGGCGCCGTCGGGCTGCCGCAGGTCGAAGCGGGCGCCGTAGTGGGGAGCGGCGGCGACGGGCGCGGCCGCCAGGAGCAGCAGCGCGGACAAGGCCAGGACTGCAAGGCCGGACACTGGAGACAAAACATGGCGGCGCATCAGTACGTCCCGTGGTCGGGTGTGATGGTGGGAAACGTGTTCACCGATCGGCTCGGGGGTCGACGCGGGCTGCCGGAGGCGATTCCGGCGCGCGCAGAGCCTGACACTCTATTAATGATACTGCATCCGGGCCGGTCGTGGCGGCGGAGAATCGCGACGAGGCCCCCCGGAACCACGCCTCGGGGAACGCAATCATGCCGCCGGTTCCTCCGGATGTGCTTGACCAGGCGCCTGTTGTCTCCGTTTCTCGCGAATTGACAACAATGTTCACAAATATATCACAATGTTAATTTACTGAACTATTGAACAAATTCCTCCATCTGGACTACACTCGCGCGCGTCTCACCACGCCCACTCGCTTTTCAAATTGGGGGGAAACCAGGATGAAGCGACTACTCATGCACCTGCTTCTGACGTTGACGGCCGCCGGCCTGTTCGCGTCGGGGGCCGCCGCCGGATTCGATCCCGGTCGCGCCTACGTACCCGGCGAACTCATCGTCAAATTCAAGCCCGGCGTCCCGGTGGCCCGGAAGGCGCTGTCCGTGCAGGGACAGAAGGTCAGGGATTTCGCCTTCATCGGCGCCGAGCACTGGAAGATCGGCAAGTCTTCGGTGGAAGCCGCCGTCGCGGCCCTCGAAGCCAATCCCGATGTCGAATATGCCGAACCCAACTACCTGCTCTACGCGCTCGAAACGCCCAACGACCCCAGCCTGAGCCTGCTGTGGGGCCTGAACAACACCGGCCAGGCGGACGGTGGCGGCACCCCGGGCACGGTCGACGCGGACATCGACGCCGTCGAAGCCTGGGACACCTTCACGGGCTCGGCCGACGTGATCGTGGCGGTCATCGACTCCGGCGTCGACTACACGCACCCCGATCTGGCAGCCAATGCCTGGACCAATCCCGGCGAGATCGCCGGTAACGGCATCGACGACGACTTCAACGGCTTCATCGACGATGTCCACGGCTGGGACTTCGCCAACGACGACAGCGACCCCATGGACGACAACGACCATGGCACGCACTGCTCCGGCACGATCGGCGGCGTCGGCAACAACGGCGTCGGCGTGGCCGGCGTGAACTGGGACGTCAGCATCATGGGACTCAAGTTCCTGACGTCCGCCGGTTCGGGCTCGACCGCCGATGCCATCGGCTGCATCGAATACGCCACCCTGATGGGCGTGGACGTGATGAGCAACAGCTGGGGCGGCGGCGGTTACGACCCCGCGCTCGAAGCTGCGATCCAGGCTGCCTACGCGGCGGACATCTTCTTCGTCGCGGCCGCCGGCAATTCCGGTTCGGACAACGACGTGACCGACAACTATCCCAGCAACTACGAAGTCGGCAACGTCATCGCCGTCATGGCGACCAACAACCGCGACCAGCGCGTGGTCGAGCCCGGCTGGTGGTCCTCCAGCTACGGCGCCACGACCGTCGACATCGCCGCTCCCGGTCTCTATATCTATTCCACCGTTCCGGGCGGCTACGACACGTTCTCGGGCACCTCGATGGCGACTCCGCACGTGGCCGGCGCCATGGCCATGCTGCGTGGCCGCTTCCCCGGCATCTCGGTCGACGACGGCAAGAATCTCCTGATGACGATCGGCAACGATCCCGTCGCTGCGTTGTCCGGACTGTGCGTCACGGGTGCGCGCCTGAACCTGTTGAAGCTGATCGGTGACCCTGACGTCACGCCGCCGAGTGCGGTCAGCGACCTGGCCGTCACGGCGGTCGCTTCCAACCGGCTGACGCTGGAATGGACCGCCCCCGGCGACGACGGGCTGACAGGCTCGGCCAGCAGCTACGACATCCGCTACGCGGCCGCCCCGATCACCGACCAAACCGGCTGGGACGCGGCCACGGCCGTGACCGGCGAGCCGGATCCGGCGTTGGCCGGCACGCTCGAGTCGATGGAGGTCACCGGCCTGTCGACGTCGACGACCTACTACTTCAGCGTCCGCGCCAAGGACGAGTACGGCAACTACGGCGACTTTTCGAACAGCCCGGACGGCACGACCCTGGCGCCGCCGACCATTGCCGTGAGTCCCGCCTCGCTCTCGGCGACCCTGGAGACGGGCGGAACCGAGACCAGGACCCTGACGATCACGAACACCGGCGTCGGAGTGCTCGATTTCACGATTCCGAACCCAGCGTATATCGTGCCCGCCAAGGCCCGCTTCGCTCCGGTCAAGCAGCACGAATACGTGGAGCTGGCCAAGGGCGCGATCGACGACCGCATCGGCATCCCGGCCCTCAACGGCTCGGGCGGCCCCGACGCGTTCGGTTACAACTGGATCGACAGCGACGCGCCGGGCGGCCCGGCCTTCAACTGGATCGACATCTCGGGCGTGGGCGCTTCGGTGACGCTGGCGGACGATGCGACCGGCGGCCCGTTCAACCTCGGCTTCACGTTCCCGTACTACGGCAACGACTTCACGACCTTCCGCATCGGCTCGAACGGCTACGTGAGCTTCACGTCCACTTCGACGTCGAATGCCAACTCGGCACTGCCTGCGGCCGGTGCGCCGGCGAACATGCTGGCCATGTTCTGGGACGACCTGGTCGCCGATGGCGGCAGCGTGCACTACTACAATGACGGCACGCGCATGATCGTCCAGTACACCGGTTGGGGCAATTTCGAGACCGGCGGGCCCTATTCGATGCAGATGCATCTGTATCCGAACGGCACCATCGAGTACCACTACCTGTCGATGACGCCTCCGGTCGACAGTGCGACGATCGGCATCCAGAACGGCGACGGCACGGACGGCCTGACCATCGCGTTCAACACGGCCTACGCGCACAACAACCTGGCGATCCGGTTCGCCGTCCTGCCGCCGTGGCTGGCCTTCGCCCCGGGCAGCGGCAGCCTTGCCGCCGGCGCCAGCCTTGACGTCGACGTGACCTTCGACGCCACCGGGCTCTGCGGCAGCCAGTTCGAAGCCGGCATCCACGTGCTGAGCAACGACCCGGCGAACGCCGACGTGGAAGTGCCTGCCGTCGTCTATGTCACCGGCACTCCCGACATCGCCGTCAACCCGGTCAGCCTGGCCTTCGGTCCCGTCTACGTCACCGCCGCGGCGACGTTGAATCTCACGGTGACGAACGGCGGTTGCGCCGATTTGACGATCTCGGGCCTGGCCTTCGACCACGGTGACTTCGCCAGCTCGCAGACGCTGCCGGCGACGATCGCCGCCGGAGCCTCGCTGGAAGTGCCCGTCACTTTCGCGCCGACGACGGCCGGCGCCATCAACGGCCAGCTGACGCTGAGCTCGAACGACGCCGACTCTCCGGCGCTCGTCATCCCGCTCGGCGGCACCGGGCTCGACTTCCCGGACATCGCGGTGAGCCCGACCTCGCTGACCGGGACGCTGCCCATCGGCGGCACCTCGACGCAGCAGCTCACGATCACGAACAACGGACTGGGCGACCTGAATTTCACGATTCCCGACGCCGAGTACCTGGTCGTGGTGAACAAGAGCGCGGCGCCCAAGCCGGGTTCGCTGCCCATCGACCTGGCCAAGGATGCCGCCGATCCGCGCCCGGGCACCCCCGTGGTGAACGGCGCCGGCGGTCCGGACGCCTTCGGTTACGAGTGGATCGACAGCGACGAAGTCAGCGGTCCGACCTACAACTGGATCGAGATCTCGGGAATCGGAACTCCGATCTCCTTCAACGATGATGACCAGAACCTGGGCACCTACGCCATCGGGTTCAGCTTCCCGTTCTACGGCGCCGACTTCACGACGTTCCGCGCCAGCACGAACGGCTGGCTCAGCTTCACCCACGCGGCCACGACCGCGCTGACGAACTACGATCTGCCGAGCGCCAGCGCACCCGAGAACCTGATCGCCCCGTTCTGGGACGATCTGGATTTCACGGACAGCGGCGATGCGTACTACCACTTCGACGGCACCCGGCTGATCGTCGAATACAAGGACGTGCCGCGCTTCTCCAGCGGCGGCCCGTACTCGTTCCAGGTCCACCTGTATCCGAGCGGGCGGATCGAGTTCCATTACCAGTCGATGCCCGGCACGCGGCTGAACGAGGCCACGATCGGCATCCAGAACGCCACCAGGGACATCGGCATCGCGGCGGTGTTCAACGCCAGTTACGTGCATGACAACCTGGCGATCCGCTTCGAGGCCGGGACGCCCTGGCTGTCGGCGCTGCCGGCCGCCGGCACCGTGCCCGCCGGCACCAACGCCGTCGTGACGGTGGGCTTCAATGCCGCCGACCTGTGCGGGGATTCCTACCAGGCCAACCTGCACGTTCTCAGCAACGACCCGGACTCGCCGGACGTTGCCGTGCCGGTGACGTTGAACCTGCTCGGTTCGCCGGATGCGCTGGTCTCGCCGACGAGCCTGGCCTTCGGGGACGTCTACCTGTCGCAGAACGCGGTCCTGGCCGCGGGCGTGGCCAACGCCGGCTGCGCGACGCTGCAGGTCACCGGCCTGTCGATCGACAATCCGGCCTTCACGGCCGACGTCGCCGCGCCGTTCAGCGTGGCGCCGGGCGCAACCGCGGCGATCAACGTCACCTTCGCCCCCGACGCTTCCGGCCTCGCCACGGGCGTGCTGACGCTGACCACCAACGACGCCGCGCACCCGACGTTGACGGTGACCCTGTCCGGCACCGGACTGGATCCCGCCGGCATCGTGGTGACGCCGAGCCAGATCACCGAAACCGTGCCGCCCGGCCAGCAGCGGACGGCGACCATCCACATCGTGAACAACGGCGCCGGCGTCCTCAACTACACCGTGCCGTCGCCCGACCTGTACAACAAGATGGTGGCCTTCGCGACGCCCGCCGCCCCGGCGGTCGACAAGCCGAAGGATGCCGTGGACCTCGACACCGGCGTGACGCCGCTGGGCAGCGGCGGACCGGACGCTTACGGCTACGACTGGGTCGATTCGGACGACGTCGGCGGACCGGCGTTCAACTGGATCGATATCGGCGACACCGGCACGCCGGCCATGACCGCGGAAGACGACCTGAATCTGGGGCCGTTCCCGATCGGCTTCAGCTTCGAGTACTACGGCACCCCGTACACCACGTTCCGGGTGTGTTCGAACGGATGGCTGAGCTTCTCCAGCACCTCCGTCTTGTATTCGAACGTCGCGATTCCCAGCGCAGCGGCGCCCCTGAACATGCTGGCGCCGTTCTGGGACGACTTCAACCTCAACATTGTCGGCTCGGGCGACATCTACTACCAGAATGTCGGCGGCAACCTGGTCGTGCAGTGGGACGGCGTCATGCGGTACGGCACGACGGCGCCCCTGTCCTTCCAGGTCATCCTGACGCCGTCGGGAACCATCACCTACCAGTACCTGACGGTGTCGACCGGGCTGACGAACAGCGCCACCGTCGGCATGCAGAATGCGACCGGCACGGTCGGCCTGCAGTGCGTGTACAACGCGGCCTACCTGCACGACAACCTGGCCATCAGGTTCTCGGCGATTCCGCAGTGGGCCACGGTGACGCCGAACTCGGGTGCCATCCCCGCGGGCGGCAGCGTCGACCTGACCGTCACGATGGACGCGACGAACATGGACCTGGGCGTGCATACCGGCCAGGTGCGCATCCTGAGCAACGACCTTTCGAGTCCTGTCGTGCAGGTGCCCCTGACGATGAACGTCCAGGACTACCTGTCGGGCGTCGAGGACCGGCTGCCCGGTCTTCTGGTCCTGTCGCAGAACGTGCCGAATCCGTTCAACCCCGCTACGAAGATCAGCTTCGCGCTTCCGGTGCGCGGCCTGGTCGACCTGCGGGTGTACGACGTGCGCGGTGCGCTCGTGCGGACGCTGGTTGCCGGAGAGCTCGATGCCGGCTACCACGACTACATGTGGCAGGGCCATTCGGACGGAGGCGTGCAGGTTCCGTCCGGCGTCTACGTCTACCGCCTGCGCACCGCTCAGGGTGACATCACCCGGAGCATGACCCTTCTGAAGTAGAGACGGGCGCGGGGCCAACCGCGTTGCGAACGAAAGAGGCCCCGCCGGTCATGACCGGCGGGGCCTTTGTCTTGGGCCTTTGTCTTGGGCCTTTGTCTTGGGCCTTTGTCTTGGGCCTTTGTCTTGGGCGATGACGCCGGGCCGCCTCCGGCCGGGGCCCTCTTTTTCCGCTATTCCACGCCGATGCCCACGTCGTCCACGAAGAAGCCGTCACGGTCGTTGGAGGCGTAGCTGTCGGTCTGGAACCGGAATCGCACGCGAACGAACCGGTCGACGTATCCGGACAGATCGAAGTTCTCCGCAACCCAGATGTTGTTGTAGCTGTACGTGTACGTCGCCAACTGCACCGTCGAGGCATCGTCCAGCACGAGCTGAACGGTGATGACGTCATCGTAGTAGAGATCGGCCCAGCGCCAGAACCGCAGGCGGGTCGCGCCCGGACGGATCATGACCGGCGGCGACACGACGCTCGTGTCCCAGTTCGTGCCGTACGGCACGGCGAGGGTCGTGCCCCAGCAGTTCCCGTCGTTGTGGCCGCTTTCCGGACCACGGCTCGGGCGACCCCAATCCCAGCCGGGGCCGGTATCAGCCCAACCCTGCGACGAATTCTCGAAGTCGAACTGATTGGACCAGGGCGCGATCGTGATCTCGGCGGAAGTGGCGGTCCCGGGCAGCAGATTGCCGGCAAGGTCGGTCAGGGCCGTGAACGACACCTGCATCCGGTCGCCGGACGCATCCTGCCCCGGTTCGAGGAGGAACGAGAACGCGCCGCCATGGCGGCCGTTTTCCCACGACCAGACTGCGGCGGCGGAATCGAGGACGAAGGCCGGGTCGCCTCCCCCCTCGACGATCGACAGGGCAGGCGCCGCCACGCCCTGAGCCACATACTCCGAGAAATCGACGACGAGAGTGAACACCTGCGGAAAGGACAGGACATTGGTGCCGGCGCCGCTCTGATACGTCCGAACAAGCGACGGCGGTGTCGTGTCGGCGAGGACCAGCATGCCGTGCGGGGCGCCCGGAGCCGCATCGACCGCTCTGCGGGGCACGACGCACAGCGTCACCGTTGTGCCGGCCAGCGGCGTCTGGATGCCGTCGGCGGCGAATCGGTCGAAGATCGTCGGCAGGACCACGCTCGCCGAGATGTTGCCGGTGTCGAAATCGGCGGGCTCGGTCGCCAGCCAGACCCAATCCTGATTGTCGAGGTCATCCCGGGCGTAGATATCGTAGCCCCCCGATCCGGCCACGGCGGACCACGCCAGGTTGACGGCCCGCGTGTCCATATCGAGGGGCTGGTGCCCGAGCGCCAGCCGCAGATCGGTGACCAGACCTCCGCAATCGCCGGGCAGCGGGTCCGTGTCGTTCGACCACGAAACGTACCGCGACCAATTCAGGGTCGCTCCCCGGACCGTTCTGAGGGACAGGCTCACCGAGACGCTGAACGCGATCGGCGAACCGGGGCTGCTGATTTCGAGTCGCAGCGGCGAGGTCCAGATCGCCGAAACAGGGATCTCCGCGTACGGGGAGTTGGTGCGGGCGACGATCACGCGCGTCGCTTCCGGACTGGTGTCCATGGGCGCGGAGAAGAGCAACCAGAGCGTCGGCGCCGAAATATCATCACCGCTGTAACTGGGGATATTGGTCTCCAGCACGGTCGCGGCGGCGGCGCCCGTCAACAGCACCACGTCAATGGAGGAGGCGAAATCCGGCCGCAGCGCGACTTCCCGCGTCTGGGAAGCGAAATCGGCGACACCGTCCCCGTTCGCATCGCCGGCCGTGATCACGACGGTGACGGTGGCCGCCGGCAGTCCCGTCAGGTGCGCCAGCCCCTCGCCGTCGGTGACGGCGGAGGCCGAGAACGCCGACAGGTCGACCCTGGACGCGATGGCCGAAGGCAGCCTGACATCGACCACGCTGACCCCGGCGCCGGCGACCGGCAGGCCTCCGGGCGCGCCATAGACCTGGACATCAAGAGATGAAGACGTCTCGACGATGTGCAGATCCCAGTGGGCGCCGCTGTTTTTCGCGTATCCGGTGTCGCCAAGACGAACCGTCGCCTGGCCGGGCGCATGCCCCTCCGCGGCGAACGTGATCAGATGCGCCCCCTGCTCCACGTCCGCGATCTCGAAGCGGCCCGTCGCGTCGCTGGCTCCGGTACGCGGGCCGGCGAGCAGGCTATAGGTCGCCCCGGCAACAGGCTGCAGCGACGGATAGGAAAGAACACGTCCGGTCACCGTGTAGAGATCATCGCTCTCGGGCTGGATGTTGGTGATGTCCTCGTCGGTACAGCCCGCCCAAGCGAGCAGCAATCCGGAGAGGACCAGTATCGACGGCAATCGGCAGAGCGACCTGTTCATCTCGATTCCTCATTCCATTCGGAAATTTGCGCGTGGAGACACGCATGATCCGGCTCCGGCAACGACCGGAATCCCCATGATGGATAGCGGAAATCGTCCGGGAAACCGGCATGTCCTCCGGTAGAGCGGATGGCGTGGCGATGGATCGCGGCACACTCCGGAATGAGCGCGATCGCAGGAGATTCGGGTTTCGCGTCGGCCTTTGTCGTCACGAGGGTCATCTCGGAATGGAAGACGGCCCATCAGTATGATGGCCCCATTCCCGGCCCCATCCCCGGCCCCATCCGTCAAGCCCTTGCGAAGAAGGCGCTTGAAGGCGTTAACAGCGCGGCACGGGCATTGCGTTGCCGCCTGGAAGGACAATCGGCCCGACACCGCCCTGGGGCGCGGGACGATCCGTGAAAATCCCCGAACCATCACACAAACGGGAGAGTACGCCATGACTGAGTTCCGCCAACGCTATCCGCTCATGATCGTGCCGCAGTCGGCGCCGTCGGTGACCGAAACTTCGCGCGTCTCGGACTGGGGCGGCGTCAACGTCGACGACAGCGTCGGAGCAGTCGCTCCCGTGCCGTACCTGCATCTCCTGCCGGATAATGCAGGGGACCAGCCTGACGCACCGGGTGCCGGGACGGAAATCGCGTGAAATCGTCACGATGCGGACGCCGCGCAAGCCAGGGTGATCGACGCCGGAACCGGGGTACATCATGGAACAGAAGGTGATTGTCGCCGACGACGACTGCTACGCGTTCATCAGAAGCGTCCTGCATCGTCCGTGCGGTACGGTTGATGTCCCGAACCCGCAGTCCGCACCATTGGCCGGAGGGGTCCACGCATGACAGACACCGACCGCCCTCACCTGCTTCTGCTGCCGGGACTCCTGAACGACGCCCGCCTGTGGGAACGCCAGATCGCAGACCTGGCGGACTTCGCCGATTGCTCGGTCGCCAACCTGACCGCCACCGACACCATCTCCGGGTTGGCCGCCGCCGCACTGGCCGCGGTGCCTGTCCAGCGCTTCGCGCTGGCGGGGCTTTCGATGGGCGGTTATGTCGCGTTGGAAATCATGCGGCAGGACCCGGGCCGCGTCCAGGCCCTGGCCCTGCTCGACACGAGTGCGCGACCCGACACGCCGCAGGGCATGGAGACTCGTCGCGCCCTGATGAAGCTGGCCGAGACCGACTTCGCGGCCGTGGTCGAAACGCTGCTTCCCAAAATGGTCCACCCTTCAAGGCTGGACGACGTCGTGGTGGTCGAGACCATCCGCGAGATGGCCGCCGACGCCGGCAAGGGTGCGTTCCTTCGCCAGCAGCAGGCCATCATGGGGCGCCCGGACAGCCGCGGCAGGTGACGGAAGCGTTGAAGTTCTGGCTGACGCAGATCAGCGACTGATTCCCCCATTGGAAGGAAGGTTCGACATGAAGGGTTTCGTCGAGGATATCGAGAATCTGGCCATCAGGAACCAGTCGTTCCGGAAGGTCCTCTTCACCGCGAATGACACACAACTCGTCCTGATGACATTGAAAGCCGGCGAGGAGATCGGGGAGGAGGTCCACAACCTGGACCAGTTCATCCGCGTCGAGGAGGCCACGGGGACGGCGTGGTGCACGACACCCGGGTCGAGGCCGACGCCGACCCCGAGTGCTTCGACGGCGAAACAACCGAGACACTGAGCGAAAGTCGGCCTGCGGATGTCGGCCACCAGGCAACCGCGTAGGCTTTGAACACCGAAGACGCGGGAGCGATCGTGCGGGCAGGCCCCATTCCGACGGGACGGTGCATCGTCTTGATCGGATGTGTCCGTCGGTCGCGGGCGATCCCGGGAACCAGGCGTCCATCCTCCGCGTTCCGATCCGCATCAAGTCGTCACGCGGGACTCCCCATGCACCGATGCCGCGACGCCATGAACCAACCAGCCCCAGCGGAGGGAAGACGACCATGAATGAGGCGATGTCCGCATCCACGGACCCGGTCTGCGGCAGGGCCGTGGATCCAGCCAATGCCCTGTACGCCGAACTGAACGGACAGTCGCTGTATTTCTGCAGCGAATCCTGCCGCCAGCGTTTCTGCCCGGGTCCGCCGGTGCCCGGCCATGACAACGCGCGCCCGGGATTGTCTGCCGCGGCCGCTGACGGCGACGTTCAGCGCCGGGGTTGATCGTTTTCAGCAAGCGGAATAGCAAGCACCATCAACTGGCATTTATTGCGGCTTTCTTCATATTAAATGCCAGGCCGGGGCGCCACGACGCCTGGTTTCCACCTGGGCGTGACCACGGCGGGCGGATTCACGGGCTGCTCGACGTGAGTAGTATTTCGGCCACGCACGCCCGGTGGCTGGATACACAATCGTGATCGCAGCTGGCGCGGCAGCTCGTGGATCCCGCTCAACACACCTTCGTCGCGGCCCTGCTCGAGAAGGGACCTGAGCTCCTGGTCCTGGCAGGCCTCGGCGCGCAGGCCGGATCCCTCGGCGGCTTCCAACTCTTCCATCAGGCTGACGATGGCGTGTTGCCTGTCGCGCCGGATGTCGGCGATCTCGGGCCTTCCCCCGCTCTCGATCTGCCCGAGGCGATAGCCCTGCGCGCCTTCGGGATGGCTCGCCACCGGCACGTTTACCGGCACTGTCCAGGCAACGGACGGCACCATTTCGGACCTGGCGACCGTGATCGTGACCGCCGCCCTTCCGCTGCCGGCGCCAAGCAGCCTCGATTCCTTCGCGGTTCTGGCCGGCACGACGGTCACCAATGCCGGCGATGGCACGGCGGCGCTCGCACAGAGGACCCTCACGAGCGTCGACAACAATCTCGCGGGGCGCGTCTGCGGTACCGACCTGTCCGGCGAAGACCTGGGTGGCATGACGCTCACACCCGGCGTCTACTGCTTCGACACCTCCGCCGAACTGACCGGAACGCTCACTCTCAATGGTCAGGGTTCGGGATGGCCGGGCTCAGGGTCGCCCCATTTCCCGATTCAACCCGGGCGAAAGCGAGGCCATCACGGGCGCAGCGGCATCCCGGCTCCGGTCGAGAGGATCTCCATGACGCGCAGGTCCGGAGCCTGGTGCAGGTCGATCGCCGGCTGCCGGTCGCCGGGAATGGGCTGGCCCTGAGGATCGTTGGTGACCCGGACGCGCGGGCGGTCGAGAACCGCACCGCTGGCGACGACGACGGCGATGCTGCGATCGTTGAGCCGCACCTCGCTGCCCGGCGGGTAAAGGCCCATGCTGGCGATGAAGGCCGCCAGGATGCGCGGATGGTAGACCGCAGCCCCTTTGAGCATGATCTCGTAGGATGCGCGCGGGGACAGCGCCTTCTTGTAGGGGCGAGAGGCCGTCAGCGCCTCGAACACGTCGCAGACATGGACCACCTCGGCCACCGCGCCGGGTCGGTAGGCGGTCGGCATGGACGGGTAGCCGCTGCCGTCATGTCCCAGATGATGTCCCCAGGCCGCCGCAACGACGACCGGACTGCGCTCGCCGTTGTCGAGCAGGATCTGCGCGCCGAGAGTCGGGTGCGATTCGATCAGGAGACGTTCATCGGGATCGAGCTTGCCCGCCTTGAACAGGACTTCTTCGGGGATACAGCTCTTGCCCAGATCGTGAAGCAGGCCCGCAGCGGCCAGCTCGGCCAACAATTCCGGTGACCAGCCCAGCACGCGTCCCAGCATCGCCGACAGCGCCGCGACGCGGACCGAATGACCAATGGTATAGCTGTCATAGTCGGGATAGCGCATGAACTGCATCACATCCAGCGCGCCCTCGTCGGCGAGGCTGACCAGTTGCGCGCCGGCGCTGCGCGCCTGGTCGCGGTCGATGCCTCCGCCGCCGTGCACCGCGACGTTGTTGGTCGACACGGAATCGTACATCGACTGGTAGACGTTCAGGAGCGGCGCGAATTCGGCCGTCAGGTCGCCGGCCCCACTCGTCGGCGCATCGGCCGAATCCGCCACGCCCGATCGGCCCTCCTCCTCCAGAGGCGGCGTCAGCACGATGTCGCCGAGACCATGCGCCGCCAGCAGCGCCTGGGCCTGGGCCAGATTCACCGGCTTGTCCGAGCGCTCGGCGCCGAGACGGAACAGCGCGACCACCGTGTCGGGGTCCATCGTCCGGCGGAAGACGAATCCACCGCAGCCGAGATGTTCGGCAAAGCTGATCAGGGTGCGACCGGCAATGGAAGGGCCCACGAGGTAGTGTCCGTCGCGGACGAATTTCCCGTTGAACACGCCGAACGAGAACTCCCCGTCGGGCGACCGGGCCATCACGTCGTTCAGTCCCGCAGAGACTTCGACGGCGGTGGCCACCACGCGCGGGTGGGCATCGAAATACATGCGCCGCTGGCTGATGCCGTTGGCCAGGAGTATGATCAGGTCACTGAACTTCTGCTCCAACTCAGCCCTCCCGGCCCGTCGCCATCGTGACCGGGTCCGCGGTCGCCGCAAGACGGCACGCCTGCGGCCAGGCCCGGAAGAACAGCAAGCGTCGCTCGCCGACGATGCGCGCCATCAGCGGAGCGGACTGTGGCGCCTGGCGCCGCAACCACTCGATGGCGGGCGCCAGCCAGTCCTCATCCCGGCATTCGCGCGGCGTCTCGGCGAGGGCCCGTTGCAGAATCCGGGCCGCCAGATCCTCCAGTTCCCGGGAGTGGCGGGCGTCATCGCCTTCGCGCAGGAGAGCGGCATACAGGGCGCGATTCTCGGGCTTGTACCCGCCCACGGCCGCCAGCAGCAGCCTCGTCAGGGCGTCGGCGCTCCGGCGCGACAGGGCGTTGTGCAGATTCCCGCCGTGCCGGTCGGCCGCCGCGGTCCCCATCAGGACGGCGTGGATGGGACGGGTCTTCTCGACGGGCAATTGAAGCAGATCGCCGGCCGGGTTCTCGCGGCGCACGGCGCCCAGGGAACCGAAGCGGCGCACCATCTTCAGCGCCTGATCGGTGTCGAACTCGCCCGCATTCAGGTAAAGAGGCTGCGTGAGCGGGTGCGGGGCCGGCTCCAACCCGAGCAACAGGTCGTTGACGAGGTGCGGCCAGAGGGCCGTCCAGCGGGGATCGGCCGGTGCCAATGGGCGTATCGCGGACACGATGTTCCACCACAGCGGAGCCACGAGATCCGGGCGACGACAGCGCACGCCCCGCAGCACGGCCGGCAGCAGGACATCGACCTGCTGTTCACTCGCCGCGGCTGCGAAGTCCAGCAGCGACGCGGCGGCGAGGCGCACATCCTCCGGCCCGCAATCCTTGGCCGCCCATGTCTCTTCCAGGGCCGACAGCGCCGCCGCCGGCAGCTGGGCGTCGCCCGCTGACGTCAGCAGCTTGAAGGCGATGCTCATCTGGTCGATGCGCGCGGACGATTCGGGAGGCAGCAGCGGTTCGTTGATGGCCCTCAGCTCGTCGACCGCGCGGACCAGTTGTTCGACGCTGAAACCGGCATCCTCCGGCGCGGGCGGCACCGCGGGCGCGGGAACGGTGTTCGACTCCTCGAGCTTCAATTCCCGACGCAGACGCCGGAACGCGAGCTCGGCCTGAGCAGGATCGCAGCTCGCCGCCAGCGCGGCGCCGGCCAGATCGACCAGGCGCGACAACTCGACTTCGTCCAGCTTCGCCGCGAGCAACGCGCGCAGACGTTCATTGATATCCGCGTGATCGGGTGCGGTCGCGAGCGCCCCGAGCTGGCGCTCCAGACCTTCGCGTCGGGCCTCGGCTTCGCGGCTGCCATCATCGGCCGGCTCGTCCGACAACCCGCCCAGCAGATCACTCAAGGTGGCGGAACCGTCGGCTTCAGCGCCGCGCCCGACCTTGCGACTGGTCGCGCTCACCGTCGGGGGCAGGTTCTCGATCGTGATCTCGCGGAAGCCCTGGGCCTGGCCGAGGCCGAGCCGGTGATCATGAAGTGCGGACAGGGCCTGCCGCAGGTCCCCGGGTGTCAACGCCGCACCGATCTCCAGCCGCGCGATGTTCAACGGCACGAGCATCTGGAAGAGCTGGCGCACATGTCGATGACGGCCGTCCACGGTCTGCCCTTCGATCAGAAGACCGTTGGCCGCGATTTCCAGCGCCAGACCCGGCCGCCGGGCGATGGCCTCGACGATGACCCCGCACGCCTCTTCGGCCGCCCGCAGGTACTGGCTGTGCTCACGGGAATAGTAGGAACCCACCGTGAGCATGCGGTCGAGGGCCTTGAGCACGGCCGCGCCGTCCGCGCGCAGAGGTTGCCCCTTCAAGTCGATAATGAATTCCGAACTCAAATCGAGCGCTGACATGAGCTCCAGCCCGCCCTTCAAGGTGGATGCTCCGGGGCCTTATCGACATTCCATTGTCATGATCGACCACTGAGAAGCCGGATAAAGCCCGCATTCGCCGAACCACCGGGATTCCATCGCGCGCGAACAGGCGACACAAACGAAAACGAATGCAGATCTCCATAAAGCATCGCCGGTTCGGGTCGAAATGGACGGCAGGGAGGATTGCCGATGCAAAGCGGGCGCCGCCACGACAGCCTGGCCGACAAGCCGATCCACGCCGATGCGCGCACCGGACTACGCGCGGCAATGGCCGTGATCACCGCCGGATCGGTGGCGATCTCGGTGGCGACCGTGGTGCTCGTCGATGAATCCTACCGGCTCGCAGCCGCTGGAATCATGCTTTGCCTGTCCACCCTGCTGGCGCACAAGCTGACGGGAAGTCTGCTGCTGCCGCTGAATGCACTGCACGATGGTTTGGTGCGCATCGGGCGCGGAAACCTGGGAGGACCCGTGCCCGTGCGCGGTGGTGCCGAACTGGGGCAATTGGCCGAGGACATCAACGAACTGGCCCGGCAACTGAAGAAGACCCGCAAACGGACCGAAGCGCGCGAACGCGCCATGATCAACACGCTGGGCCGGGTGGCCGAGGGGCGCTCCAGCGAGAGCGTCAACCACATGCTGCGGGTTGGAGCCATGAGCCGCGAGCTGGCCAGACTGGCCGGATTGAAGGACGAGGACTGCGATATTCTGAGCCAGGCGGCGCCGCTGCACGATCTGGGCAAGGTCGGCATTCCCGACACCATCCTGAGCAAGCCGGGCAGGTACACCCCCGGAGAATTCGCGGCCATGAGGTCCCACGCCGAGATAGGACACCGCATCCTGGCCGGTTCGAAGTCGCCGGCCATGCGCGCAGCGGCAGTGATCGCCCTCACCCACCACGAACGCTGGGACGGCCGCGGCTATCCGCGAGGAATCTCCGGCGAGGAGATTCCCCTGAACGGTCGCATCGTCGGGCTGGTCGACGCCTTCGACGCCATCTGCAGCGACCGTCCCTACCGGAAAGCGATGCCCGCGGAGACGGGCCTCAGCATCATCCGCAGTCAGCGCGGCCATCATTTCGATCCGCGTCTGGTCGACATCTTCACCGAGCACCTGCCCACATTCCTCGACATCATCGAGAAGCGGCGGGATCAGGCGACCGCCATGGCCGCCGACGGCGTTGAGAAGGCGTCCGACACGGAGCTCTGCGTCTAGTGTCCTGAGTCACGAAATGGTCCGCGGGAACAAGCGACCGGCCGCCGAACCTCCCGGGCTCGGCGGCCGGACAAGTAGAAGGAATCGCGGACTACTTGAGCAGTACCATCGTTTTCCTCTCCGAGAACGACGGCGCCGTCAACTGGTAGAAGTACGTCCCGCTGGCCACCGGCTGCCCCTGGTCGTCCCGACCATACCAGGTGACCGACCGCGTGCCCGCGGCCTCGAACCCGTCGACCAGGTTCCGGACCAGTCTGCCCGTGATGTCATAGATGCGCAGCGAGACGTTGGCGCCCCCATCGGGCACCACGAAGGAGATCTCCGTGGAGGGATTGAAGGGGTTCGGTGCGTTCTGCCGCAGACTGAAGGCGGACGCGGGCCGCAGCATGTCCGTCTTGGCGGGCGCCGCCGCGAGCGCGCCGGTCGGCGGCAGCGGGCAGTCGAAGGTCGGGTCCACCGCGCACCGGTAGTACGTGCGGAATCCGCCGATCGCCTCGTCCAGGCCCGGGACGGTGGCCATGATGTCACCCTCGGTGTAGTAGTCGCGCGAGTAGTAGGCCTGCGTGCTCCAGTCGCGGAACTTGAGGATCGACATGCCCTTGGCGCTGTAGGGGATGCCGTTGAACAGCCCGGACATCGTCCAGGTCGCCGTGTAGATGCCGTCGACCAGCGACTCCTCCTCGACCGTGGTGATAAGGTCGCCGGAGCTGACGAACAGCCGACCCAGGAACGGCACCAGCGTGTCGATGCCGTAGATGTCGACGATCGGGTCGTGGTACTCGATGTCATTCGTGTAGTAGGGCAGCAGCGACTGCCAGTCCGCGCCGTTGATCTCGATGAGCGCGCGCCCGATCGCCAGCCGCTCCCGGCGGAGCTTGATCGGCGAACGAATCGGATTCCTGGACTTGTCCGCGTTCAGCGGGCTGTCCGTCGGCTTGATCGCGGACACCGACCCGTTCGCCACACCCTCCAGGGGGCAGTCGAACGTGGGATCCACGGCGCAGCGGTAGTAGGTCCTGAACCCGATCGCCGCCTGGTCCAGGCCGGGGATGTTGATCATGATGTCGTTCTCGGAGTAGTAGTCGCGCTGGTAGTACACCCGCTTGCTCAGGCCGCGGAACTTGATGATCGAGATGCCCTTGGCGCTGTAGGGAACGCCGTTGAACTGGCCCACCATCGTCCAGCTCGCCGAGTACACGCCATCGAGCAGGGTTTCGTCGTCGATCGTCGTGACCAGGTCCCCGGAACTGCTGAATAGCCGGCCGAGGAACTGCGTCATCATGTCGATGCCGTAGATGTCGACGACCGGGTCGTGGTACTCGATGTCGTCGGTGTAGTACGGCAGGATGGACTGCCAGTTCGAGGACTGCGCTTCGATGAGCGCGCGCCCGATCTCCAGCCGATCCCGGTGGATCCGGCCCAGGCCGGCGGCCTGGGCGTCGGTGAAAACGGACAAGAGCATGACGGTGCAGATGAGCCATGCTGTGGTCGCGATGATCTTCTTCATGATCGGTCCCCCCCTCCCGGTTGACGGTCGCGAGGATCGCCCGTGCCGACCGATCCACCGACCTTTCTTGTGATTCGGGCAGCATTATAGCAATACCAAGACAAAATCGCACTGGTAATGCGATGATCGCGGGGTGCGCAGACGGCCGAGGCCAACCCACGGCTTTGCGCTGCGCCAAACGACCGTGAAAACGCTTTACCAGTATCATAAATAGCTGTTAAATGATTGGCAGATTCTCCGTCGGGGGACGGAGCGTCGTGTCGCTGCCGGCGGCCACCCCCGGTTTCATGAAATGTCCGACCAGTGATATGGATACGGACCAGGGACGCCGTCTTTCCATGCTTCGGGACGAAGGTCGCTTCGGCCGATCCTGCCGATGCCGTCGCCACGTTCCCGGGCGCCATTCGGGAGGTTGTCGATGTCTTCCACTCCCAACGTCGGAGGGTCCCCGCCGTTCCGCGCACTCGGTCTCCTGCTGTGCGTCCTGGCGGCGTTGCTCGTGGTCAGCTGCTCCGATGATCCGAGCGAGCCTGATCCCGCGGCCACCCTCAACGACTATATCAACGGGCTCGAGGCATTCCCCGACCCATCGCCCACCAACACGGGGGAGCACGTCCTGAAGAGCGCCCACGCCGACACCAATGTCGAACCGGGCACCGGCCGCTTCATCTGTGAAATCTCGGAATACCGCATGGACAAGAACCTGCACGAGACAACCGTCTTCAACGTGAACGATGTCTCGCTGTGGCCGGGTGCGCTGGTCCGGGGCGCGGACCTGGACAACGGTCTGCTCAACCCGATCGTCGCGGGTCGGGCCGCGCTGACGGTGGGCACCGACCTGACCGGGTTGTCCGCGGAACTGGGCAGCCGCACGATCGCCGACCCGAACCACCTGACGGTCCAGGGCGCGCTCAACGAGATCGTCGGAGCCTATCTGGATCAGAGCGGGGGCACGATCGGCGCCCGCCTCAGCTTCAACGAGACCTACGTCGAGGATTTCCAGCAGTCGATGCTGGACCTGGGCGTCTCGATGTCGTGGTGGAACTGGGGCAACGGGAGCCTGCAGACGGATTTCTCCGCCTCGACCTCGGAGTACGAAACCAGCTATCTCTGCCGGTTCTCGCAGGCCTACTACACGGCCTCGGCGTTGCCGCCGGGCAGCCCTGCCGCCATGTTCGCCGACGGGGTGACGCCGTCCGACCTCACCGCCTACATGGGCCCCGACGATCCCCCGTGCTACGTCAGCTCGGTGACCTACGGCCGGGTCGGCTTCCTCTCGATCCACTCCTATGCCCGGCGCGACTCGGTCGCGCTGGCCGTCAAGGCCGCCTTCGACGGCATGGGCTGGGATCTGGAAGCGGACATGAACGCCGCCTTCACGCACATCCTCAACAGTTCGGAGATCAAGATCCTGATCCGCGGCGGTGACGGCACCGACGGTGTGCTGCCCATCCTGGGCGATCCCATCCAGGGTCTGCGCGCCTGGATCGAGGCCGGAGCCGACCTGACGCAGGCCAGCGACGCGGTGCCCATCTCCTACACCACGCGGTACCTGACGGACAATCGCCTGGCCGCCTTCGCCTACAACAACGAGTGGACGGTGGAGGAATGCGAGCCGGCCACGCTGTTCTTCCGCGTGGCCGTGCCGCAACTGTACTGCGCGGCCGGTGACGACGGCCTGTGGGACGACGACATCGAGGTCTACTACACCTTCGACCTGGAGTACGAGCCGTTCGCCGGTGCCTCGACCGTGACCGAGAACATCGTCACACGGCCGGATGGAAACTGGATCCGCTTTGGACCCGGCAACACCCACCTCATTCCGGAGGCCGTGCGCACCTTCTGGATGCCCGAGGAAGCGGGCTCGCGCTTCCGGCTGCACCTCCGGGTCGTGGAGTTCGACGACGGGGCCGACAACCAGATCGGCGACTTCCGGACCGACTGGTACGGCTGGCCCGACTGGCGGGCCGGCGGCGCCTGCACGTATCCGACGGGGTTCCCGCTCCTGGGCGGAGACGCGGCCTCGTGCAGCCGGCACTTGCTGGACGACTCGGGCACGGATGTCGTCGTCACCTGGGAGTACTCGACGCCGGTACCGGGCAAGGACTGGTAGAGGAGCGCCGCGCGGCGCTCACACATGACGGCGGCGGGCTGTCCGCGGTGCGGAGGGCCCGCCGCCGTCGTCGATCATGGCCGATCTCAGCGTCCACCGCCGACCGCCAGCGTGCGCTCGCGCGTTTCGCCGCCTGCGGTCAACCGCACGAAGTAGACACCGTCGGCGATCCGGGCCCCGCCCGCCGCGCGGAGATCCCACTGCACCTCGTGCGGGCCGGCCGCCAGATCCGACTCCCATCCCCGGACCAGGCGACCGCGCAGATCGTGCACGACGAGCCGCACCGGGCCACTCTCGCGCAGTTCGAACGCGAACCACACGCGACCTTGCGCGGGGTTCGGATAGGGCAACCCCAGGCGGACCGACGGCGTCGGCACCTGCAGGTCGACGCCGGAGGCGCCGTCCGTCACCACCACGTTGCGCAACCAGGACACGGCGTAGTGGTCGACCCTCACCTCGAGATCCCAGGTGCCGGCCGGCACATCGTTCAGGCAGAAACTGCCGTCATTCGCGGTGGCGGCGTGCAGTCCCGTGTAGGCGCCGGCGGTGGTGCGCACGAACACGCCGGCGCGGGCCACCGGCGCCTGGGTCTGCGCGTCGCGCACCGTTCCACACAAGGTGCCGGCTGACGCCACGGCGGCCGCGCCCGCCAGCACCCACAGGCCCAGCAGCCGGCCCGCGACAGCTACGATTCCGCTGTGCTTCATCGCGCCCGCCCCCCTCACTGGACGTCGTCATACATGGCGCCGGCGCTGCCGTTCGGTCCGGTGGGCGCCCGGCTGGCGGTGCCGCCGCGCAGGCCGCCGAGGCCGCCGTTGCCGGCGGCGCCGTGCTGGAACGTGCTGCCGGTGATCGACGGCTCCTCTTCGCCGGTGACGTACACGGCGTAGCTCTGCCCGCCGGCGCCGCCGGCGCCGCCCCCGCCGCTGCCGCTGGCGGCCGAGCTGCCGCCGCTGCCGCCGTCACGACCGTTCCACTCCTCGCCCGTATAGGGCATTCCCGTGCCGCCGGCGCCGCCGAGCGCCGGCGCCGCCGACGCGCCACCGGCGCCGCCAACACCGCCATTGCCGGCCGATCCGCTCACGAACTCGCAATCGCTGAAGGAGACGTAACTATTCCCGGCCAGCACGGTCACGACCGCGAACGACGAGCCCCCGGCGCGACCTCCGAAACCCCCGGCACCACCCGTGCTGACACCGCCGGCGCCGCCGCCACCTCCCCAGTAGGTGAAGTAGCTCGGGAAGCCCGACGATCCGCCACCGCCACCGCCGCCGCCACCGCCGACCGAAGTCTCGCCAGCGTCACCTTCGCCGCCGTGGCCGGCCTGCCAGACGCTTCCGTTGAACGAGCCGGGCCACGCCGCCGCGGTGCCGTGGGCTCCGGGCGCCGCCGAGCCAGGCGCTGCGTTCCCGCCCGCCTGGCCCTCGGTGGGCGGCACGGCCTCGGTGTTCATCAAGCCCGCCGCGCCGCCGGACGCGCCGCCGGTCCCGGCTGTGCCCGCAACCGCAGGGTACGTCGACTTCCCGCCCCGCCCGCCCCACCCGACATCCGGCAACAGCGTGGTGCCGCCCTCGATCGTGCAGTTGCCGCTCGGGCAGGACGTGAAGGTCTGGCCCCACTGCCCCGTGATCCGCAGGCCGGGCGCGCCGTTGTCGCCCGCGGCACCCGGCAAGCCGGCCACCGCAACGAAGCGGCAGTCGCCGAAATTGAGGTCATGGCTCGCGGTGATCAGCATGGCGATGGAGCTGCCGTCGACGCCTGGCTCTGTCGCGCGCACCTCGATCCCCATGAAGCTCGCCTCGGAAATGCCGCTGGCGACCAGCGTCGAGCCGCCCATGACCAGCACGCTGCGCGAGCCAGCCGTCCGCGTCCACGTCGCCGACTCGAAGCCGCCGGTCAGCGAATGGTTGAGCAGTGCCGCCGGCGGAGCGTAGCTGCCCGCAGCCAGACGCAGTCCGATCGTCTCGCTCAGGTTCGCCGCCACCTGGTAGGCGCGGTCGATGGTGGCCACAGGCGCCGTCCTGGTGCCGGCGTTCCCATCGTTGCCCGACGGGGCGACGTACACCGCCGCCACGACGTCGATCCGGAGTATTGCGTAGCTGACCGCACCCTTGTCATCGGTCACTCGCAGCTTGGGGCGGTGGACGCCTTCGCTCTGGTACCAGTGCGTGGCGAACGCGGTCGTCGCGCTGGAGGTGTCGAAGTTGCCGTCGTCCTCGAAGTCCCACTGGTAGCGGACGGTGGTCCCGTCGGGATCGGACGACGTCGCGTCGAGCGCGATCGAGGAGTAGATGTCCGCGATCGAGGGACCCTGGATCGTGACGACCGGCGGCAGGTTCGAATCGATGCCCAGCACGAGATCCGCCGTGCGCACCGAGTCGCCGGCCGCCGTCAGCGTCGCCGTCGTCGCGGCCGCGCGGTAGCCGTCGTGTCTCGCTGTGACGTCCCTCAGCCCGACCGGCACGTCGCGCAGCACGTACTCGCCGTCGTTGCCCGTGACGGCGACCACCGACGTGCCCTCGACATACACGATGGTCCCGGCATGCAGCGCCTCGGTGGCCAGCAGCGCCCGCCCGCCGATGGTTCCGGTGGGCATCAGCGCGATGTCGACAATGGTGGTCTCGGCGCTGGTGGTCGAGAACCCGGGGTCGGTGATCGTCGTCGGCGCTGAACCGGCCAGGTGGTTGCGGCCGCTCGCGGTCAGCAGGTACTGCCCCGGCGTCACGTCCGCGAACACATAGCGACCGTCGGCGTCGGTCGCCGCGAAACGGATCGCGGCAGGCTGACCGCTGCCGGCCTTTGCCGCGCCGTCGTCCGCGGCCGCGTCCGCCTCCGCCCCCGTGTCCGAGCGCGACCGCTCCAGTTCCGCCGCCACCGAGGCCGGCAGCCCGCCCGACACCGGTTCCAGGCGCACCGTTACCGCGGTCAGCGGCCCGCCGTCGGCCGTCACCCGGCCGGCCAGGACCGGTCCGCGCGCCGCGTCCAGAGGTTCGAGTCCGGCCGGGTCGGTGCCGCAGCCGGGCGCCAGCGCCAGGGTCAGGGTCAGGGCGAGGACGGCGGGAACCGCCGCCTTCACCCTTAAGATGCTTCCATAAAAGGACTTGCCGATGGCGATCATCGCGTTGAGCTCCTCAGGGGTGTTCAGTCGAAACAGGATGATTTCCATATAGTGTAACGCATTTGGGGTCTGAATTGGGTCAGATGCATCACCGGAAGGCGTTTGATGTACGGCAAATGGCCCTTCTGCAGAGAAGGGCCATGGACCGACTGCAGCCGGATTTTCGCGAATCGTCTGCACTAGTGGCCCGTCGCCGCGCCGGTCAAAAAGCGGCGCATCCGCAGGGACAGCACGTCGACGATCAGGTAGACGCACGGCACGACCAGCAGGGTCAGCAGCGTCGAGACCGTCACGCCGCCCAGGCTCATGATGTTCGGGGTCAGGCGCCCCAGTCCCATCATGGCGAACGTGGCCGGCAGCGCTTCGATCTGCGCCAGCACCTACGACCGACTCGGCCCGGGCGATCCTGTACGTCGCTGATCGCGGAAACCCACCCGGTATCCAGGCACCGTTCCCGTGCTCCACGATGCCCACGCGGCTGCTCTAGTCGCCCGAGGAAGTGAACGCGGCCCACGTGAAAGGGTGGGTGTCCAGACCCGCGGCGCGGCGAACCGCGAGCATCTCGCGCGATGCGCGGCCCACAGCCTCGCCGGCGGACACGACCCCCGCGGCCCTGGCCGCGTAGAGCCGCTCCATCCAGGCCGCCGTGGCGTCGTCATCGATGGGCCACAGGCTGGCGACCACCGCGCGGGCGCCCGCGAGGTGGAAGGCCCGCGTCAGGCCGAGCCGTCCTTCGCGCGCCACGGTTCCGGCCACGCCGGTCTGGCACGCGGACAGGACGACCAGATCGACCCCGCGCAGATCGAGCGTCGTGACTTCCTCTGCGGTCAGCAGCCCCTCGTTCTCGTCGCGGTCGAACTCGTCGGCGCGGTCGGCGCCGGCCAGCGCCAGCACGGCGCGCCGGCCCAGCCACGGCGAGTCGGCCCTGGATCCGGCCGCGGGCACGACGGGCGCGATGCCGCCGACGCCCCGGGTGCCCGGCGCCGTCAGCGCACAGTCGTCACCCAGCAGGACGGCGTGCGTCGCCAGGTGCAGCACGCGCCGGCCGGGCGCCGCAGCCTTGAAGGCGGCCTCGGTGGCGCCGGCCCCGCGCAGCATCTGCGCCTGCCCGCCGAGCACGCGCGCGATGCCGTCCAGTTCGCGACCGG
>JFJP01030182.1_pt1 | contig 26231 bp, 21 predicted proteins | sample 431651 | NCBI WGS metagenome assembly JFJP01 (sample SAMN02602958, study PRJNA72255) | Microbial mat metagenome, whole genome shotgun sequencing project. | biome: fresh water; feature: sink hole; material: water; isolation source: purple microbial (photo- and chemosynthetic) mats found in...
CTGTTGGTATAAATCACCATGCGGATCAATTAGGCATACCCCCGCGCCGGCAGCGATATCCTGCGCCAGCAGGTTGTACAACAGCGTGGATTTGCCGGTGCCGGTGGCTCCCAGCACCGAGCAGTGCCGCGCCCGGTCAGACGGGGTAAAGTGCACCGGGCGCGGTTGATGCCCTCCCCGCGTCTGGCCGAGTACCACCCCTTCAACAGGCAGCAACGGCGGCGCATACCCATAGTGAAGAGGCGTTCCCTGTTTCAACAACCGGCGTGGCGTGGGCAACAGCGGCGGCAACCCGTTCGCCTTGGCAATGATCACGTTACTCAAATCAAGGTCGTTCGGCCATGCCGCCTCCGTCGGCAGACGCCCCAATTGATAGGGGCGGCCATGCAGCAACTCGGCGCAAAGTTGATCCACCAGGGCGGAAGGAACCGGTTCCTGGGCGGTGATCAGGTATTGCACCCGCCAGCCTTGCGGACACTGGAGCCAGACGGTCAGCTCCTGGCGTAAAGCCTCCAAAAGTTTCACCTCCGTCACTGGTTGACGATCCGCGACCGCACAAACCTGCCCAAGAATCTCGGCTTCCCGTAACGCGGTCTGCAAAACCGTGCGCTGTGCTGCCAGCCAGCGGAACGGCCGCAGGACGATGCGAATTTCCAGGGATTGGCCGTAAGCCGGAAGGGCGGTCAGGGCATTGAAGTGCATTGCCCGTTGAAGAGGCGGGTGAGCGACTTGCAGACCGGACCATGACGAGGTCTCGGTGGATACATAACCGATCGACCGGCGCACGACGGCCATGCGCCAGCGCTGCGGTTGCGGGACCACCAGCCAGCGAGGGGGCGCGGTCATGCGCGAACCCACCGCGACATCCGCGGGATCGCCGCTCGGCGCAAAACGATAGGCACTTTGTCCCCGGCGCAGGTCGATATCCAGGTTGCGCCACAATCCCCGCGCGGTGGTCACGGCGATCTCGGCCGTCGGGGATTGGCTGTAGCCACGCAACAGGCAATGTAAACGGTCCGCCTCCGTGCGATAAACGATTTCGAGGCGTTGACCTTCCTCCAAAACCGGCCACCAGGACTCCAGAGGACGATCCGTCCGTCGTTCCACGCCCGTCAGTGTCAAGGCAAACGCCGCCGTCGCCTGGCCGCCTTCATAGCGTAATTGCAGCGCGGGTTCGCCCGATTGCTCGGGCGGGAGCCAGGTTTCGCGGGATTTCGCTTCGTGGGTAGGTGCCAGCCGTTCGCAAAGGGACATCACGTTTGAATCTCCTGATATTACTCGACTATCAAGGATTTTTTTCTTGACAAACCTTTTTGGGTAAGATCGAGGTATACCTTATCACTACGGTTTGCGCAGGAGGACCCGAATGATTTTCACCCAGCCACTCGCATTCATCACGGAATTTGTTGAACAATTGGATCAGGGAATTCGGGAATGTGCGGCGAACCGCAAGCTGTCGGCGATCCAGCGTTACTGGCTCAGCTTTTGTCTCACCGGGATCTTACTCTCCAATCCAGTGTGTTGGGCAGGATTTGAACGCGTCGGCTTAGGCGGGTATAAACAAGCGGCATTATCCTGGATGTTCCGGCATAGCAAGATCCTGTGGCCACGGCTGTTTCATGTCAGCATCATGCTGATTTTGAAGAAGTATGGGATCACGGAGGGCGTGTTGGTGGGCGATGATAGTGATCATCAGCGCGCCAAAGTGACGAAGCGGATTTTCGCGGCGCACAAGATTTTCGATAAAAAGACCGGGGGTTGGTTTAATGGTCAAACGGTGGTGCTGCTCTACCTGGTGACCGCCAAGGTCAGTTTGGCGGTAGGGTTTGCGTTCTATCAACCGGACCCGGCGATGACGGCGTGGAAGACCGCCGACGAAGCCCTGAAAAAGCAGGGGGTCAAGAAAGCGGCGCGGCCAGCGAAGCCGGCGCCGAACCCGACCTATCCCAGTCCACTCGACCTCCTCATCCTGTTGCTACAGACGTTTGCGTTTTATCACCCGACCGTGCGGGTGAAGGCGGTGCTCGCGGATGCGCTCTATGGGAGTGCCGCGTGGATGAATCGGGTGATGGCCCAGTGGCCACAAATGCCAGTTATCAGTCAACTGAAGAAGACGCAGAACGTCCGATTCCGCCAGCGGGAAATGACGGTGGCCCCGTATTTTACGACGTATCCTGGGGTCGCCCACACCCTGCGCCTCCGCGGGGGTGAAGCGGTGACCGTGATCCTGGGGAGTGCGCGGTTGTATGTCAACGCGCATCAGCAAAAACGGTTTGTCGTGGCCCTGAAGTATCCCGGTGAGGACGATGATCGGTATCTCGTGGCGAGCGATCTGAGTGGGCGAGCGGTCGATATCGCATCAGCGTATACCTTGCGTTGGCTGATTGAGGTGTTCTTTGAGGACTGGAAGCGCTATGAAGGGTGGGGGCAGTTGGCCCCGCAGTGGGACGAAGAGGGGTCCAGCCGCGGCCTGACCCTGAGCCTGCTGTTGGACCACGCCCTCCTCCTTCACCCCGAGCAACAAGCCCGCCTGGAACATCAGCGCCCCGCGTGCACCGTGGGGAGCCTGCAACAGCACACGCGGATGGAAGCGCTGATCGAGGTGATCCGCGGTGTCGCTCACGCGGAAAATCCCCATCAACGTTTAGAGGAAATCCTCACCGCCGCCAAGCAACTCTTTCCCTTGCGCGACTCGGCCAAGCACATGAATGGCCGAGATTTAGGTCGATTGGAACCCACTCCCTCATTGAAGTATCGGGCGGTCGCTTGCACGCCATGAACCACCTATTCCAGTTCTGTCAAGGAAAGAAAACTTGATAGTCGAGTAACAGGATCAATAACTCGTTCAGAAACGCCCGGAATGGTTGGCTCAACGGCATTTTCAACAGTACACTTTCTAACAGCGGCATGGGTGATCCCTTTAGATTCGGTGTGAATTCTCAACTTCACCTTATCCGAACATGACCCCATGCCGCTACCTACCCGCCATCCCCCTCAAAAACTGTCCGAACTATTGATTGATGAAAGCGGCTCACTGCATTTCAAGGAACCACAATGTATACCTTCTATATGGGGCACTGGATTCCTGAATACCTCGCGCAGCTCCTGATCGTTATGGCGGGGCTGGCGATGATTTTTCAAGCACATCGCGTCGCTGGAACCTTGTTCCTACTGGCTATGGGTTCCATCTTCATGCCGCCCATTCTGCAGATCGTGCGCCCGTTGGCTTGGCAAACCACCCAACAAGCGCCCACCGCTATCAGTGCTGGAGTAATCCAGAGCATTGGTGCCCCCGTATGGACACACGGGATTATCAGTACGCTAATCAGTATGATGGTCATTTATGGATTATTCGTGATCGTGGTGCTGGGTACGGTGCGCTGGATTTTCGGTCGCGAGGTTTTCGCGCAGATGATGGGCGCGTTGCTGGTGGAACCGGTGCGCTTCCTATTAATCTGGCCCTTCCTGCTGATCCGTTGGTTGATTAGAAGAATGATTCGGCGACCGTAACTCAACATTTAGATTTGTTCCTGAATAAACAAGAGCCGGTTGCGCCGGTCTCTTGTGCTCCCGCGTGGGAGCCCGTCCAGACGCTTCCGCATCACAGGCCGCTGTGAGCTGCCCAGACCGCATTCCCACGCGGGAGTGTGGGAAGGAGAACGAACTTCGGCGCGGCGGAAGGCGAAGTGCGGATTTGAGAACCGACATTAATCCAGGAGAAACAACCACATGATTCGAGAATGTTCTAGTATAAAAGCCCGACAATCGCTCAATCGCTTGATTGACCATCTTGAACCCGGCGAACGCATTACTCTAACCCGACGAGGCAAAGCCGTTGCCATATCGATCGCCCCGGCTGACTACGCACACTTGGTCGGTGAGGAACATCACCCGTGGTGCGAGGTTATTCAAAAAATTCGCCTACAGGGCAATGGGGTTGAACTCAGTGATCAAGAACTGGATTCATGGCGGGACCGGAGTCCGCCACGAGAGGACACTTGGTGAATCCCCGCTATTTACTGGACACTAACATCCTGTCTTAATCCCTTCTTCATCAGGGCAAGGTCAGAAACTCTACCAGGGCGGCGTTGTCCCGGAGCTGCTCACCCGTCTTAATCCCTTCTTCATCAGGGCAAGGTCAGAAACAAAGCCAAGGTCTGTCTACTTCCGATCTGATCCTGTCTTAATCCCTTCTTCATCAGGGCAAGGTCAGAAACCCTTTCAATTGAACATTGTTCAAATCCCTCGGAGATGTCTTAATCCCTTCTTCATCAGGGCAAGGTTTCAAAGGAATCTGCATCTGTAGACGAATTTCTAATCATACTCGTCTTAATCCCTTCTTCATCAGGGCAAGGTTTCAAAGCAGAGTGACCTTTGATGATAGCGAGTGAGAGTCGTCTTAATCCCTTCTTCATCAGGGCAAGGTTTCAAAGTCTGTATCTGAAGTACATTGGCTTGAAATCAATTCGTCTTAATCCCTTCTTCATCAGGGCAAGGTTTCAAAGAATCCTTATGAGGAGGGATACGCCGAATAACATTCGTCTTAATCCCTTCTTCATCAGGGCAAGGTCAGAAACAGTACTGAAGGCATGGAATGGGAGCCAGAAACGCAGTCTTAATCCCTTCTTCATCAGGGCAAGGTCAGAAACTCCCGAAGTACGACCGGGAATGGTTCCCGGCCTGGACGTCTTAATCCCTTCTTCATCAGGGCAAGGTCAGAAACCGCGTCAAGCTTGGCTCGTTTATTTGCCTATTGTCTGGTGTTCCTGCTGATAAATTCCCCTCAGCAGTCGACCCTAACACGACCAGCACAGCAACCTGTCATTTATTATGATAACCTCTCCCAAAATTAAATCAATCAAAGCCTACATCCAGAAAATCATCGTGACCCTCCTACCCCTGCTACCGCTGACGCGCTACCGTCTGACCTTCCAGGCCGCCACAGAACTGCGATTACCGACCTATACAGGTTCGGCTTGGCGCGGCGCCTTCGGTCATGCCCTCAAGCGCCTGGTCTGTGTGACCCGCGAACCGACCTGTCCGACCTGCCTGCTCTACCGCTCCTGTCTCTATCCCTATATTTTCGAGACGCCGCCCGATCCCAACGTCGGCAAACTCACCAAATACACCGCTGCGCCCCATCCTTACGTCCTGATCCCCCAAGATCACGGTGGTACCCTTCCGTCCGGTACGTCCGTCGCCCTCGATGTTCACCTGTTCGGCCATGCCCAGCGTCACTTGCCGCATATCATCCATGCCCTGCAGCAGGCCGGTCAGCGGGGCTTGGGCCGACAACACGGGACGTTGGAACTTCTCAGCGTTGCCCTGGCCGATCACGAGGACTGGCGCACGATTTATGTCCCCGGTCATGCGTTTTCACCGTTACCGACGCCGCTTCTTGAACAACCCCCCGTTCCTGAACGGCTAACACTGCATTTCCTGACACCACTGCGGTTGAACAGTGACGGACAACTGGTTTCTCAGGATCAGTTCCGTTTTCATCACTTGTTTTCCAATCTGCTGCGGCGAATTTCCCTGTTGACGGCTTTTCATACCGACCATCCCCTGGCCGCCGACTTCGCTGGTTTGACCCAAGCCGCCCATACTCTGGACTGGACGCGAGCATCGCTGCGCTGGCATGACTGGGCACGCTTTTCTTCCCGGCAGGAAACACGGGTGCAAATGGGCGGATTGATCGGCGAGGTGGAACTGGCAGGCACCGATCTGGAACCCTTCTGGCCGTACTTGTGGCTTGGCCAGTGGACTCATGCCGGTAAAGGAGCCGTCATGGGCTTGGGGCGTTACCAGATTCATTCGCTGTGAGGCGTCAGGACGACAAGCTTGTCAGCGCGGCAGTTCATACCTCGGCGGGTTTATCGTAGTGCGATCCGTGCCGAACGATCAGGAGTCGATCCCCATGAACCCAGAACACTATCCTCGCCGCATTTTGCTGTGTGTCACCGGCTTGTCCCCCCAGATCGTGACCGAAACCCTGTACACACTAGCCGTATCAAGCAAACCGCTCTTCCTGCCCACAGAAATTCATCTAATAACGACCGCTGATGGGGCAGAACGGGCGCGCCTGACGCTACTCAGTGACGAACCCGGTTGGTTTCATCGCCTGTGTGAGGACTATAGCCTGCCGGACATTCATTTCACGCTCGACACCATTCACATTCTACGTGATGCCAACGGGCGGTTACTGCCGGATATTCGCAGCGTTGAGGATAATGAGGCCATTGCTGATGCGATTACCGCCAAAGTCAGAGAACTGACCGCTGACCCGCACTGTGCAGTCCATGCGTCGATGGCCGGTGGTCGTAAGACCATGGGTTTCTATCTGGGTTATGCGTTGTCCTTATTCGGTCGGCCTCAGGATCGGTTGTCGCATGTGCTGGTCTCCAGCCCGTTTGAGACCAACGCCAACTTTTTCTATCCCAGCCCCACGCCAAAAGTCATTTTCGCGAACCCGCCTGATTCACGTCCACTGGATGCGAGCACCGCCGAGGTCACCTTGGCGAAGATTCCCTTCGTTTGCCTGCGGGACGGCTTACAGGAACATCTTTTGGCTCCGAACGCCAGCTTTAGCGCAGTCGTAGCGCAAGCACAACGGAATCTGGCCACGCCTGCGCTGACGCTCGATCCCATGAGCAATCGGCTGTGTTGCGGCGCGACTGTGCTGACCTTGCCACCCGTAGACTTTGCGTTCTACGCCTGGCTGGCGCGGCGGGCGCTCGCGGGACGTTCCGGGGTGTGCCGTAATCAGATGGAGGCGACCGATACAGCAGAATTTCTGGCAGAATATACCGCTCTGCAAGGGGAGATGGCACAAGACATTGATCGAGTGCATCAGGCACTCAAGAATGGGATGGAACCGGCTTATTTCGATGGCCGCCTGACCGGCATCCGCAAGGTTCTGGAGCGGGCGCTCGGTAAGATGGGTGCCCAGCCTTACCGGGTTCACAATGATAAAAAACGCCCATTGTCACGCTATACCCTGACTCTGTCGCCGGAACAGATCCGGTTTGTGACGACGGACAGCCAGGACGACAAGCTTGTCGGAACTGACTTGTGAACCTATACCCTTCATCATCACGTTGACTTGCCGTGTACGGATGACACTACGCACTGGCGCACAGGAAAACGATTTTTCTACATTACAATAGGGGGAAGACATGACTTGTTGTGTTAATGGTCACGATGAAATCCCAATTGAATAACTACAAAAGGAGGAAGACATGACTTGTTATGCCTGCCTGTTCGAGGCCAAATCGATTCAGGACTACATCCTGCGCTCCGGGCGCTTGCGCCATATCGTCGGGGCCTCGGAACTGATCGACTCGCTGACCAGCAGTCTGTTAAACGATGTGCTGGCGGCGCTGAACCTACGCGAAGATCAGGACATCCGTTTCTCCCGCCGTGCTGGCGGCGCGGTCTATCTGTTCAGCGCCCGCCAGGAGGCCCGCGACGCCTTCCGCGACCTATGGACGCTGGTGGTGCGCCAATACGCGCCGGGGCTGGAGTTCATCATCGCCCAGGGCGAAGGCTCCAACGATTTCACGGCTTACGAAGCAGCGAAGCAACGGTTGCAGGCGGCGCGCAATCGTCAGGCACCCCTGTTGCCCAGCGGCGGTCCGGTCACCTGCTATGCGCCACGCACCGGGCAACCCGCCGTGAAAAACGATAACAAACTCGGTTTACAGGACGCAGCGACTGCCCGATTTGGCCTGGATCACTTCTGGAAGCGCGGTGGCTTAACCAAAAAATTTGCCGAGGACGTTCCGATAGACGCTTGGCCGCGCAATCTGGACTACAGCCCGGATACCGAGGATGGCAAGGACTTCCCGTTCCTGCCGGATAACCGCTATCTCGGTCTGATCCACGCCGACGGCAATGGTCTTGGGCAATTACTGATGAAACTTGGCGAACAGGTCAAAGCACGCCCGCAACAGTTCGTTGCCCTATTCCACGATTTCTCCACGGCGATTACCACTGCTACTCAGGATGCTGCCCAGCAGGCGACGGCGCAGGTGCTAACGCCGGCTCGCCGCTACGACCCGAACGACGCTGATCCGTCTGCCGGCACCCTGCCCGCCCGCCCCATCGTCCTCGGCGGCGATGATCTCACCATTCTGGTTCGCGCTGATCTGGCCATCCCGTTCACCCAGGCCTTTTTGTCCGCCTTCGAGCGCCACAGTCGTGAACAATTGACGAAGTTGCGCCATCAATACCCCGACATCGATGGACTCCCCGAAGCGTTGACCGCCGGGGCTGGCATTGCCTTTGTCAAATCCAGTCATCCGTTTCATCTGGCGCATGAACTGGCCGAATCACTGGCCAAATTCGCCAAGAATCGCGCCAAGGCCATTGTTCATGATCATCAAAACCGCCAAGAACCCCTGGAACGTATTCCCCCGACGCTGGCGTTTTACCGGGTGACGACCGCCAGCCATGGCGACTATGCCGATATTTGCCGCGATGAAATGACTCACGGTCCCGCACACGCTCGGGTCATAACCAGCCTGGGCGCTTACGGCATCGATCCGCAACCACCCAATTTGCCGGCGCTGACCGATCTGCAAGCGCTGGCGGGTCTTATGAGTGCTCAAGACATGGCGCGGGGTCCCTCCCGGCAGATCCTCACCCTGCTGGGTCAGGATCACGATGACGCCAGACGCCGCTACGCCCGCTGGCGGGAAGTGATGAAGGAATACAACAGCGAAAACCTGAAAAAAATCGACCAGTATCTCCAGCAACTCTGTGGCTCACTGGATACTGACTTGCCCATTTCCGAAGCCACCAAAGCGACGCCCCTCGGTGATTTGGCCATGCTGCTGGCGGTAACCAAAGGCGCGGTTCGTCAATCCAACCCCCCGGAGGACGCTCGGTGAACCCCGCTACCCTCATCATCGATATTCAGAGCTATTGGCATCCAGGCACGGGTCAAGGCAGCGGCTTCCATCTGGACGCCGTAACTCATACCGGTCCCGACGGTCTGCCACGTTTACCGGGCCGCACGCTCAAGGGTCTGTTGCGTGATGCCGTCTATCGCGCTGAACACTGGGACTGGCCACAAATCCCCAAAGGGACGACCGAAGCGCTGTTTGGGCCGCTGGGCCGCGACGGCGCTCCCACCCGACCCGGCTTGCTGCGCGTGGCCGACGCCACCTTGCCCGAGCCGGTCGTTGCGTTTTTAACCACGGACGAGGGCCATGCGCTGATTCCCGGTCTTTACCGCGAGCATTTCAGTACGGCTATCGAGGTTGAAACTGGGGTCGCCATTGACCGTAGTCTGCGTGGAATGCAGATCGTCGTGCCCTTACTACTGGAGGCGCAAGTCGCCGAAGTTCCCGGCGTGGACGCTGTACCGGACTGGCGTGACCGCCTGACCGCGGTTCTGCCCTTGGTCACCGCCGTGGGTGCACAGCGCACACGGGGCTTTGGTCGCGCCCAGTTACGCTGGAAGGAGGACTGAAATCATGCCGACCCTGACGCTGCAACTCACGTTGCTTGACGATTTGGTGGCCAGTGAGCGGCCCGCCACGGAAGGTGGCCATGCTTCGCTGGACTATCTGCCCGGCGCCATGCTGCTCGGCGCAGCCGCGGCGCAACTTTACAACCAGTTGTCTCGCAGCGAGGCCTATCTGTTGTTCCATTCCGGCAAAGTCCGATTCCACGATGGCTGGCCGCTGACCGGCGGCGTACCCGGCTGGCCGATGCCGCTGTGCTGGCATGACCGCAAGAGCATCGCAGCGACGACGGGCGAGTCGCTGGACGCCGCCAAAGTGCGCAACCTGCAATTCGGCCGGTTCGACGACGGCGAGCAACCCAAACAACTGCGCGATGGCCATATCCGGGCGGACGGCTATCGGGTGAGCGTCCGCCGGTCGCTGCGGATGAAAACGGCGATCGATGCGGAAACCGGGCGGGTAGCCGATTCGCAGTTGTTCGGCTACGAGGCCATCCAGGCCGGCCAGGTCTTTCTGGCGCAGGTGGAAGCGGATGATGACGTACCTGCTAACCAGTGGGCGCAATTGATCGATAGTTTGACCCAGCGTAGCGAACTGCTGTTAGGCCGCTCCCGATCCGCGGAATTTGGCCGGGTACGGGTGGAATCGAAGGAAGGTCCTGCCGCACCTGTCTTCATGCCGACCAGTGCGGCGACTCAGGGATCTGAGGTCACGCTTTGGTGTCTGGCTGATCTGGCGCTGCTGGATGCCTGGGGCCAACCGACGCTGGAGCCGACGCCTTCTCACCTGGGTCTGGCGCGTGGCGCGATTCACTGGGAACGCACCTTCCTGCGCTTCCGCCGCTATGCGCCCTGGAACGCGCACCGCCGGGCCTATGATCTGGAACGACAGGTGATCCGGCGTGGCAGCGTCATCACCCTGACCGGTTTCGATCCGCCGCTGACCGACGCGGAATGTCGCCAGTTGCAGACCGGCGTCGGGGCACACCGGGAAGCCGGGCTGGGTTTGGTCAGCGTCAATCCGCAATTACTGGCGGGCGCACAACCGGTGTTCGCCCCGCTCATCACCGCTCCGGCAACCGCGCCTACGCCGCCCCCCATTTCTGACCATCCACTGATTATCTGGCTTCAAGAAGGGCAAAAGGGGGGAGAAACTCGCAGTCAGGCGGAAAAGGAGGCTCGTGTTCAGGCGAAACAGCTTGAAAACTGTTACAAATCGGCGCGCACCTTTGTCGGCCTCGCCCAGAACCTCCCGATTGGTCCCTCTCCAGCCCAGTGGGGCAACATTTATGAACAGGCGCGCACGGCCAGCGATTGGGCGGCGCTGCAACGCGAGTTGTTCCAGGAGGGCGATAACGCGCTGTGTAAGCCCAAGGCGAAAGGCTGGCAGGATGAATTCCGCGATACCGCCAGCGTGCGGTCGTTTTTTGACTGGTTCCAGGCAATAACCGCACAAGAGCGCTGTGGACTGCAATCCGTGCAAGCCCTGCGGGTTTTCTGCCGCGAAGCGCAACGCATCGCTCAGCGTGAACACGGTCGTACTGATTCCGGGAGGAAACCGTTATGAAACGCCTTCATCGTTCCATTCTCCATATTGCCCGCTTCGTGCTGGAGGCGAAAACCGCCTTGTCTATTGGCAGCGGCGGTGCGGATGGCGTCTATGACCATCCGATTGTGCGTGACGCCAATGGTCTGCCGACCCTGCCCGGCACGTCGCTAGCGGGCGTCCTGCGCCATCTATGGGTTCAGGAACATGGTCATGATCTGACGACCGCTAACGCGCTGTTTGGCTACCAGCACGGCAGCCTGGGCGAAGCCTCGCGCCTGGAAGTCGCTGCCAGCGCACTGCATGACAGTCAGAATCAACCGGTTGAGGGTCTGCTGCTGGGGACGGCAAACCGGGACCGGTTGCGAAAAGACCGGCTGTTGTCCGCCGCCTTGCGAACCCGTGACGATCCGCAGTTTCGCGACCGGGTGCGGCTCAATCATCGCGGGGTCGCCGTTAAAACCGGCAAGTTTGACCGGGGATTGCTGACCGCCGGTTACCGCTTCAGTGGCGAACTGCGTCTGTGGTCGGAACAGCGCGATGATCGGGATTGGTCGGCGTTGCTGAGCCTGCTCAACGATCCCCGCTTGCGGTTGGGTGGGGCCACCCGGGCCGGTCTGGGCGCTCTGCGCCTAGTCGAACTGTATACCGGCTGCTTTGATCTGCGCAACGTACAGGATATCGCCGCCTTTCAGGCTCTGAAGCCGGAGATGGGCGAGCGCACCGGGTTGACAGCGCTGCCCCTCGACAGTCTGGTGGCCAACGGAACGGCGGCGCAAATCCTGACGATTGAGCTGACGCCACGGGATTTCTGGCGCATTGGCCAAGGCGATAAGTCGCTCGGCCATGGGGATAAGACCCCGGATCTGTTGCCCAAGCTGGAACCGATCGTGGTGTGGCGGCAAAACTGCGCTGAAATATGTACTCGGTATGCCCTGGTCCCCGGTTCCTCAGTCAAGGGAGCGCTGGCGCATCGCACGGCGTTTCACTGGAACGCGCTGACGGGCTTCTTTGTAGATCAATTGACGCTGGACGAAATCGCCCAGTGGGATAAATCCGCACACTGTCCAGGCGTCATGGCGCTGTTCGGGTCGGTCAAGGACAACACCGACGCGGCCCGTGGCCAAGTGGGTCATCTGCTGATCGATGACGCGCAGATCGAGATCACCATGGCGGATCAGCGCCAGCACGTTCAAGCCATGATTCACAACAGTATTGACCGGTTCATGGGCGGGGTGCGCGACCGGATGCTGTTCACCGAGGAATTGATTTATCAGCGCCCGATCACATTGCGCATGACGTTATTGCCGGGGGTTGATGCGGCTGAACCGACCGCACGACGGGCTTTAGCGCGGGCCATCCGCGATCTGTGCGAAGGGCGGTTGGCGCTTGGGGCTGGCGTCACCAAGGGTCACGGCAGTTTTACCGGAACGCCTGATGCCAACACCCGCAACTGGCTAAAAAACCAAGGGGAGGATTGGACATGACCGAAACTGAACTATGCGCGGCCTATACCCGGGTCGCCCAATCATATGGATTGCCGCCGATGACCTGCACGGCGTTGCAGGTCGAAACCCATGATCTGGCCGGTGGCGAAGCGGCTTGGCAGGCATTAGTGGATCACAGTCCGACATCCGGCTGGCTGCTGTTCCAGTCGCAGGTCGCGGCGTTTGTCGATGTCTTGCCGGAACCGCCAGCCGACTGGGGCGGCCTGTTGGCAGCGGAAGTGGTCGATGCCCAGGGTCGGTCGCTGCATCTCCGCCAAGTGGGGGAGCAGTGGCGATTGACCATCGCCCAGGCTGCCGATCCCGAGGGGGCTACCGAGGTTTTTCTGGCTGATCGTATCCAACACCTGGCCACGGATCGGGTTCCCGGTTCAGATCCTAAGCGACTTTATCATCGCCGCTATTGGCACCGGGATCCCTTGATGGGGGTTTCCCCGGTTTTCGCCGCGTTCCAGGGGTTTACCCGTCCGGAGGAGATTTGACATGCCGGTAACTGCGATCAGTGCGCCCTATAACTTCGTCCCGCTCGCCGACTGGGTGCATAGCCCAGACTGGGCGAGCCAGGTTTCCCATGATTTGCCGTTCCGCGACGGGCTGTCCGGCCATCTGGAACTCACCATCACCGCCCACACGCCGATCCTGGTCGGGCGGGAACAGCAACCGGCGACCGCTCAGGCACCCGGTGAGGTTCATCCCTATCAACTGCCGGATGGCCGCTACGCCCTGCCGAGCACCACGCTCAAGGGCATGATCCGCGCCGTGGTGGAAATCGCCAGCTTTTCCCGCATGGTGATGGTGGATGACCAGCATTTAGGGGTACGTGACCTGACGCCGGGTGCCCGGCCGTTTTACGGCAATTTCATGACGAAAACCGTGGGGCCGCAAACTTATCAGGCGCTTTCTCAAGCGGGCTGGCTGTCTTTCGACGCCGCCCACGGCGTCTGGTTGATTCAGCCCTGTCATCTGGCTCGGGTCGAGCGCAATGATCTGGTGGCCTGGCATGGCGCTCCCTGGGTGATCATCGGTAATCGCCCCACTGCCCAGGAGAAATATGCTGCCTGGACAAAACCTCTGGACATTCGCTTTGATGCCGGGCCTGAGGTGGCGCATCCCCATCATGGTGGTCTATCGCTGATGTATCGCAAGGCGTCCAACCTCGGTACGGGCCGCACCAACGGAACCTTGGTTTTTACCGGCCAGCCTAGCCCGAGAAACCATTTGGAATTTATCTTTTTCGGCGCAGTCGGCCCGCCGATCCCGGTACCCGATGAGGTGTTTCGCGGGTTTCTCACGATTCACGACCAGCGCACGGAAAACGCCCCACAAACCGTCTGGGAGTACTGGAAAGGGCGAACCCGCATTCCGGTGTTCTACCTGGAGGAACCCGGTCGTCCCGGTAGTGTGGCTTCGCTCGGGCTAGCGCTGATGTACAAGCTGGCTTATCGCCATTCTGTACATGATGCGATTCGCCATACCAGCCCCCGGCATCTGGATGGTGGCGGCGATGATCTGGCGACGCTGCTGTTCGGGCGGGTGGGCGATCAGCCCGAGGCTTGTTTGCGCGGTCGCGTAACCTTTCATCATGCGATTGCTGAAGGACACCCACAACCGCAAGCGCAACCGCCAACTATCCTCAATGGCCCCAAGCCGACCTATTACCCGAACTACATTCGGCAACCGGCGGCGCAGAACCACCGGATTCCGGAGAATAAGGGTTACGCCACGTTGATGGACAAACAATGCGAAATTCGTGGCTGGAAACGCTATCCGGCGCGTCCGCAAGCGCAGGTTCAGCCGTTAACGCCTGAACAGCTTGATAACACGGCGGTTCAGGTGCAATTGCATCCGTTACCGGCCGGAACTACTTTTACAACGCAGGTGGTGTTTCACAACCTCAGGCATGAAGAATTGGGCGCACTGTGCTGGGCGATCACCTGGGGCGGCGCGGACGGACTGCGGCATAGCCTGGGCATGGGCAAGCCGTTTGGGTTTGGGCAGTTGACGATGGCGATCGGCGGCGTTGAGGTGCGGCCCAATCAGCCCGCTGCGGTAGTGCAGACCTGGGAACAGTGCCGGACGGCTTTTATCAAGTCCATGGATGATGCCTATGAGCGGGCGCGCGGGCGTGGTAAGAAATGGCGCGACTCGACGGAAATCCGAGCGTTGCTGGGGATGGCGGATCCCGCCAAGCGACCGGCCCAGGGGGAATTGCGCCATCTGCGCCTGACCACTGAAGCAGATAATGAATTCAAGGACGCCAAAACCGCCCGTCTGGTGTTGCCAGAGTACCCGAGAGGTGCCCATCCGAGTGGTGAAGCCCAGGCTTCTACGGAGGTTGTGGCCCCGATCTGGCTCAACGTGGAGGTCAAACTGGATCCGGGCAAGGGCGAACTCTCGGCCGTCTACAATGGCGTCGTGGCGCGGGTAGGCAATCCGGATGCGCAAAAGTTGCGCGATGCACTGCCGGAACCGATCCGGGACCGGTTGAAAAAGAAAAAGGCGCTCAAAAATTGTAAGGTACAGGTCGCGCCAATCGGTAATTCCTGGAAAATTGAGCACATCGAGGTTGTTGACTGACCGGACGAGCGGGCGACAAGCTTGTCGCCCGTTCTTTTCTGGCGGAAATTTTGGTATCGTTGCTGTCGGTGCCTGCTGCACCGGCCGTAGGAACCATGAACGAGCTGACTCACCCGAAGATATCGTACGTTTGTACCTTGCCCTGATGAAGAAGGGATTAAGACTGTCCCATGCCCTGGAGGATCCAAAGAAACGTTTGTACCTTGCCCTGATGAAGAAGGGATTAAGACATCCCGACGATGTCCATTACTAATTTCATTTTCATGTTGAACACCTTGCCCTGATGAAGAAGGGATTAAGACCGAGCAATCTCCTCGACAAACACGAAAGAGGTGGTGTTGAACACCTTGCCCTGATGAAGAAGGGATTAAGACCGAGGCTCCCATTCCAATTACCATCCATGTTTGTACCTTGCCCTGATGAAGAAGGGATTAAGACCGCAATCCGCTTCACAAACTCGGGGGTGAACGTTTGTACCTTGCCCTGATGAAGAAGGGATTAAGACCTGACAACACCCTGTATAATCCACCAGAAACGTTTGTACCTTGCCCTGATGAAGAAGGGATTAAGACCACAACATGCTCCTCGAATCTTACGGCGAAGCGTTTGTACCTTGCCCTGATGAAGAAGGGATTAAGACGCCTTGTACGCAGCAAAGAGGCCTACGTCCTCCGTTTGTACCTTGCCCTGATGAAGAAGGGATTAAGACTGTCCCATGCCCTGGAGGATCCACCAAAACGTTTGTACCTTGCCCTGATGAAGAAGGGATTAAGACCCATCGGGACACGCCGTAATCACATATGGACTTTGGTTGAACACCTTGCCCTGATGAAGAAGGGATTAAGACACTATCGGAATCCGTTTCTCAACGGTTTCTATCAAGTTGAACACCTTGCCCTGATGAAGAAGGGATTAAGACAAGATTCCACGTAAAGTGGAAAAGTGTTGCCGTTGAACACCTTGCCCTGATGAAGAAGGGATTAAGACGGAACTTTCTCTCTCGGCTAATTTGCCGGAGAAGTTGAACACCTTGCCCTGATGAAGAAGGGATTAAGACGCAAATGCAGTGAAACTTCCAACTATTGTCGCCACAGTTGAACACCTTGCCCTGATGAAGAAGGGATTAAGACTGTCCCATGCCCTGCAAGATCCATGCAAACGTTGAACACCTTGCCCTGATGAAGAAGGGATTAAAAAAACCCGCACTTGGCGGGTTTTTTGATGGGTAGTAGTTGTTAGGTAAGCGTTCACCTCCCCCTTTGCTAAAATGGGAAGGTGAATACCTACACTTTTATTGGATAGGAGACTGATATGCCAACGGCAACACTCACCAAAAAAGGGCAAATTACCATTCCTGCCATCGTGCGGACGGCTTTGGGCGTGGATACCGGCGATCAGGTGGAATTTGTCCAGATTAAGCCTGGCCGCTTCGAGATTATTCGTGCTACCCAGTCCGTTACGGCATTGAAGGGCCTCATCCACAAGCCAGACACACCGGTATCTATTGAAGACATGAATCAGGCTATCGCTGCACATGGAGCTATGCCTTGGTCAAGCCATCATGCAGCACTCAATCCGTATTGGAAATAGCGAACAGCATGACCAGAATCTTCGCTGATACCTGCGCATTCCAAAGCCGATGATCGTTAGTTTATTTACTGAAAGAATGACGGTTCTGCGCAGACCTTCATAGCCTGACGCCATTCCCTCGCCTTAGCCCTCCCCGTTCAGCGGAGATGTCCACAGGCGACAAGCTTGTCGCCCCACCCTTTTTGACAGAATCATCGTATCGTTGTCGTAGCCACAAGCGGCGAACCCCCTGACAACCCGCATCAACCCGGAGGAATCCAGGCGATGATCAAGCATAACTTTGTCGCTAAGCACCTGCGCTTTTTCAATAAGGCGAAAATCGAAGCGAACAAGAAAAAAGACCGCAAATTGAACCGACAAAAAAACAATGTCGCCTTGAGATGCAGTCTGAAAACCCTCCATTCCCAATGACAGCAGGGTTCCTGTACCGATTCCCGCAAATGTTCAGCGCCGCAAAAATGTCGCTTGACAAGCTTGTCGGTACGGACACACCCTCGACATCGGGCTATGATGCGTCAATGTAGAAAACTTACCATCGACAATCTGTGGAGAACCTGATGAGCGGTGAAACCTATACCTACGTCAACATGCGGCAGGATCGAGTGAATGAACTGACACGCCAGGCCCGGCGCACCGACGCACTGGAAGCGCAAAAGCGGTTGCTGGAGCAACAACAACAAGCCCGCGAAGCCCAGACACGCCAGCTCCGGCAACGCCTCACCGACAATGAAGCCCGATACGAGCGACACGTTCGAAGTTTGGGGCAAGATATACAGGCTCTGGAAAAGCAAACTCGCGCTCGTTTCGAGCAACAGCGCAAGGCTTACCAACAAGGTCTGGAGGAAACCGCCCGCCGCCAGCGTCAATACACTGATCAGCAGGTCAAGGGACTGAATGACCAGATGCAACACCTGGATGCAAGGCTATCCGGTGATATCCGCAAAGTCGATGACCGGGTGACCGCCCTGGCGGAGTCTGTCCGGCATGACTTGGGCGCTCAACGTCAGGAATACCTTCACCTGTTCCAGGAACAGGATCGCCACTTTCAGGACGCCCTACAGCAACAGGGCGCTATCCTGCAGGCCAATATCGACACCCTTGCTGATCAGATTAGCCAGCGCCTGCATAATGAGCGTGAAATAGCCGAAGCCTGGATCGGTCATCTGCGCCAGGAGATCGAATTCATTCGGGATCGCTACCGTCATGAACAATTTGCGCCGGGAGAATTGGCGCAACTGGACAATCGTCTGCAACTGGCTGCTAACAACCTGGCGCAAGGGATCTATCAGACCGCCATCGGCACTGGACAGGAAGGATTCCTGCAGGCCCGGCAATTGCGGGAACGTCTCGAACTGCTGGAAATGCACTGGGAACACTATCGGCAACTGGCCTACGAAAGCGCCACTGCCGCCCTGTTGCTAATCGACGAACACACGCTGATCGATTACCGCCTGGAAGGCGACCAGGCCCTGCAAGTCCAAGTGGATTACTGGACTGAAGGCCGCTGGCAGGCGTTACGCGACCAGGTCAATGCGCTGCGTCAGCAGACGGAAAATGCACAATCCTCCGTGACCACGGACGAACTGAAAGCTTTGCAGCAAGCGGCTGAACACGCGCATGACCAAGCCTTGGCGCTGGTCGTGACCGCCAAGACCGCCGCTCTCTCCTCGATCAAGCGCCGGGATGTTCAAGACATCATCCTGGAGCGGTTGACGGAACTGGGCTTTCAGTACCAGGACAGCAGCTATGAAGGTGAAGACTTCCGACGCGCTTACCATTTGAAGCTGCGCAATGGCAGTGGCGACGAACTGGTCACTATCGTGGCCCCCGAAGGCGAGTCTTTCAATAACCGCCTGACCTTCAGCTTCTTCGACCAAAGTCCCAATGAACAGGTCCGTGAAGAACGTCTCTGCTTGATTCGCGAGCAGATTGAGAACGAAGGGGAAATGAAGGTTGGCCCGATGCAATGCGAGCAGGCTTATGCGGGAGACAATGCGCCGGAAGCGCGGCGCGACTTTACCCAAGTGCGCACGGCCCGGAAACCGCAGCCGACCCATTAAAATGTTGGATCAAGACGTTTACTTGAATCTGGCCGAGGTCTGCCCCGATACCCAAGTCCTCGGGCCAGGTCGGCGCTACGCTCTCTGGGTGCAGGGGTGTCCGTTTCAATGTCCGGGATGTCTGGCGCTCAAATGGCGTCCACAGCGGATCAAACACCTGGCGGCAGTGACCGCTTTGGCCAATGATTTTCTCGCCGTTGACGGGCTGGAAGGGCTGACCGTCTCCGGCGGTGAACCCATGCTCCAAGCGGCGGCGATTCGGCAATTGATTCACCAGGTCAGACAACACCGTCCAGACGCTACCCTGATCGTTTATACCGGTTATACCCTGGAGGAATTACGAACCCAGGGCGACGACGCCCAGCGTGCGCTGCTCAACCACGTCGATATTCTGATCGACGGCCGTTATGAAGAGGCGCTTAACGATAACCGGGGCTTGCGCGGTTCCACCAACCAGCGCATCCATTTTCTGACCCGTGCCTACCGGGATCTGAGTGAAGACTGGTTTATCCAGCGACCCCGCCAAGTCGAATTACGTTTTCGCGAAGATGCGCTGTTTATGGTGGGCGTACCGCCCGACGGTCTGGATAGCGCCATCAAAGAGGGAGTCACTACGCGATGAGTTCTCCGTTCAGTCAGTTTCAGAAACGGATCTTTCTTTGCCACGGCCAAGTGCGAGATCGATTTGCCCCGCCCCACGGCGTTCCACTCGAATTTGACCAGTTTTTGCACCAGCACCTGCGGTCGCTGGGTTACGAGATCATGGTCTACTACAACCATACTGGGCTGTATTTCTACGACCCCATCTCGCGTGACTGGATCATCGAAGGAAAATCCACCGCCAGTCCGCCAACGGTGCCAACCGGGCAACCCACCCGGCCTTCGCTGCTGGCTCCAGCACCCGGCGGGTTGTCATTGCGGCAACGAGCCAATCGTCCAGTCGCCCAAGGAACGCCAGCGCCGTCTGGTCAACCTGCCCGTATGTGTTATCCGAATCTCAACCGGCTGACCGAAATTTTGCCGCATCTACGCCGGTTGACTGCGCCTGGTAGCCCCCACGCTGCCATTATCTTCGATTCGGACCACCTCGGCGATTTCAGTGCTCACGGATCGACCGTTGAGCAGTTTCGTGGATTTCTGGACAAGGATATCCACCGGTTACCGGCCACATCTAAAACAATCCTGGTGTTTCTATTCGGTATGCCGCTTTCCCCGCTGCTCGATCATCTACGGGACAAGCCGGCGCTGAAGCTACTGTTGAGTCAGAATCAGAATCACGATCTCCAAGGGATGGCTCAACGGATTCAGGTGGGATCGCCCGATCGTGATGAAGTGGCGCGGCTGATTCACTACTACCGTTTAATGCGCGGCTTGCCGGTGGACTGGCGCACGCTGGAGAAAAACGTGTTGCGGTTGACCGCCATGCTCAAGGGTGAAGACGCCAGCGATCGCAGCGTCTCCGCAGCAATACCGAGTGGGCGCACCCTTAAAGACCTTGAACACCACCTCAACCCACTGGCCGAAGCGGGGCGCACTTTGGACGCCGCCGCCGTGCGCACCATGACCGGCCAGCAGGTCTCCGAGCGCAGTGCGCTGGAACGGCTGGACGCCATGATCGGTCTGGATCATTTTAAGGACTTTATCCGCAAAACTCGCAAAAGCTGGCAGTTCCAACAAGCACAATCCAAACCACCCATCGCCCCGATTGACGACGTGCTGCGTTTCGCTGCAAGCATATCCCGCCAAGGCGCTGGGCACTTCCTGCATCTGGTCCTGAAAGGCAATCCGGGCACCGGCAAAACCACGGTTGCCCAGTTAATCGGCGAGATTTACCAAGAGGCGGGGCTGCTGGAAATCGGCCACACCATCAAGACGGGACGTCACGATCTGGTAGCCGGCTATGTGGGTCAAACCGCCATCAAAACCCAGGAACGGATCGAACAGGCTCGGGGCGGCGTCTTGTTCATCGACGAAGCCTATAGCCTGGTTGAAGGCGGCGATAACGATTTTGGCCGTGAAGCCATCACAACCCTGATTAAGGCCATGGACGATGACAAGGACAACCTGTGCGTGATCTTTGCCGGCTATCCCGACGACATGGATCGCCTGATGGCCGCCAATGCCGGCTTTGAGCGCCGGGTCAAAACGATCGTGCTGGACGATTATCACCCGGAACAATTGGCGGCAATCTTTGCCGATTGCTGTCGCCGCGCGCACCCGCCTGTGGTCTGCGATGCTGAACTAACCGCGCTATTACCCCGCTTCTTTCAGGAAATGTATGACCAGCGTGGAAAGGATTTTGGGAATGCCGGCACCATCAACACTCTGTTTGATGACATGCGCAAGGCGCTGCACGATGAACTGGACACACCTGCCGACAGCTACACCCTCAGCCAGCGCCATCTGCCCGCACGTTATCAACACTATCTGACGCAAATCGAAGCGGCAGACCGTGGCGGCCCCCTTGAAGAGCTGGAGGCGCTGGCCGGCTTGGCGGGGGTGAAAACCCGCATCCGCGACCTGATCGACGATAAGGCGCTGAACCAGGCGCGGCAGGCACAGGGACTTGCTCAGGAACCCGTGCGCCCCGGTCATTACCTGTTCCTTGGCAACCCCGGCACCGGCAAGACCACCGTCGCCCGGCTGATGGGCGCACAGTTCAAACGCATGGGATTGTTGAAAACCGCACGACTGGTGGAGATGACCGCCAGCCAGTTATCCGGTCAACAATATCTGGGTCACGCTGAAAAAGCCGTGCACGATCAGGTCAAGGAGGCACTGGGTGGCATTTTGTTCATCGATGAAGCGCATCAATTGGCCCAGGATCGCGGCTTTGGCCACAATGCCCTCACGGCGCTGACCCCATTGCTGACCAACCATGCGCATGAGTTGACGGTCATTTGCGCGGGCTATACCGATCAGATGCAGGCTCTGTTCAATATTGACCCCGGACTCAAGCGTCGTTTCGAGATCATTGAATTTGCCGACTTCACCGCCGACGAACTGACCGCCGCTTTCAACCGCTTCGTGCGGCAGGCCGGCTTTACCTGTTCGCCGGATGCCCAGCCCGCTTTGCAACGTCTGTTTACCTGGATGGTGGAAAACAAGACGCTGGCTTTTGGCAATGCAGGTGCTGCGGAAAAGGTCTTTGAACGCGCCCGACGCCATCTGGCGCAACGGGTCAAACCGAACGCCGCTACTGAGGTGGAAGCTATTAATACGATTCTCGCCAAGGACATTCCCCAAACTGCCGACTGTGGTGACCTGCTGTGAACGCACAACAAGACGCATTACGCCAGAATTTACGTCAACACATTGACGAAGCTCTGAACCAGCGCGGCGTGGTTCAGGAGATCATTCTCCTGCGGGCGCTGAATAAGGCCATCGACAGTTTTGCCACGACCGAGGCCGACTGGCGAGCCGCGTCGCCGCTGGAATATCGCCGTTGGCGCGAGCAGCTCAAGGAGACTCTGGACGCCTTGGCTTTCATGGTCGACAGCGCTGATCATTATGCTCAGGAACCCACGGAACTGGCGAGCGATGTCGCTCAGGCGACCCAGCAGTTACGTGCTGTTGAACTGCGCCTGCAAACGTTGCAGACCGAGAAAGCGGCGCTGCTGAGTGAGTTGAACCGGACTGAAGCTGAGGCCGCGACCCTTCAACATGAAGTCGATCTGCTGGCCGCGCTAAAAGCGCTGGCGCCGTTTCGGGAAGCGATCAAAAACCGGATTGACGAGCAACGCCTGCAGGCGTTCGCCGACAGCGAGTTGTGCCGCCATCAGACTCACCATCGCCAACACCTCGAATCACTGACCCGTCAGGTCACCGAGCAAATCCATGAAATCGAAGCGTCGCTCAAGGACAGTATGACGCTGACCGAGCAAGAATGGGCCAGCCTGCACCAGGCGGCGACCCAGGTTAACGCGAGAACCAGTGCATGACTACGGATCTTGAATCGGTCGCCGCCATGCGAGAAAAACTGTTGCAGATTACCGACTATCTGGCCGCCCATTTTCCGGATACCGCGACGCCAGAACGCCTGTGGTCATACCTCAGTCGGGCATTGCGCGAGGCCGTGCCCCTGAATCTGTCGCCCACCTGGGCGGAGGGTCTGAACGACGTTCTGATTGACTGGCATCAGTTGCTGTTCAACGATGGTGCGCGTTTTCATGAAGTATTTAACCAGCGCGACCGCTACACTTTTCAGGCGCAGTATGCGGAGATGGATGGCTTGCAACGCGCTAATCAGCTTGCTACAGGTTCCCCATTCCTGGCGCAGACCCGCCGGATGGCTCAGGTACTCACCGCCGCACTGGAAGCGGAACACTGTCTCCTGCGCCTCAATCCAGCGTGGTTTGTGCTGTATGAGGACCGGATCGATATGGAATGGACAGCGCTGGAATGGCAATCGCCGCGTGAGCGGTTATTGAAACGCTACGACCTCGGCTGGATGCATCCGGCACTGCGCAACCGTGAAGTCCCGAACAGTTTTTCCTGGGCGGCGGGCGTTACCCATGCCTACGCCTATTTGCTCCTGCACACGCTCACCCGCCTGCCGCCGGCCGTTAATCAGCAGTCGCTTCTGAACCAGATCGACCGCTTTCGCGTTTACAACTCCCGTCTGGCGCCGGACTTGCGTGACTGGCTGCGCCAGTTCCTGCGTCTGCTGCCGGAGAGTAAAGCCACACCACTGGACTGTTGGGAGGCGCTGGCCACCTGCATAAGATCACAGGAGGATTTGCATTCCAATTCCATTGCGACCGCTATGCATGACGTCGGGGGCGACAGCGCTTATGGCCGAAACAAGCGCAACAATCAGAACGAGGATGCCTTTTTCACCTTGACCTTACCGGGTATCACCCTGCTGGCGCTCGCGGATGGCGTCTCTACCGCCCAAGTCGGCACGGGGGGGATTGCCAGTTTCACCATCAAGGAAGTGTCGACCAAACAACACGATGAGTTACTGACCCAACTGAAAGCACTAGTTGGCCGGACCGACTGGGAAGACGCGGGCTGGGCGTTGATCGAAACGTTTTTTGCAAAATGCCATCAGGCGGTCGTGGACAAGATCAATACCTATCTTCCCGATCCACTACAACCCGTCGAAGGGACCATGTCCAGTACGCTAGTTGTCGCATTGGTACGGGGCAATCAGGCGCTGATCGGTCACTGGGGTGATTCCCGCGCCTATCGGCTCTCCACTCGCGGGGCGATTCGCTTGACCGAGGATCACAATCAGGAACTGGAAGCACTGCTCAACGCGGTGCGCCAGAACGTCAGCTATAAATGTCCTGAACAAGGTGAGGGCGCACCGCTGACCAGAGTTCTGGGACAATGCCGGTACGATGATGCGGCGAAATGTTGTAAACCTGTTGAACAGAAAATCTCGCGGGACGCCTGTGTACTGGCTGCTGATGAATGGCTGTTGCTCTGTTCAGATGGTCTTCTCAGTGGCTTTACCGACGATGCGGAAGCGGCTAAGGAAGCGCGACTGGCCGAGCTGGCGCAGCGTTTTTCCACGGTCTCTTGCCGTGAACTGGCTCGGCAACTGGTGCGTGCTGCGGACGATGAACGCGGGGACGATAACACCACGGCAGTGCTCTTAAAACTTAAGGCTTGATAAAGAGGATATAACACTCATGGCCGAAGAAATTTTGCTGAATGTTGCACTGAACAAGGATTTGCTACCCAAAAGCCAAAAGGACGTGACGGTGATTGCTCGCCTCGATATTGAAGCAGCGGAAGCTTATCGGCAACAGCATCAGAGCGTCCCTGCCGATATTTGCCTGTTGCTCGACTCCAGCGGCTCCATGGACGAACCGTTTGCCCCAGCGGACAGCCAGTCCAAACGCGCCGGGGTGATTCAGGCTGCCAAGCAGATGTTGCCCCACCTGGGACCGGACGATACCGTTTCTATCATTTTCTACGACAGTCAGGCGCATCTGATCGCTACCCGTCTGCCCAGTCAACAAAAGCAGCAAATCGAACAATTGCTGGATACCTTGAACAAATACAACGGTGCCACCAACTTTGAGGCAGGCCTGCGGATGGTGCAGGCGATCATGGCCCAGAGCACTAAAGCCAGTCGGCGACTTTTCTTCCTGACCGATGGCAATCCAACCATGGGCAACCAGGGTAATGTCGGGCAGCTCATTGAGCAATTGGCCAAGGAAGGCGTCATCGTCGATTGTCTGGGCGTCGGCGGCGATTTCAATTTCGCCTATATGCGCCAACTCTCCGCGCCCTCCAATGGCACGACGGAGCTGCTGGATAATCGCAGCAAGGCTGGGCGGATTTTCGAGCAAATTCTGGTCAGTGCGCAGCGGAACATCGCCAATAATGTCTTTCTGCATTTCCTCTTCGCCAAGGACCTGCGTGACTTGGAGGTCTATCAGACGGCACCCGAGACCCGCTATTTCTCAGCGCTTAAACCGGGTAGCAGCGGACGGTTTTCGTTGGAGATTAACGTCCAGTCGTTGCGTCAGGATCGGCGCAATATCTATCTGTTCAAGGCGAGTCTGGACGCCCCGACCGACGCCAGTCAGTATCCCCTGGCTGAAGTGCGACTGGATTACGATTTGCCGCCCGCGCAACTGAAGGCCCAGCGGGCGACCCTCAAGATCGGGGTCAATTTTACCGACCAGAAAATGCCCCCCATGGTGGATAGCAGCGTAGACGATATGTTCGCTGAAGCGGAACTGGCCAAGTTCTATGAACAATTCATGGCGGTGCAAAAACAGGATTGGAGCAAGGCGGTCGCGGTGCTTGATGAGATGATCCGGCGCGCTAATGTTCTGGATGACCAGGCGCGTCTGAATTATTACCGCACCTTGCGCAGCACCCTCCAGAAAGATCATCGATTGAGCGACGACGATCTGAACCGGGTGGGGGCCAGCAGCACCAAGTCCGCTCTGGCTCAAGATGCCGCGGAATTGGGCGCAGCAGGTGGCAATCTGCTGGACGAAGAATACTGATCAGGTGGAGATGATTGATGTCGAACGCAACCGATCTTTGGACTTGGGAAAAAGGAGCGCCGCCGGGGCCGCAGGTGGCGCAAGCTGGAACGCGCTGGAGCTTCCGTCTGCCCTTGCAGGGTTCGGGTCCGGCGCCCAACTGCGTCTGGTCTAATCTGCCTGGGGGGGTCGCCGCGCAGCAACCTACGTCAGATACCCTGATGCTGATCGTAGACATTCCCGCTGATCTCAGCGGCGTTCACCGTCTGAGCTATCGGATTGGGGACAACGCCTTGGCTGGGATGCTGTTATTGAAAATCCTGCCAGCGGATGCGAGCGCTCCCCAAGCCCTGGTGACTCCGACGCCTGCATCACCTGCTGCTGCACCGGTGGTGACGCCGACACCTGAACCAGCCGTGCAAACTTCGTCGTTCCAGGCGGCTTCTTCAGCACCGACTTCTGCGCCGACGGGCGACTACGAGGTTCGGGTTTATCGCAGCGGGACACTGATTGCCAATAAGACGCAGCCGC
>JFJP01037542.1_pt1 | contig 26228 bp, 49 predicted proteins | sample 431651 | NCBI WGS metagenome assembly JFJP01 (sample SAMN02602958, study PRJNA72255) | Microbial mat metagenome, whole genome shotgun sequencing project. | biome: fresh water; feature: sink hole; material: water; isolation source: purple microbial (photo- and chemosynthetic) mats found in...
TACATTCTCCGTATGGTTTTGTCGTAGTGCATAAAGATAAAAACTTTATACCTTTATACTCCGAAATTTCCCATATAATATACCCCAGCTGTAAATCCCTGTAAATAACCCTTCTGGCGGCCCGTACCCGGGGATTGTCCCTTGTCCGAATCACGACCCATATTTTCCGGATTTTTAAAAATTAGGTTATTGCGACCCCTGCCGGGGTCGGATCGAGGAACCTCACATAAAGGTCATACAAATGAGTGTTTATAGGTCATACAGAGTTTTTAGGGGTCATACAGATAAGGTTGAGGTAATACGGGGCTATAACCGACCGCAGGTCGGCAATATGTCATACGAATAGGGACCAAAAATTTAGGTTCCACTAACCGACCCCGGCAGGGGTCGGCAATAAATTGTCACAGAGTATGGGTTACCGATATCGGTCATACAAAGTCAAACTGCACAGGGTTTGGGATAAAGTCAAACTGCACAGATGGGTGTCATACGAATGGTGGGTAAGATTTAAAAAGTTATTAACATTCGTAGTATGACAAGTCAAACTGCACAAAAGCTAGGGAACATATAGGTGTGGTCATACAAAGTCAAACTGCACGTGGGGGTAATACATGAGGGCATAAAAAAATCCCCCATGGTGTAGGCCAAGGGGGATTTCAGTATTACGAGACTAATAGTTGGTGTTTCGGTATATTATACCTTGCCAGCTTTCTTCAAGAGTCGGTTCCTAATTTTAGTTGCCTTCATTTTGTCCGGGGTATTCACGGAGATAGTTTCTCCATCGATTCTCACTCTTACTCTGAAAGACGACCCATCATAATAGATGTGGTGGTCAACGGGGTAATACGTGGGAGCCAGAGATTTCCGGAGGTTGACTCTTTTAGGGTATAGTTTCATAATAGCCCGTTGGGAGGGGTCCTTTGGGACTTCTCTTTTCTTCTTTTTGTCTTTTTTCTTGCTCATTGGTATTACGTTTAATGTTTAGATAAAATATACATAATTTTGGTAAGAATTCCAAATAATGGGTTATGTATTTTCATCTGTTGTTATATCATCAATAGTCATTGGGTCGTACTTAGGGTATTTCACCCCGAATGGAGGAATCCAGTGGGTTATTTTGCAGATGACTTTATTACTATGGTTATTGACATATACATTCCCCACGGTTTCTGACCACACTCTGCTGAAGTTATGGTATATCATTTTCCCGTCGAATATATGGATTGGTACGTAGTAAGGGGGTAGTTCCTCGTCTGCTTTCTTCCAGTCCTCGAATCTCTTTGGGGTCATGGTTGATACCCTATCCTTGAATGTATGTGCAGTTAGAGTTGTTGGGTCATCTGTCCCTTGGGTGTTTAAGTCCTCGGTGTGCAGTTTGATTTTACTGCGCCTGGTCTTCAGGTTGATTACCGGGAGCAATTTTTTTGTTATTTCATTTAGTCTTTCTTGGAACTTACTCTTCTTCATGGTATAATGGATATAATATTTTATTCGTTACAGACCTTATTAAATGACGAATGGGAGTCAGCGTCAGCCAACTCCCATTCTAGATAGAGGGGTTATAATACCTATGATTTCTTCACATTCAGTTTCCAGTCGTTATTGGTAAGGATCTGATTACCTTCATCATCCCTGACATAGAATCCTTCAGAGTTAAAGAGAGGAGTATCCGATCTACCGAAGCTTCTGAGAATGTATTCATCCGTCCCTTGGTAGGATGCTGTTCCGATTTGTTCTTCCATAACTTTCAATTTATTAGTTAAATGTTTATTTTACTTACGATTCGAATAATTTTCTGTTACTCTGGACTTACGAATTGACACTGATTACCATCTCTTTTCTTTCAATCTCTAATTTGAGACAGTTAAAGAAATGGGAGATGACATCAATAGTCCAACCGTTCCCAATCATTTTAAACCTTTGGAATTCAGGAACGCCGGGGACATTAGTGTATCCCAGTGGAAGAGTCTGAAGGAGTTCAGATGCGTTGATGTCAATAACTTTGATATTGCCATATACATCCAAGTACATCCGACAGGTTTTAGAAGCAGAGGCTGTTAAACAATTGGCAAGTCCATCTTTTCTTACAGTTAATTTCTTAACGTGTAGGTATGGGTTTTCAGGGGAATATGTCCAATCTTTCTGGGGGACTCCACGAGAGCCAGCTCCAGCAATGGCATCAGGTATTACATTACTGAGAGGGTATCCAACGTTTTTGATTGGGATATACTCGATGTTTGTCCAGTAGTACCTGTCACGGTTTTGAGCAGTAACCGTTGAGGAGTTAATTTGGTGGGGGTTAACACCGAGCTCTTTCGAGATAAGGAGTCCCCAGAACTTATTTACCACGTTCTCAAGAAGGAATTTAACCTTTGGGTTGTATTTTTTGATTCCTTGGTAGATTCGAACGTACTCCCAGAAGAGTGAAGAGGAGTTAAAATATTTCAAAGAACTCTTGTCATAGGAGTAACCCATCACTTCTTTGAGGAAAAGATATTTCTCAAGGCTGTCGATTACCTGTCCATCGTTGGTGGTAATCCCCTGGACCTTTCCAGCAGCTGATAGAGATTGGCAAGGAGACCCTCCGATGATCAGATCAACATCTTTGAAATCTTCAGGGTTTAAGTTACATACATCCCCGATATGGGTGGTCATTGGGAAGTTGTAAGATGCGACCATAACAGCCCACCTGTCGATTTCAGATGCATGATAACTGTCCACGGGTATTCCTGAACGATCGAGGGCGATCCTTCCACAGGACATCCCATCAAACAAACTAATTACTTTTAATTTCCTCATCTCTCAAGATTGTTTTAAGTTGATTTATATTACTTTTAATTTCACTGTCCATTGCGGCTTCGATCTTTGTAATACAGAGATCTCTGAATCCGAGGTCATCAATAAGTTTACCAAGGTCGTCACCGTATGTTTCAGTTGTACCGACCACGGTTCTGATATCATTGATTTGGTTACCTCTACGATAGAAGATAGATCTTGCATAGATATAATTCCGGGACAAAGATAATCTTAATTCTGAATTTATCACGCTTTTGCAACGAATTTGAATAACAATTTCTTCAATTGCTGCAAGAGTAGACACTGTCTTCTTGGCGCTGGCTACGATATCAGCATACAGGGCCTTGAGTTCTGTGAGTTGTTTGGATTCTGGTAACCCAAGGACGTCGTCGATATTAAGGAATGTAGTATACGCTCCTTTTTTCTGTGGAGATTCTGCTATTTCAGCAAAGACTTTCTCCGTTACTTTTTGTAATCTTGGCATAATTTATTCTTCAGTTAAATATAAAGTTGACTCATCCATAAAATTCAATACGGGGGAAAATGGGTCAGTAATAGCTGCAACATTTTCTTCCACCTCCTCAGCTTCCTGGTCGATGAATGAACTGTCCATTGCGAACATCCCACCGTTCTGGTGTTTGTAGACCGCCAGGTGTATGACACCCTTGGTGTCGGGGTCTTCAACTGTAATTTCTCTTACAAATTTTGCTTTGTGTGCCATGTTATGAATTCATTAAGGTTATTAATTCTTTACCTGTATTACATCTCTCGCAGAGGGACTCAAGATCATTGAATAGATTTCCATAAGAGGTTGTGTGATTACGTTTGATCCACGAGTTAAAGATGGTCATTTGTTCTTTGGCCTCATTATCATCGTTGCTAAACGCAAACTCAAGGCGGCTATCATATCTGGTGACACGGTACTTAAAGTTAGCACCAGATGGAAACTTACACGATATCCACATGGAGTCGTGATTGATTTTCTTTTTAATTTGTCTAGTCGTATTCATAGTGTAAAGATAATAACATTATATGAGACTACCAAATAATTGCAAATATTTTTTTCATTATACACAACAATTTTCTGAACCTGAAGTTCAGTGGATCCTCAAGTGTATCCATAAGTCAAACTGCACAGGAAGCAAAGATCAAGATAGCGCGCTGATTTGAAACCAGCGCGCTGATTTGAAACCAGCGCGCTGCCGGCGGTCCCCGGGTCTCCAGGTATAAAGTCAAACTGCACAACCAACCCCACACCCTCGTGTCCCAGATAAATCCCTGGGACTCAGTTAGTTAACTCAAACTGCACAGGTGTGCAGATTGACTTTGGGTCATCCCGGGGTCCCCGGGTTTTTGCGCGCAAAAAAAAGGATCCAATTAAATTGGATCCTTTCATATGTAATACAGCTATAATTTACTGTACTTGTATTTGCATTGCTTCGAGGACGTTTATAAGAAGTTCAATACTCAGTTCATCCACCTCAACGAAATGGTCTTCATCATAAACACCAATCCATACAACTTCTTTTTCACCTTTGTCGCCAAAGTCTTTAACGGTGACACTTTGGATCATCTCAGATTCTTGGTCGTCGATCACATTATATGTCAGCTTTCCGCGGACGCTTACGATTGACAAGTACCAGTTGGGGCAAGTTCTAATAATTTTTGCAATCTCAATAAGAATTGAATCTCTAAGATTCGCGTATTCTTTTCTGTAATCATTTGCGTTTTTCATTGTACAACGAATTTTACTTCTGGGGTTAATTTATTTCTGTTAACTTTATATTTCAATCCGACAATAACAGCTTTGTCGTCTTTATATCTCATGTCATAAGCGTCGCCATCAATAACTTCATAACCTTGCCACATTTCAGGAACTTTTTTAAATACAACAGCGACCCTAACATTATTTTCTAACATTTCTTTGCAAAGATCCAAATTATAACCAGTATATGAAAATGTTACATCGTAGTTTGGATAGCGGCTCATTAAGTTAACTCTGGTAGGAACTTTGGTATATTCATAAAATTGAATATCCGGATACATTTCCAGAATGTTTTTGCCGTTACGGGTAAAAAGCTCGGGGCTCAGGTCTGATGTATTATTCAACCTGATACTAAGTTTATATGTCATACGAATTGCCTTGCGCTTGGCTGCTTCGATCTCGAATATTAACCAATCCATAAAAAAATCCCTATTCTCAAAGAATAGTCTGGTCTTCGTAATACGAGAAACATTAATAAAGTCGCCACGTTCTTTTTGTGGTCCGATATTCTTACCTGATTGATTAAGACAAAGTCTGGTACATTCTGCGGTACGACCGGGGCAAACTTCAAACCCTGATAATTTAGCGGGGGCTAGGTAAAGACTTAATGTGAGCTCACCGTATTTTTTAGACTTCAGGTGCTTAACAGTTCTGCTCACTGAAGACAGATAAGTTAATCCAGTGTCCCTTGTTGCTTGTGCTTTGTTTGTAAATTTTAACATTTCTTTTTGTTTTGATTATGATGTAAAGATAAAACAATTATATTAAACCGCCAAACATTTAGGTAGTTATTTTATAAAAAAGATCTGAAGGGATACCCGGACATCCGGACGTTAAACTCAAACTGCACACCATCTGAAGGGATACCCGGACATCCGGACGTTAAACTCAAACTGCACATATGGTTCGTGCAGTTTGACTTTTGTTTTATGCAGAGCTGGACCACAGGATCATGGTTGTGCAGTTTGATTTTGGTACATGAGACCGGTGTCACACTGAAGAACGCACCGGCAACCTTGGGGCATAAAAAAACCCCAGATTTCGCTGGGGTTTGTAATCAAAGTATTGGGTGTTAAGCCATTTCTTTTTTCTTGGACACATAAGGTTCTTTACCTTCAAAGATGTTGAATTCAATCTCGGTAAATCCGGTTGGTTTGGTATTGGAAACGCTTACGCGGTTTCTTGCCCATTTGCCCACCAATGGATCTTCTTTGTGGAAGTCACCACCGCCACGGCCATTGCCTTCACAAGTAAGGATTGGTAGAGGGTGAACCTGGAACGGCCATTCTTTGCCATTCTCATCAACATAAACATCTGAAAGAGGGATTTTTTTAGTATCCACGAATTCTTTGGTGTCCAGATTAAGAACAAAGCGATATTTGTTCTTGGTAGGAGTAGGGTTAATCCTCAACCCTTTTTTGGTATCTGTCATACTGAAAAGATTATTTTTGCGGTTCTTTTCATTGTCCGCGTAATCGCCAGCCCACACGATACGATCGCCGTGCCATGCTCCGCCTTCTGCGATAAGGTCTTCGACAACGCCAACGAATTTGTTGCCGATCCAGGAATGTTCCATAAGCTTCAGTCCATTGTCATAATCATGACTATAAACGTACTGCTTTTTTTCAATTGAAATTGGTTTGTAATACTGTCCCATGATTTCTATTTGTTTTGATTAATAATGTATGTAAAGATAAAAACTTTATACGAGACTGCCAAATTATTTCTTACTTTTTTTTAGCATCCATTCAAATAAACTAACTGGAGATTCAATTTGTCCGATTGCTCTAGATTCTTGGCTATTCAGATGTTTTTCTGAAAGTTGCCAGAGGGTTGAACCATAGTCTGTAATACACATTGATTTAATATAATCCCATTTGACTAAGGTTGGGAGATTTGATTTTCTCATATTAATATAATCCTGGAGCTCCAACCTTTGTGGAGCATCCAGAATTGATATTTGTTCATTCTCTTTTAAAAGGTTTTGGTACATTTTAGTAAACTTTATGAAAGTGTTCACATTTGCTTCTTGAATGATAATATGAATATTCTCCCCAGCCTTGATTTGGATCGCTTTTAGATTGAAGTTTCGGTTTATAATCTGGTCCAGCGCATTCAGCATGTACTGCGGCTATACCGCTTGCAGGATTGGGGTCAAACATCAGGTCACAAACTGCGTTCCAGTCTACATTCCATTCCACGGAGTCGCCATTATCATCAAAGACACGACCATAAGAATCATATTGACCCTGCATTTCTTCAATGACTTCGCCATTTTTGAGTAATGACAAACGAGCATTTTCGCCGGAAAACGAATCACTATTGATTGGCTTCCCACATTTTGTACAGATAAAGCTAAAGCATCCCATAATTTTATTTGTTTTGATTAATACTTCTGTAAAGATAAAAATATTATATGAGACGGCCAAATGTTTTTTGATTTTTTTTTCGATGACAGGAGGAGATGATCATGGAGAAAACTCAAACTGCACACCTGTGGACCCCAGCCTAAAGTCTTCAGGATCAGGGAGAAATCAATCTGCACATATATGTGTGCAGTTTGACTTTGAGATCCGGGCTGTTGCACCCGTCGGATCATGGCATAAAAAAACCCCAGCCTAAGCCGGGGTTAATAATCAAAACAAACAAGACAACTTCATTTTACCAAGATGCTCGGTAATAATATTCTGGCTCATAAACGGCATCGTAATCAATAGCCAGTTCTTCTTCTATGATTTTGATGGTGTTCTCAATATCCCTCATATACCATTCATCATATTCAGTTCCACCAAAAAAGAAACCCCTTTGGGTCGGGAGCCGTTCTGCGGCAAATTTAGGGTTGGTCATAATTTTACCATCCACGTAGTCATAAATCTTTTCCCCCTTCTCATCAAATCTATACCCATTGGTAACTTTTCCTGGAACAAGCTGACACTTCTCTTTAATTTCTTTACAGAGTTTAAGGAGTTCCTTCATTTTTTCTGCGTTAACATAATACTCCTTGCACTCATCCACACCATCCTGAACATTTGCAACAAACCAGGCGTGGATATGGTTTGCTTTTCTCCAATACCCGACTTCCTCCTGGATATAGGTTACTTTTTTGGGGTTAATGGTAGGGTGTATCTTTCCGCCTCTTTTTACGGAAAGTTCAATAGTTTCTTCTGGTGAATTGTGATCCCAGTTTTTAACATAAGTCTTTTTCGAAAAATACATGTCTAAGCCCATAACATAAGTTTTAATTGGTTTGTGATGTAAAGATAAAACAATTATATTAAACTGCCAAATGTTTTTTAATTATTATATTCACAATCAGGATTTTTACATTTCTTTACTTCATTAAGAGTATGCCCAATACCAGGTTCCATACAAATATAAAGAATATATTCGTGGCAGTCAGGACAAATTTCATGTTCATCACCCTCAGAATCTTCAAAAGATTCTTCCATTAAGTTCCCCAGATCATCAGTTTCAACAGAATCCGTTGTTACTTCACCTGTTTCGGTGTTAAGAATTGCAGGGGTTTTAATTATTCCTCCATCCCATATTGAAATAAAATTTCCTTTAGCTTCCATGATTTTATGTTTTAATTATGATGTAAAGATAAAACAATTATATTAAACTACCAAATGTTTTATGATAATAAATCTTTTAAATATTTAACAGCGCCAGTCTTACATTCTTCTAATGAAACGATACCACTAAGATATGTTTCTTTGCTTGGTCCACTATGATTGTCGGTTTTAGTCCACCCAATACCTTTAACGAACTTCATATCAACTCCGTTAAGTTGGTAGAGAGAAACGCATCTTCCTATTCCGTAAACGCCAACTCCTTGTTCGCGTAGTATATATTTCTTGCCTTTATAAGTGAATTTTAATTCATTATTGCTAATTCGTGTAAAGATCATAACATAAGTTTTAATTGGTTTGTGATGTAAAGATAAAAACTTTATACGAAACTACCAAATGTTTTATGAATTATTTTTTAAAAAAGATCTGAAGGGATCTCCCGGATACCCGGATCGAGAAGTCAAACTGCACGTTGGTGCAGTTTGATTTTTGGATACCCGTCTTCAGATCCGGGTTATCGTTCCTCAAGGGTATAAAAAAACCCCGACCGAAGCCGAGGTTATTTATATGGTGTGTGATTCTATTCGTTCACTATTTTTTTACATAGTTCTCTTAGTTCATCATCGGGAATGTCACAGAATTCAAGCATTTTATTCATTGCTGCATATCGAGCGTGGATTCCACAGGTTTCTGATACAAAGACCTCAACGCCTTTAACCCAGCCTTTGATTTGAGCAACTGTAAACCCCGAGCCTCTACGTTCCGCAAGTTCTTCTTGGGTAATACAAGCGTTTGCAATAAACTCTATCATTGATCCCATAAATTTTACAAGATATGGTTCAATATATTCGCTGGGTATTTCTGGTAATTTATTCATAATCCTTTTATAAAATTATTAAACAATAATTTTGAAACTGCTTTATCTGTTATCTTGTTTAATTTTTCTTCACTTACTTTAGCGTGAGAAGAACAAGTTCCATAAGGATACCAATAACCAAACCACAGGAATGTTGGTTTCCACAAATAAGTAACCAATGACGTTCCATTATCTTCCAAAACTATTTTAGATTTTACTAATGTTTTTTTCATTGTCATACAATTTGAGTACCCATATCAATAATAGAATCATCATTATGGTCGAACCAGCAATCATCAGTTGATGCGTCCTCGCCAAAGATTTCATTGTCATACGAATGTTTATCTTCTCTCATTTGAACACATTGATGAATGAGGTTTTCGACAACCAGATCCCAGGTTCCGGATGGGTCTTGTTTTTGGGCATCCTCATACTGAGAAAGAACCCAGTTAATTTCGGCGTTGGTCAATTCGACATTGATGCTTTCAGCAACATCTTTAATATCTTCTTTAGTTATCATACAGCTAAAGTTTCAGGAATTAATAATTGTTCTCTGCTGATAGCAAAAGATTCATTCTCGCTCCAGCCTTCACTATCGACACCCCAAGTGAGATTGAGTGTTATTTCGAATTCGTTATATTCTTCAACTTTAACTGAAGCGAAAGCGGATGATTGTTTTTGAATAGGTTTATAGGTATCCCATTCAACTTTGTCCATGTATTCACAAAGTGCTATTCTTTCCTTTTTGGTCAGGGGGCACTCAGGGTTGCGGGGAATTCTTCTTTTTGTTGCACTCATGTTTTTAATTTGTTTATGATGTAAAGATAAAAATATTATATGAGATTGCCAAATGTTTTTCGATTTATTTTCAGGGAATTTATCCCCCGAAGGGGGATAAGAAGTCTAACTGCACAAAGTGGTTAAATTCGATTGTGCAGTTTGACTTTGGGATGACCCGGTCTTGATGGGTTTTCATTTTCGTTGGATTTGGGAGTATAGGGCATGCGAAATGCCCCGACCATTATCGGGGCACTTGTATTACGGGGTTTACTTTACTCCACTACTTCATGATATTCTTCTTTATAGGATTCTTCCACTTCTTTTAAGAGTTCACGAAGGGCAAAGATACGCTTTTTATGAAAGCTTTTCTTAATATCAGGATAATATTTCTTTAAAAAACCGTCCATGGTTATTTTATTAAGGTTTCAACATATTTTTTAGACTTCTCAAATAATTTCGTAACCCTTGTTTTGGTTTCAGCCTCATTCATAATGTAGGCGGACGAGTTTCTTTTTTCATTCAAATCCGGAAGATCGGCGATGTGATTCATCTTAAGCCCATCGAATAACTGGATTTCGTGGCGTTCAAATGCATTTCCGTGTTCGTAGGAGAATTTGAATTTCTTCCCATCAACTTCATAAAACATAGACGCGTTAGCGGTACTACCGTGTTTTACAAATGATTCGTTGTACTGTTTTGTCTTCATTTTATTATTATTAAGAGTATAAAGATAAAAACATTTTATGTAACCACCAAATAAATTACAGCTTATTTTAGAACTAATAGGCTATATTATGGCTATCCAAAAGTTTAACGATTTCGGGGAAAAGCTCAATAAGGTGATCAATTTCCATTTTGTGTCTATTAACGCCATCGGTGGCATAACAACGGAATTGATTTTTATAATCATCCACTTGAACAACGGCTGTCATAGAAATACGATCCCTCGATTCAACGCCAGTCAGATTGTTTCTCATTCTTGCGGATAGACTACCTCTCCAAATGGTTTTCCATTTATACGGAGTGAAAAATTTCTTAATTGCTTTTAACATGATTTCTAGTTGTTTTGATTATGATGTAAAGATAAAAACTTTTTATTTAACTGCCAAATAAATTACAGTTATTTTTAAATAAATTTTTGATCATGATCTGGGGTCCCGGGCTTGGGTCTCCAGGAAATGTCAAACTGCACATAGTTTTGTGCAGATTGACTTTTGGATACGCCAGCTCTCGTCCGGCTGGATTCTAGCGCGCATAAAAAAAGGTGAACTTTCGTCCACCTTTATAATAGTTTGAGTTTGGTTAGTCCTCGTCCTCGTATGTTACTTCACCAGTAAAGACAAACACCTGATTGTTATTCACTTTGATTTTACCCAAGTCGCTTCTATCTTCACCGAACCAAAGGATTTCACCATCAGCTTTTACACCCCAAGGAATGAAAAAGTGCTTGATGATATATCTCAACCACTCTATGTAGTTGTAAAACTTCTCTCCACCATCCCACTCCAATTCTTTGCCATCATCGGAAATTCTCCACCCACACCAAAGACCGGGAACGGCGTCTGGCGTATCTCTCATAAAGTCAGCCTGACACGGAGGAACATTGTAGTCAATTATTGACCCGTCCTCGCTTTGACCGCTATTCCCATCGTCCATTGCGAAGTATTCACCCTCACGACCATAGATAGCTTCGGGAGTTTTGTCTTTTGCAAATGGATTTCCATGCTGACCAGAATAGAGTTCCATGAGTTTAAGTACATTACGTTTCATTCTACGAGTACTGAATAAACGATTCAAATACTCGACCTGTTCTGCTGTTAAGGGCTTGTCAATTGCTAACGACCCTGTAAAATCTGTTGAATATCCCATTTTTTTTTGGTTTTAATTAATTATATAAAGATAAAAACATTTTATTAGATTTCCAAATTATAATGAGAAAAATTTAATCTGACACGACACATTTGCCGAAATTCATTCTCAATCATTATACCAGCCCAAATAACACGACCAATCTTTTTAAAGTATTGAAAATCATCTCCACTTCTGAATGAAACAGGTTTTTCAGTTTTTATAACACCACCTTTGTTAATGGTATTACAAGTAGCCCAATGTTTTTCAACCCTCAATCTCCATTCTCTTGCCCATCCATTCGGGTCATTCTCGTCATTCAACGGGCTTAAAAGTTTCATTATTCTTTTGGGGCATTCACAAACAGTAGGTCCTGAATGTTCGGTCATATCCTTATAGGAGAAATTATATTCATCTCTAGACCACCTTACAAGGAACACCGCACAAAATACTTCACCTGTACTTTTTTTCTTAACGGCTCCATATAATGTATTTCTTTTAACGAGGGCTGAGTCTAGTACTTCATAATCTCCACCCCATTGATTTTTGAACCATTCTCTTACTGGCTCGTGCATTGGAAAGCTTGTCCATCCCATGATTTTAAGTTTTAATTGTTATGTAAAGATAAAAACTTTTTATTTAACTGCCAAATAAAATGCTGTTTATTTTAATTTTTTATCACCCACATCCCGGACTCGCCGGTCTGGCAAGTCAAACTGCACGAACCCAAGACCACTTCTCCTGGCACATCCATCTCCGTCTCCAGGAAAAATCAAACTGCACGGTGGGTATGTAATACGGAGTGCAGTTAGACTTTGGGATACACCCATCCGAATCCATCTCATCCATCTCGGAGCATAAAAAAAGGGAACCAAAGGCTCCCTTTTTATATAGGTTAGTAGGTATTACACCATTTCAACCAATTCCTGGTAGATTCTTCTTTCGATGTTACCAGTTTTACCGAACATTTTCCCCTCGGAGTTGTCACCAGTCTTCATTGAATGAGTAGTGTAACGAGTAACCCCAGAGAACAGACCCCAAAGAGTGTCTTCTTTTTGAGCCACTTCAATACCCAGGTCATAGTTGAATCGGGCAATCTGATTGGATTTTCTGGTTGAGAGGTCGTCCATTCTTTCCTCTTTGTCCACGTTGAACATCAGGTCGAGTACCAATTTCTTGGCGGTTTCTGTCATACGGGTTTGGCTCAACATTGTAATTTCGTTGAACATTGTTTTTTCCTCCTCCATCAGTACATCAATTCTTTGGAGGATTTCTTCAATTTTTGGTTTCATTGAAGCCGAGTGCCTTAAGCGGGTTGCAACCTCTTTGTAACCCCTCCAGAACGTGTTCATACATGATACAGTAGTTGAGGAGTTCCCAAAAGCCAGTGCAGTTTTGCCATCAAATGAATTAAATCCGGAAATGTAACCCCTGATTTTGTCGTCACCAAGTTTGAAATCATTTGATTTTAACTGGAACCAAACTTTATCTCCACCTTTGAATGAACCACCAGAATGGAGGCTAAGGCCGGTTTTGCCACCAATTTGGTACAATAGGTCCAGGAGTTCATCATTTTGGTAGGGAACATAATTTTCGGTGTGGATACCCAAAATCTTTTGAGTGTCTTCGCGAACTAACGCCACTCTTTCGGGAATTAAAATACCAGATACTGTCTGAATAGGCTCAGATGTTACTTTCCAATCCAAACCTGACTTTACTAACATTTCTTGCTTCTCATTCATAATTTCATTTTTTTTATGGTTATTAATATGATGTAAAGATATAACGAATTATTTAGAACGCCAAATAAAATGACATTTATTTTAAAGTTATTTTTAAATTATAAAGGAAGACATCCCGGATACCCCCTGAATCAAATCAAACTGCACCAAGATACCAGATACTGACCAGATATTAACCAGTTAAAAAAGATCTAGATCATGTTCATGATCCAGGATACATGTCTTGAAGTCAAACTGCACAACCAACAGGAATTACAATACACAGATACTCAATCACTTAATGATTTTATGGGTTGTGCAGTTTGATTTGACTGATCATCCAGATCTGGTAATTTGATCTGGAACATGATCTAGATCATGTTGCGCGCGCAACCCTGAAGTCAAACTGCACACCCGCTTAGATTATAACATATACATTTCCAATGAGTTAACAAATTAGGACTTGTGCAGATTGACTTCGAGGATACCAGCGCAGATCTGCATATCTGCATAATCATCTGGTAAATGAGCATGAAAAAAGGGTGAAGATTTCTCCCCACCCTTAATTCAATAACCAAAACTTAATTATGAACACAGTAATAAAATATATATAATCTTTTTTAAATAACCAAATCAATTTAAAGATTTATTTTCTCTTAGCACCTTCCCATCCCAGACAAGTGTGACAAACTAATTTCTTTGATGGTCTGATTGGGTATGTTTTCTGTTCCTCCGTGAGTGGCATAGGTTGCATCTCGAAGTATGGTTTATCGTTTCCGCATCGTGAGCATTTCATAATATAAAGTTATGTTCGGTAAATATTCTTTGTTTTTCCGATATTAAATCTCTTTCCAGCTTGTACTGTCGAATCTCTAATCCATTTATTTGACCTTTTATTTCCAATTGCGTATCCTTGGAAGTTCCATTATCAGAATGTATATGCCAAAGATTACGAATTCTGGATTTAATGGTTTCGATCTGAATCTTTATTGAAGTAATACAGTCGGGTCTTAAATGATGATAAGTACCCGCCATTGCCCTGCCAATAAAATCTTCATTGAGGAATGTAATACTTTTACCTTTGTAGTTCTCATTCAACTTAGCGTTGAATTTATCGGTTTCGCCATAACAGTTCTGAACAATGCCATTTTCAACATCAATCCATATCGCCTGCCCGAATTGCCTATCAATATAAAACTTTTCCATAATTAAAATATTAAAAGTTCATCGTTGAGGTCACGCTCCATATTATCAACATCATCCCTGTAATACAGTCGTTCATTGTTGTATCGTATGACTGGACAATCACCGACATAAGATTCTTTGAGTACTTTATGGATGTTCTCATTGTCGATGTTCTCAGCCACCAATCTGGTAAACAACATATTTGAATGGTCGATCGTGGCTTGGTCGGTAACAATACGGAACCAATTGGCTTCACCAACCTCAGAAATAAACATTCCAGTATAAAAACCTTTCAATCCATATTTGTTTACAAACTGGTCTGCATTACACCAAATGCAAACACATTCCTTTTCGCGAAGTAAATATGCCACGGTTGAATCAACATAAGAATAGAACAATCCACCAGGATAACCATGCCCCATCATTATAATGCGGTCATGTGCCTTTACTTGTTCAATGAATTTCTTTTTAGAATAACCTTCGTCACCCTTATGGGCGTTTACAACTGTGAAGTCGCGACCTTCATAAATCTGATTCAGAAACTCAGTTGACCTGTCGCTTGGGTGAATTACTAATGTTTTCATATTATTATTTAGTTTATGATGTAAAGATAAAACAATTATATGAGATTTCCAAATAAAAAGAGATTTATTTTTAATTGTTTCAGGAGGAGTTCCCGGGCTTGGGTCTCATGTTTAATATCAATCTGCACAACACGGAACGATGACTCAAGTTTACATCCATCAGGGAAATATCAAACTGCACCCGAATGTGCAGATAGACTTTACGATCCGGGAGTTAGCTCCGACTCTGGATCGAAAGCGCATAAAAAACCCCAACATTTCTGTCGGGGTCTTTTTTGATTTAAAGAAATTAAAATTCATCCAGCATTTCTTCTAAAATCTCATCAGCTATTTTTTGTTTGATAACTGACTTATGTCTGAGTTCAAAGGGATAACCATCATTTATAAAGTCAACACCCTTTTTAGCGTGGGGATCGGTAGCATCACCATATCTAAACCCGAAGAATTTTTTACCCTTACCATTCTTACCTTTAGATTTACGTGGAAATTCTTCCCCAGTTCTTCTGTTTTTTACAATAGTTCGTGACATAATTATTCTTTTATTAAGGTTTGTGAATATTCCACTTTGATAATAGTGTCCATATGTTGTTGTCCACTAAATCTATTCTGTCTGTGGGTTTCAACAACTGAATGTCCACCAACGGGTTTCCAACCCTCATTCATATTTTCCCTGACCATACTTGATAATTGCTCGGGAGAACCTGACGTAATAATTTTATAATCCATATCTTTAGTTATTAATTATATGTAAAGATAAAAAAATATTATCATTCCGCCAAACAAATTAACAGTTATTTTTAAAATTTATAACCCAAAATGTTCCTCAGACGAGGATGATTGATCGGGACAAATCAAACTGCACCCCGGAGAGTGCCCGACATATAACACATTAGTAATACGAAATGAGGTTACTGTATGACTTGTCGTGCAGATTGAGTTCCCCTGAAGGGGATACCTCAGATGGTCTTCACCGTAGCCGTAATACAAAAACCCCCGACCGTTTCCGACCGAGGGTTTTTCACAATTTAAAATGAAAAATAAAAATCAAACAAGTTCATATTTGTCTTCTTCGGGAACAAGACCAATTCTACGCCCATTATCCCAATTAACGTGGATAGTTCCCATATCATCAACGAGGTCAATAGTACCAAGTTCTCCCGATTCGACTGGCATCGGATCGTTCATACTTATACACTTAATTCTTTTTCCAGAGAGTTCTTCACTCATTTTTCTGTGGGTTTCTACGGTTGACATGTGTTTATGTTTTAATTACACCACTAAAGTAATAATAGTTTTTGACATATCCAAATAAAATTGAATATTTTTTTGAACCTCAAGTTCTCGATGGGTCTTTTCTAAAAATCAAACTGCACTCAGTGCAGATTGACATTAGTTATGGCCGGAGCTGCATCTTCCGGCGATCATGTATGTGCAGATAGACTTTGAGATCCCGGCTGTTCCGGGACTCTGGATCAAATGGGCATAAAAAAACCCCCGACATTCGCCGAGGGTTTAACCAAATCAAAACACAATAACCTAATCACATTTAGCCAACATATAATTTGTAATACTTTCAGCTTCCTTCATACAATAATCGTCACCATAATAACCCCAGCACGAATCCATTTCTTCATCTTTTTCCGTGTCTGTAATACGGTAACCATACACGTCGCCTGTAAGGTACTGGTCATAGGTCTTAACTTCACCTTCAAGATAACCCTTCACCCTTTCAATTAATTTCTTTGATATTCTCTTATATCCATATTCCTCACACATTTTCTTCTTTGATATGAAAATGAATCCGACTTGCCCTGAATCCCAACGGCAACTGAATCCAGTTGTGTTCATTGTAATACCCGAATGATCATAGAGGTACAGAGGTAAAATCACACCAGCTTTTTCATTTTTGATAATGGCTTCTTTCATTTCATCCCAGCCTCGATAATCGTTATGATTATAATCGTGTTTATCGCCAAGGTCGTACCGACTGTGAAAACATACCATTGTGCCAAGGTTGTCGTCTTCGCGAGGACTACAAGGATTTTCATCAGGAATAATTTCAATTTTGTACTTTCCGATTGTTTTTGTTTCTGTTGCTTCCATTGTCTTAATTATTAACTTCATTACAAATTATTTCATTCTCAAGAGCACCTTTCAAGTTTGCAGAAAGATGATGCAAAGGTAATTCAAATTTCGCGGCTGTTTCAAACGTATCGGTTAAAATTTTGATGAGTTTTAATGCGTCCGCTTCATCTTTGGCTTCGATTGTAATGTTCCACTTTTTCATTTCTTTGTTTGTTAATTATGATATAAAGATAAAACAATTATACGAAACTACCAAACAAAATAACAGTTATTTTTAAATTATTTTTCACGGAGGAGACCCCGTGGCCGGGGCTGCATGGATCATAATCTCAAACTGCACTTCCCAAGAACCCGGTCTCATGTCCGGCTGCATCGATCATGTTAGAAATCAAACTGCACCCGAATGTGCAGATTGATTTCTAGAGTCTGAAGTCCCATCCATCTCGAACCCATCGTGGGTGCAAAAAAAAAAGAGGTGAACAAACGTCCACCTCTTTTAGTACCATTCTATGAAGTTCAATTGTTTTGTAGGAAAGTACTTCGTTTAACCATTACACCATTAATAACCTCCAAGTGTTTTAAAAATCTGTTTTCCCAGTCTTCCATTGATGTATTAATTTGTTCAGCCAATGAAGTCCGACCATTCATAAAGTTTTCAAATCCCTTTTGGATAAGACCATCCGCGTAACCATACAACAAATCAAGTTCGGCTTCGGTTAATGATTCTGAGTAACATTCAATCAAATAGTAATTCTTATAAAAATTGGGATTGTCTTTAATAGTGAAGTCTTGCTCTTCAATCGTATGTAGTTCCCAACCTTTGCGAATAGGGTTAGATTCATAACAAATTTGAAAGACTTTGTCATTTATTTCTTGTAAAAGTTCTTTCATACTGATTTCTTTTGTTTCCATTGTTTTGAGTTTTGGTATGCATAAAGATAAAACAATTTTATGAAACTGCCAAATTTTTATGGAAATAAATTTCGACCCAAGGCCGGTGCCGGCGATCAACCAAACTTTAACTGCACCGTAATACAATGTGCAGTTAGACTTTTCGATCTCAGGAGCTCCGGGATGTGGGTGCCAACGCATCTTCGTTTTGGGCATAAAAAAGAGGCTTTCGCCTCTTAGTTCCCATACACTTTTTTGTGAGCTTCACATTGAATCTCGTGGAGTTCCCGATTATTTATCTCGTGTCTTTCCCATCGTTCATGAGCGTCAGCAACTAATTCTCGGTATCGGTCGCCCATCTCAATAGCGTCAGCTATTGTCTTACAAACATTAGCTTCCATCACACCATAGTCGCCACCTTCCATTAACCAATGTCTTTGAGCTTCACGCCATTTGCTGAGCTTCTCAGCTTTTCGTGCTTTGTCTGAAAATCGTTCCATTATGATACGGTTAAATAGATTTCGCCAACAAGACCCTGTGCTACTTCAGCAAGAACCTCATTTTTGGCATCGTTAATCGTTTTAATTATTCTACCACTTATTGGGCCATCTTCACCTATTGTATAGGTAAAAGGAATGTTAATTGTTACCACCTGCCCAATTTCAAGATTTTTGTCTTCCATTGTGAAATAGTTTTAAAATTTATCAATCATTGTACGAACACCTTCAATATCAATATTACCACCGTATGTTTCAACAATCCTACCATCTTTGACAACATCAAATTTTCTACTGCCGTCATTTCTACTATTGGTTTCAAACTTCCAAATACTATACCCCTTATATATTTCGATATAGTCTGAATCTGAATAAGAATGAATCTCCCTATGAAGGGTGCTATTCTTATAAAAGAACGGATTTACGTAGGTCATTTCTCTTCTCGGTGTCATTTCATTGTGTTTTGGTTATGTAAAGATAAAACAATTATATTAAAATGCCAAATAAAATAACAATTATTTTTAAAATTTATTGGAGGAAGAATCCTGAAGACCTGGCCGGGACCCGGATCATAATCTCTAACTGCACGTCAGGGATCTGAAGACCCGGGATGAGTCTCCAGCCCAAACTTTAACTGCACCTGTAATACGAACTCCCCTCCTGTAATACGATGTGCAGATAGACATTCCCATGATCGCAGCTCCGGCCTGGTCTTCTTGGGCATAAAAAAACCCCACCGAATATGATGGGGTTTGAATGGTAAATATTATCCTAAACAGATATTGTGAGTTGACGAACTGATTCTTCTTTAGCATTATGTCGTTCGATGGCACTGATGTAGTCAACCATAGTATCAACCGACAATCTGTCAATCCACAGCTTGGTTACATACTTAGCCTTAAACTTATCCACACCTTTCTCAACAACGATGGCTTCGGGGAACTCATTAACCAAATGAATTAGTCTGTCTTTAATATGTGCCTCAGTTGAAGCCAAACTCTGACGTAAATTCTTTAGGTCATTCTTATAATCCTTTGATGTCTTTCTCATAATGGTTTTGATTTATTTTATAAATATAATAACTTTTTTTGTAGAATCCAAATTTCTCGACGGGTTTTTTTAAAAGTTTAACTGCACACCCGTGCAGATAGACTTCATGATCTGGGATCCAGGAACCCATCTAGTCTTCTTCCTCGGAATCTGATGTGCAGTTAGACTTACTGATCCGGACGAACATCCATTCATCTTCCTCCACATCTTCTCCGAGCATAAAAAAACCCCCGATTGTATGACCGAGGGTTTTTGACCTGTGAAAATACTCCCAATTAAAATCTGAGATTTATTTTGTCATCGGCGGGTCGGCGGAAATTATATATCTTTTCAATCATTTCCACATATTGGTCAACCGTTCCACACATATGAATCATACTTCTACGAAGTTCTACTTTGTGCCTGAATTCGTCAAAAACAAACTTGGGGTGTAAGTATGCTTTAATCATCGCCCGAACAAAAATGGATTTGTTGTAACCATCGGGAAATAAGAATTTTAAACTCATAATATCGTGACCCCATTTGTATGCGATTTTCATATCCTTAACCACAAATTCACCATCTTCAAATGATCCACGTTTAGTGGAACTAAGAGAGTTTTTTATCAACATCATACACTCAGTTGGGCGTAGGGCGGAAAAGTTTTTCATAAATCTGTCCAATAGAACATAATTTTGATTTCCCCTTTTAACGTGATAATCAAGATGCTGAATGATTCTCCAATCCGAACCCTTTGTGTTAAGTTTACGAATTGTTTCACCATTGGCGGATTTAACCATAATGTAATCAACAGGAACATTTGTTTCCATTGCCGCCAATACCCTATGTTGACCATCAATGATTTGATGTTTTCCGTCAACAATAACATTTGAACCCGTTACCCATCCGTCTTGTTTCATTGAGAGTATCAATGCGTTAACCTTTGGATTTTCAATAGTCCGATTTTCTTTGTGGAATTTAAAGATTGAATAATCTTTTGTTCTAAAAACTTTGTTTACTTCTTTACTCATGATTTTAAAATTTTAATTGTTAATATTATTTTCACATTGTAAAGGTGAGAATAAAAAACGAGTTATCCTAATGTTTTTTAAAATAAATTACATTTTTTTATTTTTTTTTTTGGGACTGATCGTTCCACCCGGGTGGAGGAATTCGTAACATCTCAAACTGCACCAACAACACTCGATGACACACCGGCCGGGGCGATCAACAAAACTTTAACTGCACTCGTAATACGGATGTGCAGATAGACATTACAACAACGAGAAACCCACCCAACCTTCCTCCTCATTGACGAGCATAAAAAAACCCGACACATTGGTCGGGTCTTTTGATTCCGTGTATTACTACTAAATGAAAAGATAGATAACATACGCCACTCCGAACATAAAGAGATTAAATAATAATCCCTCAAACCAGTCTGACACGATGTCTCCGAAGTCTTTACTTTCCTTTTCCCTTTTCACGTTTAATATCGCAATAAATGTCGCAACACCTACTGATTGGGCAAAGGTCAGGACAGGTAAGGTTTCAAATGCTGGAACCATAAACCATATCCATAATTTCATAAAGAAAAAACCGCCGACAATTATTCCAACCGTGGCTAATACAAGTCCTACCATAATTTTACCGAGTGCTTCCATTTTGTTTTATTTTTGGTTTAACATCTTGTTTTAATTACAATGTAAAGATAAAACAATTATATTAAAACACCAAACAAAATGACAGTTATTTTTAAATTATTTTTCACGGAGGAAATTCCGTGACGGGATACCCGGGTGGAGAATTCGTTACATCTCAAACTGCACCAACAACACTCGATGACACACCGGCCTTGGGTGATCAACAAAACTTTAACTGCACTCGTAATACGGATGTGCAGATATACTTCCTGATCCGGAAAAGACCCATCATCCTCGTTGACACGAATGTATTACCGTTGTGCAGATTAAGTTCTTGTGCCCCGGAGGATCATGGTGAACTGTTCCTCCACCATAATTTCTTAAAACGAAAAATGGGGTGTCGTTCTGGTTAAACGATACACCCCATAAAACAAGTAAGACGATGAAAACTAAAAAATTAAAACAACAGAATATCAAAATAATTTAAAACCAAAATGACTTTCAAAAAATCCCTTATTGATGTCAGTTAGAACCGTGTTCCTTTGAGATTTTGGAATACTCTTTATAACTTTCTTATGACTTAATCCTTCCGACCTTAATTCATAATAAATCTTTCTGTTAATATCTGATAAAGTTAGTCCCATTTTATTTGTTATTTAATTTGATATGTTTTTTCCATACTTCAAACATAACATTTTGAAATATAGCTAACGCAAACATCAAACCACACCACAAAACGATCTCAATTATTCTTATATTTTTTACATCAGGAAAATATAACGGAATACGAGATAACGTAATCTTAACACAAATCGAACCGACAACTGTGGCTGACATAACCACAAATATTGACCCTATGTAAGTGATAACATTAAAAATTCCATTTATTGTTTTCATCTCGTTACGTTTTGATTATGATGTAAAGATAAAAACATTATACGACATTACCAAATAAAATGTGAAGTATTTTAAAGTTATTTTTTCCGAGAACAATCACGACCATCCTGAGATGACCGACTCGACAAATCTAACTGCACCAATGTGCAGATAAAGTTCTAAATCGATCACGGAGGATCCTCACTTCTTGTAATACGGTCGTGCAGTTAGACTTCACTCCCGTCGGGGTTCCCGGGGAGAAACTCCTCGGTGTAAGACAAAAAAAAAGGAGAACATCTCTGTCCTCCTTTGTAACAACTCCCGTCAGTATTACGACATTCTACGAACTTCCGACAATGTGTGGAACTTAACAAGTGCCTTCACTTCTTCAACAGAAATACCAGGGTTAGCACTTTCTCCACTCCTTGGCTCACATCCGACAACAAGACCATTACCAATGAAAGGTTGGCGACCACCCTCAACAGAAAAGAATTTAGAATCCTCAGACATCGTGAAAAGCCCTTCTTCATCTACCATCACACAGTCCATCTCATTGAAGTAATGAGCGACCTCGACCATCTGACATCCGATTTCTTTATACCACGAATGCAAAATGTTCTTCTTATCAAGTTGAACTTCACATACGGTTTCATTTTTAACATCAATTAAAATAGCTTTCATATCGTTTATGTTTTGATTACGATATAAAGATAAAAACATTTTATCACATTTCCAAATTTTTCGTCAACAAATTTTGATCCTGTCGTCAAAAAATAAACTCTAACTGCACCAACGGTTACGGTACTTGAGGTGGATGATCAAACCCATCTCACAAACTATAACTGCACCAACGTGCAGATAGACTTCCCGATCCGGGATACCGTGGACATCGTCCCTACATCCTCCTTGTAATACGGTCGTGCAGTTAGAGATTCAGAAAACCCATCAACCCAACCTTTCTCCTCGGTGTAAGACAAAAAAAAGGTGAGTATTTCTACCCACCTTTAATAAATCTCAAATCAAAAAATTATACACAATTACCAACGGAATTAACATTGTGTACATTGGGAACATTTTGAAGGTTAGTGACAATTTCTGACAATTCGTTAAGTGAACCAACTTTAATTGATAATTTCACTTCGTAAAGATACTTAGTATTGGGTTTAACGGGGATACTTGGGTGACTTTTAAACATATTTACAATATCAGGATTAACTCTTTTTATCCCTTCCAATATAGGGGAATGGAAAGATGTTACCCCATAAATTTTAACCCAACGATTGTATTTTCTTTTTGACACTCCGACCCGTTCTAATATTTTTTGTTCGACACCTATCGGTAAGGTTTCCACTACATTTACGAATGACATTTTTTGTTCAGTTGTCCATTCAATTGTTAAATCTTTCATCGTGTTTGATTTTGGTTAAACATATACAAATATATATAATCCCATCAACACCACCAAATAAAATAACAGTTATTTTTATTTTTATTTGAAAAACAGATCCTCCACCCGGGTGGAACACCGACTCGACAAATCTAACTGCACTCAGGGAAGGATGGACATCTCCGGAACAAACCCATTTGACAAACTATAACTGCACCAACGTGCAGATTGAGATTTAATTCGGTCCCCGGAGGACCCGACTCAAGTTCCTTCTTCTTGTAATACCGTGCAGATAGACTTCTTCCGGGGTTCCTGAAGATCTCTTCATGCGCCAACTCAAGTTCGATTAGCGCAAAAAAATACCTTCTATGTAATACGGATGTGCAGATAGACTTCACTCCCGGAGGTTCCCGGACGACTTCCCATGCGCAACTCATGCGCAACTCATGCGCAACTCATGCGCAAAAAAAAGGGTGAACTACCGTCCACCCCTTAACATAACATTATGAAAACTATACTATATCGTGAAGTATTTTTAGGTCATTCGACAATCTCTCTACTACCTTTTCAGGTGTACCCGTTAATTTCCTAAACTTTTTCATTTCCTTATTCTTGATGTGAAATTGAAAACATTCAATCTCAACACCTTTAGAATTCCTATCAATATGATACCGAACATATCGGGAGTTTTCAAAAATCCCATTCGCCCAAGTTTCTCTTTTGTCTAATCCGACAGTGATAAGAATACTCGCGTTTTTTTCCCCTCCTAATGTACTGATGTACGCCCGACTGTGGGGAAACTTAGACACTAATTCGTTTACCTTACCTAATAGGTCTGTCATTAATTCTATTGTTGTCATCTCTGTGGTTATTGATTATGATATAAAGATAAAAAGATTATGCGGCATTTCCAAATTTTTCATCAAAGATTTTCGATCCTGTCATCAAAAAATAAACTTTAACTGCACATCTTGGGAACTCAAATACACATCGGAAGATGGGGACTTATCGTCCTGATGGGTTCAAAATAAAACTCTATCTGCACGTAATACAATTCTGTGTAGTTTGAGTTTTAGAGTCTGAAGAAAATGGGTTCTTTTTCCGAATCTATCACGGTGAGTGCAGTTAAAGTTTTAAAAAAAACCCATCCGAACGAACTGTCCGTGTACTACAAAAAAAAAGGGATACATTTCTGTACCCCTTGTCTGTCGGTCGTTAGACCTATATATCGTAATCCTCTCGGTTTAAGGTCAACACCTCGTCATTCCACACATCGTCATTCCAATCCTCCCCAACATTGGAACACCAACGATACTCAACCTGAATGAAATGGTCGTCAATTGACACAGACCCCATACTTCTTTCCCCAACAATCAACTTCATCTCACGAACAATTCTGTTGATGAAATTCTCCCCACTCTCTTCACTGTGTTCGTTTGTCCAAGGTACAATCTCTTCAATCTCTTTATCGTACCCTACCGAAAAATCAAATATGTTATTCATAACTAAAAGTATTTGGTTAAACAATACACGAATGTAGTAATAATATTTGAATCTACCAAATAAAAATGAAAAAAGATTCCAACCGTCGAGGAGAAATTCTTCAGGACAACTCTAACTGCAACGGCACTCGTGCAGTTTGATTTCACGATCCATGAAGAGATGGGTTTTTACCGAATCTTCACGGGGAGTTGTGCCGTTTGAGTTCTACGGTCCCCGGGTCCAGGTGGTCTTCAGACTCGGTATCGGAATTCCTTACTGTGCAGTTTGAGTTATTCGACTCAGGATGTCCCCCTCTTGGTCTTGGGTAAAAAAAAAGGGATTCATTTCTGAACCCCTTTGGTGTTTGTCGGTGTCGGTCTATTGTTCGACCTCAACCTCATTTTCAACAATGTAGTGAACCTTTCCGAAATGTATTTCTTTGATGTTCTCAATTTTTACACTCTGAATATTTACCCCGTATTTGTTCGGTGTATATGTCCTCATAAAATCTGAAAACATCTGTTTTTCAATCTGATTACCTTCAAATTCGTAAACTGACTTTGGTAAACCTTGTTCGAACCACTCGTATTGAAGATAATAACGATTCAATTTTTCATTGTACTGAACACAACTCTCATCAATTTTTTCCCCTACATTACATTTTTCAGGAACGAAATCAGGATTGTCGGTGTTGTTCTGTACTCTCGTTTGGTAATTCCCTCCGATTAAAATGTTACCTTTGGTAATTTTCTTCACCTGATTGTAAAAAGGATTGTTCGTTTTATTCATACTCGGAATGGTATGAATTTCAAAAAAAGCAAACGTTCCTCTTTTTACGGTTTTTAGGATTTGTGTTAGTTCTTCGGTTGTTAAACCTACTGATTCAAATTTCTCATTCAATTCAATTGTTCTCATTGGAATAGTTTTTATGATTAATACTTCTGTAAAGTTAATCATAATTTTTAAACTACCAAACTTTTTAATACATTTTTTTAACTTTTTTTTATCTTTCTTCCCAACCACGATGGTGATGACCCCGACAGGGATGACGGACATGATCTCAAACTGCACTCAACACCACACCGATGACGGTCGAGGAGGGTCCCCGGTGGGTTGGATCAAAATCTAACTGCACGCCTACCTCTCTACCACCACATACCCCCTACCCCTCCCCCCCTCCCCCGTATCCCACCCCACTATACCCCCTTTTCGATAGGTCAAAAGGGGGGTC